>ERZ501064.116-NODE-116-length-21656-cov-9.755659_pt1 | contig 21656 bp, 18 predicted proteins | sample MGYA00510851_ERZ501064 | MGnify/ENA primary metagenome ERZ501064 (study PRJEB25958, sample SAMN03398529) | human skin metagenome | study: EMG produced TPA metagenomics assembly of the Human Skin Microbiome Metagenome (human skin metagenome) data set. | reverse complement strand
GAACGGCCGGATTCCCTCGGGCAGTTCGGGCACCTCGACGAGCCCCTCGATCGGGGTCTCGCTCGCACCGGGCGTCGCGGACGCGCCGGCGGACGGGGACGCGGACGGAGACTGCGGCGACACCGAGGAAGGATTCGACGACGACGCCGACGGCACCGGCGATGCCGAGCCGACGGGCTCGGGCGCGGCGCGGCGGTAACCGGCGGCGCCGAGCAGGGCGTCGACCTCGGCCGCCCCGAGGCGCGGGCGGTCGACCGGTGAATAGCCCGGATCCGACGGCGCGAAGACGGTGTTCGCGAACGGTTCGACGACCCAGTCGCCGGCACCGGCGAAGGTGGTCAGTCGCGGATCGACCAACCCGAGGATCGCGCGCCGGACCTCCACCGAGCTCATCGCGTCGGTGCGGGCGTTCACGCTGACACCGAGTGACCGCGACGTCAGGCTGCGGGCGGTCTCGAGACCGGGCAGCGCGGTCAGTTCCGCGTCGGTGGCCGGCGAGGCGCCGAGGGCCACGATGGCCGAGTCGCCGGATCGTACGGAGTCGAGCATCTGGGCCGACGTGCCGGCGCGGCGGAGGACGATCTGATCCAACCGGGGCGGGGTGACCCAGTACCGGTCGTTGCGGGCGAGGCGGACCTCGTCGCGGGTCTTGTCGATCCCCACGATCGCGTAGGGCCCGGCCGAGACCGGCTTGCCGGTGTCCATCCCGGTTTGGAAGCCCGCCGGCGCACCCTTGAGCACGTGACTGGGCAGCAATCCGGTGAACAGCTCTCGCCACGCGGGGTACGGCGACTCGAACCGCACCTCGACGACCTTGCCGCCCTCCCGGGACTGCACCGAGTCGATGAGCCGGTAGCCGGCCGGTGCCACGACGTTGGGCTGCCGGGACATCTGTTGCCACAGGAAGTTGAAGTCGTCGCCCGTCACCGGCAGGCCGTCGGACCACTGGGCGTCGGTGTGGATGCGGTAGGTCACGGTGAACGGCGCCCGCGACGTCACCTCCGCGGAGGTGACGAACGAGCGCTGCAGTTCCCACACCGTCCCGCCCGGGGTCTGGACCGGCGCGAACGCGCTGGGCAGCGTCATCGCCGCGACCGCCGTCGTCACCGGGTTCTGGTCGGCGGCGATGTGCGGGTTGAAGCCCGATCCGACCGAGTCGGTGGCGATGTAGATCGTCTTCTCCACCGGGTACTCGGTCGGGGTCGGCGGTGGCCCGGTGTCGCGGACCGGGGGCGGCGGATCCGACATGCAGGCGGTCAGCACCACGAGCAGGGCGACGCTGCACGAGAGCATGCCGAGCAACCGCCCACGGACCCGGTTCGCGGCCTCGCGGCCCGGTCGTGGTCTCGCGCGATTCACCTCGGATACCCCCATGACGAAGAAGCTTCTCGGTCCGTCGGACGCACCCGCCACCGTAGTGTGGCGCCGGAGCGCCATCGACACTCAGCTGACGGCGGCATCCCGGGACTTGGCCCGCGAGCGCTCACGGGCGCGCGTCGTCGAGTCGAGGTGCACCTTACGCACTCGCACGACCTCCGGGGTGACCTCGACACACTCGTCGGCGGCGCAGAATTCCATGGCGCCCTCGAGGTCGAGTTGCATCGGCTTGGCGAGGGTCTCCATCACGTCGGCCGAGGACTGACGCATGTTGGTCAGCTTCTTCTCGCGGGTGACGTTGATGTCGAGATCCTCCTGGCGCGGGTTGATCCCCACGACGTGGCCCTCGTACGAGTCGTCGCCCGGGTTGACGAAGAACGTGCCGCGGTCGGCGAGCTGGATCATCGCGAACGGGGTGACCGTTCCCGACCGGTCGCTGACGAGCGAACCCGTGTGGCGGGCCCGGATCTCGCCCGCCCAGGCGTCGTAGCCCTGGAACACCGCGTTGGCGATGCCGGTGCCGCGGGTCTCGGTGAGGAAGTCGGTACGGAACCCGATGAGGCCGCGCGAGGGCACGATGAACTCCATCCGGACCCAGCCGGTGCCGTGGTTGTTCATCTGCTCCATGCGGCCCTTGCGGGCGGCGAGCAGCTGGGTGACCGCGCCGAGGTACTCCTCGGGCACGTCGACGGTCAGGTGCTCGAACGGCTCCTGGACCTTGCCGTCGACCTTGCGGGTGACGACCTGCGGCTTGCCGACGGTCAGCTCGAAGCCCTCACGACGCATCTGCTCGACGAGGATGGCCAGGGCGAGCTCGCCACGTCCCTGCACCTCCCAGGCGTCGGGCCGGCCGATGTCGAGCACGCGCAGCGACACGTTGCCGATCAGCTCGGTGTCCAGACGCTGCTTGACCATGCGGGCGGTCAGTTTGTGGCCCGACACCCGGCCCGCCAGCGGCGACGAGTTGGTGCCGATGGTGACCGAGATCGCCGGCTCGTCGACGGTGATGCGCGGCAGCGGCTGCGGGTTCTCCAGGTCGGCGAGGGTGTCGCCGATCATGATCTCCGGCATACCGGCGACGGCCACGATGTCACCGGCCGATGCGGACTCGGCGGGCGCCCGGTCGACGCCGACGGTGGCGAGGAGCTCGGTGATCTTGGCGCGCTCGACGACGGCTTCACCGTCGACCTCGCGGCACCAGGACACCTGCTGGCCCTTGCGGAGGGTTCCGTTGTGGATGCGGACGAGCGCGAGACGGCCGAGGAAGGCCGACGCGTCGAGGTTGGTGACGTGTGCCTGCAGCGGCGCGTCCGGGTCACCCTTGGGCGCCGGGACGTGTTCGAGCAGGACGTCGAAGAAGGAGTCGAGGTTCTCCCCCGCCGGGATCTCGCCGTCGGCCGGCTGCTCGGTGCTGCAGACACCGGCGCGGCCCGAGGCGTAGAGCACGGGAAGCTCGAGGACGAGTTCGGCGGCCTTCGCGGCCTCCTCGTCCAGGTCGGAGGCGAGGTCGAGGAGCAGATCCTGCGTCTCGTCGACGACCTCCTGGATGCGGGCATCCGGACGGTCGGTCTTGTTCACGACGACGATCACCGGCAGCTCGGCGGCCAGCGCCTTGCGGAGCACGAAGCGCGTCTGCGGCAGCGGGCCCTCGGAGGCGTCGACGAGCAGGACCACACCGTCGACCATCGACAGGCCGCGCTCGACCTCACCGCCGAAGTCGGCGTGGCCGGGGGTGTCGATGACGTTGATGACGACCTCGGTGCCGTCCGGCTGGCGCCGGTGGACCGCGGTGTTCTTGGCGAGGATGGTGATGCCCTTCTCACGTTCGAGGTCACCGGAGTCCATCACCCGGTCGACGACCTCGGCGCGCTCGCCGAAGACGCCGGACTGGCGCAGCATGGCGTCGACGAGTGTGGTCTTTCCGTGGTCGACGTGCGCGACGATCGCGACGTTGCGGAAGGTGGGGACAGCGCTCACTGGCTCTCTTTCGTGTGGTTGGGGACCGGCAGCGGCGGCCGGCGTCCGGGTCACTGCCGAACGTCTGGAACGTTCGCAGCCGAACGGCTCTGACCGGCGCGGGGAGCAGATCACCTAGGGATTCAACGTCACAGACTATCGGCTCGGGCGGTGAGACCGCGATCACAGCACCCACAAGAGTCGTAGTTAGGGTCTGCTAACCTCGCCGTATGGGCAAGGTCGACCCGACCAAGGTGGGCTCTCTGAAGCCCAAGAAGAAGTGTTGCAAGAGTTCGACGCGCTGTGTTCGCTGCCCGGTGGTCATTCACCGGATGCGCAAGCTCGACACCTCCGACATGTCGAAGAAAGAGCTGCACAAAGCACTGAAGAAGGCGCGCGCCGCCTGATTCCCGGTCACCCCGGCGGCATCTCCGCCTCACGATCGTCGGACCGGTTGTCGTCGTCGACCGATCGCACGGCGATGGCCACCGCGACGAGCGCGATCCCGACCGCTTCGAGGGGCCGCGGCACCTGCGCCAGCGCGAGCAACCCGATCACCGACGCCGTCACCGGCAGCAGCGCGAGCAGGATCGCGAACCTTGCCTGGCCGACCCGCCGCAGCACGATCTGGTCGAGTGCGTACGGCACCGCGGTCGAGGCGATGCCGAGTAGCAACCCCTGGGCCAGGACCACCGGCAACGCGGCCCCCGCGCGTACCGCGTCGGCCACCCACCACGCGAGCGGCGCGGTGAGCAACGCGGCCACCGCGAAGCCGGTCGCCAGATCCTCGACGCCCGTGCCTCGCGCCGCGACCCGTTTGCCCAGGACGATGTACCCCGCCCAGCAGGCGGCCGCGGTCAGCGCCAGGACGACGCCGATCGCCGTTCCCGACCACCGGACATCGGCGATCAGGACCACGCCGACCGCCGCCAGGACGAGTGCGGCGACGTCGCGACGCGTCGCAGAACCCAACGCGGCCACCACGATCGGGCCCAGGAACTCCAGGGCGACGGTCGTGCCCAGGGGCAGATGCGCGAGCGCCTCGTAGAAGGCGATGTTCATCCCGGCGGTGATCAGCCCGAAGCATCCGGCGAGGCGCAATCGCTCCCAGCGCCAGGCGCCGCGGGGTGGACGCACCCACAGAAGCAACACCAGCGCGGCCCCGGCGATCCGCAACCACGCGACGGCGGCCGGGGAGATGACGTCGAACAGGCCGACGGCGACGGCCGCGCCGAGATACATCGACGTCGCTCCGACGACCATCAGTCCCGGCGGGACCAGCACGTCTCGTCGTGTCACCGGCACGACGACCGCCTCGCCGGCCCACGCGGCGTCACGACCCGATCACCGCGACCCGTTCCGGCACCAGACGCATCCGCACCCGGTCGCCGATCGCGACGAAGGCATCGGTGACCGCATCGATCTCGCCGACCGGGGTGTCGATGCGCACGCGCGGGCCGGCCGGGAGTTCGGCGACGAGCACGACGGTCGCCGTCGTTCCCGGCCTCTCCGGCGCATCGGACGGCGTGGGTCCGATCGCCACCGATTCGGGCCGCAGGCCGAGCCGGCACGGACCGTCGGGACGATCCAGCGGCATCTCACCGAGGACGGTCTGCGCGACGCCCGACCGGACCTGCGCATCGACGACGGTCGTGGCGCCGAGGAAACGCGCGGTCCACTCGTCGACCGGGTGTCGCCACAGCGCCGCCGGAACGTCGGTCTGGATCATCACCCCGTCCCGCATGACCGCGATCTCGTCGGCCATGGTGGCCGCCTCGGCGTGGTCGTGGGTCACCACCATCGTCGGCACGCCGGCCGCTCGCACGATCTCCGAGATCTCCACGGCCAATTCGTCTCTCAACCGCCGGTCGAGCGCGGCGAGCGGCTCGTCGAGCAACAGCAGACGCGGACGCGGGGCCATGGCACGCGCGAGCGCGACCCGTTGGGCCTGGCCGCCCGACAGGGTCTCGACGAGACGCTTGTCGTAGCCGGTGAGTCCGACGACGTCGAGCATCTCGGCGACGCGATCGGCGATGGCGCGACGCGACCAGCGCCGCACCTTCAGCCCGTACGCGACGTTCGACGCGACACTGCGCCCGCCGAAAAGTTGCCCGTCCTGGAAGACGACCCCGAAGTCCCGCCGATGGACCTCGACGCCGGCGAGGTCGACTCCGCCGAACCGCACCGTTCCACCGACCGGCGACTCGAGTCCGGCGATCGTCCGGATCAGGGTCGACTTGCCGCACCCCGACGGGCCCAGGATCGCGGTTACCAGTGACCCTTCTCCCCCGAGCCGCCACGACAGACCGTCGATGACGGTCTCGCCGCCGTACGCGACCGTGAGGTCGGAGATCTCCAATGAACTCTGCGTGGTCACAGCAGCGGCACCTCCGAGCCGGGCCGGAACGCCTCGACCACGACGACTGCGACGACCGTCGCGATGACGAGGACCACCGAGGCGGCCATGGCGGTGGCCAGGTTCTCGGCGCCTGGGCGGTTCAGGGCGGACCCGATGAGTACCGGAAGAGTGGTCGTGTCCGCGCGGGCGAGGAAGCTCGTCGCGCCGAACTCGCCCAGGGCCATGACGAAGGCGAACCCACCGGCAGCCCCCATCGACCTTCCGACGATCGGCAGGTCGACGGTCGCGAACACGCGAAACGGCGTGGCTCCCAACGTCGCCGCGGCATGCCGCAACCGGACCGGCACCGACTCGAGTGCGGGCATCATGATGCGGATGACCACCGGAATCGCGATGAGGGCCTGGACCAGTGGGATGACCGCGGGCGATGCGGCGATCTCGTACGGCAACGACGCCAGCACGATGAGGTAGCCGAATCCGAGTGTGACAGCACTGATCCCGAGTGGGATGAGCGAGACGGCCGAGCCGATCGCCCCGACGACTCCGTGCGCGCGATGCAGCGCGACGGCGGCGAGCGTACCGACCACCAGGGCGATGGCGGTCGCCGCGGTGGCGGTCACCAGCGAATAGCGCAGGCTCTCCAGGGGTGTCACCCCGTTGACGGGTTCGGCCAGTGCGCGGTAGCCGGCGAGGGTCCAGTCGCCGTGGGCGACCGGTCGGACCGACCGCACCATCAGCACCAGGACCGGTCCGACGAGGAGGACTGCTGTCCACGCCCCCACCACCCAGACCGCCGGCCGCGTCCAGCGGCCGCCGGCGACCCTGCGATTCCGTTCGGCCCGCCGGGCGCCGCCACCCGATCCGCGGCTCGCCGGATCGGCGAACACCCGCGTCAGCAGCAGCGCCGCCATGACCACCACGATCTGCAGCATCGACAGCGCGACCGCCTCGGGAATCCGGAAGTATCCGATGGCCTGCGTGTAGATCTCGGTCTCCAGGGTCCGCAGCTCCCCGGCGCCGAGAATGATCACGACGCCGAAACTGGTGGAACAGAACAGGAAGATCAGCGCGGCCGCCGACGCCGTGGCGGGCACCAGGCGCGGCACGACCACGGTCATGGTCGCCCGAATCCGGCCCGCCCCGAGCGACCGTGCCGCCTCGAGCAGCCGCGGGTCGAGGTTGCGCCAGGCCGCGCCGACGACGCGGACGACGACGGCGATGTTGATGAACATGTGCGCCGCGAGCACGGCCGGCAGCCCGGATTCGATGTGCAGGAACGCCAATGGGCCGGACAGCAGAGAACGGAAGGCGACACCGACGACGACCGTCGGCAGCACGAATGGCACGGTCACCACGACGGCGAGCACGACCGCGGTGGTCCCGCGGACCCGGGCGAACAACCACGCGATGGGTGCGGCGGCGACGAGCGCCAGGACCGTCGAGGCGGCCGCCTGGCCCAGGGTGACGCCCAGAAGCCCCAGGGCGTCGGTGCGGTCGAGCAGTTCGATCAGGCCCACCCCGGAGTCACGGGCGATCGTGACGGCGCGCCGGACGAGCGCGATCACCGGCCAGGCGAACAGCACCACGACGAACAGCGCCGGGACCACCCACAGCGCAACCGGTCCGGCGGCCCGGGCCACCCGGGTCACCACTGTCCCGGCCGGGGTCACCGAGTCGTCACCGGCCGACCGCGGCACGCCACTGGTCGAGCCACATCTCGCGGTTCTCCGCGATCGTGGCGGGCGGCAACGACGACATCCAGGCGGGCACCTCCGCGCGCGCCGGCCATCCCGCGGGCAGCGGGGTGTCGCGCTGCACCGGGTAGACGTACATCGAGTTCGGGAGTTCTTTCTGCACAGTGGGACTCAGCATGAAATCGACGAGCCTGCGGGCGCCGGTCGAGTTCCGGGTGCCCTTCAGGATGCCGATGTACTCCACCTGCGGGAAGCAGCTGTCGAGCAGCGCGCTCGTCCCGGGCGTCGCCGCCGGCGACGAGGCGTAGGACAGCACGATGGGTTTGTCGCCACGGCCCTCTCCGGCGGTGAAGAGCTGGTTGTAGGCGACCTCCCAGCCCGAGACGATGGTCGCGCCGTCGCCGACGACCTGCTTCCAGTAGTCCTGCCAGCCGTTTCCGAGCGCACCGACGGTGGTGAGCAGGAACGCCGTGCCCGGCGAGGAGGTCGCCGGGTCGGTCACCGCGGTGAGCGAGGCGAATTCCGGGCGGGTCAGGTCGCGGAAGCTCGCCGGCGGGGTCAGAGACCTGGATTCGAACCAACCGTCGTCGATGTTGAGGCACACATCCCCGCGGTCGACGGCCGTGAGCTGCCCCTCCGCGCCGGGCACCGCGAAATCGGCGGCACCGTCGGCCGCGGCGGGTGACTCATAGGACTCCAGGGCGCCGGCGTCGATCGGACGCGAGGCGAAGGTGTTGTCGATGCCGAAGACCGCGTCTCCCTTGGGCGCACCCGGGGTCAGTGACACCGTCGACGCCAATTGCCCGGCGTCCCCGGACTTCACGATCTTCAGGGTCAGTCCGGTCTCCTGGCGGAACTCGTCGATCACCGACTCCGGCAGTTCGAAGGAATCGTGGGTGAGCAGCGTGACCTCGCCGCCCGACGACGAGTCGTCGGCGCAGGCACTGGCCGTCGTCGCTGCCAGTACGACTGCGACGGCAACGACCACCAGGCGCGTCAGTCGCGACCTCCCGCGTGGGCGACCCGACGCGTCAGCGCGCAGCTCTGTCACTTCAGACTCCTGTTCGACCGTCCCCGATCCCCGATTCTCCTCATCCAACCAGGTTGCCGCCTGTCCGTACGATTCAACCGCCCCGACGTCACTTCGATAACAATTGCATCAATTACCACAACAACCCCACCCGTAACAGACCGGCGGTCTGGACAGTGGAACCCGCGGGGGGCTTAGAATGACCCGCGACGACCCGGGTGAGAGGATGGACTGTCCGCTACCCGACACCCGGGCGGATGACACGACCCGCGAGGCGCTGATCGACTGATCGTCGGCGCCACGACCGTTAGGACACACCAGTGCGTTTCTCCCGGCCACTGAGGTTGCGATCCGGCCATGCCCCGCGTCGACTCCGGACCCGTCGACTCCTCGTCGCCGTGTCGGCGCTCGCGGCGGCGACCTCACTCGCGATGCCGATGGCCGCGCAGGCCGCGCCGGCCCCGAAGGTCGACCAGCGCGTGCTGGACTCGCTCGGCGCGTTCGCTCCCGCGATCATCGGCTCCGTGGCGACGCCCGGACCCGACGGCAAGGTCTCGGTCGACCTGCTCCGCCAGGCCCAGTCGTTCGCCGACACCCCCGGTATGCCGGCTGAGGTGAGCAAGATCTGGCGCTCGATCGCCGACTTCCTCGGCGAACCCGGCCGCAAGCAGGCCGCGCGTCAGCTCGCCGCCGAGCCCAAGCCCGGCGATCCCGAGATCCCGCAGGGCCCGAACGCCCCGAAGATCCAGGAATTCCTCTACCCGACCTTCGGCCTCGGCTGCATCCCCGGCGGCGGTTCGCTCGGTCGCGCCCTGGTCACCGCCGGACCGCAGGAAGCACCCGCCCCCGGCCCCAAGCGCGGCGAGAGCGGTTACGTCTACACCTCGCTCGGCACCGGCCCGGCCATCGACAACAAGGCCGCGCCCCTCACGGTGAGCTGGTTCAACGTCGACACCGGCCGCACAGGCACCACGACGCTCAAGCGCAACCCGAAAATCAACGTCCAGGACGGCCCCGGCACCTTCACGGGTATCTCGCGGACCGGCAAGGGCCGCGTGATCTCGGCGATCCACGGCAACGTCACCACGAAGACGAAGGGGCAGGTCGTCTCCTGCACCATCGTCCCGGTGATCGGGCTCGCGATCATCTGATCTCTTTCTCCTCTCACGACGAAGGCACCCCGGCTCGCAGCCGGGGTGCCTTCGTCGTGAGAGGACCTGCGCTCAGGGCGCCACTATCGGAAGGCGCGGCAGATCACGTGAACATCGGCCGAACAGAACGCGAAATGGCATGCAAGACATATCAAGATCGTCCGTCACGCAAACAGTCCGACATTCGCCACTCTCATGGCGTACAAACGTCATCTGTCGGCACCATGTCGTGAGGAGTTCTCGATGGGACCCGTGCTCGGTGAGTTACTACCCCTTGCGGTGGGTGTCGCGGTGTCGCCGATCCCGATCATCGCGGCGATCCTCATGCTCCTGGGACGCCATGCGCGCACGACGAGTATCGGTTTCGCGATCGGCTGGCTTGTCGGCATCGTCGTCGCGGTGGCCGTCTTCGTGGCCCTCGGAAGCGCCGTCGACCTCGACGGATCGTCGTCGAGCACCGGTTGGATGAAGATCGCGCTCGGTGTCGTTCTGCTCGTCGTCGGGTTGCGTCAGTGGCGTTCCCGGCACGCGGAGTCCGCGACGCCGAAGTGGATGTCGGCCATCGACGAGATGCGTCCGGTGACCGCCATGGGTATCGCGTTCGCGCTGGCGGCGATCAATCCGAAGAATCTCGTTCTCTGCGCGGCGGCGGGTGTCTCGATCGCCTCGGGCGCGCTGTCGATGCCGCAGGACGTGATCGCGGTGGCGATCTTCGCACTCCTGGCCTCGACCTCGGTCGTGGTCCCGGTCGTGGGCTACCAGCTCGCCGCGGCCCGCCTGCGCGAACCACTCGACCGCCTCAAGTCGTGGCTGCAGGCGAACAACGCGACGGTGATGGCGGTGCTGATCCTGGTCATCGGAGTCGTGTTGATCGGCAAGGGAATCGGCGGCGCGAGCTGAGCGTGCCGGCGGTGGTCGGCCTCTGTGCGGCGGTCCGAGGCCGTGCTCAAGGGCACTGAACCCGCAGTTCGCCGCGGTTTCGGTCTCTCGCGGATCGCGCCCATGTCACAGGTCGGACTCGCGACTTGCCGGGTTCCGAGTCTTCGTGGTCTCTTGTAACTCGAGTCCCATCTGTCACACCCGCCACACGTGGCGGGTGCTCGGCCGTCACAGCCGGTTGCCCCAAGGAGAGCCATGTCCCTCACGTCTCGGTTCACGCGTTCCGACGCTCCGCGTCGCGTCACTCGCAGCCGCGCGATCCAGCGCTGCGGCGCCGGTCTCATGGGTGTGGCGATCGCGGCGGCCACCCTCACCGCCACCTCGGCACCGGCGGCGGCCGAGCCACTCATCCCCGCCAACCTGCTCGGCGCGCTGTCGATCCCGTTCGACGCCGAGCTGGCCGGGGCGGTCCGGCTGCTCAAGGCCGCGGGTGTCGACCAGATCGCCGTGCAGGCCGCCCAGACGATCATGGGGAGCGCCGGACAACTCTCGGTCGAGGACATCGCCGGGCGTGCGGGAGCTCTCCCGCTCCCCGCGGCCGCCGAAGGCGCACCCGCGTCGGCCGCCACTCCGGTCGCGGCCCCGACCGACCCCATCGCCCTGTTGCGCACGCTCGGCATCCAGACGCTCACCCCGTCGGTGTCGCCGTTCTGCACCGCACCCACCGCCGACAACCCGCTCGGACTCGTCACCGCCGGGGCGGGGGCCGTGGCGGGTCCTTGGCCCATGAAGACCGACCCGCTGACCCAGCTCAAGCCGCTGCTCGACATGATCCCCGGCGTGAAGCTGCCCGAGAAGCTCAACCTCGTCGAGAAGGGCGAGACCGCATACGCTTTCGTGCCCGCCTCGCCGACGGCCGGTAGCGGCGGCACAATGCAGGTCGCCTGGTTCAACACCAGCACGCTCCAGGGCGGCTTCGCCGATCTCGACCCGATCACCGACCGCACCGCGCTGACGGCGCTGCCCCTGCTGTCCGGGGTCCGGCTGGCACCGGTGAAGACCGGCAGCGGCACCATCCTGTCGGCAGTCTTCGGCAACGCCAGCAACGGTACCCAGAACTGCTGGTTCCTACCTGCCGTCGGCATCGTCAATGCTTGACGCACAACGCTTTTCGCATCCGGTCACGCCTCACAGAACGAACTGACGACACATGAACCCCCACGGCAACACTTCGAAACCACGGAGTGCCCACCTCGCACGCGCCCTCGCGGCCGCAGCCGCCCTCACGATCGTCGTGGCCCCGGCCGCCGTCGGCATGACGGCGACGGCCGCGGCCGAACCGACTCCGGGAACATCGACGCCAGGCGTGGCCGAGCCGTCGGCGGAACCGTCGTCGACGGACAACAGCGCGCCCGCCGACGACAATGCGGGCACCGTCGACACGCGAGGTCCGGGACAGACGCCGGGCGCCGTCTACGCCAATCGCGAACTCCCCCGGGCACGTACGGTCGCGGGCGCCGGGTCCGGAAACGACTTCACGTACTGGAGCACCGGCGCCGACGGCAAGGCCCATCTGTCCTCGGGCGTGTTGATGGTGCCGGGCGGGCGGGCGCCGGCCGGCGGTTGGCCGATCGTCGCCTGGGCCCACGGTTCGCGCGGCATCGCCGACCGGTGCGCACCGTCGTCGCGGCCCACCGCCGAGGACACCGATGAGCTCAAGCGATGGCTCGGTCGTGGATATGCCGTCGTCAGTACCGATTACGCGGGTGTCGGGACCCCCGGCACGCCGCAGTACTACGATCTCGAGGCCACTGCCCGCAACATCGTCGACGCGGTGCGCGCCTCTCGGGACATCGCCGACAACCTGTCGCGCTCGTGGGCAGTGGTCGGCGAGGGCCAGGGAGCCGCGGCCGCGATCACGCTGGCCCGACTGGCCCCGACCATCCAGGGCGGCAAGCTCGACTTCAAGGGTGCCGCGGCGAGTTCGATTCCCGCCCAGTTCGGTTCGCTCGTGGCCAATCTCGGGCCGTCGTCCGCGGCGATGCCGTCCGGGCTGGCCGCCGACGCGCTGTACACGCTGAGCGCGATCCGCAACGCGCAGTCCGACCTCGATCTCGACGCCTACCTCACCGACACCGGCAAGAAGTGGCTGACCAAGGCCGCCGCGTCGTGTGTCACCGAGTTCGCGCGTGAGGTGGACGGTCTCGCCATCGGCTCGCTGTTCACCAAACCGCTGTCGGGGAACACCGAACTCACCGCCCTGCTGACCAAGGCGACCGAGCTGCCCACTCGCGGCTTCGAGCGTCCGGTCCTGATGACGCAGACCCTGCAGGACACCTCCGTCGTCGTACCGCTCACCCTCAAGTACCTCAACGACGCCCGGGTCGGCGACAGCAAGGTGTCGGCGCGTACCTATCTGACGCTCGACGGTGCCCAGTCGAAGCGGTTCTCCGACACCGACATCCGCGCGTTCGTCGCCCGCGTCCTGCGGTGAACCGAACGTTCCGGATCGCCTATGCGGCCACTGCCGCGGCAGCGACGATCGCCGGGTCGGCCGGTGATCGACGCAGCGCCGCGATCACCAAACCGCTGCCGATCGCGCTTCTCGCGGCGCGGGTGGCCGCCGGAGCACGACGCCGCCCGGTCGCCGACACCGTCGCCCTGGCGTCCGTCGTCGGGTTCTCCGCGCTCGGCGACCGGTTCATGTTGCAGGAGGAATTCGAACACGACGACCCGGCCACGAAGGATCGTTTTCTCCGCAGGGGTGCAACGTCTTTCGCGGGCGCACAGTTGAGCTACGCGGTCGCGATGTGGCGTGCCGGCGCACGACCGACGGTTCGGTCCGTCGCGCCGCGGGTGGGCGTTCTCGCCGAGTCGGCGACGGTGCTGAGCCGACACCGCCCTGCCCTGCTGCCGGTTCTGGGGACGTACGGCAACACGCTCGCGACGATGTCGGCGCTGGCGGCGGACGTGCCGACGCCGCAACCGCGCTTGCGGGCGGGCGGGTGGTTCTTCCTGCTCTCCGACCTCGCGATCATCAATCGACGACACCTGGTCACCGACCCTCGACTCCGGGTGGCCGGCGAGGCCTGGGTGCTCGCAAGCTATTTCACCGCGCAGTACCTGCTGATCGGCGGACTCGCCGACCGGTGAGTCAGGCGACCGCGCGGCCCGAGCAGGTCGAGTACTTCGGATTGGTCATCGGGAAGAAGGCCAGCGCACCGATCTTCTGACGGATCGTGAAGGCGACGGGACCGCTGCCCGGATGGATGTCGACCTGCCATTTGATGGTGTACCCGCGGCCCGGAACAGTGGTGACGCCGGTACGTCCGGTCCGCAGGTTCCGCCACGACACCGACACCTCGTAGGTGTATTCGAGGGCCACTGCTCGGGCACGGTCGGTGCCGATGAGCGCGATGACGGGTCCGGGTAGTCCGTCCGCGGGGTGCCGGATCTGGTTGAACACGTCCACGCGGACCTTGACCGTGCCTGCCGGCCACGGGTTGACGCTGTCGCACCGCAGGGTGGTGACGTAGTTCGCCCCGTCGTCTGCCGGTGCGGCCCCGGCGGCTCCAGTACCGAACAGCGACACGGCCAGCGCCAGCACGGCGCCGGCCACCGTCGCGACCGTTCCCACTCCGACGCGCCCCCGCCGACGTCTGCCGTTCTCGAAGCCGACCGTGTTCTCCCCGCTCATCATGGGGGCAGTCTAGAGCCGCACGCGGGTGCCGTCTGCCAGAATCGACCCCATGCCGAAGATCCAGATCGCGCAGGAACCCGCGGCCGACGAACTCCTGTCGAACGATTCGTTCGCCCTCCTCACGGGAATGCTCCTCGACCAGCAGTTCCCGATGGAACGGGCCTTCGCCGGGCCGGCCAAGATCCGTGACCGGTTCGGCACGATGGATCCGGTCGAGATCGCCGACGCCGACCCCGAGGCGTTCGCCGACCTGTGTGCCACTCCCCCGGCAATCCACCGCTACGGTCGGTCGATGGCCGGCCGGGTCCAGGCGCTCGCGAAAGTCGTCGCCGAGGAGTACGGCGGCGACGCCGCGCGCATCTGGACCGAGGCCGCCGACGGCGCGGACCTGATGAAGCGATTGCGCGCCCTGCCCGGGTTCGGCGACCAGAAGGCCAAGATCTTCGTCGCGCTCGTCGCCAAGCAACTCGACGTCAAGCCGTCGGGCTGGACCAAGGTCGCCGGCGACTACAGCAAGAAGGGGTTCCGGTCGGTGGCCGACGTGACCGGCCCGGATTCGCTGCAGAAGGTCCGCGACTTCAAGAAGGCGGCGAAGGCCGCCAAGGCGGCAGAGGCACCGGCGACCGGTGCGCGGTAGCGACACCGCCCTTCGGAATCACCGAACCCTCGCCCCGAACGCCGGTCGGTTGGCCTAGGGTCGGAAAGCATGGAGTCCCTTCCGGATCGGCCGCTACCCGACCGTCGCCGCGCCGACCGTAGACCGGTGGCCACGGCTGACGCAGGCCGTGCGCTCGTCGAGATGCCGTTCCGACTCGGTTTCGCGGTCACCGGGGTGGTGCTCAGTGCAGCCGAGTCCGCAGTCGCCATCGCCCGCATCACGGCTGGGAGCGTGCAGAACGAGATCGCACTGGCAGTGGGCGTCGACGCCGACGAGCTCGGATCACTCCGGACGCCGCTCGCTCTCCTCACCCAGCTGTCCGAACTACTCGGCCCCGAGCGGCCGTTCGGCAGGATCCTGGCCAACGGCGGTCCGCTGGAGCGACTGCTCGATCCCGGGGGTGTCGTCGACCGGCTCACCGCTCCGAACGGTCCGCTCGACAAGCTCACCGCCGAGGGCGGACTCCTCGACCAGGTCGCCGAGGAACGAGGCATCCTGGTGCGCCTCACCGCGAAGGGTGGACCGCTGGACCGGTTGACCCGGCCGGGTGGCGTGGTCGACCAGTTCACCGAGAACGAGGGCATCCTCGAGCGCCTCACCTCCGAGGGCGGCATCGTCGACAAGTTGACCGCGCCCGACGGTGTGCTCGAGAAGGTGACCGCCGCGGGAGGCATCCTGGACCGGCTCGCCGAGGACGACGGCCTGCTCGATCAGCTCCTGGGCGAGAACGGCGCGGTCGAGCGTGCGATCGCACCGGGCGGGCCGCTGGACCGGATCTCCGAGCTCACCGAGGTCATCGGGCAGCTCGGACCCAACCTGCTCGCCATGCAGGAAACGGTCCACGAGCTCGCCGAGACCGTCGACCTGCTGAACCAGACGGTCGCACCGCTCGGCGGTCTCGCCGAGCGGCTTCCCAAACGCCTCACCCGTCCGCCGAAGGGGTCGGGCGGCAATGGACACGGAGACGCTCCGGCGGACACGAACGGGTACCCGCGGGGTTAGCCGCCACAGGCCACGCCGAGCGCCGGGTCAGAATGGCGGGGGCTCGTCGTCGTGGGTTGTCGCTTGATGGTGGGTTGCTTCGCTCCGGGCGCGTAGGTTCGCTTCGCGTTGTTTCTTGTTGCGGGCACGTTCTTCTCGCCGCTTCGCGTGTTTGGCGGCGGTGCGTTCGGTGATCGTGCGCGGTGGTCGGCCTTGTTGTTGTCTGCCTTGCCGTTCGGGCACGATGATCCGCGGTGTCGGTGGGGCTTTCGCGGCTTGTTCGAACCGGATGCGACGCAGGTTGGGGAAGAGGTCTTCGAGGGTTTCGGCCTCGCCGGGGATCACAAAGCCCTCGGGCGTGACGTATTCGGTGACCAGGCGGCCCTCGTCGTCGCGGTACTGCACATCGATCCAGTCACCGTGGGTCTTGTGCAGATGACCGGGACGGCATTTGGCGTTGAGGTTCTCACTCGAGGTCGCACCCCCGCGTGCCGGCCGGGCGTGGTCGTACTCGGCGACGTGATCGACATCGGCGGTGAATGCCGAACGCGTGCAACCCGGCTCGGTGCAGTAGCCGTCGCGCACCCGCACGAACTCCGCGCACGCACTTGTCGGACGATACGGGTCACCAGGCAGGGCAGCCGGGTAGACCACCACGACCTCCGACGACACCGGCTCCGCCGACGATGAGGCCGAAGTCGGGGGCGTCGACGCGTCACCCGCGCCGCCGGCGTCGGTGTTGGTGTTGGTGTCGGCGTCATCTGTAGCCTGCTGTGGCGCGGCGATGTTCGCCGTACGCGTGGTGTCGTCGTCGTATCCGCCCTCGCCGGTCGCGGCTGGGCCGCCGGCGACGACATGCGACGGTGGTGTGCGGACCGGGGTGACCGGCCTGATCGTCGCGTCGGGCCGGGCGGCGAGGTCACGCACATGCTCGTCGGAGATCACTCCGTGCCCGTCGACCCAGCCGGGTCCGGACCCCCCGGCCAGGGTGTCGGCGTCGGTGACGACGTGGATCACGATCTCGGTACTCGCCGCCGAACCTCCAGGATCGACAGGTGTTGCGGTGCAGTCGGACTGACCGCACGCACAGGTGAACGCTGTTCGGGTGAGCAACGCGCACATGGCGTCGGACTTGCGTTCCCCGAGGGTGCGGCCATCCCGGTCGCACACTGATGCGGCCAACTCCCGTACCGAGGCGTTGGAAGCCCGGATGTTCTCGGCGGCCATGACCGCGGTGATCTCACCGGTGCCGTCACCGTGGTTCTCGGTCCACACGCCTCGTTTGTCGAGCGCTTCGCGGCGCCGTTCGCGGACGGCGTCGGCGTCGTGGCCGAAGACCAGGCGGTCGATCATGTCGCGCAAACCTGACGTCGACCACGACCCGGACCGGGAGCGCAGCAGGTCGGCGATCGATTCGTCGAGCACCTCGATGATCCGGCGGCTGGCGGGGTCGTCGGGGTCGAGAAGGTGATCATCGGACACCAAATGCGTGCGGCCGATGATCTCCCGGATCTGGTGCGGCCCGATGATGCCGTCGCGCAACGTCTCCAACACCCGCGGCAACCGGTCACGAAGACACAACGCCTCGTCGACCAGCATCCCCGCCCGGTAGCGGGTGATCCCGGCCTCGCGCGAGACCCGGGCGACGATGTCACCGAAACCGTCGGACACGTAACTGTTGCCGACAGTGGTCAACAGCCGATCGCACAACACCAGGATCGTCTGGTAGCGGCACCACGCCAGATACGACTCGCCCGCGCGGATCGACCCCAGACGCTGCATATGGGTGGCGGTGTCGGCATCGGCCGGACAGGCAGGATCGACCCCGGCGAGGAACTCGCCCGGCAGATCCGTCCATGCCCCCACAGTGACTCCCCCCGAAGTCGTTGCCACCCGGCCTGGTTGACCGGTCCAACTGATACATCCAAGGTAGACCCGACCACCGACAAGAATGCTCGGCCGAGCCGCTACGTGAGCCCGACGGTGCGAGCGATCCTCTCCGACAACAGATACAGCGCATAGGCGAAGTAGGCCACGATCGCGGCGGGCAGGACCCACAAGGCGGCCACGGCCGCAACGAGACTCGCCGCCCACTGGCGCCCCCACAGCGGCGCGGCGACGAAGATCATCAGCAGGGAGAGCAGGAGAGAGACCGCCGGCGATGATGTCGGCCACGACCAATCGAACAGCAGCGCCCCGCTCGAACCGACCGCCGCGCAGATGCCGACGAGGCTCAGCACCAGCCACCCGACCACACTGAGACGTCGCCATCCGCGGGCGACCCATCGCGTGCGAAGTGCCACGGCCGACCACATGATCCACCGCTTGAGCCAGGGGACGCCGGACGCTCGCATCATCTCGCGGAAGAACCGGTCGGACAGGGTGTCACTCCCGAGCGCGCCGGAGTTGACGGTGCCCGTGATGAGCTCGTCGTGGATGAGCGCCGCGAGTGAGTGTCTGCCGTAAGGGTTCTCGAACCAGCGCAGGAACCGGGGGATCGAGGCGAGGTCGGTGGGGTTGTCGTCGCCGGGCACAAACGCGCGGGCCGCGTCGACGGCGCCCCGCGCATCGGCTTCCGTCTGTCCTCGCTCGACCAGTTGTGTTACCAGGTACTCCTCGACCGCGGGATCGGAGAACCGAAAGGCGTTGCGCACGAGAAACTGTCGCTCGTCGATCTGCGCGATCTCGACCTCGCCACGCCCGGTCGGGTCGTCGACCTCGAAGCCCGACGTCGGCGCGACCCGCCACGGCACCCATCGCGGATCGCTCGGTGTGGTCTCGTTCATCGCCACCTCCGCGTCGAGGGGATGAACTGACGGTAGCCGGGCGCGACCGGGACCGATGGGTAACGGAGGCGCAGCGTGTTGGGGTGGTGGCGTACTGACCACCGTGGAAGTTGCGGGGCCGGGGCCCCGGCGATGGCGAGGTCGAAGAAGCCACGCATCCGTATGACGTTGTGCCCGGAAACCGGGCGCAACGTCATACGCGTTTGAGGCCCCGGCCGACATTGAGCGAACTCCGCTCAACTTTTTTGGCCGACCGGGGAACAATCCGTCGACCACCCCCGTTACACACTTCGAGAAACCTGAGCGACGAAGACTCAAGTCGGTTTGACTCGGATCTACTTTTTCAGTAGGACATGAGTCGGACGCACTGAAGTCCGGTCCCGCAGAGTTTCGCCACGACATCCCCGCGGTCGCGAGACCCCGGGACAAGGACTCGGGTGCACACCCGCAAACTAGGAGGAAGCCAAACATGTCTCGTGCTGTTGGAATCGACCTCGGTACCACCAACTCGGTGGTGGCCGTGCTCGAAGGCGGCGAAGCCGCCGTCATCGCCAACGCCGAAGGCGCACGGACCACCCCGTCGGTGGTCGCGTTCGCGCGTAACGGCGAGGTGCTGGTCGGCCAGCCCGCCAAGAACCAGGCGGTCACCAACGTCGACCGCACCATCCGCTCCGTCAAGCGCCACATGGGCGAAGGCGACTGGACCGTCGAGATCGACGACAAGAAGTACACCCCGCAGGAGATCAGCGCGCGCACGCTCATGAAGCTCAAGCGCGACGCCGAGTCGTACCTGGGTGAGGACGTGACCGACGCGGTCATCACCGTCCCGGCCTACTTCAACGACGCGCAGCGTCAGGCCACCAAGGAAGCCGGCCAGATCGCCGGCCTCAACGTGCTCCGCATCGTCAACGAGCCGACCGCGGCCGCCCTGGCCTACGGACTCGACAAGGGTGAGAAGGAACAGACCATCCTGGTCTTCGACCTCGGTGGCGGCACCTTCGACGTCTCGCTGCTCGAGATCGGCGACGGCGTGGTCGAGGTCCGTGCGACCTCCGGTGACAACCACCTCGGTGGTGACGACTGGGATCAGCGCGTCGTCGACTGGCTCGTCGAGAAGTTCAAGAGCCAGAACGGCATCGACCTGACCAAGGACAAGATGGCCCTGCAGCGTCTCCGTGAGGCCGCCGAGAAGGCCAAGATCGAACTCTCGAGCTCGCAGAGCACCTCGATCAACCTGCCCTACATCACCGTCGACGCCGACAAGAACCCGCTGTTCCTCGACGAGCAGCTCTCGCGCAGCGAGTTCCAGAAGATCACCTCTGATCTGCTGGAGCGCACCCGCGCACCGTTCCAGGCCGTCATCAAGGATGCGGGCATCTCCGTCGGCGACATCGACCACGTCGTGCTCGTCGGTGGTTCGACCCGTATGCCGGCCGTCACCGACCTGGTGAAGGAACTGACCGGTGGCCGCGAGCCCAACAAGGGCGTCAACCCGGACGAGGTCGTCGCCGTCGGCGCCGCACTGCAGGCCGGTGTGCTCCGCGGTGAGGTCAAGGACGTGCTGCTGCTCGACGTCACCCCGCTCTCCCTCGGTATCGAGACCAAGGGCGGCGTGATGCACAAGCTGATCGAGCGCAACACCACCATCCCGACCAAGCGGTCGGAGACCTACACGACCGCCGAGGACAACCAGCCGTCGGTGCAGATCCAGGTCTATCAGGGTGAGCGCGAGATCGCCTCGCACAACAAGCTGCTCGGCAGCTTCGAGCTCGGCGGCATCGCTCCGGCCCCGCAGGGTGTCCCGCAGATCGAGGTGACCTTCGACATCGACGCCAACGGCATCGTGCACGTCACCGCGAAGGACAAGGGCACCGGCAAGGAGAACTCGATCCGCATCCAGGACGGTTCCGGCCTGAGCAAGGACGAGATCGACCGCATGATCAAGGACGCGGAGGCTCACGCCGACGAGGACCGCAAGCGCCGCGAGGAGGCCGAGACCCGCAACCAGGCGGAGTCGCTGGTCCACCAGACCGAGAAGTTCCTCAAGGAGAACGAGGACAAGGTCCCGGCGGAGCTGAAGGAGAAGGTCGAGGCGGCCGTCGCCGGGGCGCAGGAAGCGCTCAAGGGCAACGACACCGCGGCGATCAAGTCCGCGATCGAGAAGCTGTCGGAGGAGTCGCAGGCCCTCGGCCAGGCGATCTACGCCAACGCCGCTGCCGAGTCCCCCAACGGTGAGTCCGCCGCGGCCGACAGCGATCCCGACGTCGTCGACGCCGAGGTCGTCGACGATGCCGACTCGAAGGAGAACAAGTGACCGCAGGAGCCCATTCGTCGAATGGGTCCGGCGAGGAGCCGGTGACGGTGACCGACCGTCGTCGTATCGACCCGGAGACGGGTGAGGTGCGCGACGAGCCGGCCGCCGGCCCCGGCCCGGCCGATGCCGGACCGGTCGTCGACGAGCAGACCAGTGACGAGCCGCAGGCCGACGCCGCAGCCGACGAGCCGGATGCCCGCGTCGCCGAGCTGACGGCCGACCTGCAGCGCGAACGCGCCCAGTTCGCCAACTTCCGGCGGCGTGCCGCCGAGGAGAAGCAGGGTTCGGTCGCCTACGGCAAGCAGATCCTGATCGACAAGCTGCTGCCGATCATCGACGACCTCGACCGTGCACGCGAGCACGGCGACCTCGACAGCGGTCCGTTGCGTGCGGTCGCAGACAAGCTGACCGGTGTGCTGGCCGCCGAAGGTCTCGTGGCCTTCGGTGCGGCGGGTGACGAGTTCGATCCCGAACTCCACGAAGCCGTGCAGCACGACGGCACCGGGGCACATCCGGTGATCGGATCGGTGTACCGATGCGGCTACCGCCTGGGCGAGAAGGTGATCCGCACCGCGATGGTGACGGTCACCGATCCCGCTCCCGCGGGCGACGCGCCCGGTGCACAATAGAACGACCGTCGCTCGATCCTGAGTGGGCGAACTCACCACTGATCCCTGAGGTGCGAGGAGCGCAAGCGACGAGCCACGAAGGGCGACGAACCCTTCGTGGTGTCCCCCTGGCCGCCCCCCCCGGGCGCGGGGGGGGGGGGGG
>ERZ501064.113-NODE-113-length-22389-cov-8.368765_pt1 | contig 22389 bp, 19 predicted proteins | sample MGYA00510851_ERZ501064 | MGnify/ENA primary metagenome ERZ501064 (study PRJEB25958, sample SAMN03398529) | human skin metagenome | study: EMG produced TPA metagenomics assembly of the Human Skin Microbiome Metagenome (human skin metagenome) data set. | reverse complement strand
CTCCAGCACGGCGGGGTGGAGGTTCGCGACAGCGGTGCCGCTCGTCGTGACCACCGCCGCCGGGACGCGGGTCGTCTTGGCCAGTCCGAGCGCGAGGAAGGCGGCCGAGCGCTCGTCGATGCGCACGTGCAGGGTCAGCCGGCCGGCGCGGTCGAGCGCCTCGGCGGGCACACGCACGGTCGCCGGGCGCACCCCGTCGAACTGCTGCCCGTAGTCCAGAGCGGCCTCGGCGCCGCGCTCGCGCACGGTGTCGACGATGGGCGTCACCAGATGCAGCACCGAGTTCACGTCGACTCCGCCTCGCGGGAGCACCGACCGGAGTTCGGTCGGTGGGCCCGAACGCGACGGTGTGGCGTACCCGGGTGAGGACTGCACGTCTTTGGGCAGGATCACCGCGGCCGGCAGACCTCGTGCGAGGGTGGCGAACGCCTCGTCGAGGACCTGATCGAGACGAGCCGACTCGTCGACGAGCCCGCAGAATCCGACGACGCCGGACACCACGGCACGCAGGTCCACGGTGTCCGGCGGGTCGAGCATGTCCTGGAAGCCACCGCGCCCCACCGCGGCGGTCGGCGCCGAACCGATCACGGCGAGCAGGGGTACGCGGCTGTCATAGGCCTCGCCCAGCGCCGGGATGACGTTCAGCGCACCGCCACCCGACGTCGTCAGGACCGCGGTCGGCTCGGCGGTGAGCCGTGCGTGCCCATCGGCCATCGCGCCGGCCCCGAACTCGTGTTTCGCGACGACCGGGGTGAGCAGCGGGTGCCGCACCGCCGCGTCGAAGACGTCTTCGATGTTGGCCCCGTGAACGCCGAAGACGGTCCGCACCCCCGCATCGACGAGTCGCGCGACGAGGAGGTCGGCCACCGGCACGGCCGCCCGTCCCGGATCGTCATCGGGCACAAGCCCGCCTACCGCGTCCAAACCCTGCATTCCCCAGCTCCGAACAGCGGTGCGGCACCGGCCGATTCGCCGGTGTCCGTAACCGGACCAACTCAGTGTGAGTTAGCTTAGCGTAAGCTAACGTTCGGCGGCAGGGGGTGGGGTGTCAGGCCTCCGGCCAATACCGCTTGCGCAGATCGCCTTTCACGAGCTTCCCGGTGGGCGTGCGCGGCAGGTCGTCGACGAAGTCGACCGACCGGGGCGCCTTGTAGGCCGCGATGTTCTCGGTGGTGAACGCGATCAGCTGCTCGGCGAGCCGATCGGTGGGTTCGTGGCCGTCGGCCAGCTGCACGCAGGCCTTCGCGACCTCGCCGAGGTCGGGGTCGGGGACACCGATCACCGCGACGTCGAACACCGCCGGGTGATTGATGAGGACGTTCTCGGCCTCCTGCGGGTAGATGTTGACGCCGCCGGAGATGATCATGAACGCCTTGCGGTCGGTCAGATACAGATAGCCCTCGTCGTCGACGTATCCGACATCCCCTGTGGTGGACCAGTTCTCGTGTTCGGGGTGCTGGGCCTTGCGGGTCTTGTCGGGGTCGTTGTGGTACTGGAACGCCACGTCCTCGCGTTCGAAGAAGACCTGGCCGACCTCGCCGGTCGGGAGTTCCTTGCCGTCCTCGTCGCAGATGTGGACCACGCCGAGCAGCGGTTTGCCCACCGAGCCGGGATGATCGAGCGCCTCCTGCGGGCCGATGAACGTCGCGCCGGCGGCCTCGGTCGATGCGTAGTACTCGTGGATGACCGGGCCCCACCACTCGATCATCGCCCGCTTCACCTCGACCGGGCAGGGCGCGGCCGCGTGGACGGCGATCTTCATGCTGCTGACGTCGTACTTGGAGCGGACGTCCGCGGGCAGCTTCAGCATCCGGATGAACATGGTGGGCACCCACTGGCTGTGGGTCACGCGGTACTTCTCGATGGCGGCGAGGGCCGCTTCGGGATCGAACCGGTCCATCATGACGACGGTCCCGCCGACCGAGTTGGTCATCCCGCAATAGCGCAGCGGCGCCGCGTGATACAGCGGCGCGGGGGAGAGGTAGACCGCGGAGTCGTCGTAGCCGTACATGGGTGCGAAGATCGCGGTGTAGGCGTCGGGCACCTGGTCGACCTGCCCTTCGGGCATCGGTGTCTTGATGCCCTTCGGACGGCCGGTGGTCCCGGAGGAGTAGAGCATGTCGGTGCCGCGCGGCTGGTCGGTGCGGGGCTCTGCCGACGCATTGGCCAGGACCTTGTCGTAATTCTCGAAGCCGTCGAGATCGCCACCCCACACGATGCGGCGACCCGGGCCGGCAAGGGCCTCGATCTCGCCGGCGGCCGACACGGCCTCGACGACCGAGGCGCCGGCGAACAGGACCTGCGCGTTGCAGTCGGAGAGAATGTAGTTGGTCTCCGCCGCGGTGAGGTGGTGGTTGACCGCGGTCACGTACAGACCGCTGCGCAGGGCCGCCCAGTACACCTCGAAGACGTGGAAGTCGTTGGCGGAGACCACGGCGATGTTGTCGCCGCGTCGGAGTCCGAGGGAGTCGAGGTAGTTGGCGAGCCGGGTCGAGTTCTCGTCCAGTTGTCGGTAGGTCAGTACCTCGCCGGTGGCGGCCCGGATGACGGCCGGCTTGTCGGGGGTGGATTTCGCGAAGACTCCAGGAAACAAGAGTGACGCTCCTCGTGACGAAGGGGATGGCCACCCCGAACGACCGTATCTAACGCTCGTTCGGGGTGTTGCGAGTCACAGTACCCTAGCGTCGTGTCCGATTTCGCAGTTCCTCAGTGCGTCGCGAGAAACCTGTCCATGGTTCGCTCCGCGAGCGCGGTGATCGTCAGCGCGGGATTCACCAGGCCGACTGCCCCGGGTACGAAGGAACCGTCGACGACCCACAGGTTGTCGTAGCCCCGGATTCCGCCGTCAGCGTCGGCCGCGGCACCCATGACGACGCCGCCGAGCCCGTGATAGGTACTCGCGGAACCGAATCCGAGCGCGCGAGACGACACGTGGGTTCCGTTGGCGGCGAAGCCGAAACGGCCCTCGGTGCGTTCGTGGAAACGCTTGATGAAGGCGTTGCTCCGGCGGTCGAGGTCGTTGCGGTCGGCGGGGTGGGGGTAGTTCAGCTGCGCCCGCCGGGTGCGATGGTCGTAGTCGATCGTGCCGCGTTCGTCGGTGTGGGCCTGCACGAGGTGGGTGGTCGCGGCCTTGCCGAGCGGTGCCGGCAGCGGGGTGGCCTGATAGACCATCGAGACCGGTCCGCCGGGCAGGTTGTCCTCGTAGATCCGTGCGTAGCCCGGTCCGCCCTGGACGGCGCCGAAATCCTCGCGGGGTTCGCCCGGATGGTGAGGAAGTCGCCGTTCACGCCGAAGCCGTCGCCGATGCGCGGTGACAGTCGCGGCAGGCGCCCCTGCGCGCGCGCTTCGACGAGCAGGCGGGTGGTGTGGAAGGAGCCCGCGGCCATGAAGAGGTGATCGGCCTCGGTGGTCACGGTGCGTACCGTGCGGCCCTGCTCGTCGAGAACCCGTGCGGTGACGACGAATCCGGCGCGGCGCGAGCGAGGCCGGATGTCGAAGACCTCGTGCATCGGCCTGACGGTGACGTTGCCGGTCCGTTCGGCGGCGAGGAGGTAGCTGCGGTCGAGAGACTTCTTGGCGCCGCTGTTGACGCCGTAGCTCAGTTCGCCCGCGGTCACCGACGGGGTGGCCCGGCCGGCCAGTTCGTCGCGGACGATGTCCCAGTCGATGGCGAAGTCGAAGAAGTGCGGTGACGCGCCGTAGCGCTCGATCACCTTCAGCCAGGACCGGGCCCCGACGTACTCGGGGTGCGCGAGGACGTCCGCGGGCAGCGGCGAGACGCCGAGCCCGGCCTTCGCGCGCGGGAAGTAGGTCTGGGCGAGCTGCGCGTAGTCGGCGGCCGCCGGGAAGATGTGCTCGAAGTCCTGTCGGCGGGGGACGGGCGTGAAGGAGCCGAACACGAGCGACCCGCCGCCGACGCCTGCGCCGTACACGGCCTCGACGCCGTTGCCCATCACATGGTCGAGCACGCCGGGATACGGCTCCACCGGGATGCCGCTCGCCGCGCTCGCACCGGCGGGGCTGCCGAACCACGCGGCGCGTTTGTCCGGGGTGGTCGTCGTGGCGAAGGTGTTGCCGTCCGGCGCGGTGCGCGATCGGCGAGTCGGCCGGGGCCGCGGGACGTTAGGCTCCGGGGTGTGACGGCTGCGCTGCAGATCGAGGTGGACCGCGACAGCGTGGCGATGGGGGATGACGTCGCTTCCCACGCACACTCACTCCTTGTGGAGCCGGGTACGGCGCTGAGTGTCGTCCTCGCCGCGGCGGCGCCCGAGATCCGTTCTCGGGGCTGGTCCTGGGTGGCCGACGTCGACGGCCGGGTCGCCGCCGTCTGGTCGGCCGACCACGGTGTGCAGATGCTCGTCGGGGACGGACCGGTGACCGCGGACGACGTGCCGTGCCGGATTCATTACCGGTACTTCCTGCAGATCGACCCGGCGTGGCTGCATCGGCGCCTCGCCGAGGGGGCCGCGGCGGACCGGGGCGCCCTCGAACGCGAGTACCGCCCGATCGGTGATCGGCGACGCGAGGAGGACGAGCGTCGCCGCGAACGCGATTCGGCGACAAGGTATCTGACCGTCGAGTGCACCGCGGCGCTGCGCGGCTTCGGTGCGGAGTTCGATCTGCACAACGACCGGATGGCACGGTTCGACCTGGTCGGCTCGATGTGGCGGGTACAGCGCGCCGACACCATGACCATGACCTTCGACGGGGCGAATCAGGTCCTGTCGTCGATCCGACCCGTCGGCGTCGCCGAGTGCTGGCTGGTCGCGGCCGTCGGAATGCGTATGCGACAGGTGCAGGGACTCACGCCGGTCCCGAACGACCCCCGTTTGCCGGTGCCGGAGCTGCGGCCGATGGGATCAGGGGTGGCCGGATCGCCACGCTGGACGACGAGAGGTACGAGAGGCGATCCCGTCGTCCAGCTGACCGGCGATGAGGCGGTGCGGGCCTACCGGTTGTCGGCGAACCGTTCGATCGACGAGGTCGTGTCCCTGCTGGCCCCGGACTGAGGTCAGTCGTGTGCGCGCACGGACTCCTCGACGAGGTCGAGCACCGCGTGCAGATCGTCGGTGGGCTGGCCGGTGGCCAGCCGGGTGATCAGACCGTCGAGCACGAGGTCGAGGTAGTTGAGCAGAACGTCGGTCGGGACGTCGTCGCGCAGGCGCCCCGCCTGCCGACCCCGCTCCAGCCGACTGAGTGTCGCCTGCTCGACCTCGGCCGCGTAGGACACCCACTCCGCGCGGAAGCCGTTGTCCGTCCGTAGTTTCCGCGCGATCTCCAGGCGCGTGCCGAGCCAGTCGAAATCCTGAGGCCGCGTGAGCATGTCGCGCATGACCTGCACCAGGCCCTGCTCGGCCGCCACGTCGGCCATGCGCTCGGCATCTTCCCGCGCGAGCGCGAGGAACAGCGCCTCTTTGTCCCGGTAATGGTGGAAGATCGCACCCCGGGACAAGCCGGTGGACTCTTCGATCCGTTTGACGGTCGCGCCGTCGTATCCGTACTCCGCGAAGCAATGCCGCGCGCCGTCGAGAATCTCCCGACGACGCGCGGCAAGCCGGTCATCGCTGACCTTGGGCACGTCGAGTGCCTCCTGTCAGCTCTTGATCATGTTGCGCAGCACGTACTGCAGGATGCCTCCGTTGCGGTAGTAGTCGGCCTCACCCGGGGTGTCGATGCGGACCTTGGCATCGAACTCCACCGTCGAGCCGTCTTCCTTGGTGGCGGTGACGTGCACGGTCGACGGCGTCGTCCCGTTGTTGAGCTCCTCGATGCCCGCGATGTCGTAGGTCTCGGTGCCGTCGAGGCCCAGCGACTTGTGCGACTCGCCCTCGGGGAACTGCAGCGGGATGACGCCCATGCCGATGAGGTTCGAGCGGTGGATGCGCTCGAAGCTCTCGGTGATGACGGCCTTCACGCCGAGGAGGCTGGTGCCCTTGGCCGCCCAGTCACGCGACGATCCGGTGCCGTACTCCTTGCCGCCGAGCACGACGAGCGGGATGTTCTGCTCGGCGTAGTTCTGCGCGGCGTCGTAGATGAACGACTGCGGTGCACCCTCCTGGGTGAAGTCGCGGGTGTAACCACCGGTCACACCGTCGAGCAGCTGGTTCTGTAGGCGGATGTTGCCGAAGGTCGACCGGATCATCACCTCGTGGTTGCCGCGGCGGGCGCCCAGCGAGTTGTAGTCCTTGCGGGCCACCCCGTTGGCATCGAGGTACTGCGCGGCGGGGGTGCCGGGCTTGATCGTCGACGCGGGGGAGATGTGGTCGGTGGTCACCGAGTCGCCGAGCTTCGCGAGCACGCGTGCGCCCTTGATGTCGGAGACGGGCGACGGCTCACGCTGCATGCCCTCGAAGTACGGAGGCTTGCGGACGTAGGTGGACTCGTCGTCCCACTCGAAGGTCTTGCCCGACGGGGTCGGCAGGTTCTGCCAGCGCTCGTCACCCTTGAAGACGTCGGCGTAGTCCGAGGCGTACTGCTCCGGCGAGATCGACGAGGCGATGGTCGCCTCGATCTCCTCGTTGGTCGGCCAGATGTCCTTGAGGAACACGTCGTTGCCGTCGGTGTCCTTGCCCAGCGCGTCGGTCTCGAAGTCGAAGTCCATCGTGCCGGCCAGGGCATAGGCGATGACCAGCGGCGGCGACGCGAGGTAGTTCATCTTCACGTCGGGGTTGATGCGACCCTCGAAGTTGCGGTTGCCCGACAGCACCGCGGTGGCGGTGAGGTCGTTGTCGTTGATCGCCTTCGAGATCTCCTCCGGCAGCGGGCCGGAATTGCCGATGCACGTGGTGCAGCCGTAGCCGACGAGGTAGAAGCCGAGCTTCTCCAGGTACGGCCAGAGACCGGACTTGTCGTAGTAGCCGGTGACGACCTGCGAGCCCGGTGCCATCGACGTCTTGACCCACGGCTTGGACGACAGGCCCTTCTCCACGGCCTTCTTGGCCAGGAGCGCCGCGCCGAGCATGACCGACGGGTTGGAGGTGTTGGTGCAGCTGGTGATCGACGCGATCGTCACGATCCCGTGGTCGAGGATCATCGATCCTCGTTCCTCGGAATCCACCCGGACCGGATTGGTCGGCCGGCCCTCGGCGCCGTTGGCGGCCGAGTGCAGCGGCTCGGCGTCGTCGTCGGCGAAGGACAGGGTCGCGGGGTCGGACGCCGGGAAGGTTTCCTCGACCGCCTCGTCCAGCTTGGTCTGCGGAGCGGAGTTGCCGTTCTCGACGTAGTTGTGGATGTCCTTGCGGAACGCGTTCTTCGCGTCCCACAGCTCGATGCGGTCCTGCGGACGCTTCGGGCCGGCGATCGACGGGACGACGTCGGCCAGGTCGAGCTCGAGGTACTCCGAGTACACGGCCTCCTCGGCGTCCTTCTCCAGCCACATGCCCTGTTCCTTGGCATAGGCCTCGACGAGCGCGAGCGTCTCCTCGCTGCGCCCGGTGAGTCGGAGGTAGTTGACGGTCTCGCCGTCGATCGGGAACATCGCGCAGGTCGAGCCGAACTCGGGGCTCATGTTGCCGATGGTGGCGCGGTTGGCGAGCGGGACCTCGCCGACACCGTTGCCGTAGAACTCGACGAACTTGCCGACCACGCCGTGCTTGCGCAGCATCTCGGTGATGGTGAGGACCACGTCGGTCGCGGTGACGCCCGGCTTGGTCGCGCCGGTGAGCTTGAAGCCGACGACGCGGGGGATGAGCATGGAGACCGGCTGACCGAGCATCGCGGCCTCGGCCTCGATGCCGCCGACGCCCCAGCCCAGGACGCCGAGGCCGTTCTCCATCGTGGTGTGCGAGTCGGTGCCGATGCAGGTGTCGGGGTAGGCGACGCCGTCACGGACCATCACCGAGCGCGCGAGGTGCTCGATGTTGACCTGGTGCACGATGCCGGTGCCCGGCGGCACGACGCGGAAGTCGTCGAAGGCGCCCTGACCCCAGCGGAGGAACTTGTAGCGCTCCTCGTTGCGCTGGTACTCGATCTCGACGTTGCGCTCGAACGCCTGGGCGTTGCCGAAAGCCTCGATGATGACGGAGTGGTCGATGACCATCTCGGCCGGCGCGAGCGGGTTGACCTTGTCCGGGTCGCCGCCGAGTTCCTTGACGGCGTCGCGCATGGTCGTGAGGTCGACGATGCAGGGCACGCCGGTGAAGTCCTGCATGATCACGCGGGCAGGCGTGAACTGGATCTCGACGCTCGGTTCGGCGTTCGGGTCCCAGTTCGCCAGGGCCTCGATGTGCTCCTTGGTGATGTTCGCGCCGTCCTCGGTGCGCAGGAGGTTCTCGGCGAGGACCTTCAGAGCGTAGGGGAGCTTGGCGGTGCCCTCGACAGCGTTCAGACGGTAGATCTCGTAGCTGTTGTCACCGACGTCCAGCGTGCCGCGGGCGCCGAAGGAATTGATACTCACGTCTAAATCCACTCTCCTCGTGTGCCGGCGGGCTGCGCCGGCGATTACTCGATGATCCACTTGCGGTCGGGCGGGGCTGGTCGATCCGGCGCAGTCGTGCCGCACCGGCTGACGTTCTGCACCGGCGGGCTGCGCCGGCACCATCGGATGTCCGCGAGGGCCACCCGCGACAACGTCGTCCAGTCTAACAGTACGAGCGTACTGTTACCAAGCTCGGGCCGGGACACGCCGGATCGGACCTGCCGACACCGGAATACCCAGACGAGTCCATTGTGTCGTACGGTGCAGGGCGGGGTTCGGCGAGGAGACACTCGACGCCGGCGCGATACCGCCCGTCAACGTGCACGCAACCCCGGGTGATCTCGAGAGGCAGGGGTGGCGGATGGGTCCGCAGGCGACGACGCTGGTGCTGGCAGCTCCCGCGGAGAACAACGAACTCACCGGACTCGTCGGGGTCGACATGGGTGAGCTGTCGCGGGACATCGCCGACGACGGCGTGGCGGGGGCGACGCCCGAACAGTTGCCCGGCATGCTCGAGGTCGTCGAATACGCCCAGTCGAAGGGCCATGACGTCAGCTTCGTGGTCATCGACCAGGTTCAGCCCCGGTTCACTCTCTACCGCGACGTCGCGAACCAGTTGCAGGAACAGGTCGGCGGCACCGTCATCGTGCTCGGCCCCAACTCGGTCGGCAGCTCGTCGCCCGAATTCAGCCGGGTGGTGCAGGAACAGGCCACCGACGGCCTGACCCTCACCGACCCCGCGGGTGCGGCGCGACAGATGATCGACACGATGACCGGTCCTAACGTGGACTGGACGATCGTGGGCCTCCTGCTGATCCTGGTCGTCGCGGGCGGAGCCGTGCTCGCCCGGCTGCGGCAGGTCCGCACCCGCAAGAACCTGGCCGCCGGCCCGCTGGGACCCGTGCAGGCCACCGCCGCGGAGTCGGATGACTCGTCGGCATCACGTCGCGAGCCGACCGCTTCCGGCCGGTAGTACGCAGGCCAGGGCCGCCTCGGCCGGCCGGCGATGCGGCGGGCGGGCCCGGCTCCTGGCACCTCGTTCTCGCGCGGCGGGGACCCTTCACGGCGTGTCTTCCGGTCTGTTGCCAATTCGAGACCTTGACGACCGTTCGATCTTTCGCCAGTTCACGGCATTTTCGCAGGTAATCACGCCTTTGTAATTCGCGAACACGGTTTTCTCGTGTGGTTGATGTGACGTACGGTTCTGATGTCGCGTGTGATGCCTGTGTTCTCTACAGGGTCCGATGTGGCGGAAGTGCAGTGCGTGATCGCCGCGGGTTCAGACACCCCGGACGGTCGCCGGACCGGGGATCGGAAGATCCCCGCGAATCGCGAGGAGTTCCAGGTGAGGCGAGGAAGAACTGGTGCGTCATGGCCGGCGCGCGTCTCGGCGGCCCTTGCTGTCGCACTCGTCTGCGCGGTCGGCGCGGGTCATGCCGACGCGGCGCCCAAGAAGACGCCCGAGTCGCCCATCTCCGGTCTGATCAATCGGATCGCGACGGTCAACCAGGACATCGCCGACCTCGACCAGGCGCTCGCGTCCCGCCAGGAGAACGTGAACCGATCGATCGTCGACTTCCAGAACTCGCTCGCGCAGCAGCGCCTCGCCACGGTGGCCGCGCGTGGAGCACGCACCGAACTCGACCGATCGAGCAAGGCCGTCGTCGACGCGCAGAAGGAGTTCGACCGGTTCGCCCGCCTGGCGTACCAGCAGGGGCCCGAGCAGGGTTCGATGTCGAACTACGTTGCCTCCGAAGACCCGCAGGGCGTCCTCGACCGCATGAAGCTGATCGATCAGGTCGGCAAGAAGCAGCAGGAGATGATCCGGCGGTTGCAGGTGGCCCGCAACCAGAAGGCCAACCGACTCGCCGCCGTCGAGGCCACCCGCCGGCAGGCGTCGTTCGCGGCCAAGAGCGCCGAACAGCGCAAGACCGACGCCATGGCGGCGGTCACCGAGGCGAAGGCCGCCATCGCTTCGCAGCAGAAGCGCAAGGCCACCCTGATCGGGGAACGCGACCGGGTCCAGAAGCGCCTCAACACGATTCGCGGATACGTGCCGAAGAAGACGGTCGAGGGGCCGTCGGCGAGCGATCTGCTCTCGAACCTGTTCCCGACGGATCCGTCGGCCGAGGGGGCGCTCAAGGCGCTGCCCGCCACGCCCGCCACCGACAACCAGGCACTGGCCGTCGCGGCGGAGGCCGCGGCGCGCCTCGCCATCGACGTCGGTTCGTCGATCCTCGCCGGTCTGGTCGGGCAGCAGCAGTTGCCCCAGTCCGAGTTGCTGAACGAGCTCGGCATCGGTGGTGCGGACATCACCGGCAGCCGCGGTGGCGACACCCTCAGTGCGCGACTCGGTTCGGGAAGCCTCGGCTCTCTGTTCGGCAGTTCCTCCGGCGGCGGCGGGGGCGGGGGCGGCGTCGTCCGACCCGGGCTGCGCGGTCCGCAAGCCGTCGAGATCGCCGTCAACCGTGCGCTCTCGCAGCTGAACGTGCCCTACGCCTGGGGCGGTGGCGACGCGAACGGCCCGACGCAGGGAATCCGCGACGGCGGTGTGGCCGACAGCTACGGCGACTACAACAAGATCGGTTTCGACTGCTCCGGCCTGATGATCTACGCGTTCGCCGGCGTCGGGATCGAACTGCCGCACTACACCGGTTACCAGTACACCTCGGGGCCGCAGTTCCCGCTGTCACAGATGCGACGCGGCGACATGATCTTCTACGGCCCCAACGCGAGTGCGCACGTCGCGCTGTACCTCGGCGACAACAAGATGGTCGAGGCACCGCAGTCGGGTGACGTGGTCAAGGTGTCCCCGCTGCGCACCAACGGTGCGATGCCGAACGTGGTCCGTCTGCTCTGAGGCGTGGTGGTTCCGGCGGCAGCTGTGAACGACCGACACCCGCCGAGTCTTCTTGGCACCTTTTCAGCCGGCACGGCTAGGCTGGCACAGACACGCGGGGTCGACGCCTGCGCGCTGCGCGTTCGCGCCGCCCGTGGGCCCTCGCGGTTCGACGGAACAGCAGTTCAGAGGAACAGGAGCACGGGTTGACCGAATCGCACTCCCTCGGCAAGGCGGCCACGGGGGATCCCGCGGCGGCAGGAGCGGACGGCTCGGTGCTGAGCGACGCCGACGTCGCCCTGCTCGAGCGGGCCATCTACGAGGTCAAGCGCGTCATCGTCGGCCAGGATCAGCTCGTCGAGCGCATTCTCGTCGGTCTCCTCGCGCGCGGACACATCTTGCTCGAGGGCGTGCCGGGTGTCGCGAAGACGCTCGCTGTCGAGACGTTCGCCCGCGTCGTCGGCGGGTCGTTCTCGCGAGTGCAGTTCACCCCTGACCTCGTGCCCACCGACCTGATCGGTACGCGTATCTACCGTCAGGGCCGCGAGGAGTTCGACACCGAGCTCGGCCCGGTGGTCGCGAACTTCCTGCTCGCCGACGAGATCAACCGCGCACCCGCGAAGGTGCAGTCGGCGCTGCTCGAGGTGATGGCAGAGCGGCACGTCTCGATCGGCGGCAAGACGTACTCGATGCCGGATCCGTTCCTGGTCATGGCGACGCAGAACCCGATCGAGAACGAGGGTGTCTACCCGCTGCCCGAGGCGCAGCGGGACCGCTTCCTGTTCAAGGTCCTCGTCGACTACCCGTCGGTGGAGGAGGAGCGCGAGATCGTCTATCGGATGGGCAACGTCCCGCCGACCGCCTCCCAGGTCCTCGACCCCGCCGCGATGCTGCGCCTGCAGCGGACCGCGGCGAACGTCTTCGTCCACCACGCGCTCGTCGACTACGTCGTCCGGGTCATCAACGCCACCCGCCGGCCGGCCGAGCTGGGCCTGAACGACGTCGCGTCGTGGCTGTCCTACGGCGCGTCGCCTCGTGCGACGCTGGGCATCGTGGCCGCGGCCCGCGCCCTGGCGCTGGTCCGCGGACGCGACTACGTGATCCCGCAGGACGTCGTCGAGATCATGCCCGACGTGCTGCGGCACCGCCTCGTGCTGTCCTACGACGCACTGGCCGACGAGATCGATGCCGACCAGGTCATCGCCCGCGTCCTGCAGACCGTCGGACTGCCGCAGGTCGGCGCGCAGCCGGTGCCGCAGGGGCAGTACCCGGCCGGACAGCAGCAGGCGCCCAATCCCGGACACGGGCCGAATGGGTATGCGGGACAGCAGGTCCCGCAGTCCGCCGGTCCGATGGACCCGAATTCGGCCCCGGCGAACCGGAATTCACCTCAGTATGGCGGCTAATCGGGACCTACCGCGTCTCGGCGCCGGGCTGCTCGACGAGGCGCAGCTGACGGCGGCGCTGAAGATGCTCGAGCTCACCGTGCGGCGCAAACTCGACGGCGTGCTCCAGGGCGAGCACCTGGGTCTGATCCCCGGGCCGGGTTCGGAACCAGGGGAGGCGCGGGCCTATCAGCCGGGCGACGACGTCCGGCGAATGGAGTGGTCGGTCACCGCACGCACGACCCAGCCGCATGTCCGGCAGATGATCGCCGACCGGGAACTCGAGACCTGGCTCGTCGTCGACGCCTCGGCCAGCCTCGACTTCGGCACCGTCGACTGCACCAAGCGCGACCTGGCCGTCGCCGCGGCCGCGGCTCTGGTCCACCTCACGACCGGCGGCGGCAACCGGCACGGCGCGCTGGTGGTGACCGGTGACGACGTGGTGCGGGTACCGGCCCGTGCCGGGCGCGCGCACGCCCAGAACCTCCTCAAGACCATCGCCACCACGCGACGCAGCTCGCCCGGCGTCCGGGGTGACCTGAAGGCGGGGATCGAGGCGCTTCGACGGCCCCAGCGCCGGCGCGGCCTCGCCGTCGTCATCAGCGACTTCCTCGGCCCCATCGACTGGGAGCGTTCGCTGCGCGCCATCGGGGCGCACCACGAACTCCTGGCGGTCGAGGTCCTCGACCCCCGCGATCTCGACCTCCCGGCGATCGGGGAGGTCACCCTGGCCGACGCGGAGTCCGGGGAGATCCACGACGTGACGATCACCGACGACCTCCGGCGCGACTTCGCGGCCGCGGCGCGCGCACACCAGCAGCGGGTCCACCGCACCCTGCGCAGCTGTGGCGGCGCGATCCTGACGTTGCGCACGGATCGGGAGTGGATCGCCGACACCGTCAGGTTCGTCGCACAACGCCGCCGCGGCCTCGCGGCGGGGGTGGGGTAGGTCGATGCTGTCCAGTCCCTGGTGGTTGCTCCTGCTCCTGGTCGTGGCGCTGCTCGGCGCCGCGTACGTCTACATGCTGCGCCGGCGGCGGCAGCGTGCGCTGACCTTCGCGAACCTGGACCTGCTGAAGTCGGTCGCGCCCGCGGACCGTAGTCGTCTGCGGCACCTGCCGATCGCACTGCTGATCGTCTCGCTGATCCTGTTGACGGTCGCGCTGTCCGGGCCGCAGGCCGATCGCAAGGTGCCGCGCAACAAGGCGACCGTCGTCCTGGTGATGGACGTGTCGCGGTCGATGAACGCCACCGACGTGTCGCCGTCGCGGATCCGCGCGGCGCAGGAGGCGGCGAAGAAGTTCGCCGACGAGCTGACCGAGGGCATCAACCTCGGACTGATCTCCTTCGCCGGTACCGCCGCCAGCCTTGTGTCGCCGACGCCGGATCACAACGCCACCAAGGTCGCGGTGGACAAACTGCGGCTCGACGACAAGACGGCAACCGGGGAGGGCATCTTCGCGGCCCTGCAGCAGATCAGCACGTTGAACGCGGTGCTCGGCGGGACCGAGGGCGCACCACCTGCGCGGATCGTACTGCTCTCCGATGGTAAGGAGACCGTCCCGGACGACCCCGACGACCCGCGGGGTGCCTTCACCGCGGCCCGGAAGGCCAAGGAGGAGAAGATCCCGGTCTCCACGATCTCCTTCGGTACCCGGACCGGCACCGTCGAACTCGAGGGCGACCGGGTGCCGGTGCCGGTCGACGACGACTCGCTGCGCAAGATCGCCAACCTGTCCGGTGGCGACTTCTTCACCGCGGCCAGCCTCGACGAGTTGAACAAGGTCTACGAGCAGCTCCAGGACGAGATCGGTTACGAGACCCGTCGAGGGGACAATTCGAAGCCGTGGCTGGTCGCCGGTACGTTGTTCGCGCTGGTGTCGGCGTTCGCCGCGCTGGCCATCAACCGCCGGCTGCCCTGACGCGGACGTGTCCGGGGTGTGCCGCCGTGCGCCCCGCCCACCGACCGCGTGTCACCCCCGCAACGAGAACGGATAAGTTGAACACCCATGACGGCAGCTAGCAACGAAGCGCAGAATCCCTCCCGCTCGGTCCTGGTGACCGGCGGCAACCGCGGAATCGGCCTGGCCGTGGCCCAGCGACTGGCAGCCGACGGTCACCGGGTGGCGGTGACGCACCGCGGTTCCGGAGCCCCGGACGGACTGTTCGGCGTCAAGTGCGATGTCACCGACTCGGAGTCGGTCGACCGCGCCTTCGCCGAGGTCGAGGCGCATCAGGGTCCCGTGGAGATCCTCGTAGCCAACGCGGGGATCACCGAGAACATGCTCCTCATGCGACTGTCCGAGGAATCCTTCGAGAAGGTCCTCGACGCGAACCTCACCGGCGCGTTCCGGTGCGCCAAGCGCGCCACCAAGGGGATGCAGCGCGCCAAGTGGGGCCGGATGATCTTCCTCGGCTCGGTGGTCGCGATGTCCGGCATCCCCGGCCAGGTGAACTACGCGGCCTCGAAGGCGGGCCTGATCGGGATGGCGCGCTCGATTGCGCGTGAGATCGGCTCGCGCAACATCACCGCGAACGTCGTGGCGCCCGGGTTCATCGAGACGGACATGACCGCGTCGATGGAGGACCGCTACATCGAGATGGCCAAGCAGGCGATCCCGCTCGGCCGAACCGGCAAGCCCGAGGACGTCGCGGCGGCCATCAGCTTCCTCGCCTCCGACGAGGGCGGTTACATCTCCGGTGCGGTCCTGCCCGTCGACGGCGGAATGGGCATGGGGCACTGAAACTGCCGAGCGCGGTCGCACGGCTACTGACCCGCACAGCGCAGTCGTAAGGCACGTCAATCAACGTCGAACTCAGGAGCACATCTTCGTGAGCGGAATCCTGGACGGGAAGACCGTCCTCATCACGGGCATCATCACCGATGCGTCGATCGCCTTCCACGCCGCCGCCATGGCGCAGGAGCAGGGCGCCACGGTCCTCATCACCGGCATCCCGGAACGGCTCCGGTTGATCGACCGGATCGCCAAGCGGTTGCCGAAGGAGGTGCCGCCGGCCATCGGGCTCGACGTCACCAACGAGGACGATCTCGGCGCGCTCGCCGGGAAGCTCGCCGAGCTGGCGCCGCAGGGCATCGACGGCGTCATGCACTCGATCGCCTTCGCGCCGCGCACCTTGATGGGTCCCGAGGCCAAGCCGTTCCTGGAGGGGCCGGGCCCCGACGCCGCCAAGGCCTTCGAGATCTCGGCGTGGAGCTACGCCTCGCTCGCCCGCGCCGTGCTCCCCGCCATGAACGAGGGCGGCTCCATCGTGGGCATGGACTTCGATCCCCGCACCGCGATGCCGTACTACAACTGGATGGGTGTGGCGAAGGCCGCGCTCGAGTCGGTGAACCGGTACGTGGCGCGCGAAGTGGGCAACGCGAAGAACATCCGGTCGAACCTGGTGGCCGCCGGCCCGATCAAGACCCTGGCCGCGAAGGCGATCGCGGGTACCGCGACCGATGACGCCAAGCAGCTCAACATGCTCAACGAGTACTGGGACGGCGCGTCCCCGATCGGCTGGGACGTCGACGATCCCACCGTCGTCGCGAAGTCGGTGTGTGCGCTCCTCAGTGACTGGCTGCCGGCGACCACCGGTTCCATCGTCTACGTCGACGGTGGCGCCAGCCACAACACCTGGTTCCCGGAGGGCATGACCACCGGCTCATGAGTTCGCCAGCACCGGGGGACACCGCGCCCGTGGATCCCGCTCCGTTCGATCCCGCTCCGTTCGATGCCGTCCTGTTCCTGTCGTTCGGCGGACCGGACGGGCCCGAGGACGTGATGCCATTCCTGGAGAACGTCACTCGCGGCCGGGGAATCCCGCGCGAACGGCTCGAGTCGGTGGCCGAGCACTACCTGCACTTCGGCGGCGTCTCACCGATCAACCGGCTCAACCTCGAGATGATCGATGCCCTGCGCGCCGAGCTCGACCGACGTGGTGTCGACCTCCCGGTGTATTTCGGCAACCGCAACTGGCACCCGATGGTCGAGGACACCCTGGCCGAGATGTACCGCGCCGGTCATCGCCGGATCCTCGTGTTCCCGACCTCGGCGTGGGGCGGCTACTCGGGGTGCCGGCAGTATCACGAGGACATCGACCGGGCGGTGACGGCGCTTGCCGACCGTGAACCGACGAGCCGCGAACCCGACGGTGCGGTGGTGCTCCGCAAGCTCCCGCAGTACTGGTCGCATCCGGCGTTCGTTGCTGCCGGGGCCGACGCGGTGCGCCGCGCTCTGGACGCACTCGGGCCCGGCGAGGAGCCGCCACGGCTGGTGTTCACCGCCCATTCGGTCCCGACCTCGGCCGATGAGGCGTCGGGTCCGGCGGCCGACGGCGGGAAGCTGTACTCGCGCCAGGTGCTGGCGGCGTCGCAGGCGGTCGCCGACGAGCTCGGCGTCGCCGACTTCGATCAGGTCTGGCAGTCACGGTCGGGTCCACCGCAGATCCCGTGGCTGGAGCCGGACATCTGTGACCATCTGGAGAGCCTTGCCGCGGAGGGTGTTCGACGGGTGGTCGTCTACCCGGTCGGGTTCATCTCCGACCATCTCGAGGTGATCTGGGATCTCGACAACGAGGCCGCGGAGGTCGCCGAGCGCCTCGGCCTGGACTATGTCCGCGCCGACACCGTGGGTCCCGATCCGCGGTTCATCTCGATGATCGGCGAATTCGTGGAGGCCTACGCCGGGGGCTTGGGCGACCTGTCGGCGATGGGATGCGGAGACAACGGCAGCACCTGTCGAGACCGGTGCTGTGTGCCCGCGGCGCGGCCTAGATCTGCGGCGAGGCCATCTGACCGCGCGTAGATTCACTGGCTTTGTTTGCCTTCATAACGATTTGATATAGGAACGGTCCATAATGTGATCTGCGCCTCAATCGAAATGAAACTCTCGTGGTACGCGCATCTGAATCGGGGTGCGTGAGAGAGGAATTTCCATGGCAGAAGGACCACTGAGGCTCGAGATCGATTTCCTCGGACCGATTCTGGAGACACTTTCCACCGGCTCCGCGGACGGTAGCAGCGAGCCCGTCAACTGAGATCCGTTTCCGCTGTGGGCTGCGTTGACGACGTAGCCCACAGCGGCGTGATCTCTCCTTTGTGCGCGTGTATCAACAGTGTTGACCGCGGAACGACTACTCATCCCAATTGATCTCCGACCTGCTACGCAGCTACTCGCACGAGCGGTCGAGGACATTCCGTTGTATCGATGGGTGTTGGGTGACCACCTCCCGGATCTCACGCTGCGGGAATGGTTGGCCGAGATCTTGGTGCGGCCTTATCTCAAAGCCGGCTGCGTATTGGGTTCCTTCCAGAACGAGCATCTCGTCGGAATTCTGATCTGGCATCCCCACGATGTCGAATTGTCGCCCGACGGCGAACCGCCGCTCGTCCCGGCTGATTTCGTCCGGGTCGCGGCCATTCCCGGACTCCGCGAACGGCTGATCGAGTTCCTCACCAGCCCACAATTGCCCTCCCCGGCATCGGATGCCGTCGATGTGCGGATCGCGGCGATTGTTCCCGAAGCTCGTGGTGGCGACGCTCTCGTTCGCATGATGCGCGAAGTGGAACGGTTCTGTGTCTCTGCGGCCCGGCCGTACTACGCCTGGACCGGCTCCGCTCGGCTGCGGGACTGGTTCGTCCACGAATGGGGGGCGACGTTGTTCGCCACCGAACAGCGGAACGGACTCGATCTGTACGGCGTCGTGTCCGACCGTCCGCCGCGGCTCCGGGAGTGACCTTCCGGCGGTGGCGGCCCGGGTCCTAGCGTCGCAGTAGCTCGAGGATCGTGTGATTGACCGCCGCCGCCCGTGCGGTCCGTGTCAGCACCTGTAGACCCCGGAGGGTCGCGTCGCCGGAATCCCATTGTCCGGCACTGTCGCCGATCTCCACATTGCGCGCTCCGGCGAGGTCGACGATCGCCTCGACCTGTGCCGCCGTGTCGATCAGGCGGGTGGAGCGCGCGTCGAGGAGGTGCGGGGGCAGGGCGACCCGATGCCTCGAGGTGAGCGCCGCGAGTTCCGTACGGAGGTCGCTCGCGTCGGCCGACCGGCGTCCGCCGAGCCCGCCGATGATCGTGGTCGCCTCTCGAACTGCTTGCCGCAGCTCGTATTCCAGATCACCGGCACTGGGTCCCGCGGATACGAGATGACCGAGGTCGAGGGTCGCGTCGTAGCGGTAGGCCGACCATGTGCACGTGACGAACGGTGGATCGGCGGTGTCGGCGGCCAACTCCGGTACGAGCGCGAGCGTACCGGCGCCCGCCGCGTCGTCGACGAGCAGCACCTCGCCCGCGCCGAGTGCGGCCGACGTCGCGACATGCGGTGGGAGTCCCTGCGGATCACCCGTGGAGGGCAGGCGGACGACGAGGCGTCGAGCGGGTCGCAGCAGCGCGAGCAGATCGAGCACCCCGTTCGCCGAACCCGTTGCGGGCGAATTCTGTTCGGCCCCGGCGACCCCGCCGTCGGGCCAGTGCAGGAGGTGCCGGTCGGCGGATTCCGCCAGGGCTTCGATCACGTCGTCGGGGGAGCACCGGCCGGTGAGCCAGGCGGCCGACCACGCGCCGAGGGCGCACGTCGGCCACGCGACGGTGGCGGAGAGCAGGCGGCTGCGTTTCATCAAGAAGCCAGGATACCGGCGAGGCCGGTGGGAGCCGGGCGTGGCAACCCCGCGGGCGGGCCCGCGGGGCATACGGTGTGTGCGCCGCCCGACCTGTCCATCGCGGCGGCGTGATCACGAGATGACCGATCGAGAGATGGTGGTGTGCGATGGATGACCGCTACGGACGCGATGTGCTCTCCCAGCCCCGTCGGGCGAAGCCGCGTCCCGCGGAGGTCGCCGCGGATCGCGATCTGGTCGTCGAGGACGCCGCCACCGGCTTCTGCGGTGCGGTCGTCGGGCTCGAGAAGAGCTACGCCGGCGATCTCGTCCGGCTGGAGGACCGGCGAGGTCAGACGCGGGTGTTCCTGATGCACCCCGGCGCGTTCCTCATCGACGGTCGGCCGGTGACGCTCGTACGGCCGCGCACCAGGGGCCCGCAGCAGCCGGCCATGACGGCGTCGGGATCGCGAGCCGCCCCTCGCGCCCGCGCGCGGACCGCGCGCGCCAGCCGGCTCTTCGTCGAGGGCGTGCACGACGCGACACTCCTCGAGCGCGTGTGGGGTGACGACCTCCGCGCGGAGGGCGTGGTCGTCGTCAGCCTCGACGGCCTCGACAACCTCGAGGCGGCACTCGACGAATTCCAGCCGGCACCGCATCGCCGGGCCGGTGTCCTCGTCGACCATCTGGTGGCCGGCTCCAAGGAGGCACACCTCACCGCCGAGGTCGGGGAGCACGTCCTCGTGTGCGGGCATCCCTACATCGACGTCTGGGAGGCGGTGAAGCCGGCGTCGGTGAAGATCCCGGCGTGGCCGCACATCCCGCGGGGCACCGACTGGAAGACCGGGGTGTGTGCCGAGCTCGGCTGGGGAGACCCTCGGGACGGCTGGCGCCGGGTGCTGGGCGGGGTGAGCAGTTTCCGGGATCTCGAGGTCGATCTGCTGCGGTCGGTGGAAGAACTCATCGACTTCGTGACCGCGGCCGAAGAGCCCAGGTGACGCACACGGCCTGACGCCCACCGGGGCCCACCCGCGTCGTGAGCGCCGAAGGCGGTTCGGACATCTCTGGCAGACTGGACCCATGAGCGCCCTGCTGTGGTTGGCGGCCGCGATCGTCCTGGTGGTCGCGGAGATGTTCGGTGGCGAACTCGTCCTGCTCATGCTCGCCGGGGGCGCATTCGCGGCCGCCGGTGTCGATTTCGCGTTCGAGACGCCGCTGTGGGTCGAGGGACTGGTCTTCGCGCTCGTCTCGGTGCTGCTGCTGGTCGCGGTCCGTCCGATCGCCCGCAAGCACATGCTGAACCGTCCGGCGGTCCTGATGAACACCGAGGCGCTCGAGGGTCGGCCGGCGGTGGTGACCGAACAGGTCGACGCCCATGACGGACGCGTCAAGATCGGCGGCGACGTGTGGTCGGCCCGCACGATGGACCCGACCCAGGTGCTCGAACCCGGAACCCACGTGACCGTCGTGGAGATCGACGGCGCGACCGCGGTGGTGTGGCGCGCCTGAGTGTGCCGCCGCGACACCGCCGAACGACAACGCTGGAAGGTGACCATGGAGTACGAGATCTTCGGCCTGACCGTCATCGTTTTGCTCGTGTTGCTCGTGGTGGTGATGCTGGTCAAGTCCGTCGCGCTCATCCCGCAGGCGGAGGCCGCGGTCATCGAGCGACTGGGCCGCTACACCCGCACCGTGTCCGGTCAACTCACCCTGCTGTTGCCGTTCATCGACCGCATCCGCGCCCGCGTCGACGTCCGTGAACGAGTGGTGTCGTTCCCGCCGCAGCCGGTCATCACCGAGGACAACCTGACGCTGTCCATCGACACCGTCGTCTACTTCCAGGTCACCAATCCCCGGGCCGCCGTGTACGAGATCGACGACTACATCGCCGGCGTCGAGCAGCTGACGATCACGACGCTGCGCAACGTGGTCGGCGGGATGACGCTCGAGGAGACCCTGACCTCCCGCGATTCCATCAACGGCCAGCTGCGCGGAGTCCTCGACGAGGCGACCGGCCGCTGGGGCCTCCGGGTCGCGCGCGTCGAGCTGAAGTCGATCATGCCGCCGCCGTCGATCCAGGAGTCGATGGAGAAGCAGATGAAGGCCGACCGCGAGAAGCGGGCGACGATCCTCTCGGCCGAGGGCCAGCGCGAGTCGGCGATCAAGACCGCCGAGGGAAACAAGCAGTCGCAGATCCTCGCCGCCGAGGGTGCCAAGCAGGCCGCGATCCTCGCTGCCGAGGCGGATCGGCAGTCGCGCATCCTGCGGGCGCAGGGCGACCGCGCCGCGTCGTACCTCAACGCCCAGGGTGAGGCGAAGGCGATCGAGAAGACCTTCGCGGCGATCAAGGCGGCCAAGCCGACCCCGGAACTCCTGGCCTACCAGTATCTGCAGCAGTTGCCCGAGATGGCCAAGGGCGAGGGCAGCAAGGTGTGGGTGGTGCCGTCCGACTTCGGTTCGGCCCTCCAGGGTTTCGCGAAGTCCTTCGGTGTGCAGGGAGACGACGGCGTGTTCCGGTACGAGCCGGCCGACTCGCCGCCCTCGCCGATCGACGACTCGGAGACCGAGGACTGGTTCTCGATGGCCTCCGATCCCAAGGTCGCCCAGGCCGTTGCCGAGGCGGAGGCGGTGGCCCGCACCCCGGTCGCGCCCGAGATCACCGCTCGTGCGTCGCGCGCGTCGCGCCATGCGTCGCCGGTGGGGTCCGAGCCGGCCGAGCTCACCGATGGTGCGTGGTCCCAGCCCGTACAGCCCGAGGAGCCGGGGCCGGCCGAGCCCACGACCTGAGAACGGCTCAGCGGATGAGGTGCTCGACGCCCGCCATGCCGACCGCCCACATCACCGAGGCGAAGGTGCCCATGATGAACTGCTCGGCCGCATGCGGGGCGCGCAGCTCGGGGTAGCGGGCGAGGCTTTTCACGGCCAGGATGATCGCGAGGCCTTCGGGCCACCCCGCCATCAACGTGGTGACGACCGCGAGGCGTTCGAGGTATCCGATCACCCGGCCGCCGCGCAACGGCCCGGCTTCGGCCGGGTCGGCTGGGTCGGCCGGGGCGGGCGCCGGGGAGTCGGGCGCGTCGGTGTCGTCCCCGGATCCGTCATCCGGCGACCCCTCCGGATCGGGTCCGGGCCCCGTGCGCTGGCCGACCCC
>ERZ501064.112-NODE-112-length-22418-cov-9.763225_pt1 | contig 22418 bp, 13 predicted proteins | sample MGYA00510851_ERZ501064 | MGnify/ENA primary metagenome ERZ501064 (study PRJEB25958, sample SAMN03398529) | human skin metagenome | study: EMG produced TPA metagenomics assembly of the Human Skin Microbiome Metagenome (human skin metagenome) data set. | reverse complement strand
GGCGTCGCTCTCCCTCGGCGCCACGGTTTCAGGTGCTGCCGGGTCGGGGACGAGGCACGGGAAGACTCGGTGGCTGCCCGGGAGTCGCCGTGAACCGGATGTGGGTCGGTTGCATGTCAGCGACGGTCCGCCCGACGGTCCTGGTGTGCGAGCTCTTCGACAACCATTCCGGTACCTCTCGTCAGACGTCGGGGGTCGATGAATAGGTCGTTGGACCCTAGCGCGTCGTTACACATTGTGTTCGGTTGTAGCCCGTTGGGAGGACAGCAGGCCCTTCGAAGGGCCAGGATCATTCAACGACGCTCAGGTGGTACCCAAACCTCCCTGCGGTGAACTACACATGACGTCCGACTTCCAAAGTCAGCGATCGTGCGATGCCCACGCATCGATGTGGCCCGGCAGTTTCGACAGGTGTCGCCGCAGCACATGCTGGTACACCTTGGACATCCCGATGTCGAGCAATCGGCCGGCACGACCGCGGACCATCGGCTCGCCCACAGCACGGCAGGTGTAGCGCGTACCTCCGGGAACCGCGTCGAGAGTGTCGGTGGTGATGAAGGGAAAGCGTGACTCGACTGATCGAAATTCCATCAGCCGGTCGACCTGATGCCGAGGCCATTCCCTACGGTATGCCTTCTCGTGTGGAACGCTCGGCCGAACGACGGTGTCAGGCGTTCCGAGGCGGGGCATGCGGCATCGGCCTCCCCGGAACAGGCCCGCACACCTGGCCGTCGGGGTAGGAATACGCGGTGGCCACCTTTCGCCAGCCGGGCCCGGTGCCGGCCGAGATGCTGCGCACAGGCGCACTCGCCGTGCGCGGTGCAATCCGACCACGCCCACCAGACCTGCGACTCATCGACGCGATTGAGGACGCCAGGCTCCCCGACAGCGAGGTGACGGTCCGGGTGCGCGCGCTGCCCCAGGTCGCACGACGGGTGCCGCTCGCCGGCCTCGTCGAGGGAGCTCGTACCCTGCGTCGCGCGTCGTCGGCGATGACGACCTTCGTGGTCGAGCACCCCGAGGCCACGTTCTTGGTCGATCCCGGCTTCTGCCGCGACGCCCACCACCGCGTCCTGCCCGAATTGCCGACGATCTTGCGCCCGCTGATCACCCCGCCGCGGTCGACGGTCAGCACCGCCGACGGTCTCGAGCTGCGGCCGCTGCACCGCTCCCCCGACTTCGCCCTGCCGACGCACGCTCACTGGGATCACGTGTGCGGCCTGCTGGACCTGCCCGGCCTGCCGGTGTGGCTTCCACGGGCCGAACGCGAATGGATACTGGCGGGCACGCGACCACCGGTCGGCGGGGTGCGGGCGGCTCTGACCGACGGCCGACCGATCCTCGACTACGAACTCGACGGCCCGCCCGTGTCCACATTCGTCGCGAGCCACGACCTGTTCGGCGACGGCTCCGTGGTCGTCGTCGACCTCGGCGGGCACACCCCCGGGAGCGTCGGCGTCCTGGCCCGCACGTCCTCCGGCCCGGTCCTGCTCGCCGGCGATGCGGCCTGGCACTTCGAGCAGGTGGCGCGCCTGCGCCAGAAGCCGAGCATCCCCGGCGAATTCGTCGACGACGACCGCGACGCGGCGTTCGCGACGCTGCACCGGCTCCACCTGGCCCGCCACACCGTGCGCGTGATCCCCACCCACGACCACGACGCCGTCGGAGCACTCTGCGGCTGAGGCGAACTGGAGGGGCTCAAACGTGGAAAAGTCACACGCATCGACCTGTCCCGTGGGACACCTCAACTGCCACCCCGGGTCAGGCGGGTTTCGGCGAGCGGCGGCCGGATCAGAATCAGAGGCCCTGATTCGAATCCCCGCCTCGGTTGTCCCCGCCGCCTCCGTTGTCCCCGCCGGTTTCGCAGACGGCCGCGACATCCCGGGGCGTGTTCCCGGGAGTGCGGTAGGTCTGGACGGCCCACGCGACCTTCTTTTTCGTCACCGGAGACAGCACCTCGGTCCGCCGGATGCCGACCGCGAAACACCCACCGTTCGATACGAGTTTCTGGAGTTCCCCTCCATCGAGCCACCTGCCGATCCCGCTGTACGGCAGATCCGTTCCGGCGAAAGCCGGCACGATCCCGGTACGCGCGATGTCACGCGTCTGCGCCGCATTGAAGAGCGTATTGAACTCCATACGGACACCGATGTTGGGCCAGAACCAGTTCTGATAAATCGTCGGGAACGAGCTGAAACCCGCTCCCGCAGGGGTACTCAGGCCGTGACCCTCGCCAATGGGTGCCGCCCCGGCCACACCGCCGTAGAGTCCCACACCCGACCCCGTCAGCATCACGGCCGACGCGGCGATCGAAACCACAACTCTCCGCGCACTTTTCATCTCTCTGAGCCTCCAGGTCAGCTAATCATGAGACAAGTTGCGCTGCACAGCGTCTTCAGCGTCGCACAGATTACGAATGGTGTACATCACGCTTAGGAACGCTCATCACCAAGCCATGCGAGACGACGTCAGGCGTCCTGCGGTTTCGCCAGCGGGAACGCGAGCGACTCGCGGATCGACTGTCCGGTGATGAGCATGACCACCCGGTCGACACCGACCCCCAGACCTCCGGTCGGCGGCATCGCGTATTCCAGTGCCTGCAGGAAGTCCTCGTCGAGTTCCATGGCCTCGGGATCACCGTCGGCGGCCAGGATCGACTGTTCGGTGAGGCGTGCCCGCTGCTCCACCGGATCGGTGAGTTCGGTGTAGGCCGTGCCGAGTTCGACGCCCCAGGCGACGAGGTCCCATCGCTCGGCGACGCCCGGCTTGCTCCGGTGTGCGCGCGTGAGGGGTGACGTCGACGTCGGGAAGTCGGTGTAGAAGGTCGGGAAGGTGGTGCGATCCTCGCCGAGGTGCTCGTACAGTTCCAGGACGATCTGCCCGGCGTCCCAGTCGGGCCGGTGATTGATCTCCAGGCGGTCACCCACCGCGCGCAATTCCTCGACGGAGGTCTCCGGGGTGATCTCCTGCTCCGCGCCCTCCGAGACCACCTGATGAACGGTCTTGACCGGCCACTCCCCGGAGATGTCGACGCGCTCTTCGTTTCCGTCGGCATCGGTGCGCACGATGACCGGTTCCCCGTAGGCCGCCGTCGCCGCGTACTGGATCATCTCGCGCGTCAGGTCGAGCATCTTGAGGTAATCACTGTGCGCCTCATAGGCTTCCAGACTCGTGAACTCCGGGTTGTGACTGAAGTCCACACCCTCGTTGCGGAAGTTGCGGCCGATCTCGAAGACCTTCTCGACCCCGCCGACACACAGTCGTTTGAGGTAGAGCTCCGGGGCGATCCGCAGATACAGGTCGAGGTTGTAGGCGTTGATGTGCGTCTGGAACGGGGTGGCGTTCGCGCCGCCGTGGATCTGCTGCAGGATCGGTGTCTCGACCTCGAGAAAGCCACGAGCGCCGAGGAAGTCACGCAACGACTTCACCACGAGACTGCGGGTCGCCAGCGACTTGCGCGTCTGCTCGTTGATGGCGAGGTCGACATAGCGCTGCCGGACACGCGCTTCCGGATCGGTGAGACCGGCCCACTTGTCGGGCAGCGGGCGCAGGCATTTGCCGTTGATCCGCCAGGCGTCGATCAGGATCGACAGCTCGCCCTTCCGACTCGTGCCGACGACGCCGCGGGCCTGGATCAGATCCCCGAGGTCGACGTCGGTACCGAAATCGGGTGTGCCCGGGATGATCCGGGAATCCTCGACCAGCACCTGCACCTCGCCGGACCAGTCGTGGACGTCGGCGAACACCACCTTGCCGAAGTCCCGAAGTCGCGTCACGCGTCCGGCGACGGTGACGACGGTTCCCTCGGGTTCGGCCTTGGCCGCCGCGATCGTATGAGTGGGTTGATCGGCCGGCGGGTACGGATCGAAGCCGCGCTCGACGAGCCGGTCCATCTTCTCGAGTCGGACGCGCACCTGTTCCGGCCGGTGGACGACCGCACCCTCGGGTGTGGCTGCCTCGGCGTCGAGCTCGGCGATGAGCGCGGGCGCGTTGACACCGGGCGGGATCGACGGCGGCCCCTGCGTGTAGTGCTTGGCCCGTCCGAAGCGCGGCAACGTGATGAAACCCTCGGTCACGATCGCGGCGAGGCCCACCCGGGGCAGGATCCGGCTGTCCTCGAAGCACAGGTAGCGCGACTGCCAGTCCGGCAGATACTTCGCATTCGACTTGTACAGCGACTCCATCTGGAAGAACCGCGAGCCGAACATGAGGATCGAGTAGCCCATCCGCATCACGGGCCCGGCCCCGATCTGGGGACCCTGCTCGAAGAACGCCCGGAACGCCGCGAAGTTCAGCGAGACCTCGGTGATGCCCAATTGCTCGGAGTTGCGGCACAATTCGGCGACCATGGTCTCCACGACGCCGTTGGGTCCGTGCCGGTCACGACGCATCAGGTCGAGCGAGACACCCCGGCGCCCCCAGGGCACGAAGGACAGCATGCCGACGACCCGCTCGCCGGGGGTGCCCTCGTCCATCACGGCCTCGACCAGCAGGCAGTCGCCGTCGGCGGGATCGCCGATGCGCGAGAGCGCCATCGCGAAGCCGCGTTCCTCGTCGGTGTCGCGCCAGTCGTCGGCGCGCGCGACGATCTGCGCCATCTCGGTGTCGCCGATCTCGTTGTGTCGTCGGATCCGAACGCCGACCCCGGCACGGCGGGTGCGGGTCACGGCCTGGCGCACCGCCTTCATGGCCGGGCCGCTGAGGCTGAACTCGCGCGTGTGCAGGATGGCCTCGTCGCCGATGTTGAGCGAGACGAAACCGGCGGCGTCGAAGGCGGCCGCGCCACGCGGGCTCGACCCCATGGATGCCGGATGCCACCCGTATTTCTCGCACAGGGTGAGGAATTCGGCGATGGCATCCGGCCACGACTCCGGATCGCCGATCGGGTCACCGCCCGCCAGTCCGACGCCTACCTCTACCCGGTAGGTGATCGCTGCCCGACCATCGGGCGAGAACACGACGGCCTTGTCGCGACGGGTCGAGAAGTACGCGAGCGAATCGTCGTCGTTGAATCGCGTGATCAGCGCCCGGATGAGCGCCTCGTCCTCGGCGGTGATGAGCCAGCGCAGCCGTTGCGACCGGAACAGCACGACGGCCGCGGCGATCAGCGCCAGCGCGCCGAACAGTCCCAGCAGACCGTTCACGAACAGGTGGGTGTGCCGACCGTCGAACGAGGCATCCTGGTCGATGGCGCCGAACGCCACGACCCGGTTGAACGCGTACGGCAACCGGTCGCCCCTGGTCAGCGTGTGCGGGAACGCCCACACCAGGGCCCAGCCCAGCAGCGTCGCGATCGCCAGTCCGGCGACCAGGGTGCCGAACGCCGCCAGGACGGCGCCTCTGCGGACCCGAGTGTAGAACTGGCGGTACGTCGACAGCAGGAACATCAGGGCAAGCGCGTCGATGAACAGTCCGAGGTAGATGTTCGTGCGGTCCCACCGCGTCACGCCCAGGTCGTCGGCCAGCGACGGCACGAGATAGAGCGCGTTGGTCGCCATGAACAGGATCAGGTAGATGACGCTGATCCACCAGGCGATCCGCTTGCGGGCCGAGAGCGCGACGGCGATGAGGGCGAGCACGAACGCCCAGGCGAAGCTGGTGTCGGGGAGGGTGATGATGTAGTCGTCGACGTAGCGGCGCGGGTCGTGGATCAGATGCCGGATCGCCGGGAAGAGGCTGGACAGCAACGCGATTGCCGCCAGGACACCGACGATCGTGCCGGCGATGTGCGGGGCGCGGGACCCGAACCCGGAGGGCCGTCGGATCTTGTCGAGCAGCGCGAGGGACCTGCGGTCGGCCGCGGTGGGCGTCCGCGGTCCCGCGTCGCGGTGCTCGCCGGGGGTCTCGGGGTCGACCGGCGCGAGGGGGGTGTCGGTGGCCATGCGTAAAAGGTAGTCGGGATGAGAGGTATGTCCCGGCACTCCACGCGGATTGGCCCCGTCCGGCACAGATCGTCTTGCGTCCCCGACGGCCGAGGTGGCCCGGCGGGCGGTGGACCGGCATGATCGAAGCCGTGTACGACGTGACGATCCGGGACGACTCCATCCGACTCGGCCAATTCCTCAAACTCGCCAACCTGATCGAGTCAGGGGCCGAGGCCAAGGAGGTGGTCGCCGACGGTCTGGTCACGGTCAACGACGAGGTGGAGACCAGGCGCGGCCGTCAGCTGACGATCGGCGATGTGGTGTCGGTCGGCGGGATGAGCGTGCGTGTCGTCACCGAAGGCGACGTGCCACCTGCCCCCTGATCCGAAGAAGCGTCCCCCATTGCTCCCTGAGGTGCGAGGAGCGATAGCGACGAGCCTCGAAGGGCGCTAGGACCGGACGCCGAACCGTCTGAGCTCGGCGGGTGTGATGAGTCGTTCCGCTTCGGCGGGGAACATCGTCGTGGAACCGCGGCGGCCTCCGAGTCGCCAGCCGGTCAGCGAGTTCAACAGAGAGCCCCGGCGGGGCGAGTGAAATGTGTCAGCCAACTTCATGACCAATCACTTCCTGATACTTCACATTCGTTACAACGGACTGGAACTTTGTTTTACTGTAGCGGCTGTTCCCGGTCGTGTCGCCGGACTTTCCAGTGGCTTTCGCCACGCCCCCGCGACTGCCGACACGTGTGAATCCCGCAGCTCCGGTTCCCGAAACGGCGAGTGCCGCACACGACGGCTAGATCGATCGTCGCACGAGAACTGTTACCTCGCGCGTAGCGACGCGCCCCTCACCTGCATGAATGACCCGGGCGGGCAGGCGACCACTCGCCCACCGCGGTTGCCGTCGAACGACCGAAGCCGCCGACCCGGGAATCGGGCCGGCGGCTTCGGTGTGATGGACGACGATGGCGGTCAGTGCGCCTCTCGGCAAACAGGCCGCTCGAAGCGGCAAAGGGTGGGACCCGGGGCATTGAGTCCGTCACCGTCGCGGGGTACAACCGCGCTTCCGCACGAGGTATTCCACGGGTCGTCCCACTCTTCCGGCCCGCTATCCCGCGGCACTGGCGCGGCGTCGGCGGACCCGCTTCACGACGAACCAGGCGACCATGAGGACCAGCACGGCGATCACGATGTTGCTCAGCACGCCACTCCACCGTTCGAGCGCGGGGGCGATGGCCGGACCGAAGCCGAAGCCGATCCCGATCCACAATGCGTTCCACACGCCGGAGCCGAGCGTCGTGTAGGCGGTGAAACGCCAGAACGGCATCTTCTCGATCCCGGCCGGGATGGAGACGAACGATCGGACGAGGGGCACGCACCGACCGAGGAGAACCGCCATTCCGCCCCAGCGGACGAAGTACTCCTCCGCCTTGTCGAAGTCGTCGTAGTCGAGCAGCGGCATCCGGCCGACGAGTCGCCGGGTGCGATCGCGGCCCAGAGCCGCACCGATCCAGTACCAGAGCCAGGCCCCGACGAGCGACCCGATGGTCGCCGCGGCCCAGGCGAGCCAGACGTTCATGCGGCCCTCGTAGGCGAGGAAGCCGGCGCCGGGAAGAACGGCTTCGGACGGAATGGGCGGCAGGAAGGTCTCGAGGAGGATTGCCACCCCGACACCCAGCTCGCCGAGCGTGTCCATGAGGTCGAGAATCCAGCCGATGAAACCGCTGTGACCTTGCGACGGGTCGGTCTGGGCGAGTACGGCGGCGAGCTGCGTTGGCAAGGAGATGTTCCGTCTGTCCGAGGGCGGGCGGCTGGTCCCCGGGATCGGTGACCACTTCGGCCGCCACTCTAGTCGGACGTCCGATTCATCCGGTTCTCGTGCAGGTCAGCCGACCGGCGTCGTCACGCGAGGCCGGCGAGGAACCGGTTGGCCCACTGCACCGCAGTCACGCCGGGACGGACCTCGAAGTCCCGGTAGGTGCCGTGCGACCCGGACTGGAGGAATTGGTTGAACGACCTGATCTGCTCGCGAGCGCGCGCGTCACCAAGCTCCTGCGCGATCTCGCCGGGGCCGCCGAGGGTGAGCAGTTCGGAGAAGATCGCGCCCGCCTCGGCCTGGTACTGCACGATCTGGCTCGGCGTCGGGTCGCTGGTCTCGGCGAGGTAGCCGACGATCCGCGTCACGTAGTAGTCGCGTGGCACGTTGCAGTAGACGTCGGTGGGTTCGCAGAGGGTGAACGCCCTGGGCAGGACCCACCCCATGCCGTCGAGGCGTGGTCCGCCACTTCCCTCACCCCTCAGGGCGGGGCCGATGAGATTGTCCCGCTTCGACCGTCGCGGGTCCGCGATCAGCACGACCCCCGCGACCTGACCCGGACGGATCGCGGCGCGTCCGGTGCCGATCTCGGATGCGAGGTCACCGGCGGCGTCGGCGCCCTGGCTGTAGCCGACGAGCGCGATCCGGGTACCGGGGCATCGTCGGAGCATCTGAAGGGCGAGCCCCGTGGTGTTGGCAACCGCCTGTGCCTTGGACTTGCCGTAGATCGCCTTCTCCCACGGGAACGCCGTCGCGTCGTATCCGACGTACTGCACGCGGGTTTCCGGTCCGAGCCCGGCGGTGACCTCCGCCAGCACACCCGGGCTGGCGCCGTTGGACCAGGTCCCGGGGACCGCGAGCACGTAGATCTCCGGGCACCCCCGGGGCGCGGCAGTCGCCGTCGGGACGGCGAGCACACCGCCGGCCAGGATCGCACACAGCAGGGCGCATACGGTCGCGATGATCCGACGCATGGTCCGTTCCCTTCGTACCAGCCGAGGAGGCAGCTTCACCGCCGAGTCTAGGTCGGGCGTCCGGCGGGCGTGTTGCCGCCTGCGGAACTCCCGTGGAACGACGAATCTGCCTACGCAGAACTCCCGCCCACCCTGAGCGGGTGAGCGGGAGTTCGGTGTCGTACGTACTACACGAAACGCGCGATCAGCGCTGCGCGACCTGCGTGGGCACGATCGGTGCGGGCAGGTCCGACGCCCCGGTGAGGAACGCGTCGGCGGCCGCGGCGGCCGAGCGCCCCTCGGCGATGGCCCACACGATGAGCGACTGTCCACGCCCGGCGTCGCCCGCGACGAAGACACCCGGCTGACCGACAGCCGCGAAGTTGCCGTCGCGCTTGACGTTTCCGCGGGGGTCGTACTCGACGCCCATCTTGTCGAGGAGGTCCTCGCGCTCGGGGCCGACGAAGCCCATGGCCAGCAGCACCAGGTCCGCCTCGAGCTCGAAGTCCGAACCCTCCACCTTCTCGAAGCGGCCGTCGCGCATGACGACCTCGTGCGCCTTGAGTCCGGTGACCTTGCCGTCCTCGCCGAGGAACTGCTCGGTGTTGACCGAGAAGACGCGCTCGCCGCCCTCTTCGTGGGCCGACGACACCCGGTACATGAGCGGGTAGGTCGGCCACGGGGTCGACTCGGCACGCTCGATCGGCGGCTTCGGCATGATCTCGAACTGGTGGACGATCTCCGCGCCCTGACGCAGCGAGGTGCCCAGGCAGTCGGCGCCGGTGTCGCCACCGCCGATGATGATGACCTTCTTGCCCTTGGCCGAGATCTGGCCCTCGACTTCGTCGCCGAGCTGCACCCGGTTGGCCTGCGGCAGGAACTCCATGGCCTGGTGGATGCCGTCGAGCTCACGCCCGGGGATCGGCAGATCGCGACCGATGGTCGAACCGTTGGCGAGGATCACCGCGTCGAAGTCGGCGCGCAGCTGCTCGACGGTGACGTCGACACCCACGTTGACGCCGGTGCGGAAGACGGTGCCCTCGGCCTCCATCTGCGCGAGACGACGGTCGATGTGGCGCTTCTCCATCTTGAACTCGGGGATGCCGTAGCGGAGCAGGCCACCGATGCGGTCGGCCCGTTCGAACAGCGTCACGTCGTGTCCGGCACGCGTGAGCTGCTGCGCCGCAGCGAGTCCCGCGGGCCCGGAGCCGACGACGGCCACCGACTTGCCGGTCTTCTCCGACGGCATGACCGGGGTCACCCAGCCGTTGTCGAAGGCGTTGTCGATGATCTCGACCTCGACCTGCTTGATGGTGACCGGCGGCTGGTTGATCCCCAGCACGCACGACGCCTCGCACGGAGCCGGGCACAGGCGGCCGGTGAACTCCGGGAAGTTGTTCGTCGCGTGCAGACGTTCGATGCCGTCGCGCCACTGGTCCTTGTAGACCAGGTCGTTCCACTCGGGGATCAGGTTCCCCAGCGGGCAGCCGTTGTGGCAGAACGGGATACCGCAGTCCATGCAGCGGCTCGCCTGCGTCTTCAGATGGCCCTTGTCGAAGTCGGTGTAGACCTCTTTCCAGTCCAGCAGACGCAGTTCCACCGGGCGGCGGTCGGGCAGCTCCCGCTCGGGGTGCTTGAGGAATCCTCTGGGGTCAGCCACGTGCGGCCTCCATGATCGCTTCGTTCACGTCTCGCCCGGTCTTCTCCGCCTCGGAGATGGCCAGCAACACACGCTTGTAGTCGCGCGGCATGACCTTGGCGAACTTGGTCTGGGCGGTGTCCCAATCGCCGAGCAGTGCTGCTGCGATCGGGGATTCGGTCTCGGCGCGGTGCTCTTCGATGATCGTGGCGAGGAACTCGATGTCCTCGTCCTCGAGCGGCTCGAGGTCGACGAGCTCGGTGTTGAGGTTGTCGGCCAGCTTGCCCTCGGGGTCGAAGACGAACGCCATACCGCCGGACATGCCCGCCGCGAAGTTGCGGCCGGTGTCGCCGAGGACGACGACGCGTCCACCCGTCATGTACTCACAGCCGTGGTCGCCCACACCCTCGACCACCGCGGTGACGCCCGAGTTGCGAACGCAGAAGCGCTCACCCACGATGCCGCGCAGGAAGATCTTGCCCGCGGTGGCACCGAAGCCGATCACGTTGCCGGCGATGATGTTGTGCTCGGCGACGAAGTCGTCCGGCGCGTTGCGTGCCGGACGGACCACGAGGCGACCGCCCGAGAGACCCTTGCCGACGAAGTCGTTGGCGTCGCCCTCGAGGCGCAGCGTGATGCCCTTGGGAACGAAGGCACCGAAGCTGTTGCCGGCCGATCCGGTGAAGTCGACGATGATCGTCCCGTCGGGAAGACCCTGTGCGCCATAGGCCTTGGTGACCTCATGGCCCAGCATGGTGCCGACGGTGCGGTTCACGTTGGTGATCTTCGAGGTGAAGGACACCCGCGTGCCGTGGTCGATGGCCTCGCGGCTCTGCGCGATGAGCTGCTGGTCGAGCGCCTTGTCCAGGCCGTGGTCCTGCACGCCGGAGCAGTACAGGTCCTGGTTCATGAACGGCGACTCGGGCATCGCCAGGATCGACGACAGGTCGAGCTTGCCCGCCTTCTCCGACTTCCAGTGCGCGAGCGCCTTGGTCGTGTCGAGCGCCTCGACGTGACCGACGGCCTCCTGCAGGGTGCGGAAGCCCAGGCGCGCCAGCAGTTCCCGGACCTCTTCGGCGATGTACAGGAAGAAGTTCTCGACGAACTCCGGCTTGCCCGCGAAACGCTCACGCAGCAGCGGGTTCTGGGTGGCGACACCCACCGGGCACGTGTCGAGGTGACACACCCGCATCATGATGCAACCCGCGACCACCAGCGGCGCGGTGGCGAAACCGAACTCCTCGCCACCCAGCAGGGCGGCGACCACGACGTCGCGACCGGTCTTGAGCTGGCCGTCGACCTGCACGACGATCCGGTCGCGGAGTCCGTTGAGCAGCAGGGTCTGCTGGGTCTCGGCCAGGCCGATCTCCCACGGCGCACCGGCGTGCTTGACCGAGGTCAACGGCGTTGCGCCGGTACCGCCGTCGTGCCCTGAGATGAGGACGACGTCGGCGTGCGCCTTCGAGACACCGGCCGCGACGGTGCCGACGCCCACCTCGGACACCAGCTTCACGTGGATGCGGGCCTGCGGGTTGGCGTTCTTCAGGTCGTGGATCAGCTGCGCGAGATCCTCGATCGAGTAGATGTCGTGGTGCGGGGGCGGCGAGATGAGGCCGACGCCCGGCGTCGATCCACGGACCTCGGCGACCCACGGGTACACCTTGTGCGGCGGCAGCTGCCCGCCCTCACCCGGCTTCGCACCCTGCGCCATCTTGATCTGGATGTCGGTGCAGTTCGACAGGTAGTGCGAGGTGACGCCGAAGCGGCCCGACGCGACCTGCTTGATCGCGCTGCGACGCCAGTCACCGTTCTCGTCGTGATGGAAGCGCCGCGGATCCTCGCCACCTTCACCGGAATTCGAGCGACCACCCAGCCGGTTCATGGCGATCGCGAGGGTTTCGTGCGCCTCCGCGGAGATCGAACCGAAGCTCATCGCGCCGGTCGAGAACCGCTTCACGATCTCGCGGGCCGGTTCGACCTTCTCGATCGGAATCGGGTCGCGGTCACCGAAATTGAAGTCGAACAGGCCGCGCAGCGACGCCATCTGGCGGGACTGGTCGTCCACCAGCTTCGTGTATTCCTTGAACACCTTGTACTGGCCGGTGCGCGTGGAGTGCTGGAGCTTGAAGACGGTGTCCGGGTTGAACAGGTGGTACTCGCCTTCGCGGCGCCACTGGTACTCGCCGCCGACCTCGAGCTCGCGGTGGGCGCGCTCGGACGGGCGATCGGAGAACGCCAGCGCGTGGCGGGTCGCGACGTCGGCGGCGATCTCGTCGAGACCGATGCCGTCGAGCTGGCTGTTGAGCCCGGTGAAGAACTCGTCGACGGTCTCCTGCGAGATACCGATGACCTGGAAGAGCTGTGCACCGGTGTACGAGGCGAGGGTCGAGATGCCCATCTTGCTCATCACCTTCAGCACGCCCTTGCCGGCGGCCTTGATGTAGTTCTTCTGCGCGGTGGCGAAGTCGAGGTTGCCGAGCACACCGCGCTCGGTCATGTCCTCGATCGACTCGAAGGCCATGTACGGATTCACCGCTGCCGCACCGAAACCGACGAGTGCGGCCACGTGGTGGACCTCGCGGCAGTCACCGGACTCGACGATGAGACCGGCCTGGGTGCGCTTGCGTTCCCGCACCAGGTGGTGGTGCACCGCAGCCGTCAGCAGCAGCGACGGGATGGGTGCGTAGGTCTCGTCCGACTCGCGGTCGGACAGGATCACCAGGTTCACGCCGTCGTCGATCGCGGCGCTGACCTTCGCACGCACCTCGTCGAGGGCCTTGCGCAGACCGGCGCCACCCTCGGCCACCGGGTAGAGGCCGTGGATGTGGACGCTGCGGAAACCGGGCAGCGCGTCGTTGGAGTTGATCTCCACCAGTTTCGCGAGCGTGTCGTTGTCGAGGACCGGCGACGGCAGCTCGATCTGACGGCACGACTCGGGGCCGGGGTTCAACAGGTCGGCCTCGGTGCCGATGGTGCCGCCGACGCTGGTGACGATCTCTTCGCGGATCGCATCGAGCGGCGGGTTGGTCACCTGGGCGAACAGCTGCTGGAAGTAGTCGAACAGCATGCGCGGACGCTTGGACAGCACCGCGATCGGGGTGTCGGTACCCATCGAGCCGAGTGCCTCGGCACCGGTCTTCGCCATCGGCGCGACCAGCAGGTCGAGTTCCTCACGGGTGTAGCCGAACACCTGCTGGCGCAACGCGACCCGGTCGTGCGGCATGTGCTGATGCGGCGGCGCCTCGATGTCGTCGACCGCGACCAGTCCCTGCTCGAGCCACTCACCGTAGGGGTGCTCGGCGGCGAGCTCGTCCTTGATCTCCTCGTCGTCGACGATGCGGCCGGCAGCGGTGTCCACCAGGAACATGCGGCCGGGCTGAAGACGCATCTTCTGCACGACGTCGGAGTGATCGATGTCGAGCACGCCGACCTCGGAGGCCATCACGACGAGCCCGTCCTTGGTGACCCAGATCCGACTGGGCCGCAGGCCGTTCCGGTCGAGCACGGCACCCACGACGGTGCCGTCGGTGAAGCACACCGACGCCGGTCCGTCCCAGGGCTCCATCAGTGCGGAGTGGTAGCGGTAGAAGTCCCGGTGCTCGGGCTTCATCGACTCGTGACGCTCCCAGGCCTCCGGGATCATCATGAGCACGGCGTGCGGGAGGGAACGTCCACCGAGGTGGAGCAGCTCGAGCACCTCGTCGAACCGGGCGGTGTCCGACGCACCCGGGGTGCAGATCGGGAAGATCTTCGACGCCGCGTCGGCCCCGAAGGCCGCGGTGTCGATGAGCGCCTCGCGGGCCCGCATCCAGTTCTCGTTACCGGTGACGGTGTTGATCTCGCCGTTGTGGGCGACGCGGCGGAACGGATGCGCCAGCGGCCACGACGGGAAGGTGTTGGTGGAGAAGCGCGAATGCACCAGACCGAGCGCGCTCTCGACACGCGAGTCCTGCAGGTCGACGTAGAACTCCCGCAGCTGCGGGGTCGTCAGCATGCCCTTGTAGACGAAGGTGCGTCCGGACAGGCTCGGGAAGTAGACGGTCTCACGTCCGGGCCCGTCGGCGCCGGCGCCCTTGTTGCCGAGTTCGTACTGGACCCGCTTGCGCACGACGTAGGCGCGGCGCTCGAGTTCCATGCCCTCCGCGCCGCCGACGAACACCTGCCGGAAGGTCGGCATGGCATCGCGGGCAAGTGCTCCGAGCGAGTTCTCGTTGGTCGGCACCTCGCGCCAGCCGAGCAGGGTCAGACCCTCTGCCTCGATGACCTTCTCCACGCCCTCGCAGGCGAGGCGGGCGTCTTCCGAGCCCTGGGGCAGGAAGGCGATACCGGTCGCGTAGCTGCCCTCCGCGGGCAGCTCGAAGTCCACGGTCTCCCGCAGGAAACGGTCCGGGACCTGGATCATGATGCCCGCACCGTCGCCGGTGTTGGGCTCGGCACCCGCGGCGCCGCGGTGCTCGAGATTGACCAGCGCCATGATCGCCTTGTCGACGATGTCGCGACTGCGCCGCCCGTGCATGTCCACGACAAACGCCACGCCACACGAGTCGTGCTCGTTGCGTGGGTCGTAGAGACCCACCGGTCCCGGAGCCTGCTTCATAGTTCGCCTCACTTTGCGCGCGAGGAGTGCACGCACTACCCGTCGTCGATGTCTGGGGCCACACCCGGCCGTGTCGGGCCGCGGACCACGATGTCCCCGGCGTCGTCGTGCTCCACCCGCATCGGGGCTGACCTGGGCAGAGCCGACGATCACAGCGGCGGTGAGTCCCGGTCAGCGCCGTTGCTGACGGTCCCTTCGGGCCGCATCGTCGGGACCCGAACCACCCTGCTCATCGCAGCTACCGCGCGCAGCACGCCAGAGCGCCCCCGGGCAGCCGTATGAGCATTGTGAGTCATTTTTCCACGCGAAGGGCCCACTCTCGAAATCCGGTTACCACAGAGACACCGCCGGTGCACGTCAGACGGAAATCCGGCGATTCGGGGTCCGCCCCGGAGACGGCCCGCGCGGGCGTTTCGGGAGCGTCGACGGTCGCGGCCCGATTGCGGCCGGGTCTCGCCCTGACCGATCCCGCACCCGCACGTCGTCGAGCCACTACCGTCAGGTGATGAGCGTCACCGTACCGGCCGATGAGCCCACCTCGGAAGCCGATCTCCTCGCGCATCCGTTCGGCCGCCTGGGCGTCGATCCGTACGGTTCGCGGCGTTCCCGTGCGGTCAACGCCTATCTGGCCCGGGTCACCTGGCCGATGATGACCGCGGCCGGGGTCAGCCACCCCCGCGTCACCGCGCAGATGATCCAGCGGACGCGCCCGGCACTGAACCGGACCATCGAGCGGATCAACCCGCCTCCGGCCAACACCCGGGTGGAGATCGTGCGTGAGAACTTCCGGGGTGGGCAGGTCCGTGGCGAATGGGTGATCGGCCGGCAGGCGAGCGCTCCGGTCCCCGGTTCGCGAATTCTGTATTACATGCACGGGAGCGGGTACGTGGTGTGTTCGCCGCGAACGCACCGGGGCCTGGTCGGCCGGCTCGGCAACAAGACCGGGCTGCCCGCCTTCAGCCTGGACTACCGGCTCGCCCCCGAGCACGCCTGGCCGTGCGCGGGCAACGACGCCGTCCGCGGCTATCGCTGGCTGCTGTCCCAGGGGTACCGCGCCGAGGACATCGTGGTCGCGGGTGACTCCGCCGGCGGCCACCTGGCTCTCGACCTGCTCGCCGTCAACCACGCCACCGGGACCCCGCAACCGGGTTCGATGGTGCTGTTCTCGCCGCTCTACGACCCGACTTTCCAACTGGCCGTGCGCAATCAGCGCACCGGGGTACGGGACCCGATCATCGACGCGATGTCCGCCCGCAAGATCCTGCGGCTCTACACCCGGACCGCCGACCCCGATCATCCACGGATGCGCGTCCGTCTCACCCCGGACATGACCCTGCCCAAGACGCTCATCCAATACGGGGCGCGCGAGGTGATGGGGGCCGACGCCCGGGCCACCCACGACGAGATCACCGGCGCCGGAGGGGTTTCGGTGATCCAGGCCTGGCCGGACCAGGGGCACGTCTTCCAGCTGATCCCCCGCCTGTCGGCCGAGGCGCGGTCAGCCATCGACATCGCGGCCCGGTTCGTCGAGGTGACGGCGCCGGTTCCTTCCGACTCGCCAACCCACCCCTTTTCCACAAACCCAGCACGCTCCGACGGGATGGGTTTACGGAAATAGGGTGGGTTTGTCAGGGGGGTCAGTCAGCTAGCCATGCCCCGTGCAGCCCGGCGGGGACGCGGATCGGGAGTTCGACGGTGGCGACCGGTCCGGCCGTCGGCTCGTCGGCGGCGAGAAGGTAGAAGTACGAACGCATGTCGGCGGGGTCGGTGCCGATCGCGCCCCAGTGATCGCGCTCGGCGCCCGGGATGTAGATCGGCTCGCCGATCGCGGTTCCGGGACTCCAGAAGGTCTCGGTGCCGGCGGAGAGATCGTGGAACCAGAGACTGTCGGTGGCATCGGTGTCGCGGGGTCCCTTCGCCACCGTTGCCACGCGATGGTGGTCCCGGGTGAGCAACCGGTCGTCGACTCGCGGGAACTCCATGTTGAAGGCGTTGTCGCTGATCGTGTTCCGGGTGATGGTGCCATCCGGGCGGATGATCGCGCGGGTGAGCGCCGACGTCGCCGGCCGGGGTTCGGCGGCGAAACCACCCGGGTAGCTCCATTCCACGTAGTCGACGGTGACACCGTCGTCGGGGCCCGGACCGTCGAAGGCGTTGGCGAAGTGCCACACCCAGAACGGGTCGGTCTGGACCCAGCGCACCGGACCGCCGTCGCGCGGGATGAGGGCGATGCGCGTGCCGTCGTCGGGTTGCCAGGACAGCAGCGAGCCACCGGTCATCGCGGCTTCGAGGTCGAAGATCAACGGGCACACGAAGAGTACGAGGTACCGCGACGTGAGGGCCATGTCGTGGATCATGACCGACTTGTCCAGACCGTCGACCGGCGTGGGCCCGGTGGTCGTCGTCCCGTCCGCGGACACCACCGACCACGTCAGGTATGGCGACTCGAGTCCGTAGTTGAACAAGACCATCTCTCCGGTGGCCGGGTCGATCTTCGGGTGGGCGGTACTGCCGACCCGCATCGCGCCGTCGCAGTCGGTCTTGGCCAGCGTCGCCAGTGTCGACGGCTCGAGCAGGTAGGGCTGGTCGGATTCGGCCATCGCCATCAACCGTCCGCCGTGGCGGACGATGTTGATGTCGGGCAGTTCGCGGTAGGTGCCGGCGAGTTCGTCCCCGACAACACTCGCGGGTGGTGTGTACCCGTCGGTGAGCCCGGACCAGAGTGCATGTCCGGCAGCCTCTTCCGCGATGACCATCGGGGTCCGGACGAAGCGGTTGGTGTACCCGACGCGACCGCCGTCGATGCTGATCCGGTGCACCATGCCGTCACCGTCGAGGGGATAGACGAACGATCCGATGGGATCGAAACGCGGATTGGGGCCGTTGCGCAGGTAGCTGCCGCGCAGATCCGCGGGGATCTCGCCGCGGACGGGCAGGTCGGTGACATCGACCTCCTCCCGCTGCGGGGCGTACACACCGGTGAGGTGGGCGTGATGCGCGAGGTCGACGGGGGCGGGCGTGGGGGGCGTGGCGATGGTCATCGGATGTCCTTCGGGCGGGTCGGTAGGAGGGCTGTGCCGCGGGGGTCAGCCGGCGGTCGGGGCGGTGGAGGCGGCGGGTGCGCTGGGCGCGGCGTCGGCGATTGCCCGGGTCCGCTTGACCGCGAACACGATCAGCGCGATCGGCACGACCCAGTTGAGCAGGATGTTGCCCGGGTGGCTGCCGGACACCGACGCCGACGACGCCAGCAATCCGGCAACGATGTGCGAGCAGCCCATGAGTGCGATCGCCCCGGCCCACAAGAGGCTGATCTGGCGGTTCTTCGCGCGGAACACCGGTGAGTGCCACAGGGCGGGATCGACGGTCTCGCGGGCGTACTGCTCGGTGAACGGAACCGTGAACGCGGACACGGCCATGACCGCGGCGAGGACGAACGCCGAACCACCGCGACCGAAGAACACGAGCGCTTCGTCGACCTGGGTGTCACCGACGATGCCGATGAGCGCGATGACGCCGAACAGGACGACCCCGGCGACGTCGATGATCTTCCAACCGCCGCCGGTGCGGACGGCCTCGTAGATGGTGACGGCCAGGGCCAGCGCGCAGGCGGCGATCGCGGCGAGCGTGACGTGGTCGGCACCCAGGCGTTCGGCCGCCCAGGCGAACACGAACCAGGGGGCGAGTCCCAAGATCATCGATTTGGCGTTCACGGGTGGTCTCCTTCGGTACGGCCGAGGTGGGTCCTCGTTGGGGGTACACCCACTGTCCGCCGTACCGATGACGCGTACATCTGCGTCATGACGGAGAAAACTGCGCCAACCGTGCGACGATGCTCAGTTCTGCTGCCGACCCACGACGAACGCGGCGAGTTCGACGCGGGTGCGCAGGCCGAGTTTGGCGAGGGCGTGGGAGACGTGGGTCTGCACCGTGCGGGTCGAGATGAACAGTCGGTCGGCGATCTCGCCGCCGCTCATGCCGGCCGCGACCAGTTCGGCGACGGTCGTCTCGGTCTTGGTGAGACTGTCCCAACCATGGGTCGGCCGGTCGCGTGCCGCGGGGTCGAGCCGAATCCCCAACGGACGCAACCGCGAGGCCACGCGTGCGGAGCTGGTGCTTGCTCCCATGGCACGCGTCAGTCGCATCGCTCGCCGGGCGAGCTCGCGGGCGCGGTCCCGGTCTCCCGAAAGGGCGACCGCGCACGCGGCTTCCTCCCACATGCACGCCTCGGACTGCCGGTCCCCGACCGCCTGCACGATCTCGGCGTACTCGTCGGCGGCGTGCACGATCGTCAACGGGTCCGCGTCGTGGAGCACCACCGAACACATCGCGCGGGCCACCGCGACGGGCCCGGACATGGGCCGCGCGGGCGGTACCGGGAACTCGTCGAGCCCGTCCAGAATGCTGCCGAGCAGCGCGGTGTCGCCCGCACGCGCGCCGATCCGCGCGGTCTCGAGAACGACGGTGGGCAGCCAGGAGTACAGACCGAACCGGCGGCCGTGGTCCCATGCGCTGCCGGCTGTCGTCGCGGCCGCACGTAGTTTCCGGTTCGCCTCGAGCAGCAGGGCGCGGGCGTGGGTGGGCACCGGGAAACCGAACTGGTCCGGTAACCCCGTGTCGTCCCACGCGTCGAGGCGGGTCGACGCGGCCGCCAGGTCGCCGCGCAGCACGTCGACCATGGCCCGCCCGCCGACCGCCATCGACTTCCAGCCCATGTCCGCGGAGTCCGCGCGATCCAGTCCGGCATCGAAAGATGCCGCCGAGTCGTCGAGGTCGCCGAGCCCGAGAGCTATTCCGCCGCGGGTGAACTCGTGGTAGGCGGTCATCCAGTCGGCGCCCCGGCTCGATCGCAACCGGGCGGCACCCGCGAGCAGGTCGGCCGCGGCCGCCGGGCCGTGCGCATACTGTTCGATCAGCGACGGCCAGATGTCGGCCGACGACGTCGACAGTGTGCCGCCGGCGGATTCCGCCGCGTCCCGACGCGAGGCGAGCAGCGCGATCCCGAGCGCCTCCTCCACCTCGCCGCGCAGGAACCGGCGTAGTGCCTCGGCGATCAGGCCGGACACCGATCGGGTGGACGCGTCCCGCTCGACGTCGAAGAACGGGGTGTCCGGCGCGGGTCTTCGTCCGTCGAGAATGCCCACGTAGTGCCGCAGGTCGGTGAGCGTGCCGGCGACGTCGTCGCCGACCGGGAGCTGCAGGGTCTCGTCGATCAGGTCCCGCACCCGGTCGGTGTCCCCCTTGGCGATCAGGGCGAACAACAGGATCCGATGCAGCTCGGCGAACTCGGCGATCTCGGTCGCCAGTACCATGCCGTCCTCGGCGACGCGTGAAGCCCGGTCGAGCTGCCCGGTTCGGGCGAGGGCGAGCGCGAGTGCGGTGTTGACCCCCGCCGACGGACGGGCGGTGCCGGCCAACGTCTCCAGGAGTTCCGCCGCGACCGCCGGCGTGCTGGCGAGTTCGCTCTCGGCACGGCGTACCGCCGCGAACATCGCGGATTCGTCACTGCCCGAAGCGATTCGATGATGAGCCACGGACTGTGGATCGTGCCGAGTACTGGGATGGCTGGCGATCGCGTCGTGCAGCACCGAGCGCAGCATCGGATCGAGTTGTCCGTAGGTGACGTCGGCGTAGAGGTCGTGCGTGAAGCGCAACGCTCCTCCGTCGTCGACACCGACGATCCCGGCGTCGATCGCCGACTGGGCCGGCCCGACCAGCGAGGCGGGCGGAACCGCGTCGACCGCGGCCAGTTGCGCGAGCGTCGCCGGGCGGCCCCAGACCGCGAGCTTCTGCGTCAGCTCGCGGGCACGACCGTCGAGGAGGGCGACGTGTTCGGCGATCGCGTCCTCGAGTCCACTCGGTACCCCCGACGCGGTGCGTGCGTCGACCGCCGCGTGACCGTCGACGATCCGCAGACCGCCCGACTGCTGCAGCGCGCGCAGCACCGAGATCACGTGCATCGGGTTCCCACCCGATGCACCGAGCAGCCCGAAGAGTTCGGCGTCCGGTGCGGCACCGACGGTCTCGATCGAGATCCGGTGGACCTCGTCGGCGCCCAGCGGGGGCAGGGACCAGTCGACGACCTCCGCTCGCGCCACCAACCGGTTCAGCAGATCCCGTTCTGGGAGCGGCCGCCGGCCGAGGAGCATCACCAGCGGTAGCACCCGCGTGGCAGGTACGAGGCGGGACAACAGTTCCAGGGTCGCCGCATCGGCGTGGTGGGCATCGTCGACGACGAGCACGAGCGGCCCGTCGGCACACAGCGTGTCCACGCGCGCGTAGAGATCGTCGTCGAAGCCATCGGGAACCGGGGTCGGCAGATCCACTCCGAGCAGCTGCCCGGCGAGTCCGAACGGTTGGCGCCACGACAGTTCGTCTGCCCGCACCGTGCGAACGGAACCATCAGTGGCAGAGGCCAGTTCCCGGAGCGTATGGGTCTTTCCGGCGCCCGGGCCGGCGGTGATCACGCCGACCCCACGGCGGGCGGAACCCGAATCGCGTTGGGCAGCGGCGACGAAGTCGTGCATCTCGTCGACCACCGCCCGACGGTCGGCGGACTGGGACGCGAGCACGAACTCAGGGTATCGGTTGTGTCCGATTCGCGTGATCCATCTGCTCACCTCACCGGCCGAACTCGGACCCGTATCCCTGCCGGTCCGCAGCCGCGGCCAGTCGCCGGTCGAGGTCGTCGGACCAGTCGCGGGCGACCTGCGCGTCGAGCACGGCCAGTCGCTCGGCCACGGGCGCGCGCTGCGCGGGCCCGCACCCGGCGAGAAGGGACTCGAACAGCGCGCGCAGGCGGCGTTGCACCTGAACCTGGCCGGTGCTGTGCCGTCGGATCTCGTCGGTCCCGATCGCGACGTAGTCCGCCCAGCTGCGCCGGATGCCGCGGACCGAGCCGTCCGGCGTGGCGCGCTCACCGCACAGCCGGGGAGCCAACAGCAGCAGCAGGTCCTCGGTGTGGTCGAGCGCCTGGACCACGACGCTCGGATCGTTGCTCCCAGCCGACATCGCCTTGAGCGCGATGTCCGAGATCGCCTGCAGCGCCGCGGCGGGACTCACCGAGGGTTGATGGGTGTCCCCGAACAGCAGACAGGCCAGCACGCGGCGCTTCTCCACCTGGATCGGATCACCGATGATCTCGACCACCGGGAGATCGTGTGGCACATGGTCGCCGACGGCGACGAGCACGTCGATCCGGACGTTCCACGACGCTGCGTATCGACGAAGACGATCACCGTTGACGGCCAGCAACACCCGGCCCCGCGCCGACACCTCCCCCAGCCTGATCTGCATGCGTGGCGCATCCGTCGCAGCGCCCCGATCGATGGTCTGCTCGTCAGGTCCGGCGGTGACCGACGGAACGGCGTCACCGTCGAAACCGGTTGCCACCGAATGCTCGTCGTGCTTCACCGGTGGCATCGGCAGCTGCCGCACGATCGCCGACCGGCCGTCGTCGGCGATCCACTGCAGCAGGCGCGAGGTGTTCAGGATCGTCCCGACCTTCCCGACGAGCGCGATGAACAGGTACGCGCTGACGGTGGTGAGCATGA
>ERZ501064.107-NODE-107-length-22879-cov-10.332369_pt1 | contig 22879 bp, 24 predicted proteins | sample MGYA00510851_ERZ501064 | MGnify/ENA primary metagenome ERZ501064 (study PRJEB25958, sample SAMN03398529) | human skin metagenome | study: EMG produced TPA metagenomics assembly of the Human Skin Microbiome Metagenome (human skin metagenome) data set. | reverse complement strand
GGCCTTCGGCCCCAAGGCCCTCATACCGTCTATCGCTCCTCGCACCTCAGGGAGCGAAAGGCTGTCGCTATCGCTCCTCGCACCTCAGGGAGCAGAGAGAGACGGCACCGCTTTACCCGACAGACCAACGGTTCTGCGGTTCGTTCGGACTAGGGAGCGGAATGATTCGTCGTCGATGGCACCCCCCTTCGACATGCGGCTGTTTCCTCAAATGTGTTGCGGCTCCAGACGATCAATTCATGTGACCGTACTGGTCTCGATCGCCTGTGGTCGGCTGGCCGACTCCACCTCGATCCGCCGCGGCTTGGCCTTCTCGGCGACCGGGATGGTCACGGTGAGAACGCCGTTGTCGTAGCGCGCCGAGATGGCCGCGCTGTCGATGGCGTCGCCGAGAGTCAGTTGGCGGCGGTAGGTTCCGGAGAATCGTTCGCTCGTCAGCCACTGCACGCCCTCGTCGGACGGCGTGCTCCGCTGGGCGGAGAGGGTGAGGACCCCGTTGTCGACGCTGACGTCGATGGAACCGGGATCGGCGCCGGGCAGATCGGCGATGAGCAGGTAGTGGTCCTCGACCTTGTACAGGTCCAGGGGCATGAAGCGGGGAGTGCGGGCAGTTCCGGCCGCTGAACCGGTCATCATGCCTCGGGTCCAGGCATCCATGTCGGAAAAGGGATCGAAACGAAGCACAGCAGTTCACCTCCTGATTCTCAAGGCTGCTCGCCACCCGTTAGACGAGCAGTTCATCGCTGTACTGCCAACGAAGATAGCACCGGATCCGGCACTCGTCTAGCACTCTGGAGGTGAGAGTGCCAGATTTTTCCGGGGCCCGAAGACGACGCCGCCCGACCGCGAGTTCGACTGTGCCGGAGTGGGTCCGGTCTGCGCCGGCGTGGCTGCCGGAGGGTCGAACGACGCGATCGGGCGGGGTCGGGTCAGGTCAGTCGGTGAGCTCGGTGGCGTCGATGCTGAACCCGGCGTTGCGGAGACGGTCGATGAGAGCGTCGCCCATCGCCACGGCGGTCGTCAGCACTCCGGCCCGCTTGGGCAGGTGGTCGCGGTCGAGGGCCAATGCCAGCGCGCTCTCGGCGAGCATCACCGCGGTGGCCTTGTAACCGGGATCGCCCTGGGCGCGCATCCGGGCCTTGTAGCGTCGTCCGGTGGTCGTCCGCGTGAACGTGTCGACCACGAAATAACCGTTCTCGCGGGCCTTTTCGCTGGGTCCGTCACCGGGCTTCGGCAACACGCGGTCGAGGACACGTCGCGTGGGGCCGAAACTCATCGCTCCCATGAACGCGCCGGTGCCGACCGCGACGGCGCCGGCGATCAGGGTCGACACCGCGGGGACGCCGCCGACGCTCATCGTCTCCGCGTAGTGGAAGTCCTTGCCGTAAGCGTTGTCCAGCAACGCATTCGAGCGCCGCACGATCCGGGTGTTGTGGGCGGCCATGAAGAAGGGGGCGAGGGTGCCGCGCAGCGACGGGTCGACCTTCTTGGCGTTGATGATGGACAGGTCGCTCGGTTCGTCGGACAGGCTGACCCGCGGGACCTCGCCGGGGCCGCCCGAGAGGGCCTGCGGGTTGAGCATGAGCCGCCGGGACTGGGCGTTGCGGGCCTCCTCGGCGATGACCCGCATCGAGTCGATCGTTCCGCCGGAGATCCCGCCGCGGAACGACGCGACGACGAGGGTCGTGTCGGTCATCTCGCCGGCGGCGTCGTCGGAGACCTTTCGATGCAGCGCGTAGGTGGTGATGTCGGAGGGCACGGAGTCGAAGCCGCAGGAGGGCACGATGCGGGCCCCCGAGGCGGCGGCGACGTCGTGGACCTTGTCGATCGCGTACCGCACGAACGGCACCTCGCCGGTGAGGTCGACGTAGTCGGTGCCGGCGGTGGCCGCCGCCACGATGAGGGCCTCGCCGTACTTGAGGTAGGGGCCGACGGTGGTGCAGACGACCTGGGTGCGCGCGACCATCGCGTCGAGCGCCGCGGGTGATTCCGCGTCGGCGATGATCAGCGGCCAGTCGTGTGCGCGCAACGGCAGCCGCTTGCGGGCGTCGGTCAGCTTCGACTCGTTGCGGCCCGCCAGCGCGATCTTCGTACCGATCGGCGCGTGGTCGGCCAGATACCGTGCCGTGAGTTCGCCGACGAAGCCGCTGGCGCCGTAGACCACGACGTCGAATTCGCGGCCGTGGGAGGTGGATGATGTCGTGTCGGTGTTCGATTCCCCGCTCATCTTCCCGACCTTACGTGGGACCGGGGTCACACGTAACCGTCGAGTCGGGCGAGACGGTCACGACGCCCGCCGAGCGGCGAGGCGCGCGGCGAAGGGCGCCACGAACAGCATGAGCAGGACGCGCAGGATCTGGGCGGCCACGACGAACGCGACGTTCCCGCCCGCCCCGGTGGCGGCGGCGAGGACGGCGTAGATCCCGCCCGGAGTGGTCGCGAGATAGCAGTCGAACATCGACTCGCCGGTCCACGCGGACAGCACGACCCCCAGCAGGGCGCAGCCGGCGCCGATGACGAGGATCAGCACGAGCGCCAGCGGCAGGACACGGCCGATCGCACGCAACCGCGGCATGGTGAATCCGAGGCCCGCCTGCCAGCCGATCACCGCGTAGGCGACCGCCAGCAGTGCGGGGGACACCTCGGCGGAACCGGCGATCCCGGTCAGCTCGGCCGCGGTGGCCAGCGCCAGCGGACCCAGCAGACCGGCTGCGGGCATGCGCAGCAACCGGCCGAGCGGGATCCCGACGCCCAGGCACACCGCCAGCAGTAGCAGTCCCCAGCCCTGATTCTGCAGCGTTTCCGCCGACCAGGCGTCGGATCCCGGTGCGACGGCTCCGTTTTCGGCACCGAACACGAGCGAGGCGACCACCGGGATGGTGACGGTGACCAGCGCGACGCGCAGGTACTGGATGACCGCGACCATCCGTTCGTCGCCGCCGAACTCGCGGGTCAGCGCCACCAGCCCGGACGCGCCGCCCGCGACGAGCGCGAGCGAGCCGGTCAGGGAGTCGACGTCTCGGTGCAGCCCGAGCAGGGCGCCGCAGGCGATCGAGATGACCAGTGTCCCCAGGCCGATGACGAGCACCGGGAACCACGACGACCCGAGTCCGCCGACGGTCTCGGGCTCGGCCATCGTGCCGATGAAGACGCCGAGGACACCCTGCGACGCCACGAACGCCCATCGCGGGACGATCGGGTCGTCGGATTCGTCGGCGTCGGTGTTCGTCCGGCCGGGCGCGCGGCCGGCGATCGCGAGAGCACCCGCGACCACGAGCCCCGCGAACAGGGCGGCGGCGTCGACCTCGAGGAGCTCCAGAACGAGCGTCGCGACCGCGGTGAGGAGTACCAGCACTGTCCAGCGACGCACTGGCTCCACAGTAGGCCCGCCGCCGGGAGCGGAGCGAGCGGGACCTCAGACCGGCCGGGCGGTCCCGACGGTCAGCGCGCCGAACGGCTTCGGTACGCCGGGCTGATAGAACGCATCGACCGGCCCGAGTGCGAAGCCGGCGGCGGTGAGCTCGGCGCGTACGTCGCGGGTGAGATGGCAGCCGCCTGCGACGCGTTTCTGGATCGGTTCGAGTCGGCGCTGCCACCGCCGGACGCGGGCGTCGGGGGCGGAACCGTGTTCGAGGAATCCGAGTTGTCCGTCCGGACGCAGCACGCGGCGGAGTTCGGCGAGCGCCGCCTGGTGGTCGGGGATGGTGCACAGGGTGAAGGTGGTGAGCGCGGCGTCGAACGAGTCGTCGTCGAACGGCAGTCGTTGGCCGTCGAGTCCGGCACGTTCGATGGGCACCGGGGAGGTGGCGACGCGGTCGGCGGCCATCGACCATCCGACGGTCGACGGCTCGACGGCCGCGACCTCGGTGAGCCCGGCCGGGTAGACGCCGACGTTGAGGCCCGAGCCGAAGCCGATCTCGATCATCCGGCCGGACAACGACGCGCAGGCCCGCGCCCGCAGCGGGGTCAACGCCGCCATGCCGCAGGTGCGCTCGATGAGGTGCGGCAGGACTCGATCGTCGTAAAAGCCCACGTGACGAGGGTAACCCCGCTCCCCGCCGCGATGTGTGGACTCGGGAGAGCACTAGGCTTGTGGGATGAACCGACCGGCCCAGAACGCCCCCGGGCCCAACCCGTCCACACTGCAGGCCCGGGTCATCGTCGACGAGATGATCCGCGGCGGTGTCCGCGAGGCCGTGCTGTGTCCGGGGTCGCGCAACGCGCCGCTCGCCTTCGCCCTCCACGCCGCCGACGCCGCCGGGCGATTGCGTCTGCACGTGCGGATCGACGAGCGATCGGCGGGTTATCTGGCTCTGGGGCTCGCGGTGTCGTCGGGGCAGCCCGTGCCCATCGTGATGACCAGCGGCACCGCCGTGGCGAACATGGGACCGGCGGTCTTCGAGGCCAACTATGCGCGGGTGCCCCTGGTCGTCGTCAGCGCCAACCGGCCGTACGAGCTGCTCGGTTCCGGCGCCAACCAGACCGTCGAACAGTTCGGCATCTTCGGGACCCAGGTGCGTGCGGCGATCAGTCTGGGCCTCGCCGAACAGGATCTCGACACCAACAGCCAGTGGCGGTCGGCGGTCGGTCGCGTGCTCGCCGCCGCCCGGGGCGCGCGTACCGGCAACGCCGGCCCGGTGCAGTTCGACATCCCGCTGCGCGAACCGCTGGTCCCCGACCCGGACGAACTCGCCGGCCCCGACCCGTCGACCGACCTCGGCTCCTTCTCCGGACGGCCCGGCGGACTGCCCTGGACGCAGGCGCCGGTCGGCAAGCTCGACGTCCCGCTGCCCATCGACCTGTCCCTGGACACCGTGGTCGTGTCGGGGCACGGGTCGGGTGTCCATCCGGGGCTTGCCGGGATCCCCACGGTCGCCGAACCGACGGCACCGCGGCCGGTGACGCCGCTGCATCCGCTGGGCCTGAACTCCGTCCGGCCCCAGCAGGCGATCATCTGCGGTCGGCCGACGCTGCACCGCGGGGTGTCCCGCCTGCTCGCCGACCCCGAGGTCCGCGTCTACGCGCTGACCACCGGTCCGCGCTGGCCCGACGTCTCCGGCAACGTCTACGCGACCGGCACCCGGATCGAGGTCGTCGGCGAGCCGCGCGAGGACTGGCTCAAGGAGTGCGCGGCGGTACAGGAGCGGGCGGCCTTCGCCGTCACCGCCGAACTCGACGAGCCGGGCCCGGCCACCGGGCTCCACGTCGCACGGGCGGTCAGCGACGCCATGGCCGCCGGCGACCAACTCGTCGTCGGCGCCAGCAACCCCATCCGGGACATCGCCCTGGCCGGCCGGATCACCGACGGGGTGCGGGTCCTCTCGAACCGCGGGGTCGCGGGTATCGACGGGACCAATTCGACGGCGATCGGTGCCGCCATGGCACGTGACCGGGATCAGGCCGGCGCGCGGACCATCGCCCTGATGGGCGACCTGACCTTCGTGCACGACGCGACCGGTCTGGTCATCGGCCCGGGCGAGCCGCGCCCGTCGTCGCTGCGGATCGTGGTCGCCAACGACGACGGCGGCGGGATCTTCGGTCTGCTCGAACAGGGCGACCCGCGCTACAACACCGGGCTGTACGCCGGGGCCTACGAGCGGGTCTTCGGGACCCCGCATCGGACCGACATCGCGTCGATGTGCGCGGGTTTCCACATCCCGCATCGTCGGGTCGGGGTCGGTGAGGTCGGCGCGGTGCTCGCGGAGGAGCCTGCTCCCGGCGGGATCGAGGTCGTCGAGGTCGCCACCGACCGCGAACGGCTGCGATCCGTGCACGCGGCGATCGCAGCGCGACTGCGGTAGGGCTGTCGGTGCGTCCCGGCGGTGCGCGACCGGTCGGGCCGGACGCCGGCGGATCGGTGCCCGCTAGTCTGAACGGCATGAATCCGGTGATCCAGCGACGCGTGCAGCTCGGCCTGCTCGTCGTCGGCGTGACGATCACCTTCATGGCGATGACACTCATCGCCAGTTGTTTCAAGAACGATGCGACGATCGAGGCCAGCAAGGCGACCGTGATGGCCGAGGTCGTGTCCGTGGACAGCCTGCACGCCGCGGTGAATTTCCAGACACCCGACGGCTCGTTCCACAGTCCCCGCTTCGGGCTGCTGTATCCGACCGAGCTGAGCGAGGGACAGCGCATCAGCGTCGACTACGCGGTCTACAACCCGGATCTCGCCCGCCCGACCGGCCGCACCGCGGTGCTGTCGATCATCCCCGCCCTGTCGGTGATGGTCGGAGCGTGGCTCGTGATCGGCCTGCTGATGGTCGGGGTCGCGGAGTCCAGTCGCCGCTGGGCCCGCCGCGGCACCGCCGACGACGCTGTCGCCGAGGACTCCGACGCCGAGGACTCCGGCAGCGACGCGGCAGACCGGGACCCGGCCGCGGCCGACCAGGACGAGACGGTCAGCCCGGGATCACCCTGAGGTCTCCGCCGGCGACGACGATCGCCTCGGCGTCGGTCAGGAAGTGCAGCCGGTGCTCGGCGCCGAACCGTTGCCTCGTCGCCTCGATCGGTCCGCGACCCCCGACGGTGCCCTCCGCGTGCGGGATCACCGTGGTGTCGATGAGGCCGAGGCCCGCGGTCGAGGTCAGGGGTGCGGCCTCGGCGGGATCGTCGAGCAGCGCCAGGGGAGCGATGTCGGGGCCGACAACCGCGGCGCCCGCGCTGACCCCGATGTAGGGGAGGCCGGCGCGGACCGCGTCGACGAGGGTGCGGTCGGCACCCGCCAGGCGCAGCGCCCCGAGCAGGTGGAAGGTGTTGCCGCCGGCGACGAACACCGCGTCGACCCCGGCGAGCTCCCGGGTGAAGACGGCTGACCCGGTCAGTTCTGGATCGAGGTCGGTCACCTCGAAACCCTGCTGCCGAAGGGTGTCCCGCTCGAGGTCGAGCCACGCGTGATCGGTATAGATCGACGACGCGGTGGGGACGTAGCCGATGCGGCAGCCCGGCCCGGTCAACGGGGCGAGGAACTGCGGGACCGGGGTGAGCCAGCGACTCAGCAGCAGGAGGTGGGTGTCGGCCACCCCTCCACTGTGCCCGGTCGGAGGGCAACGCACCGTTCATCCTGAATTGGGTGGGCCGACACGTGCGCCGTGTGGTCCGGTCAATTCTGCGGGGGACGATCGCGATCATGCGCGTCGCGATCGTCGCCGAGAGCTTCCTGCCCCAGATGAACGGGGTGGTCAATTCCGTCCTCCGGGTTGTCGACCATCTCGAGTCCACCGGCCACACCGCCGTCGTCATCGCACCCGACACCCCGCGCGGCGTGCCGGGCGGGCCGCGGATGGTCGGCCGCCGGACCCCGGTGCACCTGCTGCCCGCGGTGCAGGTGCCGCGGGTGACCTCGCTCCCGGTGGGAGTGCCGTCGCCGCTGCTGTACCGCACCCTGCGCGACTTCGAACCGGATGTCGTCCACCTGGCGTCACCGTTCGTGGTGGGTGCCGCGGGCGCCGTCGCCGCCCGGGCGCTCGGCGTGCCCGTGGTCGCCGTGTTCCAGACCGACGTCGCCGGGTTTGCGGCAGCGTACCGGCTGGGCGCGGTGGAGAAGCTGGCCTGGCGCTACACACGCCGGTTGCACGAGATGTGCGACCTCACCCTCGCGCCGTCGACCGCGACGCTGGAGGTCCTCGCCGCCCACGGCATACCGCGACTCGCGCGCTGGGGTCGTGGCGTCGACGTCGGACTCTTCTCGCCGGACAAGCGCGACCCGTCGCTGCGCGCGGACTGGCTGGGTGCCGCCCGCGACGCACTGGTGGTCGGGTTCGTGGGTCGGCTCGCGCCGGAGAAGCACGTCGAGCGCCTGGCCGGACTGTCGGGGAACCCGCGTGTGCAGTTGGTGATCGTCGGGGACGGCCCCGAGCGGGACCGGCTCCAGCGCGCGATGCCGGATGCGGTGTTCACCGGCGAACTGCGCGGGGAGGCGCTGGCCCGCGCGTACGCGAGCTTCGACGTCTTCGTGCACGCCGGCGAACACGAGACGTTCTGTCAGGCCATCCAGGAGGCGATGGCCAGCGGTCTGCCCGTGATCGGCCCCGACGCGGGCGGCCCCCGCGACCTGGTGTCGGCGTTCCGGACCGGATATCTGCTGGCGGTCGGACGCTTCGCCGAGGAGCTGCCCGCGATCGTCGAATCCCTGCACGACGAGTCGGTCCGGGCGGCGTTCGGCCGAGCCGCGGTACAGGCCGTGCGTGCGCGCACCTGGCCGTCGGTGTGCGCGGAGCTCGTCGGCCACTACGCGCGCGTGACGGGCCGCGGAGTCGTCACCGAGGTGGGGCGGCCCGCCTGAGGTCGCGGCCGACCGCCCGGCGAGACGACGCACCTCACGGCGGTCCTGGCCCGAACGACCGGTAGCGTGATCGGCATGTCATCGACGGGCGCGACACCACCGGAACGAGCGGGTCTGGGCCGGAGTGTGGGCCGGGCAAGTCTGGAGAAGGACCCGGCCGAGGTCGCGGCCATGTTCGACGGCGTCGCACGCCGCTACGACCTCACCAACACGGTCCTGTCGTTCGGCCGGGATCGCGGCTGGCGCAAGAAGACTCGTAGGGCACTCGACCTGCGTCCGGGCGACGTCGTCCTCGACCTCGCGGCGGGCACCGCGGTGTCGACCGTCGAACTCGCCTCCTCGGGGGCGCACTGCATCGCCGCGGACTTCTCGCTCGGCATGCTCAAGGCCGGTGCGCATCGGGACGTGCCGAAGGTCGCCGCCGACGCCCTGTCGCTCCCGTTCGCCGACGATTCGTTCGACGCCGCCACCATCTCCTTCGGTCTGCGCAACGTCAACGACGTCCCGACGGCGCTCGCCGAGCTCCGTCGGGTACTCAAGCCCGGCGGACGTCTGGTGATCTGCGAGTTCTCCACGCCGACGCTGAAGCCGTTCCGCACGGTGTACATGGAGTACCTGATGAAGGCGCTGCCCGCGGTCGCGACGAAGGTCTCGAGCAGCCCGGCCGCGTATGTCTATCTCGCCGAGTCGATCCGGGCGTGGCCGGACCAGTTCGCGCTGGGCGACCTCATCCGCGACGCCGGGTTCACCGGGGTGCGGTGGGAGAACATGACCGGTGGGATCGCCGCGATCCACTCGGCGCGGGCCTAGGAGGAGGCGGCCCGCGGGGTCTCGTCGTGCGACACCGGGCACCCGGGCGCGAAAGTGCCGAGGTCGTCGATGCGGAAACCGCCGGGGTAGCTGCGAACCTGCTTCGTCTGGCGACCGAAGAGCGGTTCGGTGCGGGGTGACGCGAAGAGGCGGATCGCGAGCCCGCGAGCCTTGAGCCCGCCGCGCACCAGGACCCGTTCGACCGCGGTCGGTTTCGGATATCCGAACGCGCCGAGGAGCCGATCGTCCATGAGCGCGAACGACATCCGACGCACCACCGCCCGCGGCAGCAGCTTGTAGGGCATGAACGTGCCGAGGAGGTCGAGGGTGGCGTCGGCGACGGCGAGCGAGTCGGGACTGAAGGCGAAGTGGGCGGTCTCGTACTCGTCGTAGAACGTCTTGAAGTCGTCGTAGGTCTCGGGGATGTCCTTGATGCCCATCAGCTGGCCGAGCCGGCGGTAGTAGTTGGTGAGACCGAGGACCTCGTGGTTGGTCAGCGAGCGCCACTCATAGGAGTTGACCCACTCGACCGGGCAGACGACGAAAGTGGCCAGCACGTAGAGGAAGTCGCTGTTCGGGATGTCGTACATGCCGTGCATCTGGTTGATGCGGCGGATGCCGGCCCGGCCGGCCGGGCTGTCGACCCCGTGCTCGATCGGGGCGTCGAGCAGCAGGACCGTGTCGTCGTAGCGCTTCTGCGTCGACTCGGTGAACTGGCTGGTCTTGTACAGGAGGTCGCCGATCGACGGCACCGCGTAGGTGCGGAACAGGGCGAAGCTCAACGCCTGTGTGATGCCCCACGGGAATTCCTGCGTGCCCAGGGCGCGGGCGATCGCGGTCGGGTCACCGACGGCATCCATGCGGTCGATCTCGCCGCGCAGGTGGTAGCGCTGTGCCAGGCGGTTCTGGACGGCGTGCTTGGCTCGGGTGGCGAGAGTGGATGCGGCGGACATCTTCCATCTCCTGGGTCGACGGGTGGCCTGATTCTGTCACAGCTGTGGCCGCGGCCACACGTGTTGGAACACTACAGCCCGATCGTCTCAACGCGCCACCGGGATGGCCCCGGCGGCCCCTCTCAGGAGAACGGCGGCCGCGGGTCGACCTGCCGGGAGACCCGCCCGGCGGTGCGCCAGGCCCGGGCCACGAGGTCGGCATCCTCGGCGGTGATCAGGTTGCCCATGACCCGCACCACCATGGACATCAGTTGCGGCGACCGGATGCCGGGCCGGCCCAGGGTGGGGACGGTCTTGGGCATGGTGAGCAGGCCGGCGAGACGGCGGGCGGCGGAGAAGGCGAGCCCGTAGTGCTCCACCAGCACATCGCGCCACCGGTCGGTGTAGTCGTCCGTGCCGAGGAGTTCGACGGCGAGCCGGGCGGTCTCCAGGGCGTAGTCGATGCCCTCGCCGTTGAGCGGATTGACGCACGCGGCGGCGTCGCCGATCAGCATCCAGTTGCGACCCGCGACACCGGACACCGCACCACCCATGGGCAGCAGGGCGGACGTGATCCGGACGGGTGGGCCGTCGAGAGCCCACTCGTCGCGCACCATCGCGGCGTAGTGCTCGAGGATCGGTCGAAGTGCCATGTGCGCCGGGCGTTTCGACGTCGCGAGCGCGCCCACGCCGACGTTGACCTGTCCGCCCCCGGCCGACCCGAGGGGGAAGACCCAGCCGTACCCGGGCAGCAGTGCGTCGTCGGGTCCCCGGAGTTCGAGGTGCGACCCCATCCAGTGCGAGTCGGCGCGCGCCGACGGTGCGTACGCCCGGGCGGCGACTCCGTAGGCGGTGTCCCGATGCCATTGCCGCCCCAGCGATTTGCCGATTCCCGAACGGACGCCGTCGGCGACGACGAGGTCGGTGACCCGCATCGTGTGTGTGCCCGCCGGCGTCGCGAAGGTCACCGCGCCCACCCGGTCGCCGTCCATCTCGACGCCGATGGCCTTGGCGCCCTCGATCATTCGCGCTCCCACCGATACCGCATGGGTGCGGATGGCGTCGTCGAACTCGGTGCGTGCCACCGCGCTGCCGTAGGCGGGGAACCGGCCGGAGGGCCACCGGACCTGCTGGCGTGCGCCCCAGCCGTTGAGCAGGAGTCCGTCGATGCGCGGACGGTCGTCGAGGAGTGCGCCGAGCCCCAGCGCGTCGAGTTCGGCGACGGCCCGCGGCGTGAGGCCGTCGCCACACGTCTTGTCGCGCGGGAACACCGCGGCGTCGGCGAGGACCACATCCCGGCCGGCGGCGACGGCATGGGCGGCCGCCGCCGATCCACCCGGTCCGGCGCCGACGACGAGGACATCGGCGGAATCGGGGAAAGTAGGCGTCGTGTCCGTGCTCACCCGACCAGTATGTCCGGACCCCCGACGGGCTAGGCTCGCAGCAGGTGGGGTCTACGCGGCAGTCGCGTGTCCGCCGTCGAGTAGTTGCCGGATCAGACGAGATGGGGCCGCGTTTCCGTGAAGTCCACATTCGCCGGGGTTGACCTGGTGTCGGATGAGTTCGCCGATACGGTGCGCTCGTCGCTGCAGCGGGTCGAGGATCTGTTGCTCGCCGAACTCTCGTCGGGTGACGAGGTCATGACCGAGGCGGCGACCCACCTCGCGAAGGCCGGGGGCAAGCGGTTCCGGCCCATGTTCGCGATCCTGGCGGCCCGGTTCGGTCCGCGCCCGGATTCCGACGATGTCATCACCTCGGCGACGGTGGTGGAGATGATCCACCTCGCCACGCTCTATCACGACGACGTGATGGACGAGGCCGCGATGCGCCGCGGTGCGGCGAGTGCCAACGCGCGCTGGACGAACAGCGTGGCCATCCTGTCCGGAGACTTCCTGTTCGCGCGCGCCTCGCGACTCGTCTCGACGCTGGGCCCCGAGGCGGTGCGCATCATCGCCGAGACGTTCGCCGAACTCGTCACCGGCCAGATGCGGGAGACGGTCGGGGTCAAACCCGGCGCCGACCCCATCGAGCACTACCTGCAGGTCGTCTGGGAGAAGACCGGCTCGCTGATCGCCGCCGCCGCCCGCTTCGGCGCGATGGCCTCCGGGGCCGAGCCCGACGACATCGAGCGGCTCTCCCGCATCGGCGACATCGTGGGAGTCGCCTTCCAGGTGTCCGACGACATCATCGACATCAGCTCGGTGTCGGTGGAGTCGGGCAAGACCCCGGGCACCGACCTCCGCGAAGGCGTCCACACGCTGCCGGTCCTCTACGCGCTCACGGGCGACGACGCGACGTCGGCCCGGTTGCGCGAACTCCTGGTGGCCGCCGACGGCGCCGCCCGGCCGCTCACCGACGACGCCGAGGTCGCCGAGGCGATCGAACTGCTCGGTTCGTCGGCGGGTATGACCGCCGCCCGGGCGAAGTTGCAGGAGTTCGCCGACGAGGCGCACGCGATGCTGGCTGAACTTCCCGAGTCGCCGGCCCACCGTGCCCTGGCGTCGCTCGTGGACTACACGATCGAACGCGTGGGCTGAGGGGTCGACCGGCAGGATCTCTGCTCAGCCGGCTCAGCGACCGTCGCGGGCCATCTCCTGCAGGCGGCGGATGCGTTCCGCGGTCGGCGGGTGGGTGGCGAACATCTTGGCCATCCGGTCGGTCGCGCGGAACGGGCTCTCGATCATCATGTGCGACTGGGCCGCGATGTCGGGCTGCGGCGGCAGCGGCGCGGCCTGCACCCCGCCGGAGATCTTCGCCAGCGCTGATGCGAGTGCGAGCGGATCCCCGGTGAGTTCGGCCCCGGACTGGTCGGCCTGGAACTCGCGTGAGCGGGAGACGGCCAGCTTCACCAGGGTGGCCGCGATCGGTCCCAGCAGCGCGATGAGCAGCATCGCCAGCGGGTTCGGCGCGTTGTCCCGCCCGCCGAACGCGCCCATGAACATCGCGAAGTTGGCCAGGCCGCTGATCACCGCCGCCATCGCGCCGGCGATCGAGCTGATGAGGATGTCGCGGTTGTACACGTGGGACAGCTCGTGGCCCAGCACGGCGCGCAGCTCGCGCTCGTCGAGCAGGTGCAGGATGCCGGTGGTGCAACACACCGCGGCGTTCTTCGGGTTGCGGCCGGTCGCAAACGCGTTGGGCGACTCGGTGGGGGAGATGTAGAGGGCGGGCATCGGCTGGTGTGCCGTGGTCGCCAGCTCACGCACGATCCGGTACATGACCGGTGCCTGCAGTTCGGTGACCGGTTGCGCGTGCATCGCCTTCAGCGACATCTTGGCGCTGTTGAAGTAGACGTAGGCGTTCATGCCGACGGCGACGATCACCGATCCCCACAGGATCAGCGGGCTCTGGAACAGTGCGCCGATGCCGACGATGATCGCCGACATCAGACCCAGCAGAGCCGCCGTCTTCAATCCGTTGAAATGCATCGGGTCCTCGTCTGTCCGGCGCCGCGGGTCTCGGGCTCCGCGGGCGGCCCGGGCGAACCCGGTGCCGGCCGCGGAGTGCAGGCGCCTCATCCGGTCAAACGACGCAGCGCCCGTCTGGGTTTCCGACGGTCGGGGTTCGGTGCCGCCGACCCACCGACCGGGCGGGTCAGCGGTAGTTGACGAACTGCAGGGCGATGCCGAAGTCCTCGCCCTTGAGCAGCGAGATGACGGCCTGCAGGTCGTCGCGCTTCTTGCTCGACACGCGCAGTTCGTCACCCTGGATCTGCGCCTTGACGCCCTTCGGCCCCTCGTCGCGGATCTTCTTGGAGATCTTCTTGGCGTGCTCGGAGTCGATGCCCTGCACCAGCGAGCCGGTGATCTTGAAGGTCTTGCCCGAGCCGACGACCTCGCCGGCGTCGAAGGCCTTCAGCGAGATGTCGCGTCGGATCAACTTCTCCTTGAACACCTCGAGGCCCGCCTGCGCGCGCTCCTCGGCGTCCGAGGTGATCACGATGTTCTCCTCGCCGGACCACTCGATGCCGGTGTTGGTGCCGCGGAAGTCGTACCGCTGCGACAACTCCTTGGCAGCCTGGTTCAGGGCGTTGTCGACCTCTTGCCGGTCGACCTTGCTCACCACGTCGAACGATGAATCAGCCATGTCCGACAGGGTATGTCATGGCGATCAGCGCAAGTGGGCGGCCGCGGGGGTCTACCGGGACGTCCGACGCTGTGCCTGCTCGGCGAGGGCACGACGTGACTCGTCGTGGAGCACCTCGAGCAGTTCTCGCTCGAGGGCGACGAACTCGGGAGCGGTGAGCCCCGCCGGATCGCGCGGGCGCGGGAGGTCGACACGCACCTCGTGGACCACGGTGGCCGGGCGGGCGGACAGCACGATCACGCGGTCCGAGAGGTGGACGGCCTCGCGGACGTCGTGGGTGATCATCAGCACGGTCCACCGGTAGCGCTGCCACACCGACTGCAACCACGTCTGCATCTCGGTCCGGGTGAGTGAGTCGAGGGCGCCGAATGGCTCGTCGAGCAGCACCAGGTCGCGATTCTGGACGACGGTGCGCAGCAGTGCGGCGCGCTGTCGCATCCCGCCGGACAGCTGGAACGGGCGGGCGTCTTCGAATCCGGCGAGTCCGAAGGCGGGGAAGAGGTCCGCGGCCCGGCGTCGGGCCTCCTTCGTCGGCACGCCCTGCACCTGGAGGCCGAGGATGGTGTTGTCCAGCACGGTGCGCCACGGGAACAGCAGGTCCTTCTGCGGCATGTACGCGCAGTGTCCGGCGACGGCGGGTTCGGAGCCGACGGACGCGCTGCCGGAATCGGGGACGTCGAGTCCGGCCAGCAGGCCGAAGACGGTGCTCTTGCCGCATCCGCTGGGCCCGATGACGGAGACGAACTCGCCGGGCTCGGCGGTGAACGACACCCCGTCGAGGACCTCCAGGGGCGGTTGTCCGCGGCCGGGTCGCGGATAGGACTTGGTGAGCCGGTCGACCACGAGCCGGTGGTCTGGGACGAGCCGGTGGTCAGTCATGGTGGTTCCGGTCCTCGGCGCGGGCCCAGGGCGCGACGACCCGCTCGACGGCGAAGGTGAGCAGGTACAGCGTGACGCTCAGGAGCGCGGTCACCAGCACTGCCGCGAGCACCAGGTCGGTGCGGAACGAGTTCTTCTGCAGGCTCATGTAGATGCCGAGACCCTGGGTGGCGCCGACGTACTCGGCGAACACGGCGCCCACCACCGCATAGGTGATGCCGATCCGCAGCGCGGTGAAGAACCTCGGTAGCGCGGACGGGAGCCGCACGTACCGGAAGACCTGGCGGCGGGTGGCCCCCATGCTGCGCATCAGCGCGCCGGCCTCGCGGTCGGTGGCGGCGAATCCCTCGATCAGGCCGATCGCCACCGGAAAGAACGTGACCAGGGCGATGACCAGCACCTTCGGGAGTAGGCCGAAGCCGAACCAGATGATCATCAGCGGTGCGATCGCGATGATCGGCAGGGTCTGGGAGGCGACGAACAACGGCACGAACGCCCGTCGCAGCGCCGGCGAGAAGTCGACGACGATGGCCAGCAGCCAGGCCAGGACCATTGAGACCGTGAACCCGATCAGGGTCACCTGCAGCGTCGCCGCGGCGTGCACCCCGATCTCCGCGCGGTGCGACCAACCCTGCGCGACGACGCGCGACGGCGACGGCAGCACCTGCGGCCGGATTCCGCTGACGTCGACGTAGACCTGCCAGACCGCCACCAGGACGACCACCGCGACGAGCGCGGGCGCGATGCGACGCAGGCCGGTGCTACCGAGGGGTGTCGAGGTAGTCATTGGTGAAGTACGTCGACCAGTCCGGCTCGGTCGTGAGCGGCGCCCCGTCCGGGCCGGTCAGCAGACCACTGCGGTACAGGAACCCGGAGTTCCCGGCCCACTGTTCGAGCGTCTGTCGCCCGACCCGGCCGTCGGCGTCCTTCATGTACTGACCGGCGAGCATGCGCTGGCTCTCGAACACCAACTGCTCGTCGTTGAACGCACCGGGGTTGGCGGCGAGGAGGTCGCGGGCCGCCGCGTCCGGGTCGTCGGCCGCTGCCTGGTAACCGCGCTGCAGCGCCGTCACGAAGGCCGCCGCGCGGTCCGGGTTGTCCGCCAGCCAGTCCTCGTTGGCGTCGACGACGATCGCGTATGCCTCCGGGAATCCGAAGTCGGTGTAGTGGAAGTACCTCATCGGGGTTCCGCGATGCTCGGCCTCGATGCCCTCCCACGCGAGATAGGAGACGGTGAAGTCGGCCTGACCGGAGTAGACCGCCTCGTATGCCGAGGTTCCGAGGGTCACCGAGGTGAACTCGCCGGTGCCGCCGTCGTTTCGGATCACCTGCTCGAGGGTCTTCTCCTCGCCCGGGTCGCCGAAACCGGCGTATGTCTTCCCGTCGAGGTCCTTCGGGCTCGTGATGTCGCGGCGATCGGCGCGGACACCGATGCCGGTGGCCCACTTCTGCAGCGGCGCGAACACGGAGATGGTGTGCGCGCCCGATGCCCGCGAGAAGGTCGACGAGTTGTGGGTGCTGATCCCGAACTCGGCGTTGCCCGCGTCCACGATGGTGTCCACGGCGGTGTTGTTGTACGGCAGGATCTCGACGTCGAGTCCGGCCTCCTCGAACCAGCCGCGCTGCTGCGCCACGAACAAGCCCGTGTGGTTGGTGTTCGGGGACCAGTCGAGCGCGAATCGGATGCTGCCGTCCGAACCGGCGCCCGAACCGCACGCGGTGATCGCCGACGACGCGACGACCGCGGCGGCGAGCACGGTGAGGAGGCGGCGCGCGCGGGCGCTCATGCGGCGGGCCACGGTTGCGGGTTCAGCGCGGTGTCCCAGAACAGAAGCTCGAACCGGGTGGCGACGGTGAACGCCGTGGCCATCGCGGCCCGCTCCCGCTCGCCGGCGTGCGCCGCGGCCTCGTCCACGAGTTCCCTTGCCCGCGAGGCGGATTCCTGGAACTCCGGGGCGTCGTAGGTGGTCACCCACTGCGCGTAGGGGTGGTTCGGGTCGGCGGCGAGCACCTGGGCGGCACTCGCGGCCAGGGCCCGGCCGACTTCCGCGTAGATCCAGAAGCAGGGCAGGGCCGCGGCCGCGCCGACCGCATACGACTCGGTCGCGGCGACGGCCGTCAGGTAGGACACGTACCCCAGGCACGCCGGCGACGGCTCGGGTTCGCCCTCACGCGGAGGCAGCTGGCCGCCGTTGAGCAGGTCGCCGTGCAGCGCCGACTCGACGGTGGCCGCGGTGGCCGACGAGTTCGCCCAGAACCCCGCGGTCTGCGGGTCGGGGGACTTCGACGCCAGGATGGCGAGGGCCTTCGCGTACCCGGCGAGGTACAGCGAGTCCTGCTCCATGTAGGTGCGGAACACCTCGAGTGGCAGCGTCCCGTCGCCGAGCCGCCGCAGGAACTCGAGGTCGTCGATCGCCGTCCGCAACCCCTTCGTCTCCTCCCAGAGGTGGTCGGAGAATCGGCCGGAGACCGGCACGTGCGCATGCACAGACATGACATCCCTTCGTCAGCATTACCTGGACAGGTTCTCGGGTCTCATCTCAGCCCCCGCGTCGCGGAGCACCCCGTGTCAGAACGCAGCCACAGTAGCAGGAGTGGGGGTCGCAGTGGGACGCCTGTGCCACGACCATGTCCCGGCCTGTTGACCAGCCGGTTTGCGCGTTGATGCGGTGTTCGTTGTATTCTTCACGGCGTTGTTCGTACGGCCGTCACGGTGGCCGGAAGAGCGGCACGGCAGGTTGCCCGAGCGGCCAAAGGGAGCGGATTGTAAATCCGTCGCGCAAGCTACATAGGTTCGAATCCTATACCTGCCACGGCGTGGTCCAATCTCGCGAAACTGCTCTACAGACGGTCTCCGACCAGCGATTTGTCTAGCGCAGACGCGAGTGTGTAACCTCGTTAAGGCTCTCGGGCACAACCGCCCGGGGCACGCCCCCTTAGCTCAGTCGGCAGAGCGTTTCCATGGTAAGGAAAAGGTCGACGGTTCGATTCCGTCAGGGGGCTCGCTGGACGAGAAGTCCGCGGGGCGGTGTAGCTCAGCTGGTTAGAGCGCACGACTCATAATCGTGAGGTCGAGGGATCGAGTCCCTCCACCGCTACACATCGGGTCCGACCGGAACCGAGCGCAAGGGTCGCAAGCCCTGAGGGAACTTCCGAACCCGACCACGTACCACCCGAAAGAAGGCAATCAAGTGGCCTCCTCAACAGATGTTCGCCCCAAGATCACCTTGGCCTGCGAGGTGTGCAAGCACCGTAACTACATCACGAAGAAGAACCGCCGCAACGATCCCGATCGCCTCGAGATCAAGAAGTTCTGCCCGAACTGCGGCAAGCATCAGGGGCACAAGGAATCGCGCTGACGCCGTCGTCGGCCGTTTCGAAGTACCACCAGCAGCGGGCTGCCTCTCGATGAGGCAGCCCGTCTTGCTGTGTCGGCCGAAGGAGTAGAGCTCAATGTCACAGGTAAGCGGAGCCGAGATCCAGGATCGTCCGGACGAGGCGTCGAACGGTGGCGCGAAGCCGACCCCCGACGAGATCGCCGCCCACACGCAGAGCCTCGTCGGCTTCCACTACACGGTCGACGACTATTACGAGATCGGCCGCGAGGAGATCCGTAAGCACGCGATGGCGGTGCAGGATGCGCACCCGACCCACTGGAGCGAGGAGGGCGCCCGGGCCTTCGGTCACGACCGCCTGATCGCCGCGCCGACCTATGTGTCGGTGCTCGGGATCATCGCCCAGCGCAAGCTCTTCGAAGACGTCGTCACCGGCTACGACATGTGGCAGATCATGCAGACCGACCAGCGGCTGGTCTACCACCAGCCGATGAAGGTCGGGGACCGCCTGATCTGCGACGTCTCGCTCGAGTCGTTCCGGCATGTGAGCAGTCCCGAGATGATCGACCTGATGGTCACCAAGAACGTCATCTGGAACCAGCACGACGAGCCGGTCATGACCACGTGGACCTCCCTGGCCGCGCGTCCCGGCATGGACGTCGACCCGGAACTCGAGGCCTCCCTCGACCACGTGATGATCAAGGTCGACGCCATCGGCGAATCCGGGCACACCGTCGAGCCGAAGGCGGGTCGCTACGACCTCCCCGACCCGACGCAGTCGCCGGGCGCCTTCGGTGCCGTCGACTTCGACACGCTCACGGTGGGTCAGGAACTCACGCCCAAGCGGTACCTGCTGACGCGCGGCAATCTCGCGAACTATGCGGGCGTGGCCGGCGACCCCAACCCGATCCACTTCTCCGACCACGTCGTGAACGCGGCCGGCATGGACGACGTCGTCGCGCACGGCATGCAGACGATGGGGCTCGGCGCGAGCTTCGTCTCCGAGTTCATCGGTGACCCGGCGGCTTTCTGCGAGTACAACGTGCGCTTCACCAGCCCGGTGTACGTCCCGGCCGACGACAGCGCGGCCGTCGACTTCACCGGCAAGGTGAAGTCGCTCGATCCCGCGACCCGCCGCGGGACCATCGCGATCACCGCCAAGCAGGGCGATCGCCGCATCTTCGGACGCGCGCAGGCCGTCATCCAGTTCAACTGATCGACCGGTCGCGAGCCGTTCGGGCGGCTCACGGACGGGTGGCGTGTACGGTCGTCGGGGGAGCGGAGGCGAGCCCGTTTTGGGTCCACCGCCCCGGTGATCTACACTGAAGTGTCTGATTGATTCAGACTTGCGCGCTACCCATAGGGTGGCGCGTTGGTTTTGTCGGCGACGAAACGTCGACGGGCCGCGAGGCCGGATCGAGAAGGACGGCAACGCCGACCACTCCGGTGGCGGGCGTCGCAAAGGGGCGTAGCTCAATTGGCAGAGCAGCGGTCTCCAAAACCGCAGGTTGCAGGTTCAAGTCCTGTCGCCCCTGCCCTGGTGAAGGGCACACGCTGACGAGAGGACCGCGAAGTTGAGCAAGCGAGACCGGGCCGCCCGCGCCAAAGACGCCGCAGAGGGTTCTGCGGCCGATTCGGCCGCGGCTGAGCTCGACGGTCGCGACGAGGCCACCGACGCGGGTACGGACGACGGCACGTCGACCGCAACCGCGAAGGAGCTGCGTCCGTCCGGCAAGCGCTCGGCTCGCGGACGTCGCTCGGCGGCGGGTGCAACCGACGGTGACGCCGACTCCGACACGGGGTCGGTCGCCGTCAAGGAACGCAAGACCAAGAAGAAGGCGTCTGCCGAGGAGAGCCGGAATCCGTTCGTACGGATCTGGGTCTTTCTGACGCAGGTCGTCGCCGAGCTGAAGAAGGTCATCTGGCCTACGCGGCGCGAGATGATCACCTACACGATCGTCGTGCTCGTGTTCGTCATCGTGATGACCGCGTTCATTGCCGGCCTCGACCTCGCCTTCGCCAAGGGCGTGCTCTGGTTGTTCGGCTGACCCACGCGGTGGGCTCGGCCGGCGACGAGGAATACGACCGCCAGATGAACCATAAGGAGCGTGGGCTGCAGTGAGCACCCCGGAGAACGAACTCGCCTCGACCGATTCCGTCGACGTGGCTGCTGCCGACGTCGACGCTGTCGACGCGGCCGTGACCGACGCGGTGGACACCGAGGGTGACGCGGTCGCCGACGACGCGGTCGTCGAGGGTGACGAGGCCCCCGCCGAGGACACCGTCTCCGAGGATGCCGACGAGGTCCCGGTCGACGAGGCCGCCGCCGACGAGGTCCCGGTCGACGAGGCCGCCGCCGACGAGGTCCCGGTGGAAGAGGCCGAGGTCGATCCGGTCGAGGAACTGCGCAAGCAGCTCCGGCGCGCGCCCGGCGACTGGTACGTGATCCACAGCTACGCCGGTTACGAGAACAAGGTCAAGGCCAACCTCGAGACCCGCGTGCAGAACCTCGACGTCGGCGACTACATCTTCCAGGTCGAGGTGCCGACCGAAGAGGTCACCGAGATCAAGAACGGCCAGCCCAAGAAGGTCAACCGCAAGGTGCTGCCGGGCTACATCCTCGTCCGCATGGAGCTCAACGACGAGTCGTGGGGCGCCGTGCGCAACACGCCGGGCGTCACCGGCTTCGTCGGGATGACCAGCAAGCCGTCGCCGCTCTCGCTCAACGAGGTGCTGCAGTTCCTGATGCCGCGGACCGAGGCCAAGAAGCCCGCCGCGTCGCGCGGTGCCGCCGCCGAGGGCGTCGAGGCCGCAGCTGCCGCCGCGTCGAACGTCATCGAGGTCGACTTCGAGGTCGGCGAGTCGGTCACCGTCATGGACGGCCCGTTCGCCACGCTGCCCGCGTCGATCAGCGAGGTCAACGCCGAGCAGCGCAAGGTCAAGGTCCTCGTGTCGATCTTCGGTCGCGAGACGCCGGTCGAGCTCGGGTTCAACCAGGTCGAGAAGATCTAGGGCCGGACCACCAACCCAGAACTTTCACGTCTCCAGCGGGCGTGAATTCGCAAGGAAACAAGCAAGGAACAGAAGATGCCTCCCAAGAAGAAGAAGCTCGCCGGGATCATCAAGCTCCAGATCTCGGCAGGCCAGGCCAACCCGGCCCCGCCCGTGGGTCCGGCGCTCGGTCAGCACGGCGTGAACATCATGGAGTTCTGCAAGGCGTACAACGCGGCGACCGAGTCGCAGCGCGGCAACGTCATCCCGGTCGAGATCTTCGTGTACGAAGATCGCTCCTTCGACTTCAAGTTGAAGACCCCGCCGGCTGCGAAGCTCCTGCTGAAGGCCGCCGGCCTGCAGAAGGGCTCCGGCGAGCCCCACACCAACAAGGTCGGCAAGGTGAGCATGGACCAGGTCCGTGAGATTGCCAAGACCAAGGCCGAAGACCTGAACGCCAATGACATCGACCAGGCCGCGAAGATCATCGCCGGTACTGCTCGGTCCATGGGCATCACCGTCGAAGGCTGACAGACCTCATCATCACCGTGGGAGGGCCGGCTCGGCCCGCACCACACACCCCGCCGACTGACGGCGGAGAAGGAACAGAGCAATGAGCAAGAAGAGCAAGGCCTACGCGGCCGCGGCCGAGAAGGTCGACAAGACCAAGCTGTACAGCCCGCTGGAGGCTGTGGAGCTGGCCAAGGACACGTCGTCGAAGAACACCGACGCGACCGTCGAGGTCGCGATGCGGCTGGGCGTCGACCCCCGTAAGGCAGACCAGATGGTTCGAGGCACCGTCAATCTGCCGCACGGCACCGGTAAGACTGCCCGCGTGATCGTGTTCGCCGCCGGCGACAAGGCCGCCGAGGCCACCGCCGCCGGTGCCGACGAGGTCGGCGCCGAGGATCTGATCGAGCGCATCCAGGGCGGTTGGCTGGACTTCGACGCCGCGATCGCCACCCCGGATCAGATGGCCAAGGTCGGCCGTATCGCGCGTGTCCTCGGACCCCGCGGCCTGATGCCGAACCCGAAGACGGGCACCGTGACCACCGACGTCACCAAGGCCGTCAACGACATCAAGGGCGGCAAGATCAACTTCCGCGTCGACAAGGCTGCGAACCTGCACTTCGTCATCGGCAAGGCCTCGTTCGACCCGGCCAAGCTGGCCGAGAACTACGGCGCTGCCTACGACGAGATCATGCGCGCCAAGCCGTCGGCCGCCAAGGGCCGCTACATCAAGAAGGTCACCGTCTCCACGACGACGGGCCCGGGCATCCCGGTCGACCCGGCGGTCACCCGCAACTTCGCGGAGGCACCGCAGGCCTGATCCCGCATCAGGCGCACTGACACCCACGAGGGGCCCGGCATTCCGATGCCGGGCCCCTCGTGTTGTGTGCAATCACGCGTGGTCGGTGAGTATGCGTGCGAGCGCTTCTTCGACCGGGGTCAGTCGTTGGGTGGTGAGGTGCTCCGGCGGTGTTCGCGGATGGACCAGTTCGCGATGAGCGAGTTCGAGACGGAGGCCGCGGTCGCCGTAGCCGACGGCATCGGGGCGCCCG
>ERZ501064.106-NODE-106-length-23001-cov-8.592129_pt1 | contig 23001 bp, 26 predicted proteins | sample MGYA00510851_ERZ501064 | MGnify/ENA primary metagenome ERZ501064 (study PRJEB25958, sample SAMN03398529) | human skin metagenome | study: EMG produced TPA metagenomics assembly of the Human Skin Microbiome Metagenome (human skin metagenome) data set. | reverse complement strand
TGGTTGAGCCGGCACCGAGCGGAGCGAGGCGCCGAGTCGAAGCCACTTGGTGACCCGACGCCGCTGTACAACCCGCTGCGGACCCAGCGCCCCACGCACGGCAGGTTGCGGATTCGGACCGGGGAAGCGAGTTCGCACGGGATCTTCAGTCCACTTCAGACTCGCAAATTTCCACCCAGAATCCGCAACGGATGTGACTGAAGTTCACCACTGTCAACGATCCACACACAGTCGACGGGAGTCGACGCACAGTCGACGAAAAACGCTGCACAGTCGACAGTTTCGCGATCTCTGAGCCTGTGGAAACTCCTCGTAGTCGAACCAATGTTCCGGTACCTTGGAGTCATGCCAGAGCTCGCCACTCTCCTCGAACAACTCATCGAGACCACCCCGCCCGCCGACGACCCAACGGGCAGAGAAACATTCGACGCCCTCGACACGTGGCGACTGATCCGCAACCTTGCCGACCACCAGATCATCACCCACGCAGCACAACTCGACGAACTCGGCGTCGCGCAGAAAGCCGGCAGCACCACCAAGAAACTGCTGATCGAGTCAGGGCATGCCCCGGCCGCTGCTCTTCGCACCATGCGAAGTGCCGATGCCCTGCCTACGCTGCCGGCCGTGGCGCGTCATGCCGCCGATGGGCGGTTGTCCGGCGAGATTGTCGATGCCATCGTCCGCAGCATGAACGAGATCGAGAAACGATGTGGTGGAACCCTTTCCGAGAATGAAAGCACCCGGTATGAGCTCGAACTCATCGCCCAAGCACTCTCCGGTGCAACACCGACTGAAGTACTCAAGCATGCTCACGCCATCGGCAACGCTCTCGCCGATGCTTCTGCTGCCGGAACCCCGGCGTCGGACGATGCAAGCTTGAACTCGGTGAACGCACACACCACCGACGACGGCCGTGTCGAGGTGCGCGCCGATCTCACCCAGGTGGTAGGCGAGAAGTTCCTGGCCATGATCGACGAACGGTCCTGTCCACGGCCCGAACCCGACGGCGCCGAGGATCGTCGCAGTGTCGGATAACGCCGCGCCGACGGTTTGGAACTATTGCTGAATCAGGCGGCGGTCGGTGCGGCGATGACCACCGCTGGCGCGCCCCGCACCCAGGTGCTGGTGACCATCCCGGCCGACAACACCGATCCGGCGCGGTTGCCGTGGGTCGGTGCGGTCACGGCGTCGACGGCACGACGACTGTCCTGCGACGGTGGGGTGGCCGAGATCGTGCTCGACACCGAGGGCGTGCCGTTGCGGATGGGCACCACGAATCGGCTGTTCCCACACCACTTACGTCGAGCGATCATCGTTCGCGATATGTGCTGTGTGAAATGCGTTGCCCCCGCGGCGCATACGCAGGTCCACCATCTCGTCCATTGGGCTGATGGTGGTCCGACTGATCTGGACAACGGGTGCTTGCTGTGTCAGCGCTGCCATACCCAGGTCCATCACCATGGCTGGGAGGTGGTGATGGGTCCTGATCGGCATCCGTGGCTGATCCCGCCGGCCGACATCGACCCCCGACGGTTACCCCGGCCTGCCTACAACCGCCGCACCATGCGACTCGACGACGCCCTCGTGTAGTCGCCAACCCTAGAACCACCGCGCCCAGACTCTCCGGCGTCGACTCCGGCGCCACACGACCTTTGACAACTCCACAGGGTGGATGTGTCGGGCTCAGCGAGCCGCGCGGAGTGCGATCTCCGACGCCCGGACATCACTCGCCGGCTGGCCGGCGATGCCCCAGTTCTCCGGCGCCACCTCGACAATCTGTCCACGGACGCCCGAGCGTTCAACGTCCAGGTGCTCGACGACGAGGTCGGTGAACGCGGCCAGAAGTTCCGAACGTTGCTGCGGCGGACGGCCTGCGAGCACGATGGCGGTGAAATAGGGGGCTGCCGACCCGCCGTCGGCGACGAGCTGTCCGCCGACGGCGAGGTCGGTCGGGTCGTACTGCACGACGAAGGCGCGTACCCGCTCGATCGGTGAGTCGAGGATGCGGGAGTAGGCCGCACTCGCGGCGGTCAGCAGAGCGGCGCGCTGCTCGGTGGACGCGCTGCCGACGGGGATGTGGAAGTGTGCAACCGGCATGTTGGCTCCGTTCGGGAAGTGCCTGCGTCCGTTTCGGACCGGGCTACTGGATGCCGTGGCGAGTTCCGCCGTCGGCGTTGAGGACGCTGCCGTGCAGCACGGCGGCCTGGGGCTCGAGCAACATCTCGACGAGCCAGGCGATCTCGTCCAGTGTGGGCAGGCGACCCAGCGAGGTCTTGGCCGTGTACCTGTCCCAGATCTCCTGCGGCGCGGCACCGGTCTCACGCGATTCGGTGTCGACGAAGGCGCGGAGCCGAGGGGTGTCGATGGGCCCGGGCGCGATGGTGTGCACGGTGACACCCCGGGGTCCATAGAGTGCCGAGATTTGTCGCATCAGATTGAACAACGCGGCATTGGCGGTACCCGGTCCCGCGTCGAGGGGCCCCGGTTCGAGTCCGAGTGAACCCGCGACCGCGACGAACCGCGAGCCGTCGGCGAGATGGTCGCGGACTGCTCGCAGCAACCGGACGGTGCCGGCCACCTTGATGTTGGCCGCGGTGGCCAGCAGCGATGGCTCGATCGCGTCCGCGGAGCCGCGCACCGGGAGACCGGCCGCGAACACCGCGAGTCGTACGGGCCCGTCGAGGCAGGATCGGATCGCGTCCACGGACCAGTCCTCGGCGATGTCGGCCGCGCACGGGATGATCAGCTCGTCTGTTGCCGCGAGCTGTTCGAGTTCCTCGGCACGGCGCCCCACCGCGAGAACCCGCATCCCGCGTGCCACCAGGCGTCGTGTGAACACGGTCCCCATCGCGCCGGTCGCGCCGACGACCACACATGTCTCGGTTGTGGACACGGGTCCTACTTCCGGATGCGCAGGGTCACCGCACGGGGTTCGGTGAAGAACTCGCGTGAGTACTGGCCACCCTCACGGCCCAGGCCGCTGATGCCCTCACCGCCGAAGGGCAGCCGGAGATCGCGTTCGAAGAAGGTGTTGATCCAGACCGTGCCGGCCTTCCAGCGCGCGGCCATCCGATGAGCCCGATCGAGGTTCTGCGTGAACAGGATTCCGGCGAGACCGTAGGGGGAGTCATTGGTGATGCGCAGCGCCTCCTCTTCGGTGTCGAAGCCCAGAACCGTCTCGACGGGACCGAAGATCTCCTCACGTGCCGTGCGGGAGTCATTGGTCAGGCCGGTGATGACGGTCGGCGGATAGTAGAAGCCGCCCGCCCGATCGGGGTCGGTGAGTCGTTCGCCGCCGGTGATGATCTTGCCGCCTTCATCCTGCGCGAGTTCGACATAGCTGTGCACCTTGTCGAGGTGACGCTGCTCGATGAGCGGCCCCATGAACGTCGTCGGGTCCTTCGGGTCCCCGACCACGAGCTTCCGCGCCTCCTCGACGAAGCGCTCGACGAACTGCTCGCGGATCGAGTTCTGCACCAGCAGTCGCGAACCCGACAGGCAGACCTGCCCGTTGCCGCCGAAGATGGCCCGAAGGGACATCGGCACGGCCACATCGAGATCGGCGTCGGCGAACACGATGTTGGCCGACTTGCCACCCATCTCGGCCGAGACAGGCGTGTGGTTCGCGGCGGCCGCCTGCAGGATCTTCACGCCCGTGGCACTCGATCCGGTGAAGGTGATGCGGTCGACGCGCGGATCGGAGGTCAGCGGTCCGGCGACGGCCTCACCACCGAAGCCGTGGACGACGTTGAGCACCCCGGGCGGCAGACCCGCCTCGAGCGCGATCTGCGCGAAACGGTTGGCGGTCAACGGTGTCTGCGGTGCCGGTTTGAGTACCACGGTGTTGCCGAAGGCAAGTGCGGGCGCGATCTTCCATGTCGCCAGCATCAGCGGCGCGTTCCACGGACTGATCGCGGACACGACCCCGGCGGGCGGGTAGAGGACGTAGGAGAGCAGATCGCCGTCCGGGTAGGCCTCGTTCGCGGCCATCGAGACGTAATCGGCGAAGAAGCGCAGGTTGTGGGCCACCCGCGGGATCTCGGCGTGCAGCGACTGCGTGATCGTCTTGCCGCCGTCACGGGTTTCGAGCTGTGCCAGCTCCTCTCGGTGCTCGTCGACGGCGTCGGCGACCGCATGCAGGATCGCCGCGCGTTCCTTGGGTGACATCTGCGGCCACGGCCCGTCGTCGAAAGCTGCTCGGGCAGAGTCGATCGCAGCGAGACCGTCGTCGACGGTGCCGCGCGCCACCCGGGCGAGCAGCGCGCCGTCGTGCGGGTCGCGCGACTCGAACGTCGCGCCGTCCGAGGCCGTCCGCCACTCGTTCCCGATGAGGTGGCGAACCTCGGCAGTACCGCTCTGATCGGTGTTTTTCAGATGGCTGGAAAGAGTCATTTCCTCACACCTCCGCCGCGACGGGCGTCTCGTACGTGCGGCCCGCGAGTTCCGAGGCCACATCGATGATCATGTCTTCCTGGCCGCCGATGACGCCGCGACGGCCGAGTTCGAGCAGGATGTCCCGGGCGGGGACGCCGAACTTCTTCGCGGCGCGCTTGGTGGGGTGGAAGAACGTGGAATACACACCCGCGTAGCCGAGCACGAGCGCGGTCTCGTCGACGATCTGCGGCTCGGTCATCAGTGGGGCCACGACGTTCTCGGCGGTGTCGATGAGCGGGAACAGCTCGACGCCGGTGTCCCAGCCCGCGCGTTCGAATGCGGCGGCGAGGACTTCGGTCTGGGCATTGCCGGCACTGGCGCCGAGCCCCCGTAGCGAGCCGTCGATGTAGGTGGCACCGTTCTCGGCGGCGGTGAGCGCGTTGGCGATCCCGACACCGAGGTTGTTGTGGGCATGGAAACCGATGTCCGCGGAGATCGCCTCGCGCAGTGCCGCGACCCGCTCGCCGGCCTGCCGCGGGACGAGCGCACCTGCGGAGTCGACGACGTACACGACGTCGGCGCCGTAGGAGTCGAGCTTGGCCGCCTGCTCGGCGAGTGCGTCGGGTTCGAGTTTGTGGCTCATCATGAGAAAGGTCATCACGGTGAGACCGTTCTCCTTCGCCCATTCGACAGGCTGCTGCCCGCAATCGGCTTCGGTGCAGTGGACGGCGACGCGGACGGTCGAGATGCCGGCGTCCACCGCCGCCTGCAGTTCGTTCAGCGTCGCGATGCCCGGTACGTAGAGGGCCGCGATGTCGGCGTTGTCGACCGCGTCGACGGCGGCGCGCACGTACTCGGGGTCGGTGGCCGCGGCGAAGCCGTACTGGACCGACGACGCACCGAGACCGATGCCGTGTGCCACTTCGATTGTCGGGACGCCGGCCCGGTCGAGGCCGGCAGCGATCGCTGCGACATCAGTCGTGGTGAATCGGTGCGACACACTCGACATCCCGTCGCGCAGCGTCGTGTCGACGAGGGTGACCGATCGTGGTCGGCGGGTTGTGGACTGACGTGTCATCGCAGTGCTCCTGTCTGGAGTGTCGCTGTTCCGGCCTTCTCCTGCGCCATCACCTCGGCCACCTGCACGGCGGCGGCGGTGATGATGTCGAGATTGCCTGCGTACGTGGGTAAGAAGTCGCCCGCGCCGACGACCTCGAGCATCACGGTCACGAGATCGCCGTCGGTGTCGACGAGCTTGAGTGTGTAGCCGGGGACGTAGCGCTGGACCTCGGCGACCATGTCGACCACGGCGCGTTCGATGGCCACGGGATCAGGGTTGCGCACTTTCGCATACACCGTGTCGCGCATGTTCATCGGCGGTTCGGCCGGGTTGATCACCGAGATCGCCTTGGCCCGGTCCGCTCCCGCGACCTGCGCCAGGGCGCGCCCCGTCTTCTCGCTGAACTCGCTCAGATTCTGCCGCGTTCCCGGACCCGCACTCGCCGACGCGATGGCCGCGACGATCTCACCGTAACTGGCGTCGGCCGCCTGGTTGATCGCGTAGAGGATCGGGATGGTCGCCTGCCCGGCGCAGCTCACCATGTTCACGTTGGGCGCGTTCACGTGTTCGCGGAGGTTGACCGCTGGGACGACGTAGGGGCCGACCGACGCGGGCGTCAGGTCGATCGCGGTGATCCCCGCGTCGGCGTAGCGGGGTGCGACAGCGGCGTGGACTTTGGCCGACGTGGCCTCGAAGACGAGATCGGGCGGCGTCGCCTGTTGCAGCAGCCAGTCCACACCCGCTGCCGACGCCTCGAGCCCCTCGTCACGTGCCCGTCGCAAACCCTCACTGGTGGAATCGATCCCGACCATGTAGACCGGTTCGACGTACTCGGACCGCAGCAGCTTGTACATCAGGTCCGTCCCGATGTTGCCCGATCCCACAATGGCGGCGGTCAACCGGCTCATCGCATGTCTCCTCTGCTCGTGCGCACGTTCGGTCTCGGTTGCCGTCGGCGTGCTCGACACCGAACCTAAGGAGCGGTTGCCGTCTCCGGGGCCAAGGCACGGGCAGTCCGAACGCGGAGCGCATCGGCGGCACCGTTGTTCGGATATCCCGAATGGCGGTGACGGCAGTCACATCTCGTCGCCATGCTGAGGCTCATCAGCCAGCAGCCACCGAGATCCGGTGGCGCCCGATCCACAGGAGAAACGATGACCGAGAACGCCGCACGCTTCGATGTCGCGCACCTCGCCCGTGCCGAACTGTTGACCCCGAAGCCGCAGGAGACCCTCGACTTCTTCACCCGATTCCTGGGCATGTACGTCACCCGGCGCGAAGGCCAGTCCGTCTACCTCCGGGCCTACGAGGACCCCTACCCCTGGAGTCTGAAGATCACCGAGGCCGCCGAGCCCGGGATGGGTCATGCCGGCCTGCGGACCAGCTCGCCGGAGGCGCTCGAACGGCGCGCCGCCTCACTTCAGGGTGCGAACATCGAGACCTCCTGGCACGAAGACGAATTCGGCTACGGCAAGACCCTGGCGTACAAGACCGCCGACGGTCACGACTTCTCGCTGCTCTGGGAGGCCGAGAAGTACGTCGCGCCACCGGAACTGCAGAGCAAGATCCTCACCCGGCCGTCGAAGAAGCCGTTGCAGGGCATCCCGGTCAAGCGCATCGACCACCTCAACCTGATGGCCTCGGACGTCACCGCGGTCAAGACCGAGTTCGAACGCCACCTCGGGTTCCGCACCACCGAGCGCGTCGTCGACGGTGATGTCGAGATCGGCGCCTGGATGAGTTCGAACATCCTCGGCCACGAGGTCGCCTGCATGCGCGACATGACCGGCGGGCGCGGCAAACTGCATCACCTCGCCTTCTACTACGGCACGGGTCAGCACAACATCGACGCCGTGGAGATGTTCCGCGAGTACGACATCCGCATCGAGGCCGGACCGGACCGGCACGGGATCACCCAGGGCCAGTTCCTCTACGTGTTCGAACCCGGTGGCAACCGCATCGAGTTGTTCGGCGAGTCCGGATACCTGCATCTCGACCCGTCCGCCGAGACGAAGACCTGGCAGATGTCCGACATCGACACCGGTCTGGCCGTCGGCGGTGCGAAGCTGCCGTGGGAGACCTACTTCACCTACGGCACCCCCAATCCGCTCCCGCTCGACGAGCACATCACCGCCTTCGCCGACTTCGGACCGGGCGGGCCCGCGCCGGAGGCCGAGGCGGTCGTCGAACTGATGCCCGACGAGATCGAGCACTCCCGTGCCGTGGCCGATGCGCCGGTCTGAGCCGGGTCGATCGGTTCGATCAGAACAGGAGACTCCTTGACTGTCATCGACATCACCAGGGTGTCGTCGTCCGACGACATGCCCGACCATCCGCCGCGGATCGCCGACACCCTGTACCACGACCTCGTGTCGCCCGAGGAGGTAGTCGAGGTCCGTCGCAGGGTTCGGCAGGTCGCGCTTCGCGACGTCGCGCCGGTGGCCGACCGGATCGCGCGGGGCGACGAGCGACTCGACGGCTTCCCACGTGACGTGTTCGATCGGCTGGCCACGGCGGGGATCTACCGCATCCCCTTCGCGGCCGACGTCGGCGGCGACGGACTGGCCCACCCGGCGACTGCGACGGCCACCGCCGTCGAAGAACTGGCGTACTTCTCCAACAGCGTCGCCGCGATCTTCGACGTCCACTGCATCCTCGCCGGCAACGCCGTCAACCAGGGGACTTCCGAACAGCGCCGCCGGTGGTTGGCCCCGGTCGTCGCCGGCGAGATCGTGGGCGCGTTCGCCACCAGCGAGCCGGCCGCGTCGAGTGATCTCTCACCCGAGGCGGTCCGGACCGTGGCGCACCGCCGCGGCGACGGGTGGGTGCTGAACGGACGCAAGCGATGGATCACCAATTCCGTCGTCGCCGCGTTCGTCGTGGTCCTCGCTCGCACCGGTGACCGGCTCTCGACGTTCATCGTCCCGACCGACACCCCGGGGGTCCGGGTGGGTACGCCGGATCGCAAGCTCGGGAACAAGGGCCAGATCACCGCCGACGTGCACCTCGACGAGGTGGAGCTGGGGCGTGAGTCCCTGCTCGGGACCGAGGGCGGCGGGCTGAAGGTCGCCCTGCAGACGCTGACCTACGGACGTATCGGGATCGCGGCGGCGGGTGTGGGCATGGCGCAAGCCGCCTTCGACCGCACCGCTGCCCACCTGCGCACCCGGGTGGCCTTCGGCGAACCGCTCGCAGCCCGGCAGCACTGGCAGTTCCTGATGGCCGACCGCGCGACCGAGATCGCGATCTCGCGCGACCTGTACATCAAGGCCGCGATGCGGCTCGACGCCGGTACGCGCTTCCCCGAACCGGAGGCGGCGATGGCCAAGCTGCGCGGCACCGAGGTCGCGGTCCAGATGGCCCGCGACGCGGTCCAGGCGTTCGGCGGCTTCGGATTCACGCAAGAGCTCGGCGACGACGACTCGTCGGGTCCGGTCGAGGCCCTGTACCGGGACAGCAAGATCGGGGAGATCTACGAGGGCGCCAGCGAGGTACAGCGGTGGGTGCTCGCGCGGCAGATCTTCGGTCGCGACGTCGTGGGCTGATCGACGCGCTGACGACCCTCCGGGCCGTCGTCCACCCCGGTGGGCGGCGGCCCTTGGCGTCGCGGGACCAAATCGGGGCATGGTGGTGTTGTGCACGGTGACGCCCTCCGAGCGCCGTCGCTCGACGGAGCCGGGGGAGCGTCAGCAGGAGGAAACGTGAGCAACACCTACCGCAAGACCCCCGAGGCGTTGAACCGCCTCACCGACATCCAATACCGCGTCACCCAGCGTGACGGCACCGAGCGTGCCTTCGACAACGAGTACTGGGACAACCACGAACCCGGCCTCTACGTCGACGTCGTGTCCGGGCAGCCGCTGTTCTCGTCCACCGACAAATACGACAGCGGCACCGGCTGGCCGAGCTTCACCAAGCCGATCGAGCCCGACGCGGTCGCCACCAAGACCGACCGCACCCTGTGGATGCGACGCACCGAGGTGCGCTCGTCCGGCGCCGACAGTCACCTCGGGCACGTCTTCGACGACGGGCCGCGCGAGGCCGGCGGACAGCGCTACTGCATGAACTCCGCCTCGTTGCGGTTCATCCCGGTTGGCGAGCTCGAGGCGGAGGGGTACGGCGAGTACGCCGGCCTGTTCGGCGGCACGCACACCACGAATTCCCACACCACCGATACCCAGGAGGAGAACGTATGACGACCGACCCCGGCCAGATCACCGTCCGTCCCGGCACCGAGACCGCGGTCCTCGCGGGCGGATGCTTCTGGGGGATGGAAGACCTGATCCGCAAGCAGCCCGGCGTCCTGGACACCCGGGTCGGCTACACCGGCGGACAGAACGACCACGCCACCTATCGCAACCACCCCGGTCACGCGGAGGCCGTCGAGATCGTGTTCGACCCGACCCAGACGTCGTATCGCGACATCCTGGCGTTCTTCTTCCAGATCCACGACCCGACCACGCGCAACCGGCAGGGGAACGACGTCGGCACGAGCTACCGCTCGGCGATCTTCCCGGTGACACCGGAACAGGAGAAGGTCGCCCGCGACACCATCGCCGACGTCGATGCGTCGGGGCTGTGGCCCGGCAAGGCGGTCACGACGATCGAGGAGCTGGGTCCGTTCTGGCAGGCCGAGCCCGAACATCAGGACTACCTGCTCAATTTCCCGAACGGGTACACCTGCCACTTCCCGCGCCCGGGATGGGTGCTGCCGAAGCGGGACGCGGCGTCCACGCGGTGACGCGCGAGGCCGGCTGACAGTGCCGACGCCCGTCGACGGTCATGCGACAACGACCGTCGACGGGTTCGTCGGCGTATGCTGGGGCGATGTAGCACTCTGCTACACACGCGCGGGAGGTGTGCGATGAGCACCGGTACGGACAAGGTGACCCGGCTGTCTGCCGCATTGGTGACCGATGCGGCCCGGGAAGGCGCGCGAGAGCAGCGGTCGGCGCGGCAGCAACTCGAACACTGGGCGCGTCTCGGGCGCAGCGTCTCGCAGCGCACCACCGCGTCGCGTCAGCGGGTCGAGGCCGCGCTGGCGGGCGATCTGTCGGGAGAGGTGCTGACCGCAGAGGAAGCCGTCGTCTACGACGCCGAGGTCGACGCCCATCTCGAAGCGCGGCTCGCGACCGACGACCACGTGGTTCGTCGTGCCTCGGCAGGGTTGTCCTCGGTGGTCGTCGATGACGCCGGACGGCTCGTCGAACACCGCCCCGACGGGACGAGCGTCATCCTCGAGCAGTGACTCCGCGGCTCGATCTGGTCGTCGGATGCAACGGCGCGGGTAAGTCGACGCTGGTCGAGCGCCATCTGCAACCCCTGCTGCATGTGCCCTTCGTCAACGCCGACCTGATCGCCCGGCAGCGGTGGCCCGACTCCGCGGAAGCCCATTCCTACGACGCCGCCCGGTTGGCGGCGGCGACCCGCGACACTCTCATCGAGCGCGGCACCTCGTTCATCGCCGAGACGGTCTTCTCGCACCCCTCGAAACTGGAGCTCATCGAACGTGCGCATACCGCCGGATACCGAGTCGCGCTGCACGTCGTGATGATCCCCGAGGCTCTCGCGGTCCATCGCGTCCGATTGCGCGTGGACAGTGGCGGGCACGCGGTCCCCGAGGTCAAGATCCGCGAGCGGTTCCGACGCCTGTGGCCGCTCGTCCGGACGGCCATCGCGCGGAGTGACCTGGCAACCGTGTACGCCAACGAGCAACCGACCACGCGCATCGTCGCGCGGTACGTCGACGGTCTGGTCGCCGGCGTACCCGACTGGCCGGACTGGACGCCGGGTGCGCTGACGGATACGAAGGCACGATGACTTCCCTCGATCGAGCCGGCCGGCTTCTCGTCGTCGGCGCTGTCAACGTCGATCTCGTGGTGGCGACCGACCGTCTGCCGGGGCCCGGTGAGACGGTCGTCGGTCCGTCCGTGACACGTCACGGCGGCGGCAAGGGTGCGAACGCCGCCGTCGCCGCGGCGCGTGCGGGTGCCGGGGTGCGATATTGCGGCGCTGTGGGTTCCGACGACATGGGCGCGAGCGCACTCGCCGAACTGCGGGACTCCGGTGTCGACGTGACGGACGTGGACGTGCTCGACGGCGTCGCCACCGGGATGGCGCTGATCGTCGTCGATCCGCACGGGGAGAACCAGATCGCCGTCGGGGCAGGCGCGAATGCCGTCCTCGGCACCGACGAGGTCCGTGCCGTGGTCGACCGTGCGGCGGGCTGGGCCGGCTGTGTCCTCGTCAGCACCGAGATCCCGGCCGACGCCGTCGCCGCGGCGGTCACGACGGCCGCCGCCCGGGGTATCCGCTGCGTCGTCAACCCCGCCCCGGTGTTGCCGTCGACCGTCGACCTGATGGCGTCGGCGCCGGTACTGACGCCCAACTCCTCTGAACTGCGGGACCTGTACGGACTCGTCTCCGAGGGTGTGGCCGCGCCGGAGATATCGGCGGCCGAACAGGCGACGGCGGTCGCATCCCGAACGGGCGCACCGGTTCTCGTGACCCTCGGTGCCGATGGCGTACTGATCGCCGACCCCGCGTCCGAGGTGATCTCGCTCCCCGCCGGACGGGTCGCGCGGGTCGTCGACACGACCGGTGCGGGTGACACCTTCAACGGCGTGTTCGCGGCCGCGCTCGCCGCCGGCTCGAGGGTAGTCGAGGCGGCGAGACGTGGTGTCGCGGCGGCGTCGCTGTCCGTCGCCGCGGTCGGCGCCCGGACCGGGATGCCGAGCGACGACGAGATCCGCCGCGCGATGTGAGCGGAACCGGCCGGGAGGGAGCCGCTAGCGGGTGGCCGGTTTCGGCCGTTTCATGAACCGGTGGTGGTCGTCGCTGGGCAGGAAGTAGTCGCCCTGCCCGCCCGCACGCAGCAGTGGTCGGGCGCCGGCCGTGTCGTAGGTCTGGTCGTCGCGCAACAGATGGGTGGCGATGTGGATCTTGACCACCTCGCCCAGCACCATCCAGGTGTCGACGAGGTCGCCTGCGGCCGTGCGTAATTGGAACGACTGGGTGGTTCGGCACTCGAAACTCACCGGACTCTCGCCGACCCGTGGCGGGGCCACGAGATCAGAGGCGAGGCGCGTCAGGCCGGCGACGTCGAACTCGTCCTCGCCGGCGGGCACCGCAGCCGAGGTGGCGTTCATCTGCTCGCCGAGATCGTCGGTGGCGAGGTTCCACACGAATTCGCCGGATTCGATCGCGTTCGCCGCGGTGTCCTTGTATCCGACGCTGGCGAAACCGACGATCGGCGGCGTGTAGTTGAAGAGGTTGAAGAAGCTGTAGGGAGCCAGGTTGCCGACGCCGTCGTCGGACACCGTCGAGATCCAGCCGATCGGCCGCGGCGCGACGATGGCATTCACCGGGTCGTGGGAGAGCCGGTGGCCCTGCGACGGCTCGTAGGAGTGGTAGGTCGTCACCATCGCCACGGTACGTCAGCCGTCACCCGTTCCATCGCCTGCGTAAGGTGAGGTGCGACCGACCACCGCGCACATCGACGATCGGGACCGCCGTGACCCTCTCCTCCGCCTCTGACCTGCGGACCTTCGCCAACATCCGGGACCTGGGCGGTATGCGGGTCGCCGGCGGCGGCGTCACCGCCGCCAACGTGCTGATCCGCAGCGACGCCCCGTATCCCGACGACGAGGACCCCGTCGGCCTGCCCTGGCCGCCGGCGACCGTCGTCGATCTGCGCGACCCCACCGAGCTGGGCCGGATGGCCGTCACCTGGCCGCCGAACGTTCGCGTCGTGCACCGTCCGGTGTCCTCGGGTGCCCGCGTCGACCGCCTCGCCGACACCGCGCTCGTCGAGATCTACACCGCGATGATGCGCACGGGCGGGCATCGACTCACCGCCGCGCTGAACGAGTTCGACTCCGAGGGCGCGACGCTCGTGCACTGCGCTGCCGGCAAGGACCGGACCGGGGTGATCATCGCGATCGCCCTGCTGTTGGCGGGCGTCGACGAGGAAGCGGTCGTCACCGACTATCACCGGACCGAGGACGGCATCGCCGGGGTGTTCGCGCGTCTGCGGTCCCGCAAGCGGATCCCGGCGGGCACCACGCTGGACGCCCCGATCCTGCGCACCCCGCGCGAGGCCATCGAACTCGTCGTCGGGGACGTGACCGGTGCGCGCGGCGGTGCGTGGGGATGGTTCGAGGAGCACGGCGGCGACGTCGACCACTTCCGGGGCTGGGTCTCGAGGTTCGTGCGTCCCGAGGGCGAGGAGGCCGGGCGTGACTGACGAGAACACTTCGGAATCAGCCCAATTCAGCCCGGGTGTCGTGGCAGCCGTGCTCGCGCACATGAACGACGATCATGCCGACGACTCGCTGCTGATCTGCCGTGTGCTGGGCGGGCGGCCCGATGCGGTCGCGGCGCGGATGACCGGATTCGACCACGAGGCAGCGACGTTCGACGCCACGGTTCCCGAGGGGGTCGTCGGGGTGCGGCTCGCCTGGGATCGCCCGGTCCGCGATCGTGGCGACGTCCGCACCGCGGTCGTCGCGATGTTCCGTGCGGCGCAAGAACGTTCGGGTACCTCTGCGTCCTGAGGGTCACGTGCTCCCGCGAACCATCAGTTCGACCGGGAGGCGGCGGGATTCGACGTTCCGCCCGGCCGCGAGGTCGAGGAGGCCGCGCACCGCGGTCTCGCCGATCTCCCGAGCGGGGGAGCGGACCGTCGTGAGCGGTACGGGGAGCTGGGCGGCCACCGGGATGTCGTTGTAGCCGATCAGGGCGAGGTCGTCGGGGATGCGGAGTCCGAGGTCGCGGGCGACACCGAGGACTCCGATGGCGATGGTGTCCGACACCGCGAAGATCGCCCGGGGACGGTCCGGACGATCGAGCAATGCACGCCCGGCCGCCGTCCCGCCGTGAACCTCGAAGTCGGAAGCGACGATGCGGTCGTCGGACAGCGTGATCCCGGCATCAGCCAGCTGGGCGCGGAACCCGCGGAGCCGGTCGGTGGCCGTCGTGGCGTGGCCGGGTCCGCCGATGACGGCGAGGTCGGTGTGACCCCGCTCCAGCAGATGCCGGGCGGCGATGCGTCCGCCGCGTACGTCGTCGCCCCCGACGAAGGGGAGTCCGGCGTCGGCATGCCGGGTGAGGGTGAGCATCGGTAGATCGCCGACCCGCAGCGATTCCACGAAGTCCCGACCCGGCCGGTGAAGCCCGCTCAGCAGCAGACCATCGACCTGCCGGCCGACGAGGAGTTCGATGGCACGCCGCTGAGCGGCTTCCTCGTCCGGCGGACTCGACAGCAGGACCGAGTATCCGGCTCTGGTCGCCGCATGTTCGATGCCCTGGTAGGTCGTGGCCACGACGCCGTCGGTGAGGCGGGTCATCACGACCCCGATCGTGGTGGTTCGGCGGGTCCGCAGGCTGGCCGCCCACACATTGCGCTGGTAACCGAGTTGGTCGGCCACCTCCCGCACCCGCAGAGCCGACGCCGACCACCCGTCGGCGGGCTCGGACTGTCGCAGCACCCGGGAGGCGGTGGACACGTGTACGCCGGCACGCCGGGCGATCTCCTTCAGCGTGGGGGCGCGCTGACCACTGACCACGCTGATCCTCTCTCTTCCTCATTGACCCGATGGGCATCGAACACCTACCTTAGGCGATGCAAACGTTCGTGCAAACGTTCTCGTCGACGGCCCTCGGTCCGCGCGAGTCCCATTCTCGACGGAGGTCCGCCATGTCCCGCACCAGCACGTTGCCCCAGCTCTTCGCCCTGGACTCGTTGCTCGACGCCGACGAGATCGCGATCCGTGACAGCGTGCGGGACTTCGCGGCCTCGAAGTTGCGTCCGCACATCGCCGACTGGTTCGACGAAGCCCGGCTGCCGGCCCGCGACATCGCCCGCGAGCTGGGCGGGCTCGGAGCGCTCGGCATGCACCTCGAGGGCTACGGCTGCCCCGGGATGAGCGCGATGTCCTACGGATTGACGTGCCTGGAACTCGAGGCCGTCGACTCCGGCATCCGCAGCCTGGTCTCGGTGCAGGGCTCGCTGGCGATGTTCTCCATCCACCACTGGGGTTCGGAGGAGCAGAAGAACGAGTGGCTGCCGCGGATGGCGGCGGGCGAGGCGATCGGCTGTTTCGGCCTGACCGAGCCCGACTTCGGGTCCAACCCGTCGGGGATGCGCACCCACGCCAAGCGGGACGGCGACGACTGGGTGCTCAACGGGACGAAGATGTGGATCACCAACGGTTCGATCGCCGACGTCGCGGTGGTGTGGGCGCAGACCGACCTCGCCGACAGTCCCGGCGGCATCCGCGGGTTCGTCGTCCCGACCGACACACCGGGGTTCTCGGCGCCGGAGATCACCAAGAAGATGTCGCTGCGCGCCTCGGTCACCTCCGAGCTCGTGTTCGACGACGTGCGCCTTCCCGCCTCGGCGATGCTGCCGAAGGCGGAGGGGCTGCGCGGACCGCTGACCGCTCTCGGCGAGGCCCGCTTCGGGATCATCTTCGGAGCGATGGGTGCCGCCCGCGACTGCCTCGAGGCGGCCATCGAGTACGCGCAGTCCCGCCAGGTGTTCGACAAGCCGCTGGCCGGCTACCAGATCACCCAGACCAAGATCGCCGACATGGCGCTCGAGGTGGGCAAGGGTCACCTGCTGGCCTACCACCTCGGCCGTCTGAAGGACCGCGGCGAACTCACGCCCGAGCAGGTCAGCACCGGCAAGCTGAACAGCACCCGCGAGGCGATCGCGATCGCCCGCGAATGCCGAACCATCCTGGGCGCGAACGGCATCACTCTGGAGTATCCGGTGATCCGGCACGCCAACAACCTGGAGTCGGTGCTCACCTACGAGGGGACCTCGGAGGTCCACCAGCTCACGATCGGGCGCGCACTCACCGGGTCGGCGGCGTTTCGCTGAGGCAGTCAGGCGCCTGGCGGTAACCACCGGCGCCCACGGAACGTGGCGCAGTGGGTTACGTTGGACGAGCACGCCGAACAATGCGCGTCCGTGGTCGTTCGCTCACGTCGGGCGTCGAAAGGGGTTCGACCATGACCGATCCGGCTGACGATGACGTTCACCGCAAGATCGCGGATCTGGCGCGTGAACTCCACGGCGACGACTCCGACGAGCAGGTTGCGAAGACGATCGTCGAGAACGCGCTGGTCGACATCCCCGGAGTCGCGTACGCCGGCCTCACCGTCGCAATCGACCGAAAATCGATCGCGTCGTTCGGGTCCACGCACGACGTTGCCGACGTACACGACCGTATTCAAGCGGAACTCGGTGAGGGACCGTGCATCTCGGCAGCGCTCGCCGATCGCATCGTCCGAGTCGACGACCTCGAGAACGAGCAGCGCTGGCCCGAATACCGCCGCCGCGCGCTCGTCGAGACGCCGATTCGTTCCGTCCTGTCGTTCCAGCTCTTCGCCGACACCACGTCGATCGGGGCGTTGAACCTCTACGCCGACGAGCCGTTCGCCTTCGACCTTCACGCCGAGGACATCGGGGTGGTCTTCGCGACGCATGCCGCCCTCGCGTGGAACAAGGTGAAGAAGGACAAGCAGTTCCACAGCGCCCTGGCCAACCGGGACGTCATCGGTCAGGCCAAGGGCATGCTGATGGAACGGTTCGACATCGACGCGGTGGCCGCCTTCGACCTGCTGAAGCGCCTGTCGCAGGACTCGAACACCAAGCTGGTCGACATCGCGCGGCAGATCACGACAGCACGGTGATCAGAGCTCACTCGGTGACGGTGAACTCCATCGTGCTCGGCCCGACCTGATCCTGGGTCAGAGCGCGTCCCGCGTCCTCGATGGACTCGAAAGTCTTGACATACGGCGCCATTCCGCAGAGTTCGAGGGGGCGGGTCACCGCGCGGCCACCCACGACCACCACTGGGACGAATCGGCGACCGGCGTCGTCGATGAACGAACGCAGTAGCACCAACCCGACGGTTCCGAAGAAGTTCAGGCCCGAGAAGTCGAGGACGATGCCGTCGACGGGGCCGCTGATCACGCGGTCGAGAGCGGCGGCGAAGTCGGCCGCCGAGTCGCGGTCGACGCTGCCGGAGAAGCCTTGCACGCAATACGATTTCGGGGAGACCAACTGGTGGGAATGGGCCTTCGGCGCGGACTCCGCAGTGGGATCGAACGCCGAACGAAAGATGGTTGAAGAGGTGAGAGCCATGATGTTCTCAATTCAGTCAAGTGCGTCTGGCCACGACCGTCACTTCTGGATCGGAAGCCTTGGTGCTGCACCGAATCGGCGTCAGTACCCCAAGTTCACGATCACCCGGTCAGAGGGATTGAGCGTGATGGTGGAAAGCGAGAAGGCCCTGGGCGCCCAACGCTCTAGAACGCAGCTTCTACCTGAACCGCATCTCTTACCCTACGTTGCACAAGAGCGACCTACAAGGTTGTGCCCACTTCGGCAGTTTCTATGCGGTGTGTTCCTGCCACGCGACGCCCTGACCAGCCGAGGGCCGCCGTGGCTGGACGCCGCCGGGCGACCGTGGTTGGGTGGACTCGGATATGCGTCGAACCCGGTGCGCACATCAGTCCTGTTCTGGATGCGGCACGAGGTCTGCGCATCGATCTCGAGCTGTCTTCGAAGTCTGGTGGTGAGAATGGCGTCGGGTGACCGGGGCGATCACGACGATTACAGTGATGTCCTTCCGGCTCTGCGGACCATGCACGAGGAGAAGGACGACGCTCGTCGTGCCCGGCTGCGGGAGGACGTCATCGCGAGGTGCCTGCCCCTGGCAGACCATGTCGCCAGGCGCTTCTCGGAGCGCGGGGAACCCATTGACGACCTGCGTCAAGTGGCGCGGATCGGTCTCATGCATGCCGTCGACCGTTTCGACGTCGAACGAGGCAATAATTTCCTGGCCTTCGCGGTCCCGACCGTCATGGGCGAGGTCAAGCGCTACTTCCGCGACAGCACCTGGTCCATCCGCGTGCCACGCCGGGCCCAGGAGGCGTCGCTCAACATCGCCAAGGCCAGCGAGGAGTTGCTGCAGTCCCTCGGACGGTCGCCGCGCCCGAGTGAGATCGCCCAGCACCTCGGGCTGCCCGTCAGCGAGGTGATCGAGGGCATGGTCGCCCGGTCGGCCTACACGGCGAGCTCGATCGATGCCGAAGCCGGTTCGTCGACCGACGGCTGGACGCTGGCCGACACCCTCGGCGACGAGGACGCGCGACTGGAACTCGTCGAAGAATTCGTCACGCTGCAGCCGGCCCTCGAGCGGCTGACCGAACGCGAGCGCACCATCCTCACGTTGCGGTTCTTCAAGTCCATGTCGCAGAGCGAGATCGCGCGTCAGGTGGGGATCTCCCAGATGCATGTGTCGCGCTTGCTGACGCGGATTCTCGAAACCCTACGGTCCGAGGTCGTCGTCGACGGGGACGACACCGGGAACGAGAACGGTGGCGGTGGATCGCAGGCCGACAGCGAGCGTGCCGCGACGAAGAGCCGCGGCACGCCACGCGGGTTCACGGCTTGAGAATCACCTTGACCATCCCGTCGTCCTTCTTCTGGAATGTCTCGTAGGCTTGCGGGGCCTCGCTGAGCGGTAGTTCGTGGGTGGCGAAGGTGTCGACGCCCAACGGGTCGTCGTCGGTCAGCAGCGGCATGATGTCGTCGACCCAGCGCTTCACGTTCGCCTGACCCATGTGCAGCCGGATCTGCTTGTCGAACATGGTCAGCATCGGCAGCGGGTCGGCCGCGCCGCCGTACACCCCGGAGAGCGAGATCGTGCCGCCGCGTTTGACGATGTCGATCGCCGAGTAGAGCGCGCCCAGCCGATCGGTACCCACCTCCGACATCGCCTTGCGGGCGACGGCGTCCGGCAGCAGGCCGACGACGCTCTGCAGCGCCTTGTTGACCGGCGACCCGTGGGCCTCCATCCCGACAGCGTCGATGACCGAATCGGTACCCAGTCCTCCGGTCAGGTCGCGGATGGCGTCGCCGACGTTGTCGACCGCGTCGAAGTTCACGGTCTCGATGCCGCGGGCCTCCGCGCGGGCGAGTCGCTCGGGCACGCGGTCGACGCCGATGACCCGCGCTCCCTGGTGCGCGGCGATGCGGGCAGCCATGTCGCCGATGGGGCCGAGGCCCAGCACCGTGACGGTTCCGCCCTGGGGGATCTCGGCGTAGGTGACGGCCTGCCAGGCCGTCGGCAACACGTCCGAGAGATAGACGAACCGCGAGTCGGGCTTCTCCAGCGGCACCTTGATGTGGGTGAACTGGGCCTGCGGCACGCGCAGGTACTCGGCCTGCCCGCCGGGGACGGAGCCGTAGAGCTGGGAGTAGCCGAACAGTGCGGCGCCCGTCCCCTGTTCGGTGACGCGGGTCGTCTCACACTGCGTCATGAGTCCGTCGTGACAGAAGAGACATGTGCCGCAGGCGATCTGGAAGGGGATGACCACCCGGTCGCCGACCCGCAGGTCGCCGGTGTCGCTGCCCACCTCCTCGACGATCCCCATCGGCTCGTGCCCGAGGATGTCGCCGGCCTGCATGAACGGGCCGAGAACTTCGTAGAGGTGGAGGTCCGACCCGCAGATGTTGGTCGAGGTGACCTTGATGATGGCGTCGGTGGGCTCGATGATCTTCGGGTCGGGCACCGTCTCGACCGAGACGTTTCGCTTGCCCTGCCAGGTCACTGCACGCATTCTCTAGGCCTTTCCGTTGTCGGCTCGACGCTCTTCGCGAATCTCCTCGAGGCGGTCGTCTCGTCCTCGTTCACTCTTTCCGGCGTGTTCCACCGGGAAGTCGTGGAACCGCTCCTCATAGCGTTCGGCTTCCTCGGCGGTGGTCTCGGGCTGGATCGGGTCCTGATGGGCCCGATCGCCGTCGCGGGCTGCGCGACGTCGCAGCAGGACACGGCTGCCGATCAGCAGTCCGATCGCGAGCAGACCCATGACGACGGCGCCGACCGCCAGCCACACCGTCGCATCGCGGTCGCTCGCACCGGCGGCGATGGCGATGCCGGCGAGCACCAGCATGAGTCCGAGGCAGACGAAGCCGAGTAGGCCGACGGCCTTCAGTCCTCGCGACTTTCGTGCCGGGCGCCGGGCGATGGCCTCACGCGACGCGACTTCTCGTTCGGGTGTCAGATCTGGCATGGTGCACTCCCTGCGCTGTCTGGTCGGGGCTCGGTGGCCGGCGTGCTCGACACCGGCCTCGGTGCGGAGGGTTTACCGCGAGCGGCCGGCGATGAAACGTCGCCCCACCGCGCCCGCGTCGGTCATGGGACGGATGGAGACGTGAATCTCATCGAGTCATGATCTGGGTAAACGCTCTGCTAACGTGTCGACACGTGTTCGGGGGGCACGTTCAGCGCGGCAAGGTCCTCCGGCCGCGGTTTGGAACACGGAATCACGGGGCACTCATGACCAGACCAGCCGAGATCGGCACCACCAATCAACGGGCGAAGAAGACTCATTTGATGACCGATTCCGACGCGACGTCCCAGCTATCGATCGACGGCGGTACGCCGACGGTCCTGCGGGTTCCGGCCGCCACCGATCGCCTCGCACTGGTACGTGCTCTGGTCGAGACCGCGCTGTACATCGACGACTGGGCGCTTGACGACGTCATCGACGCCAAGGTGGCCGTGGACGAGATCTGCTCGCAGATCATCTCCGCCGCCGCTGAGGAGTCGTCCATCGAACTGACCCTGCACATGTCGTCGCAGGGCGTGATCGGCGAGATCCGAGGCGAGCTCGTCCCGGACGTGACCCTGAAGCAGTCGACCTTCGGATGGCGGATCGTGCAGACCGTCACCGACACCCACACGATCTCCTACGACGAACCGCTCCCGGGTGCCGCCTCCCGCGGCGTCGTCATCGGGTTCTCGAAGTTCCGTCGCTGACCCGGAGCCACTCGTCGCCTGCGGTGTCGTAGGCGACCAGGCCGCGGTCGGCGAACGCGCGCAGCCACCCCTCCATGGGCCAGGTGCCCCATCGCCGGTGGAACACCCGTGCGTTGCGGAGGATGTCCGCAAGGTGTTCGACCGGCGGGTTCGAGACCGGATGGTGCTGGTGGTAGGCGTGTGCGCCACCAACCCAGGCGATCCGAAACCCGTTGTCGCGCGCGGACATCGCGAAGTCCGTGTCCTCGCCGCCGTAACCGCGGTAGCCGGGGTGGAAGCCGCCCAGGGCGAGCCAATCGGTCGCCCGGACCGCGAACGACAGCGACCAGAAGAGCATCAGCTCCGATGAGAGTTGTGTCTGCCCGGTTCCCGGTGACGGACGCGCCGGGTGCGGATCGGTGAACCGGGCGAGCTCGCGCGCATCGAAGGTCGGCTGGTCGCAGGGGAGGTAGGTGACCGGGCCGCAGTAGAGGACTTTCAGGTCCGGTGTGGCCGTGCAGGAGCGGAGGTAGCGCTCGAGCATGTCCGGGCCGGGGATGCAGTCGACGTCGAGGAACACCAAGAGCGAGGCCCCCGCGGTCATGGCGGCCGTGGCGCCGGCGTTCCGGGCATCGGCGAGTTGCAGGGTGTCCGGGTCGTCGTTGGCGAACCGGATGACCTCCACCGGGTGACCGTCGGTGACGGATGTGATGTCGGGGTCGTCCATGGCCACCACGAAGTGCAGGTCGGGCCGCCGGGTCGAATGGGCGAACGCCTCGAGTTGTCGTCGAAGGTGGCGGTGCCGCCCCGACACGATCGTGATGACGGCGACCACCTCGGGGACGCCGGTCATCGGTGCGCGACCGCCTCGATCGCCCGCGCCGCACGTTCGGCGGCGCCGGCGGTGTGCCACCGCGACCACTCCGGCGACGAACTCCCGGCGGTGTCGAGGATCGAGCGCCAGCGTTCGGTGGACGGCCATGACGACGTGACGAGAGCGAGTTCGGAGCGTGCGAGGGTGTTGCCGGTTGCCCGTTGTTCGGCGAAGGGTCGGTCCTCGGGGATGACCACCGCCGGGCGCCCGGCCGCGGCGGCGTCGGCCACGCTTCCCTGACCCGCGCCGATGACGGTCACCCGCGCACTGCACAGGAAGGGCCACGGGTCGTCGACCCACGTTCCGAAGGCGGGTCCGAGCCCGACGACGGTGTGCTCCGGGAGCTCCTCGCCGAGTGTGGTCGCCGGATGCGGGGCACCCGGTACCCCGCCCGCGCCGGTGACGACGAGGATGTCGGCGGCGAAGGTGGGGTGGGACACGGGGAGTCGTCCGTCGAACCGCGAGATACCGCCGGTGAAGACCGTTTTCGGCAGATGCTCCCGGAGCCAGTCCGGTTGATACAGCTCGGCGGGCCAGGGCGCGATGATCGCATCGGCCGCCCGGTAGGCGAGCTGATGCGGCAGATCGTCGCGAACGCCGGGCTGCGCCGTCACGATCACCGGCACGCCCATCAGCCGGAGGAACAAGGTGACCTCCACCGATACGTCGACGACGACGGCGGCCGGTCGGCGCGTCTCGACGAACTCGGCCAGCTGCGCCATGCGTGTGCGTAGTCCGCCATCGTGCCGTGGGGCCCAGTGCAGCAGGCCGCCGGCGTCGACGTCCCGCGGCTGCGGGTCGGAGTCGTCGCGCGCGAGCGTGATCACCTCGCTGAACACCGGGGCGGTCAGCGACGCGCTGGTCAGCGCGACGAC
>ERZ501064.105-NODE-105-length-23058-cov-7.533148_pt1 | contig 23058 bp, 10 predicted proteins | sample MGYA00510851_ERZ501064 | MGnify/ENA primary metagenome ERZ501064 (study PRJEB25958, sample SAMN03398529) | human skin metagenome | study: EMG produced TPA metagenomics assembly of the Human Skin Microbiome Metagenome (human skin metagenome) data set. | reverse complement strand
GGTCGGTCCGCTCACCTTGGGCTCCTCGTCAGGCTCGATCTTCGCGATGATGGTGCACCGAGGTGCTATGGATTGCGCTACAGGTTGTTGCACACCAATTCCCTGTTCTTCAAGCGGCTATCGACGGCGAGCGAACCGGGCTCTACCAGCGCAACCATCGATAGCGGGGCGTACCAGCCGGTTCAGTATTACACGCAGAATCGGGGCCTCTTGGCGGCAAATTTTTGGTGCGCGGGGGGTGCAACGGATCGTGCGATGATTAGTTGCAGACATGATGCCGGCGTTTGCTGGCACCGCGACAGCAGGGGGAAGCAGTTGACTCCGCACGACCGACCACCGCACCGTGGCCGCGCGTCCGTCGGTCTCGGCGGGGCGCGGGCGGTCGATCGGCAGCGGGAGGATGTCGGGCAGACCGGTCAACCGCTCGACCCAGAACCGCAACTGGCGCGCGATCAGGGAGTCGGCGTCCGCGGGGTCACCGAGCCGATGTCGTTGCCACACCGCGTAATCCGCGTACTGGAAGCGCAGGGCCGGCCAGTCCGGTGCGCGGCCCGACCGCCGGGCCGCGTACGCCCGCGCGATCTCGGCCGCCAGCACCGGTGCCGACTCACCGTCGGCGGCGATGTGGTGCAGCGCGATGACGAGTACGTGGTGATCCGCCGACGCGGTGATGACGCGCACCCGTACCGGTAGGTCCGTCGTCACGTCGAACGTGGTCGTGACGAGTTCCTGGATCTCCTGGTCGACGACCTCGTCGGAGGATGCGGCGGCCCGCGGCGGGACCACGGTGTGCCCGATCGTGATGCGCCCGGCCCAGTCGTCAGGTGCATGCGCCACGGGTTCGACACCGACGGCGCGAGCGCCCGTTTCGGCCGACGCGGACCCAGCCGCGATGGATTCCGCGCCGGTGTCGCCGTCGGGCGTCGTCGTCGGGTAGATCGTGCGCAGCACCTCGTGGCGGTCGACGACGTCGAGGATCGCCGCCCGCATCGCGGACACGTCGAGGTCGCCGCGCAGACGGACCACGATGGGGATCACGTAGGCGGCGGAGTGCGGATCGAACTGGTTGAGGAACCACATCCGGCGCTGGGCGTACGAGAGGGGCACCGGGTCCGGCCGGCGGATCGCCTCGAGCGCGGGCAGATCGGCACCGCGACCGTGTTCCCCCGCATCGACGGCGGCGGCCAGCGCCCGTACCGTCGGCGTCTCGAACAGCGCACGGACTCCGATCTCCACACCGAGCGAGCCACCCAGGCGGGCCACCACCCGGGTCGCCGACAGCGAGGTGCCGCCGAGATCGAAGAACGACGCCTCGGCCGACACCTCCTCCGCGGCATCGAGTCCGAGGACCTCGGCGTAGACCGCGGCGACCGCCTGCTCGGTTGCCGTCGACGGACGGACGTGGACATGTCCACCGAAACGCGGTGTGGGCAACGCCCTGCTGTCGAGCTTTCCGGTGGCCGTCAGCGGGATGTCGTCGATCGGCACGATCACGGTGGGCACCATGTGGGCGGGGAGCCGTCGAGCCGCGTGGGTCGCGACGTCTGCGGTGTCGGGCGCAGCGCCGGCGACACCATGGACCCAGGACACGAGGACCGTCTCACCCGAGGTCGGGTGCTCGATTCCGGCGGTCGTCGAGAAGTCCACCCCGGGGTGCTCGCCGAGAACCGCGTCGATCTCACCGAGCTCGATCCGGAAACCCCGGATCTTGACCTGGAAGTCGCTGCGGCCCAGGAAGTCCAGCGTCCAGCGGCCGCTCCGTCGGCGCCATCGTACGAGATCACCGGTCCGGTACATCCGCTCGCCCGGCGCGCCGAACGGTGCCGCGACGAAGCGCTCGGCGGTCAGCGCGGGCTGGCCGACGTAGCCGGCGGCGAGGGCGGAACCCGCCAGATACAGTTCACCGGCCACGCCGGCGGGAACGGGATGTAGGCGGGGATCGAGAACTGCGGCGGTGACACCGGCGATCGGACCGCCGATGGTGACCGCGGAGTCGGGCCGCATCGGTGCCGACGATGTCGCCCAGATGGTGGTCTCGGTGGGACCGTAGAGATTGTGCATCGAGCGACCGGCGGACCAGGCCCGGACCAGTTCCGGCGAACAGACGTCACCGGCGACGGAGATGACCTCGAGATCGGGGAACCCGGTGCCGGTCGCCGCGCCCGATTCGGTGACCGCCTCGGACACCGTGGCGAGGGCGGTCGGGGTGATCGTCGCGTGGGTGATGCGCTCCCGCCGCAGGATCGCCGCGAGTTCGGAGCCGCCCGTGACCCCGCCGGGCACCACGACCATGGTCGACGCGGCCGCCACCGCGACCAGTGTCTCGAACACCGCGGCGTCGAAACCCGGTGCCGCGAAGCGGAGTACGCGCGCCGCCGGCGTGAGCCCGAATCTCGCACGGGCATCGGCGATCAGATCGGCCAGCCCGCGGTGGGTGACCGCGACGCCTTTCGGCCGGCCGGTCGAGCCGGACGTGAAGATGACATAGGCCGTCTCGTCGGGGCGCGGACGTCGGGCGGACGCGACTCCGGTCTCGTCCGGACCGCCGAGCTGTTCGGCGACAACCCAGTCCACCGCCGCAGCCGCCGGTCGCAGCCCGGCGACGACCTCGGACGAGGTGACCCCGAGACGCGCGTCGACGGTGTCCAGCATGTAGCGCAGGCGCTCCCCGGGCAGGCCGGGGTCGACGGGCGCCACCGCCGCGCCCGTGCGCGCGATCGCCCAGAACCCGACCGTGCCTTCGAGAGATCTCGGTGTGGCGAGGGCGATCACGGCGTCCGGCGCGGCGCCGCGCGCACGAAGTACGTCGGCCAGCCGGCGCGTACGGAGGTCGAGCTCGGTGTACGTCAGGTGCTGCCCGTTCTCGGTGACCGCGATGCCGTCGGGGTTCACGGCGATCGCGGCGTCCAGCAGGTCGGCGAGCGTCGACCTCGCCGACGCGAGACCCGGTGCCGCGATCACCGCATCCAAGTGATCGTCTCCGGTGGACAGGTCGCCGACCGGCGTGTGCGGCTCGTCCACCACCGCTCGCGCGATGGCGGTCATCCGACGGACGAACGCGTCCACCGTGCCGGCGTCGAAGAGGGCGGTGGCGTAGGTGACGATCACGCGCGTGTCGTCGGCCGGGTTGCGGCCCGGCTCGTCGAGGACGGTGATCTGCAGGTCGACCTTGGCGGTGGTGACCGGGGCCTCGATCTCGGAGACGATGAGCCCCGGCAGTTCGACGGTCGGCCTTGCGGCGTTCTGGAATGCCAGGGCGACCTGGACCAGCGGCGGATGCGCGGTGTCGCGTACCGCGACGACCTCGTCGACCACGGTCTCGAACGGTAGATCGGCGTGATCGAGTGCGGTCACGTCGATCTCGCGGATGTCGTCCAGCAGATCGGTGAACGAGGCCGCTCGACGCACCCGGCTGCGCAGCGCCAGCGTGTTGACGAACATCCCGATCAATGGGTCCAGATCGCGCTCGCCCCGACCCGCGACCGGGGTCCCGATGACGACGTCCTCGTCGGCGCCGGACCGGACGAGAGTGACCGCGAGCAGGGCGTGGACGGCCATGAACATCGTCGCGCCGTGCCGACCGGCGAGGTCTCCCAGAGCGTTCCAGGTGGCGGCGTCGAACGTCGCCGACAGCTCGGCACCCGAGTCGTCCCGGACCGCGGTGCGCGGCCGGTCCACCGGCAACTCGATGAGTGCCGGCACCCCGGCGAGACGGGTTCGCCAGTGGTCGAGCTGACGTGCTGCGAGAGACGTGGGGTCGGCGGCGTCCCCGAGCCGATGGTGCTGCCACACCGAGTAGTCGACGTACTGGATCGGCAGGGGCGCCCAGCTGGGTTCGCGGCCGGCCGCGCGCGCCTCGTATGCGGTGACGAAGTCGGTGACCATCGGCGCGACCGAGCCACCGTCGCTGATGATGTGGTGCACCACCAGGACCAGGATCACGGCGTCGTCGGCGACGCGGATCAGGCGGGCCCGAACAGGCGCACCGGCTTCGAGATCGAATCCACGACTGGTGATCTCGGCGATGGTGGCCGTGACGTCGCCCTCGTCGGCGCCGCGCATGTCGATCGGGGGTGTCACCCGGACGTCGTGTCGAGGGTCTCCCGCGGGCGCGATGACCTGCTCGGGAACGCCGTCCACCGATACGAATCGCGTGCGCAGCACCTCATGTCGCGCAAGCAGATCCGCGAGAGCCGCGGCGACGACCGCAGGGTCCGGGGACCGGTCATCCGCCGCCTCCGGACCCGAACCCGATGCGGCATCGAGGCGGAGCACGGCCGGGATGAGATACCCGGCCCCGCCCGGATCCAGCGTCTCCAGAAACCAGATTCGACGCTGTGCGGGCGACAACGGGAGCACCCCGTCGCGGCCCACTCGGCGCAGGGGCACCCGGCGATCAGCTCCCCCGCGTCCGTCGTGGTCTCCGGGGTCGCGTCCGTCGATGACCGCTGCCAGACCCCGGACCGTCGGATCTGCGAACACATCTCGCGCGGAGACCGTCGTGCCGAAATGCTCGGCTGCCCGGGCGGCCACCCGGGTAGCGGTGAGCGAGTTGCCACCGAGATCGAACAACGACGTGGTGACCCCGACGTCGCTCACGCCCAAGATCTCGGCGACCAGTGCGGCCAGGGCCGCCTCGGTCGCGCCGGCGGGCGGCTCGGCGACCTCCGGGCCATCGCCGGACCCCGGATCGGGCAGCGCGCCGCGATCGAGCTTGCCGTTCACGGTGAGCGGCAGTCGGGGTAGCCGGACGAACCGGGTGGGCACCATGTACTCGGGCACCGCGGTCGCCAGGCGCGTACGGATCTCGCTGTCCGACAGCCCGACTGCGTCAACGGCCGACGAAGCGGCGCCGCCCGCGGCGACGAGGTAGCCGACGAGATGCTCGGTGTCGCCGAGCGTACGGATGTCCGCCCCCGCCGCGTCGACGCCGTCGAGCGCCGACATCGCCGACTCGACCTCTCCCAGCTCGATCCGGAAGCCGCGGAGTTTCACCTGGCCATCGCGTCGTCCCACGAATTCGATGGACCCGTTGCGGGACATCCCGACGTCGCCGGTCCGGTACATCCGACCGCCCGGCGGTCCGAACGGGTCGGCGACGTACCGCGTGGACGTCTGACCGTGCCGGTTCAGGAACCCGCGGGTGACCTGGGCGCCCGCGACGTACAGTTCACCGGGCACGCCGTCGGGCACGGGGGCGAGCCGACCGTCGAGGACGTACACCCGCGAACCGAGCAGCGGGGTCCCGATGTCGGAGGCGGTTGCCCGGTCGACGAATGCGCGCGTCAGATCCCGACGGGTCATGTAGACGGTCGTCTCGGTGGGACCGTACATGTTGTTCAGTTGCGGGCCCGCGACATCGGCGCCGGGACGGGTCGCCGACCCGTCGGCCGCCCGGTCGGTCTGCCATGTCCGGACATGCTCGTAGTCGAGGAGTTCGCCCGAGAAGTGCAGGCGCCGAACGGAGTCGGGCAATCGACGGCCGAGGGGTGGGCGGACGACCGCCGCGAACTGATAGAACGACGACGGGGTGAAGTTGACGATCGTGACCCCGTGCCGGTCGAACGCCTCGACCACGTCGTCCGGGGCGCGGGTCGTCGCATGGTCGAGCACGAGGAGACGACCGCCGGCGCGCAGTGCGGCCCAGATCTCGCCGACCGAGACGTCGAACGCGTAGGAGTGGAACATCGACCACACGTCGTCGGGCGAACTCTCCACGACGGCGTCGAGCGCATCGAGCAGCGACACCACGTTGTCGTGGGTGACGACAACGCCTTTGGGGCGCCCGGTGGATCCGGAGGTGTACATCACGTAGGCGCTCGACTGCGCGGTCACCTGCTCCGGCAGCGGTGGGGCCGAGACCGACCGGGCATCGATGTCGTATTGCGTCAACAGGTCCTGCGGCGTGCACAGCGGCGCGGGCATCGCAGCCCAGGCCCCGACCGTCTCGGCGTCGGCCACGACGGCGACCGGCGACGCGTCCTCGACGATCCCGCGCAGGCGCGCAACCGGGTGTGTCCGGTCGAGGGGTAGATAGGCGGCACCGGTCTTGAGAACCGCGAGCAACGCCACGATGAGGTCCACCGAGCGCGGAAGCGCGACCCCCACGAGTGTTTCGGGACCCGCACCACGATCGACGAGGGCGTGCGCCATCCGTTCGGAGCGCTCGTCGAGTTCCCGGTAGGTGAGCGACGCCCCGTCGAGGTCGGCGAGAGCGACGGCGTCGGCACGTCGTCGTGCGGCGATCCGGAAAAGCCCCGGCAGCGACTCGCGGTCACCGAGGCCCAGGATCTCGGTGATCCGCCGGTCGAGTTCATCGACGATTCCGGCCGCGGCGGTAGCGAGTTGCGATCCGCTCAGCCCCGCGCGCGGCATCAGCGCCGTCACCGTCGCGCGGAGGGCGGCGTCGGGCGCGACGCCCCGCTCCGCCAGGGTGATCGCCGAGGCCGAGACCCGGCGGTGCAGAGCACGGAAGGTCACCGGGCCGGCCGCCCCGGACATCGCCTCGTCGTCGCCCGCATGGGCGGCGGCGAGCGCCAGCAGCCGAAGCGCGGACGGGCGGCGCAGCGACGGCTGGGCATGCCCCGTCGAGGTGCGGGGAATCGAGGTGTCCGACGTCACGCGGGTTCCACTCGATTTCGCTGGACCGCGCCCGATCCGGCGCCCGTGTGGCCGTGCACGACGGCATCGGCGGCGGTTCGCACGCTGCCGAAGACCTCGTCGATGGACCGGTCGGCGTCGGCGAGGAGCGTCGCCACGGCGATCGTCAACGCCTCCGCCGGGTCTTCGTCGGGAATCGACATCGACATGGCGACCGCGGTTGCCTCGAGATCGGCGAAGGTCACCTGTGGCGCCCCCGCGACGCCGATGACCGTGTCGGGCGCGACGGCCGCGACCTCCGACACCAGCTCGTGCAGCGGCCGAACGGCATCGGTTCCGCGCACATCCGGCGCGTTCTGCTCCGCCCAGACGGCGAGATCCCCGATCGCAGTGTCCGGCCGTGACACGATGTCGGCCAACAGATTTCGGAACCTCTCGGCGAACAGGGCCACCGTGCCGGGGTCGAAGAGATCGGTGTCGAAGGCGATCTGCCCGCCCAGCGCGCCGTTCCGGTCGACGCCGTCGGGGTCGCCCGGGTAGAGCATGACCTCGAGGTCCACCTTGGCGGGAAAGGACTCGGGCAGACGCGGCCGGACATGGAGCCCGTCGAGTTCGATGTCCGGGAACTCGAGATTCTGGTACGAGAGCATCACCGAGAACAACGGGTTGCGGCGTCCGCGGCGGACCGACGCACGGTCGGTCCGGGCGAGATGATCGACGATCTCGTCGAAGGACACGTCGGTGTGACCCAGGTCGGCGAAATCATCGGTGTGCACCCGTCGCAAGAGCTCCGCGAACGGCTCGTCGAGGCGAAGCCGCGTACGCAGGGGCACCGTGGTCGCGAGCATCCCCACCATGTCGGTCAGGGCGGGATCATCACGACCGGCGAACGGTGTGCCGATGACGATGTCGTCGCTTCCCGACAACCGCCCGATCAGGACCGCGAGCGCCGCGTGCAGGACGGCGAACTGCGTCGTGTTGCCCACCCGCGCCATCTGACGGAGCATCGTCGCGGTCGACGACGGGATGTCGAGATCGACGACTCCGCCCACATGGCGGGGCTCCACGGGCCGGGGCCGGTCGGTCGGGATCGTCGCCGGCTCCCCCGCCCGATCCAGACGCTGCCCCCAGTACCGCAGTTGACGCTGCCGTTCCGTCTCCCCGTCGGGCCGCGTGGTCTGCAGGCGCTCGGCGTGCCAGATCGCATAGTCGGCGAACTGCACGCGCTGCCCCACCGCACTTCTCGATCCGGCTCGCCCCGAGATGCGGGCGGAGTAGAACTCGGCGAGGTCGCGGGCCAGCGGGCCGAGCGACCCACCGTCGGCGTTGATGTGGTGGACGACGAACACCAGCACGTGCCGGTCCGGGCTCACCCGCAGGATCGTCGCGCGGACCGCCGGGGGGCCGGTCAGGTCGAAACCAGCTCCGACGACAGCCGCGACCTCGGCGCCCAACCGGTCCTCGGCGGGCATGTCGGGCCGGTCACCGGCGAGATCGACGAGCGGAATCCGCAACGCGTGCACCGCATCCGCAGCGGGGATGATGAGTTGCACCGGTGTGCCGTCGTGCAGCGGGTAACGGGTGCGCAGCGACTCGTGCCGCGCGACGAGGTCACCCACCGCGCCCGTGAGGGCCGGGACGTCGAGCCGGCCGTCGAGTTCCAGGGTCAGGCCGACGTTGTAGGCGGGCGAGGCCGGATCGGTCTGGTTGATCGACCACAGGCCGCGCTGCACCCCCGTGAGGTCGACGAGATGAGTGCGTTCGCGCGGCGTCAGCATGCGTCCCGAGACCGCCCGGTCGGCCGTCGCCACCGCCGCCACGAAGTCCGCGACGGTCGGGTTCTCGAAGAGCAGCGACATCGGCACGCGGCGTCCGACATGCTGTTCGACGCGATAGGCGACCTTGGTCGCCGACAGCGAGCTCCCGCCGAGTTCGAAGAACCCGTCGTACACGCTGACCTCCCGCAGACCGAGCACGTCGGCGAAGATCTGGGCCACGACGCCCTCGAGCCGGCTGCGGGGGCCGACATATTCACGTGCGGGCGAGATCTCCACCGCGGGCAGGGCGCGGCGGTCGACCTTGCCGGTCCGGGTCATCGGCAACTCGTCGAGCACCACCACGGTGTGCGGTACGAGGTGCGACGGCAGGCGGGCGGCGGCGTGGTCGAGGATGTGCTCGGGTGCGGGGACCCGGTCGGCAGGGGCGGTCACATACGACACCAGCACCGTGTCCCCAGCCGGTGTCGACGTCCCGACGGTGACCGCGATGTCCACATCGGGATGGCTTGCGAGCACGCCGTCGACCTCGCCGGGTTCGACCCGCATGCCGCGGATCTTGATCTGGAAGTCGTTGCGCCCGTGGTAGACGATGTCGCCGGACGGTGTGCGCGTGACGAGGTCACCGGTGCGGTACATCCGCCCCCCGGTCTCGAACGGATCGGCGACGAACCGGCCCGCCGTCAGTCCGGGACGACCGTGGTAGCCGCGCCCGAGTGCCCGTCCCGACAGGTACAGCTCACCCAGGACACCGTCCGGCACCGGACGCAGGCAGGCGTCGAGGACCCGGACGCCGACTCCGGCGATCGGCCCACCGATAGTGACCGGTTCCGCGGGCCGGAGGGGCGCGGAGGCGGTGGCCCAGATCGTGGTCTCGCTGGGACCGTAGAGATTGAGCAGCGGGCGGCCGGCTGCATGCCACCTCGCGACCAACTCCGGAGGGCAGGCCTCGCCCGCCACCATCACGACCGAGAGTTCGGGCACCGCGGCAGGATCGAGAGTGGCGAGCGCGGTGGGCGTCATGATCGTGTGGGTGACCCGGTGACGGGCGATGATGGTCGCCAGCTCGGGACCGGCGAACACCTCGGGTGGGCTGATCGCCAGCTGGGCGCCCGAACACACCGCGAACACGATCTCCCAGACCGCGACATCGAATCCCGGTGCGGCGACGTGGAGTATGCGCGAGTCCGGGCCCGCGCCCAAGCGATGCTGCTGCTCACCGACCAGTTCGGCGAACCCGGCGTTGGTCACCGTGACGGCCTTGGGCCGGCCGGTGGACCCGGAGGTGAATTGGAGATAGGCCGCGTCGTCGAGGGCGATCGGCCGTACCCGCTCGGCGTCGGCCACCCGGTGCGTCGGCCGTCCGGCGATGCCCAGATCCACCTCGAGGTCATCGAGAACCAGCTGCGCGACCGTGGATCGGGTCGCCGAGGACCCGGCGCCGTCCGTGGTGACGGGATCCGCCGTGATGACCAGAACCGCACCGCTGTCGGCGAGCATCGCCGAACGGCGGGCGGCGGGCAGACGGGAGTCGATCATCACGAAGGCGGCGCCGCTCATGGCCACGCCCAGTACGGCCAGGACCGACCGGGGCGAGCGCGGGATGCTCACCGCGACGACGTCGCCTGGGCCGATGCCGCGTTCGATCAGGACGCGGGCGATCTGATTGGTCGTGGTCGTCACCTCGGACCAGCGGACCGCGCTCTCCCCGAGCAGGGCAGGGGCGCCGGGGTCGGCGCTCGCGAGACCGCGCGTCAGCAGGGTTGCGAGGGTCTGCTCGGGACGCGATCCCCAGGCCGGCGCCGCCAGGGTACGCATCTCGTCCGGGCGGAGCAGGTCGATCGCACCGATGCTCCGCGACGACTCGTGCACCATCTGCTCCAGGACGAACTCCAGCCGCCGCGCCATGTCACGCACCGTAGCGTCGTCGAAAAGGTCGGTTGCATAGGCGAATTCGACGTCGTAACGGTCGGTGCGGTCGGTGACCGACACGGTCACGTCGTACTTCGCGGACGGTACCCGGGCATCGAGGACCTCCGCGGACCCGGCCCATCGGGCGAGCTCGGCCAACTGATCGGGTTGAACCGTCAGCGCGACCTGGAACAGCGGCGAGTGCGACGGCGACCGTTGTGGCGCGACAGCGTCCACGACCCGTTCGAACGGGACGTCGGCGCGGCTCATCGCGCGCGCGCAGCGGCGATGCGCGGCGGTGACGAAGTCGGCGACGGTGTCCCCGGGTTGCAGGGTCGTTCGCAGCACGACGGTGTTGACGAACATGCCGACGAGGTCGGCGAGCGCCGGATCGTCGCGGCCGGCGACCGCGGTCCCGATACTCACGTCGTCGGTGGCGGCCAGCCGACCCAAGGTGATCGCCAGGGCGGACTGGAACACCGCGAACGGGGTGACCGCCAACGATCTCGCGAGCTGCCGGATCCCCGCGGTCAGGCCCGTCCCGAGCACGGTGTCCACATGCGCTCCGCTGCTCGACATCACCCGCGGACGCGGCCGATCGGTGGGCAATTGCAGCAGATCCGGCGCGCCACGCAACTCTGCCCGCCAGAACTCCAGGCCCTCGCCCAGAACCGACGACGGCGCATCCGGCGTTCCGAGCGTCTCGGCGCGCTCGACGGCGACATCGGCGTACTGCATCGGCAACGGCGCGAGATCCGGCTCCGCACCCGCGCGCCGACTGTCGTACGCGGTCATCAGATCTCGCAGCAGCGGCCGGAGCGAGTGCCCGTCGGCCGCGATGTGATGAAGGACCAGCACGACGATGTCGCCATCCGGATGTCCGGTCACCAGGCGGTACCGGAACGGGATCTCCTCGGCCAGGTCGAAGCCGACGTCGGTGATGGCGGAGATCGCCTTGTCCACATCGTCTCCGGCGTCGGTCACATGTGTCCCGCTCGCTGCGCTCCCGGCGACAGTGACATGTGTCCCGCTCGCTGCGCTCCCGGCGACGAGCTCAACGTGTGTCCCGCCGGCAAGAAGATCGGCAGCCGTGCGCGAGTCCAGGATTCGCTGCTCGGGTTCGCCGTCGACGACCGGGAACACCGTGCGCAGGATCTCGTGCCGGTCCACGACGTCCCGGACCGCCCGGTGCATGGCATCGGCGTCCAGCGCGTGCGCCAGGCGCAGCGCGCCCGACATGTTATAGGTCGACTCGGCCGGCGACATCCGGTTGATGAACCACAACCGGGTCTGCGCCTGCGACAGCGGGATTCGCGCCGGACGGGGTGGTTGCGACCGGGTCGCGGCGGACCGGTCGGACTGCGGGACGACCACGGCGCGTGACGCGAGATCGGCGAGGTCGACCGCGTCGAAGACGTCGGTCAGGGCGATCCCCAGCCCGTGGTCGACACGTGCGCGGGCCACCATCCGGGCGGCGAGCAACGAATCCGCACCCAAAGCGAAGAGATTGTCCGAGACGCTGACCCCCTCACGGTCCAACGCCTCCTCCACCAGCGACACGATCGCCCGCTCGACCGGGGTCTGCGGCGTCCGGAAACTCGTTGCGGCGGAGCCGAGTACGGGAACCGGCAGCGCGCGCGTGTCCAGCTTGCCCGATCGGGTGGTGGGAAACGCGTCGAGGAAGACGATCCCCGGCGGAACCATGTGTCCGGGGAGTCGCCGTCGGCAGTGCGCGCGCACAGCGTCGGCGTCGAGCAGTTGCCGGGTGTCACCGGCATCACGATCGGCGCGGGAGTCGGGCACGGACCCATCCCGGCGAGCACGGAGGTAGGCGACGAGAACGGGTGCGGGCCCGAGATCGCGGCGGGCGACGACCGCTACCGCGTCGACGCCCGGGATCGCGGCGATCACCGCCTCCACCTCGCCGGGTTCCACGCGCTGACCCCGGATCTTGATCTGCTGATCGGTTCGTCCCAGATACTCCAGTTCACCGTCGGCAGTCCATCGGACCAGATCCCCGGTGCGGTACATCCGGGCACCCACGTCCCCCCGCGGATCGGCCGTGAACCTGCCCGATGTCAGTCCCGGAGCACCGACGTAGCACGATGCCAGCTGCGGCCCCACCAGATACAACTCGCCGGCGACCCCGACCGGAACCGGACGTAGTCGGCCGTCGAGGACCCGCACCTCGGTCCCCGGTACCGGGTGTCCGATCGGAACGACGGGACCATCCGTCGTGACCCGCTGGGCGGTCACGTCGATCGCCGCCTCGGTCGGCCCGTACAGATTCACCAGTCCGGCACGGGTGGTCGACCGTACGCGCCGGGCGAGCCGGGCCGGCAGCGCCTCGCCCGACGTGAACACCCATCGCACGTGATCGGGTAGGGAGAGCCGTTCGTGCGCCACCGTGTCGGTTCCGCCGAAGTCGTCGACGGACTGAGTCGTCGAACCACCGGGGTCCGGTCCGAGCACCACGTCGAGATAGGCATCGAGCATGGACGGTACGAAATGCAGGACGGTGACGCCGGAGCGCGCGATGAGGTCGCGTAGGTACGCGGGATCGCGGTGTCCGCCGGGCATCGCGATCACCATCCGCGCCCCGACGCGCAACGGCCACAGCAACTCCCAGACCGACACGTCGAAGGTCGCCGGCGTCTTGTACAGCACGACGTCGCCCGCGGCGATCGGGTGATCGTGCTGCATCCACCCGAGGCGTTGCTCGATCGCCCGATGACCGATCTCGACACCTTTGGGCGTCCCGGTCGATCCCGAAGTGAAGATGACGTAGGCGGCCAGATCAGTCGGAACCCGGGTCTCCCGATGCGGCCATGCCGTCGGACCTCGACGCGGGGAGTCGAGACCGGCGACGAAGTGTGCGTCGACGACCAGTGCGGGTTCGACCGCGGCGATGATCGCCTGTCGCCGCTCGTCCGGTTCGGCCGGATCGACCGGCACGTAGGCCGCACCCAGCCCGATCGCGGCATACACGGCGCACACCTGCTCGATCGAGCGGTCCAGTGCCACGACGATGCGATCGCCGCGCCGGGCGCCCAGACTCGTGAACCGGTCCGCGAATGTGTCGCAGGCACGCGCGAAGTCGCGGTAGGTGAGGGTGGTGTCGCCGAACGTCACCGCGGGCGCGTCCGGCGTCGACTCGACCTGGCGATCGAAGGCGGCCAGCACGTGCTCACCGACCACGCCGACGGCCGGCCCGCCGGAACCGAGGTGATCCAGGGTTGCCGACTCCCCGGCCATCAGCAGGTCGAGGTCGGTGACAGGCCGGTTCGGGTGCGCGACGAACTGTGTGAGCACGTTGAGCAGGCGACCGCGATGTGCCTCGAGTTCCGCCGACCCGTACAGCGTGGGGTTCGCGTGCAGACCCACTTCCAGCGGGGCCTCCGGGCCGGCCGCGAAGACGTTCATCACCAGGTCTTCGACCAGACCGGCGGACAGCATGTGATAGCGCACGCGGGCGCCGTCGATGACGATCGGCTTGTCGAACAGCAACAGGTTGACCAATGGTCCGAACGACGTACCGCGGGCATCACCGAAACCGGCTGCCGCCCTGATGTCCTCGGATCGATATCGCTGATGACGCAGACCTGCGGTGATCTCCGCGCTGACCGCCGCGACGACTTCGGCGCACGTGGCCCTGGCGATTCCGTCCACGCGCAGGGGCAACATGTTGGAGACCATCCCGGCCGAGTGCCGGACGCGCGCCGTCGTCCGTGCGGTGACCGGCAGACTGAGGACGATGTCGTCGCTGCCGGACATGCGCGCGAGGAACGCGGCGAACGCGGCGGTGAGGATGGCGGCAACCGAGGCGTCGAGGTCCCGGGCGCACCGACGCAGTGCCTCATCCAGTTCGGGACCGAGCAGCCCGGCGGAGACGACGGTCTCGTTGCGGACGCCGGCGGTGGCCGGGTGTGCCGCGAGGCTGACCCGCTCGGGGAGCCCGGCGGCACGTTCCTGCCAGAACTCGCGGTCTTTCTCGAACCGCGTGCTCTGCCGGTAGGCGGCGTCGTCGGCGACCACCTCGGCGATGCTGGCGCGGCGGACCGGTCGGCGTCCGGTTCGCGGCGGGACCGCGGCAGCGACCTCCGCCGCAGGATTCGGCGCGCGGTGCTCGTTGTAGCGCGCCACCGCTTCGTGCAGGCACATCAGCGCGCCGTATCCGTCGAACGCGATGTGGTGACCGCGCATGTACCAGTACGTCCGGTCGTCGGCGATCCGGATGAAGGCCGCGACGGCGACCGGATCGGCGAGCAGGTCCACGGACCGCTGATGGTCGGCGCGCATCCAGTCGGCGGCTGCCGCTTCGGGATCCGGGTGCGTCCGCAGATCGACGTCGATCACGTCGAACGGAACGGAGAAGTCGATGTATTGCCGAGGCGTGCCGTCGACCTCGACCACGCGCGTGTACGCCGTCTGCAGGTCGCGTGCCGCCTCCAGCACTCCCCGACGGAACAGCTCCCGATCGAACGGGCGTCCGTCGTCGACGATGTCGAGGTAGTGCGCGACGGTGACCGAGTGGTCGTCGACCAGGTTCTCGGCAAACCACATGGCGCGTTGGGCCGCGGTCAGATCCAGTAGATCCGCCCCTCGAGGCGCGCGGAGTGCCCCCGGGCGCCAGTCTCCCCCAGTCCCATCTCGGTGGGACACAGTGTCATCCATGCGTCGTCCGACGTCGGTTTCGGCGATTGGGTCGCTCGACGATGACGCCCCCGCGTCCCCCCGCAGCGATCGTCGAACAGCAACGAATCATACGCGGTACATCGCATCCGCTTCGGAAAGTGATACATCCCGCACGACCGGCCGTTCCCGACGATCAGACGACTTCGAAAACTGGTGTGACAGATGGGATCACCCGAGTGCGATAAAGCCACACTGGTCACTTTCGTACCGTCTGGCGTGGTTCCGGGTCCGTAGGATTCGGTCGTTCGACCGACACCGGGGCAGAACGACATCTCGGACATGGCTTCGCTCGGCGCCGGGAGCGAAGCGAGCGGGCCGAATGAACACCGGCGCCGGGAGCGAAGCGAGCGGGCCGAATGGGCACCGGCGCCGGGAGCGAAGCGAGCGGGCCTCGATCGATGGAGTCGCAGCGCCGGACAAGGCAAGATCGGACTGGTGTCAGACGTGCAGTTGATCGAGGTGGGCCCGCGGGACGGGTTGCAGAACGAGCAGACCCTGCTCTCCGTCGAGGAGAAGATCGAGTTCATCGCCCGGGCCGTCGACGCCGGCGTGCGCCGGATCGAGGCGGTGAGTTTCGTGAACCCCAAACGCGTACCGCAGATGGCCGGCGCCGAGGAGGTCATGGCCGGGGTGCCCCGCGTGGACGGTGTCTCCTATATCGGTCTCGTCCTGAATCGTCGTGGTCTCGACCGCGCTCTCGCCTCCGCGGTCGACGAGGTGAACGCGGTCGTCGTGGCCACCGAGGCGTTCAGCCACCGTAATCAGGGCTGCAGCGTCGAGGACACCATTTCGGCGGCCGTCGATGTGGTGCGCGACGCGCGCGCGGCCGGCCTCGCGACGACGGTGACCATCGCGGTCGCGTTCGGCTGCCCGTTCACGGGCGAGGTCGACCCGCGCCGGATCTCCGACATCGTGGCGCGGTTGACCGATCAGGCCGCCCCGGACGAGATCGCTCTCGCCGACACGATCGGCGTCGGGGTTCCGGCGCAGGTCCGCGATCTCGCCGCCCGCACGGCGGAGCGTGCGCCCGGTATTCCACAGCGCTGGCATTTCCACAACACGCGGAACACCGGTTACGCGAATGCTCTCACCGCGCTCGATTCGGGGGCCGGCGCCATCGACGCCAGTGTCGGCGGATTCGGTGGGTGTCCGTTCGCGCCCGCGGCGACCGGCAACATCGCGTCCGAGGATCTCGTCTACGCACTCGATCGGTCCGAGGTCATCACGGGTGTCGACATGCAGGGGCTGATCGACACCGCCGCGTGGCTGGGCCGGGCCCTCGACAAGAATGTCCCCGCACTCCTCGGACGTGCCGGAGCATTTCCGGCCGTCCGCGGAGACGGGGACATCTGAGCGGGACCCCATCGGTGCGAACGCACCGGTGGGACACCCTTCGTCGACTATCCGGTGGTGTGGACGATCAGCACGTCGCACGCCGACTTGCGGGCCACATCGGCGGGGACCGATCCGAGGAGCCGGCCGGCGATCGAATTCAGGCCGCGATTGCCCACGACGAGAAGATCGGCCTTGACGTCGCTCACCAACTGCAGGAGCGCGTCGACCGGAGCACCCTTGACCGGGCGCTGCACCACGTTCGACGCACCGGCCTTGGTGGCCCGTTCCTTCGCGGTTCGCAGGATCTCCTCGGTCGGCGTCGATCCGGTGACCTGGTACGCCTCGTCTTTCAGGACATCCGCGGCGTCGCCGGCTCCGCGCTCGTTCGGGAAGTACGCGCACGCGATCACCAACTGAGCGTCGCCCGCGAGTGCACCCGCACGCTCCACAGCCTTCATCGACGACTCGGAGCCGTCCGTTCCGACGACGACGGTTTCGTAAGAGCTCATCCCAACCTCTCGACATGAATTCGCCTCGCTGCCCATCAGCGAGGCGTCATCGCGTATACCCACAATGCAGGGGTCCTGCACGGGGACATTAGTGTGCCACGGGCGCGTCTGTCCCCCGTTCGTGGTGATCGGCACATCGTGAACCCGACGCTGCCACCCCGAACAGACGTCACTTGATCCCGGCCGCGTCCATCCCTCGCATCTCCTTCTTCAGATCGGCGATCTCGTCGCGGAGTCGTCCGGCGAGTTCGAACTGCAGATCCCGAGCGGCACTCATCATCTGGTCGGTGAGTTGCGACACGAGGTCGGCGAGCTCGGCGCGGGGCATCATCGACACGTCACGCTTCTCGATGACCCCCGAACTACCGGCCTTCGACACCTCACCCTGTGCGCGGCGTCCGCGGCTGGAGTTGCGTCCGGAACCGCCGACCGCCACGGCCTCGTCCTCGGCTTCCTTGTAGACCTGGTCCAGGATGTCGGCGATCTTCTTGCGCAGCGGCTTCGGATCGATGCCGTTCGCCTTGTTGTACGCGATCTGCTTCTCGCGACGCCGCTCGGTCTCGTCGATGGCGTTGCGCATCGAATCGGTGATCTTGTCCGCATACATGTGGACCTCGCCGGACACGTTGCGGGCCGCGCGACCGATCGTCTGGATGAGCGACGTGGTGCTCCGCAGGAAGCCCTCCTTGTCGGCGTCGAGAATCGCGACGAGCGAGACCTCGGGCAGGTCGAGACCCTCGCGGAGCAGGTTGATGCCCACCAGGACGTCGTAATCACCGGAGCGCAGCTGGCGGAGCAGTTCGACACGACGCAGGGTGTCGACCTCCGAGTGCAGGTACCGGACGCGGATACCGAGTTCGAGCAGGTAATCGGTGAGATCCTCGGCCATCTTCTTGGTCAGGGTGGTCACCAGGACGCGCTCGTCGCGATCGGTTCGCTCACGGATCTCGTGGACCAGATCGTCGATCTGGCCCTTGGTGGGCTTCACCACGACCTGCGGGTCCACGAGTCCCGTCGGACGGATCACCTGTTCGACGAACTCGCCGTTGGACTGGCCCAGTTCGTACGGCCCGGGAGTCGCGGACAGATAGACGGTCTGTCCGATGCGGTCGACGAACTCGTCCCATGTGAGCGGTCGGTTGTCGACCGCCGAAGGCAACCGGAATCCGTACTCGACGAGGTTGCGCTTGCGCGACATGTCGCCCTCGTACATGCCGCCGATCTGGGGCACCGTCACGTGCGACTCGTCGATGACGAGGAGGAAGTCGTCCGGGAAGTAGTCGATGAGCGTGGCCGGCGCGCTCCCCGCGGCTCGGCCGTCGATGTGGCGCGAGTAGTTCTCGATGCCCGAGCAGAACCCGACCTGACGCATCATCTCCAGGTCGTAGGTGGTGCGCATGCGCAGACGCTGGGCCTCCAGCAGCTTGCCCTTGCCCTCCAGCTCGGCGAGTCGTTCCTCGAGCTCGCGCTCGATGCTCGCCATCGCCTTCTCCATGCGCTCGGGCCCGGCAACATAATGGGTGGCCGGGAAGATGCGCAGCGAGTCGACCTGGCGCACGACGTCACCGGTCAGCGGATGCAGGAAGTACAGCGACTCGACCTCGTCGCCGAAGAACTCGATGCGCACAGCCAGTTCCTCGTAGGACGGGATGATCTCGACCGTGTCCCCGCGCACCCGGAAGCTGCCGCGGGTGAACGACATGTCGTTGCGCGTGTACTGGACGTCGACGAGCAGACGCAGCAGGGCGTCGCGATCGATCTCCTGACCGACCTCGATCTCGACGGACCGGTCGAGATAGGACTGCGGCGTACCGAGGCCGTAGATGCAGGACACCGAGGCGACGACGACCACGTCGCGTCGCGACAGCAGGCTCGACGTCGCCGAGTGACGTAGGCGCTCGACGTCGTCGTTGATCGACGAGTCCTTCTCGATATAGGTGTCGGTCTGCGCGATGTACGCCTCGGGTTGGTAGTAGTCGTAGTACGACACGAAGTACTCGACGGCGTTGTTGGGCAGCATCTCGCGCAGTTCGTTCGCGAGCTGCGCCGCGAGCGTCTTGTTCGGCGCCATCACGAGCGTCGGGCGCTGGACCTGCTCGATGAGCCAGGCCGTGGTCGCCGACTTTCCGGTGCCGGTCGCGCCGAGGAGGACGATGTCCTTCTCCCCGGCCTTGATCCGGCGGGTGAGGTCTTCGATGGCGGCGGGCTGGTCGCCGGCCGGTTCGTACTCGCTGACGACCTGCAGGCGGGCATCGGTCCGCTCGATCTCGCCGACCGGCCGGAACTCCGAGTGCGCGATGACGGGGCGTTCTGCTGCAAAAGCCATAGTGCCAGGGTAAACGCGACCTATGACAGCGATGTTCCCGCGGACCGGCGTCCGACGAGCGCGGCGACGAGCACGAGTACCGAGCACAGCGGGATGGGTTGACCGACGACGACGAACACTCCGACGTCGGCGAGGAGCGCGACGGGCGCCGCGACCCGGACCACCGGGCCCGGAACCGGCGCCTTGCCGCGGGTCCGGCGCGGCACGCGCGACCACGGTTTCGCGATCGACAGCCAGCCCTGGAACGCGATCAACGTGGCCATCAGGACCGTCGACGCGAGCAGGCCGGCCGACGCGACTTCGCGGGCGCGCGCCGCCGAGTCGAGAGCTGGTGAGAGCACCGCGATCCCGACGACGAGCTGGCTCACCGTGATCGCGAACTTCACGAGGACCCACCAGTGGAGGAAGAAGCCCCACGGCGTCGTGGCGGACAACAGGAATCCCGACATCGCGGACACATTGGCCGAGACCACCAGGACCGTGGTGTCGAGGACGTGCGCGGCGACCGCGCCCCCGTCCCCGGGATTCAGCATCAGAACCGCCATCGCGAGCGCCTGGCTCATCCAACAGACGGACGAGAGCACGTGTATCCACAGCAGCACGTGCCGTGCGCGCTTGACGGTCGGCCGCGCTGTGATTCGTTCGCGGGCCACAGCACGGCCCCGTTCGGCGACGAAAGTCCTCATGTTCCGACCATCCCGCGGACCGGCGGTCGGACGCATCGGTGAGAACTCGGGCTTTCACCCTGAGATCGTCGGTGAGGCTGGCTAGATTCAAAGCATGACGAGCGATGGCGGGCGCACCGCCGACCCCGGGTCAGCACCGCACCCGCTGCACCCGCCGAAACGCGAGGTCTTCGACGTCCCGGCGATGACGAACACCGACAACAAGGGATTCGTCCGGGAGGTCGAGGAGTATCGCGTCACCGACTTCGGGCTGTACATGTCGCGCCACGCTCCCGGGCACCCCAGATTCGACCACCTGGAGTCATGGCTGCTACCCGCTTTGGGGTTGCGCGCCAACATCTTCCACTACCAGGGCGGCTACCGCGAAGGGCAGCGCCTGTACCTGGATGTGGGCCGGTTCGCCGGCCCCGACGACGACGGCCGGTGGCATGCCGAGGACTGGTACCTCGATCTCGTCGACGTGCCGGGCACCCCTCCCCTGCTGCTCGACACCGACGAGCTGCTCGAGGCCCACCGTGACGGTTTGCTCGACACCGCGCAGTGCGTCGAAGCCGTCGAGATCGCCACGCGTGCACTCGTCGGTGCGGCGGAACACGGCAACGACATACAGGCCTGGCTCGACGCCGCGGCGGGTGGCGCGGTGGCCTTTCGCGACCACGACCACCGCCGCCACGGCGAGGCCCGGTAGATCAGTACGTCGGCAGCACGAAGCAGGATCCGTTTCGGATGAAGTCCGGGAGCTGGACGCCGGTGCCCACCGTGACCGCCCTCGACTTCTCGACTCCGTCGAGGGTCGCCTTCAGCAGGTAGCGGCCCGGGGTCGACGGCCGCCACTTGGGCCGGATCTCGACACTCGTGGGCTTCTGGTCGTAGATCGTGACCGTGCGCCCGGCGCCCACCAGGGTGACCTTCAGATTCGACTTCGCCGAACGCGGATCGCTGACGAGAACCGACAGTGTGTAGGAACATCCCGCGCCGTACACCCCGTAGTTGAACGAGCCGTTGGCCGACGAGCCGTAACCCGGAAGAGTGTCCACCGCGATGCCCTGCAGCGCCGCCTCCGCCGGCGCGGCCAGCGCCACGCTTGCGCACGCAACTGCACCGAAAGCTATTGCGCCACTGGCAATCCGCGCGCGACTCCGACTTCCCCGACCGACCATGCTGTGCTCCACTCCTGGGCTTCGTCCTCAGCGACCACCCCCACCGCGGGGGCGTGCGACTCACAAGTTAGCAGCGGACGGGGCAGCATGTGCGAATTTTGGCAACGTTTGTAGTCAGTTTTTGTGCCAACCGCCGGTCAGCGTGTGACGACCCGCACCGTGGCAGGCCGCCCCGGGTCACAGGACCCGTACTGATCCGGTCCGGCCGGTGCGAATCCACCGTCGGCGAGACGATCCGCCAAGCCCTCCGCGGCGCCGGCGTCACGTGCGGTCACCCGCAACTCGACCGCCGCCGGGTCGACGATGTCGACCGCGGTGGCCAGTTCGCCGGCGAGCGCCCACAATCGGTTCACCAGACGCGCGGACGGACCATTGGGATTCGGTTCTGCTGCCACGAGTCCGGGCACCGACTCGGCGACGCGACGCTCGCGGACGTTCAACTCGAGCGGCACGAGGCGCTCGTCCCAGACCCGGGCGGCCGATGCCGCCAGTTCCTCGGGGGCGCCCGAGTTGTCCAGCCATACGTCGGCCACGGCACGACGCTGCTCGTCGGTCGCCTGCGCGGCGATGCGGGCACGGGCATCGGCCTCGGCAACACCCCGCATGGTCGTCAGCCGGTGCAACCGCACGTCGGCCTCGGCGAACACGATCACGACCAGATGGAAGAACGGCGCCGTGTGGTTCTCGACCAGCAGCGGGATGTCTTGCACCACAATCGCGTCGGCCGGTGCGTCGTCGAGCATGGCCTGAGTCCGCGCCCCGATGAGCGGGTGGGTGATGCCGTTGAGCGTCAGCCTCGACTCGTCGTCGACGAAGGCCTTCGCCGCGAGAGCCGGACGATCGAGACTCCCGTCGGCGGCCAGGATGTCCGGACCGAACGCCTCGACGAGCGCAGCCAGACCCTCGGATCCCGGCTCGACCACCTCCCGGGCGACCTTGTCCGCGTCGATGATGTACGCGCCCCGCTCGACGAACGTCTTCGCCACAGTCGATTTGCCGGCCCCGATGCCACCGGTCAGCCCAAGCCTGATCACGCCCACCAGTCTGACAAACACCCTGATGTCCTTGTGTCCCCGGGGCGGTCCCCAAGCGAACACCGGACCGGCCGCGTTCCACCCTGACCCGAGGTTCTCGACCCGGAACGGGACTCCCTGGGTCGTTCGGCACCCGCACTGACACGCCGGTCGAACTCGTCGAAGACCATGACAATCGCTCGACGAACCGGACACGCTGTGCGACGGTGAGACGATGTCGAACGCGGCGCCGACCTTCGGGGTGCTCTTCCCCACCGCGAACGCGGATGTGCACGACTTCCGAAGCCTCCTGGACCGAACTTCGCCTTCGTCGACACTGCAGGTCGTAGAGCTGCCGTGGCCGGCGGAAGCACACTCCGAGCTCGGCGCCATGTCGGACCGAGAGTTGGCGGCCACCGTCGCCGGGCTCGGCGATCCCCTGAGGCTGGGCGACGCTCTGTCAGAGTCGGCGGACCAATTCGATGCCGTTGCGCTCGCCGTCACGTCGGCGACGTTCATGCTCAGCGCGAGTGACCATCGCCGGCAACTGAGAACCATCGAGTCGACAGCCCGATGCGCCGCGACCTCGACAATGCGTGGATTCCAGGAAGCACTGACCCACCTCGACGCGGCTGTCGTCAGCGTCGCCTCGGTGTACCCGCCCCACTTCACCGACGGGTTCATCGAGCACGTCGCGCAGACCGGGACGACGGTCGTACATCGGGTCGATGCGAACGCTCGCACCGATCGTGACCTGGCTCGATGGGACGACGATCGAATCGTCGACTTGGTCAGCCGGGCAGCCCATCCCGAAGCCCGAGTCGTCCTCCTGCCCGAAACGGCTCTGCACACCGACCACCTGACCACCGCACTTGCCCGCGCTGCCGGGGTCCCCGTCCTGACTGCCACTCAGGTCACCGTCTGGTCCCTCTTCCGCGCCACCGGCCGCAGACCGCGCGCCGTCGACGCCGGACCTCTGTTCCTCGGCTGATCATGGTCACGTCGGCTCCACGGCCACGTCGCGGCTTCTGCGAGAACGAGGAGACCC
>ERZ501064.104-NODE-104-length-23168-cov-9.260027_pt1 | contig 23168 bp, 22 predicted proteins | sample MGYA00510851_ERZ501064 | MGnify/ENA primary metagenome ERZ501064 (study PRJEB25958, sample SAMN03398529) | human skin metagenome | study: EMG produced TPA metagenomics assembly of the Human Skin Microbiome Metagenome (human skin metagenome) data set. | reverse complement strand
ACCACCGCCGGCTCCGCGCCACGCTGATCGGCAAGGGCATGGCGCTGATGCCGGACGGTTGATCGCTAAGGTGTGTTGGGGTCTGCCACGTCGTCGCCGCCGGAGACGTCGCCGGAACGCGCTCTCCAGCCGCGTGCCACGACGATCGCCACCGGCGGCGTCACCGTGCCGGGGCCCGGACCAGGACCGGCAATTAGACCGGTTGGCCGACTTGTAACACGGGGATTCCTACGCGCGATGAAGTTGACAGGTGGTGAGTTGAACGACGCCGTCCGGGCCGCGGGCCAAGGCGATCGGGCAGCTCTCACGTCAGTTCTCGAAAGCGTGCAGGAACCGATCCTGCGCTACTGCCGAGGACGCATCGGGGTAGGGGAACGGCATCTGTTCTCCGCCGACGACATCGCGCAGGAGGCATTGATGGCGGTGATGACCGCGTTGCCACGGTACCGTGACCAGGGCAAACCGTTCATGGCCTTCGTCTACGGCATCGCCTCGCACAAGGTCGCCGACGCCATGCGGGTGGCGGCACGGGTGAAGTCGGACCCGGTCGAGGAGATCCCCGAGGTCTCACACGTCACCGGGGGTCCCGAGCAGTTCGCGATCGATGCCGACGGCAGCAGGCGGATGAGAGCCCTGCTGGGCATCCTCCCCGAGAAGCAACGCGAGGTACTGGTCCTGCGGTTGATCGTCGGGATGTCGGCGGAGGAGACCGCGCAGGCGATCGGCAGCACCGCGGGAGCAGTACGAGTCGCCCAGCATCGAGCGCTGGCGAAATTGAAAGACGAGTTGAGACGGACAGGAGGTCACGATGAGCGGACAGTCTGATTGGCGTAGACGCCGTGTCGCCGGTGGTGACCAGCCGAATCGACCCGGTCAGCCGCCGGCGCACCGTCGCGCGCCCGGTTCGAGCGGCCCGGCGCCCGCCGGGCCCGGACCCCGCCCGGTTGACCCGTTCTCCTCGGACGCGGAGTCCGGACTCGACGCGTTCGATCTCTCCGCTTCCGATGACGCGCTCGATCTCTCCGAACTGAACTTCGACGAGAACTTCCTCGACGCGCTGACCCGCGATGTGCCGGTGCCGACCCGCGACGCGGCCGAGTATCAGCTGGCCGAGATGCTGTCGGGCTGGCGGTCGGAGATCGTGTCCACCCCCGAGCCCGAGCTGCTGTCCGTCGACGACGTCGAGCGGGCAATCGGGACCAGCGAGCGCGCGAGTCGCGGCCGCCGCATGGTCCGTCACCTGCGCGTCGTGTCGGGTGCCGCCGCGATCGTCATCGTTGCGGCTGCCGGCCTGACCGTGCTCTCCGAGGGCTCGCAACCCGGCGACCCGCTGTGGGGCATCAAGCAGGTCGTGTTCGCCGAGGCCGCGTCGCAGACGCAGGCGGCCCACGACGTCCGGAACAACCTCGAGCGTGCCGAGGCCGCGATCGCCGCCGGTGATCCGGGTGCGGCGGCCAGCCTGCTGGCCGAGGCGCAGGAGCGCATGGGTCCGATGGACAACGAGATGCGTGACGAGATGACGGACTGGATGAACCGCATCCGCGCGGGTGCGGGTCTGCCGACCGAGACCACCGATCCCGCACCGTCGACCGGTGCGGAACAGCCCGGGACGATCGACCCGACCCGGCCCGATCTCCGGAACTCCGAGGACCAGCCCTCACCCGACGCGTCGACGCCTCCGGGCGGCGGGACGGATGAACCGACCACGCCGTCCGAGCAGACGAGCGAACCGCAGGAGCCGTCGTCGGTCCCGCCCTCGAGCGAGCCGGCAGAACCGTCGACGCCGTCGTCGAGCACGAAGGTCACCCGTTTCCCGGCCGAGTTCCCCGAGATCCCGTGGACGCCGCCGCCCGGCGTGGACGCCGGTCGGCCGATCGGCTGACGCGACCGCACCATCGCCGGCCCCAACGGTCGTTGGAGATCATGAGCGAGGCCCCGCACCGGATCGATCGGTGCGGGGCCTCGCTCATTGGTGGTGCCGGAGAGTCGGCGACAGTTACCGCCGCGTCCGTGGAGGATCAGCGCTCGTCGTCGAGATGACTACGGGCGTCGGCGTAACCGCGGCAGTAGTCCCACGTGACGTAGGCGTCCGGACGGGGATCCACCGCGGGCTCGTGCGGCCGGACGGTGCCGTCGATGAGAAGCTGGATCAGGTTGGCGCGCAACATGTCCCAGTCGTGGTAGTGGTCCTCGCGGCAGTCCTCACACACGACGACCAGGCCGCGTACACCGCGATTGGCCAGCAAGGCCTCGTAGAGTGCGAGATCGGCGAGATCCTCCTCGACCGCGAGCCGCTCGTTCTCGTCCAACGGGATACCCGGCTCCACGCTGTCCAATGCGGATGCGGGATCGCTGGGATCGTCGGCGAACGGATCCGGCGGGAGGCCGGGTGGCAGGTGGTCACGCACCACACCACCGTAGCCGATCCGCGGGTGCGCGCGCCGCAGGCGTTCACCGGTCGAGCGCACCTGTTGAGAGTGGGTCGGGCGACCTCATCGGCGCGAAGACTCCTGTGTGACGATCGCCGCAACAAGGGACTCGATACCATGGTCCGATGACTGCTGTTCGTACCGGTGGAGACGATCCCGGCAAGGTCGCGATGCTCGGCCTGACCTTCGACGACGTCCTGTTGCTGCCCTCGGCGTCGGACGTGATACCCAGCGAGGTCGACACCTCGTCGCGGGTGACCAAGAACGTGACGCTGCGTGTCCCGCTGGTGAGTTCGGCGATGGACACCGTGACCGAGTCCCGGATGGCGATCGCGATGGCGCGCGCCGGGGGTATGGGTGTCCTCCACCGCAATCTGTCGATCGAGGAGCAGGCCGGCCAGGTCGAGACCGTCAAGCGGTCCGAGGCGGGCATGGTCACCGATCCGGTGACGTGCACCCCCACGCACACGCTCGCCGAGGTGGACGCCATGTGTGCGCGCTACCGCATCTCCGGCCTGCCCGTCGTCGACGACAAGGGTGAGCTCGTCGGCATCATCACCAACCGCGACATGCGGTTCGAGGTCGACCAGAGCCGTCCGGTCGCCGAGGTGATGACCAAGGCCCCGCTCATCACCGCCCAGGAGGGCGTCTCCGCAGAGGCCGCACTGGGACTGCTCCGCCGGCACAAGATCGAGAAGCTGCCGATCGTCGACGGCAACGGTCGCCTGACCGGACTCATCACCGTCAAGGACTTCGTCAAGACCGAACAGCATCCGCTGGCGACCAAGGACTCCGACGGACGGTTGCTCGTCGGGGCGGCCGTCGGCACCGGTGACCCGCAGTGGGACCGGGCGATGGCGCTGGCCGACGCCGGGGCCGACGTGATCATCGTCGACACCGCCCACGCGCACAACCGGCTCGTACTCGACATGGTGGCCAAGTTGAAGGCCGAGGTCGGCGATCGGGTGGACGTGGTCGGCGGCAACGTCGCGACCCGCGAGGCCGCGCAGGCCCTCGTCGACGCCGGCGCCGATGCGGTGAAGGTCGGCGTCGGACCGGGCTCGATCTGCACCACCCGCGTCGTGGCGGGTGTCGGTGCCCCGCAGATCACCGCCATCCTCGAAGCCGTGGCGGTCTGTCAGAAGGCCGGGGTGCCCGTGATCGCCGACGGTGGCCTGCAGTACTCGGGTGACATCGCCAAGGCACTCGCGGCGGGAGCGTCGACCGCGATGCTCGGTTCGCTCCTCGCCGGCACCGCCGAGGCCCCCGGCGAGCTGGTCCTGGTCAACGGCAAGCAGTTCAAGAGCTACCGCGGCATGGGTTCGCTGGGTGCGATGCAGGGTCGCGGACAGGCGAAGTCGTACTCCAAGGACCGCTACTTCCAGGACGACGTCCTCAAAGAGGAGAAGCTGGTTCCCGAGGGCATCGAGGGACGGGTGCCGTTCCGCGGTCCGCTGTCGCAGGTGATCCATCAGCTCGTCGGCGGCCTGCGTGCCGCCATGGGTTACACCGGCGCGTCCACGATCCCGGATCTGCAGACCGCACGGTTCGTCCAGATCACCGCGGCGGGCCTGAAGGAATCCCACCCGCACGACATCACGCTGACCGCAGAGGCACCCAACTACTATTCCCGCTGAACTCCCCGAGGTCGTTCCCGCCGGACTCGTCCGGGGGGCCAGGCCGTAGGGTCGTTGTGCAGCTGAACTCCGCAGAAAGGCGCAGTGGTGCGTGACCTCGTCGAAATCGGCATGGGCCGGACAGCCCGACGGACCTACGAGCTGGGGGACATCAGCATCGTCCCGTCCCGTCGGACCCGTTCGTCCAAGGACGTCTCCACCGCATGGCAGATCGATGCCTACCGGTTCTCCTCGCCGATCCTGAGCCACCCGACCGATGCCCTGGTGTCGCCGTCGGTCGCGATCGAACTGGGCAAGCTCGGCGCGCTCGGCGTCCTGAACGGTGAGGGGCTGTGGGCCCGTCATCGCGACGTCGAGGCGAAGATCGCCGAACTCGTCGCCATCGCGGCGGAGGACCCGGATCCCTATGCGGCGGTTCGACACCTGCAGCAACTCCACTCGGCCCCGCTCGACAGCGGGTTGCTCGGCGAGGCCGTGGCCCAGGTCCGCGACGCGGGGGTCACCACGGCCGTCCGCGTCAGCCCGCAGCACGCACCCGAGCTGACCCCGGCGCTGCTGGCCGCCGGGGTGGAGATCCTGGTGGTGCACGGCACGATCATCTCGGCGGAGCACGTGGCGCAGGTCGATGCCGACGGCACGCAGCGGGAACCGCTGAACCTGAAGACCTTCATCGCCGATCTCGACGTACCGGTCATCGCGGGCGGCGTGCACGACCACCGCACCGCGCTGCACCTGATGCGGACGGGTGCCGCGGGCGTGATCGTCGGCTACGGTTCCGCCGCGGGAGCCACCACGACGGGCGAGGTGCTCGGCATCGGTGTGCCGATGGCCACCGCCATCGCCGACGCCGCCGCCGCGCGTCGCGACTACCTGGACGAGACCGGCGGTCGCTACGTCCACGTCATCGCCGACGGCGACATCCACAGCTCGGGCGACATCGTCAAGGCGATCGCCTGTGGAGCCGACGCCGCGGTCCTCGGAACCTCGCTCGCCGCAACGAGTTCCGCGCCCGGCAACGGATGGTACTGGCCGTCGGCCGCTGCTCACCCCGACACCCCGCGCGGCGCCCTCCTGCAGGTCGCCGCGGGCGAGGACCGACCGAGTCTCGAGCGGGTCCTCTACGGCCCCTCCGACGACCCGTACGGCGAGCTGAACGTCGTCGGCGCACTGCGTCGGGCCATGGCGAAGGCCGGTTACTGCGACCTCAAGGAATTCCAGCGCGTGGGGTTGTCCGTCCGCGGCTGATAGTTAGGGTGACCTGGGTCTCTTTATGTGACAAGGCGCGTTAGTATGTTCGGCATGGGATTCGACAAGTCGACCGAACGCGCCACCGACTTCGACGTTCTGATCGTCGGCTCCGGGTTCGGCGGCAGCGTGAGTGCGCTGCGGCTCGTGGAGAAGGGGTACCGCGTCGGCGTGGTCGAGGCCGGTCGTCGGTTCGAGGACGAGGACTTCGCCAAGACCAGCTGGCGCCTCAACCGGTGGTTGTGGGCACCGAAGCTGGGCCTGTACGGCATCCAGCGGATCCACGCCCTGAAAGACGTGATGATCCTCGCCGGGGCGGGCGTCGGCGGCGGCTCGCTCAACTACGCCAACACGCTCTACAAGCCCCCGACGCCGTTCTTCACCGATCCCCAGTGGAATCACATCACCGACTGGGAGGACGAGCTCAGCCCGTACTACGACCAGGCCCGGCGGATGCTCGGCGTGGTCACCAACCCGACGGTCACCGCGTCCGACCGCGTGGTCGCCGAAGTCGCCGCCGAGATGGGTGTCGGGGACACGGTGACCCCGACGCCGGTCGGTGTGTTCTTCGGTGCGAAGACGGGTCTGTCCGGGGCGCCCGGCGAGACCGTCGCCGACCCGTACTTCGGCGGTGCGGGTCCGGACCGGACCGCCTGCACCGAGTGCGGCGCGTGCATGACCGGGTGCCGGGTGGGTGCCAAGAACACCCTGCTGAAGAACTATCTCGGCCTCGCGGAACGCCACGGCGCCACCATCATCGACCGGACCACGGTGGACTCGCTCCGGCAGCGCGCCGACGGTGTCTGGGAGGTGGGCACGCATCACTCGTCGTCGTGGGGTCCGCTCGGACGCCGTCGACGCACGATCACGGCGGGTCAGGTCATCCTGGCGGCCGGCACGTTCAACACCCAACGACTGCTGCACCACGCGAAACTCGGTACGCTGCCGCAGATCTCGGACGCGATGGGTCGGCTCACGCGCACCAACTCGGAGTCGATACTGGGTGCGATGGGGTCGCGGATCGATCCGGAGAACGACTACTCGCGCGGCGTCGCGATCACTTCGTCGTTCTATCCCGAGCCGAACACGCACATCGAACCGGTGCGATACGGCAAGGGCTCCAACGCGATCGCGTACCTGCAGACCCTGCTCACCGACGGCGGGTCCCGGCGCAATCGGTTCGGGCAGTTCCTGCGTCAGGTCGCCCGCAACCCGTTCCTGCTGGTGCGGTTGCTCGTGGTGCGACAGTGGAGCGAGCGGACCGTGATCGCCCTGGTCATGCAGAACAACAACAACTCGCTGACCACCTTCGTCCGCAAGCGCGGACCGCTGCGGTACGTCACCAGCAAACAGGGCCACGGTGAGCCGAATCCGACGTGGATTCCCAAGGGCAACGAGGCAACTCGCCGTATCGCGGCGAAGCTCGACGGCGGCGTCGCCGGCGGGACCTGGGGCGACATCGTCAACATGCCGCTGACCGCGCACTATCTCGGCGGCTGCGCGATCTCCGACGACCCGGACAACGGCGTCATCGATCCCTACCAGCGCGTGTGGAACTACCCGACGTTGCACATCGCCGACGGCGCGTCGGTGTCGGCGAACCTCGGCGTCAATCCGTCGCTGACCATCTGCGCGCAGGCGGAACGCGCGGCGGCACTGTGGCCGAACAAGGGCGAACAGGACCGGCGTCCTGCCCAGGGCGAGCCGTATCGCCGCATCGAGCCCGCGACGCCGACGTCCCCGGTGGTGCCGGCCGACGCACCCGGCGCCCTGCGGCTGCCGATCACCCCGGTCGTCCCCGCCACTCCACTCACGGCACAACGCATCTCGTAGCGCCGGTGCGCCGTCACGCGCACTGTGACCACGAAATCCCGGTCGGAGGCGTCGGCGGGTAGTGTCGTCGTCCAGTGCCGAACGGGGGGAGACGCATGTCGGGTACAGAGCCGCTGACCGTGGTGTTGGCGGGCGGAAGTGGCTCGCTGGGAACGCATCTGGCGACCGATCTCGCCGAGCGTGGATACCATCCGGTCATCCTGACGCGGCGGGTCGATCCGTCGTCGCCGTTCGAGCAGGTGGTCTGGGACGGCAGGACCCAGGGCGACTGGGTCGAGACGCTGGCCGCAGATCGTCCGACGGCGGTGGTCAACCTCGCGGGCAAACTCGTGGATTGCCGCCCCACGGACGCCAACATCGCCGCACTGCGGAACAGTCGGGTCGACGCGACGCGAGCACTCGTCACCGCATCGCGCGAACGCACGACGCCGATCTCGTACTGGCTGCAGTCCAGCACGACCGCGATCTGGAGCGACGCGGGTGAACTGTGGTGCACCGAATCGACGCCGATCCCGGTGGGCCTCCCGCAGATGACCGGTGTGGCGCAGCCCTGGGAGGAGGCGGTGGACGGCGCGAACACCGACCATCTGACCGTGCTGCGCACCTCGATCGTGCTCGATGCGGATTCGCCGGCCATCCGACGCCTCGTGGGCCTGACCAGGTTCGGACTCGGCGGGCGGGTCGGCGACGGCCGGCAATGGTTCAGCTGGATTCACATCGACGACTGGCTCGCGATCGCCCGCGCGGCGCTGCGGGTCGACGGCGCGGTGTCGCTGCCCGACGGTGTCGTCGTGGCGGCCAGTCCGAATCCGGTGCGCAACACCGAACTCATGGCGATGCTGCGCGCGGAGATCGGACGGCCGCCCGCGCCGCCGACGCCCGCGTGGTTGCTGAAGCTCGGTGCGGTGGTGCTGCGCACGGACCCGGCCCTCGGACTCACGGGGCGCCGCGCGCGGTCTGATGTACTGGCCGACGCCGGTTTCGAATTCCGCTTCCCACGGCTCGAGGACGCACTCTCCGATCTGCTCTGAGAGGTCGCCTCAGTCCAGTCCGCGCGCGGTGAGGGTGTCGGCGAAACCGTCGGCGGTGCGCAGGGCGGCGAGGACAACCGGCGCGACGAGGATGCGTGGACCGGGCCGGAGCCCGCGCGCCTTGCGTGCCTCGTCGACCTCCCGCACCACCTCGACCATCAGCGGGATCGCCCGAATGGTCAGCGCCAGCGCGAGGGCGATGAGGTCCACGCGCACCCCGAGCCGTCTCAGGGGGCCGAGCGCACGGACGATCGTGTCGAGCATGTCCGTCGTGCGGGTGGTCAGCGAGACGGCCGCGGCGAGTGCGACCGACAGCGCGAGGACGCCGCAGACGATTACCGCCCGCCGCCAGTCGGTGAAGACGACCTGGAACGCGAAGATGAACAGCAGCAACCACATCAGTGGCCGCAGCTGCCGCCACGCCTCGCGCGGCCCGATCCCCGCCAGCGCGTAGACGACCGCGACCCCGGCCGTCGCGATGCCGAGGGCGGTGAGCGACCGGACCGTCAGCGACAGCACCAGGATCACCACGCCCATCGCGACGAACTTGACGCCTGCGGGCAGTCGGTGCAGCAGCGTGTTGCCGGGACGGTAGACGCCGAGGACGTTCACGACATCATCCCGCGGTAGGCGGCCAGCGCAGGCCGAGGTTCGTCGTCGACGACGACCCGCCCCTCGTCGATGACGATGACGCGGTCGAAGTCGGCCAGGATGTCGAGATCGTGGCTGACGACGACGAGTTGCTCGTCGAGGGTCGCGAACACGTCGGTGAGCATGCGGGTGTTGCGCAGGTCGAGCAGGGTGGTGGGTTCGTCGGCGACGATGATCGCGGGGTCGGTCACGAACACCGACGCCAGGGCGAGGAGCTGCTTCTGCCCGCCGGAGAGCCGCTGGGCCGGATGGTCCGCGTGGTCGGCGAGGCCGAATCGGGCGAGCACCTCGCCGGCACGCTCGGCGCGCGCGGACTTGTCGAGATCGGTTCGACGAAGCGACAGTTCGATGTCCTCGCGGACCGTCGGCATGATGATTTGACGGTCGGGGTCGGAGAAGATGAAGCCCACCCGGCGTCGGACCTCACGCTTGTTCTTCGCGACCGATAGCCCGTCGACGATGACGGTCCCGGAGTCGGGCACGACGAGCGCGTTGATCATCCGCGCCAGCGTCGACTTGCCGCTGCCGTTGGCGCCGACGATCCCGATCCGGTTCTCCGACAACGTCAGTGAGACCTCGCGCAGGACGACCCGGTCGCCGTAGGCGTGGGTGACATCGGTGAATTCGATCATCGCCGCTGGGGTGGGGCGGCTTCTCAGCCGGCCACGGTGCCGGATCGGCGCGCGCGCAACGGTTCGATGAGGCCCGGCCGGCCGCGGTGGACCTGGGCCGCGACCAGGGCCGCGATGACGCACTTGGCGATGTCGCCGGGGATGAACGAACCGTTGGTCGCGATGGCCGCCCACAGTGTCAGGTCGGTCCGCACCAGCAGGCCGAGCACCCCGCAGGCGTAGAGGACGACGATGCCGCCGAGCGCGTTGATGCCGATGCCCCACAGCACGCGATATTTCCCGGAGCCCGTCTTCCCGCCGGTCGAGACCATGAGTGCGGTCAGCACCCCGATGACGATGACCGCCGGGAGGAACCCGATGAAGTATCCGGCCGTCGGGGAGGACAGCGCGGTGAGGCCGTTGCGTCCGCCCGAGAGGATCGGGAGTCCGGCGATCGCCAGCACCATGAAGATGACCACGGCCAGCGTGCCCTTCCGCGGGCCGAGGACCGCCCCGGCGAGGATGACCCCGAGCGACTGGAACGTGATCGGCACACCGCTGGTGCCGATGTTGATGGTCCCGGGCAGGCCGAGCGCGGCGATCAGCGCGGCGAACACGGCGGCCTGGGTGAGGTCGCCGATGCTCAGCGACCAGCGGTTGGGGGATTTCGGCGATGCAGTCATGTCGATTCCGGAGTATTTCACGCGGCGGCGGCGCAGCCGCACCCACCGGGCGGGGTGACCAGGTATCGACGCCGGTCCGCCCACTAGACTCGGCCCGGTGACAGACACTTCTTCTGCGAACTCGTCCTCTCCCGAGGATTTCCTCGAGGGCCCGCGGCCGGTGCTCGTCGTCGACTTCGGCGCGCAGTACGCGCAGCTGATCGCGCGTCGGGTGCGGGAAGCGCGGATCTACTCGGAGGTGATCTCGCACGAGGCGCCGATCGCGGAGATCCAGGAGAAGGATCCGGTCGCGATCATCCTGTCGGGCGGACCGTCGTCGGTGTACGCGGAGGACGCGCCGGACCTCGATCCCGCCCTCTTCGACCTCGACGTCCCGGTCTTCGGCATCTGCTACGGCTTCCAGGCGATGGCGGACAAGCTGGGCGGCGAGGTGGCCAACACCGGCGGGCGCGAGTTCGGCCGGACGACGTTCACGACCAACGGCGAAGGCGTTCTCCACCAAGGTCTCTCGGACACCCAGCCGGTCTGGATGAGCCACAACGACGCCGTCCAGTCCCCGCCGGAGGGGTTCACCGTCACCGGGTCGACGCCCGGCGCGCCGGTCGCATCCTTCGAGAACCTGAAGCGCCGGATGGCCGGTGTGCAGTACCACCCCGAGGTGCTGCACACACCGCACGGCCAGCAGATCCTCACCCGTTTCCTGTACGAGATCGCCGGTCTCGAGGCCACCTGGACCGCGGCCAACATCGCCGACGCGCTGATCGACGCGGTCGCCGACCAGATCGGTGACGGGCGGGCCATCTGCGGGCTCTCCGGCGGCGTGGATTCCGCGGTGGCCGCCGCGCTGGTGCAGCGCGCCATCGGCGATCGTCTGACCTGTGTCTTCGTCGACCACGGTCTTCTGCGCGCCGGAGAACGCGAACAGGTACAGCACGATTTCGTCGGGGCGACCGGGGCGAAGCTGGTGACGGTCGACGCCGCCGACACCTTCTTGCGTGAGCTGTCCGGCGTCAGCGACCCCGAGACCAAGCGCAAGATCATCGGCCGCGAGTTCATCCGGTCGTTCGAGGGTGCGGTCAGCGAGGTCCTCGGCGAGGAGGCCGAGGCGGGGGAGAAGGTCGACTTCCTCGTCCAGGGCACGTTGTACCCCGACGTCGTCGAGTCCGGCGGCGGCAGCGGCACCGCGAACATCAAAAGTCATCACAACGTCGGCGGTCTGCCCGACGACCTCGAGTTCAGTCTCGTGGAACCGCTGCGTCTGCTGTTCAAGGACGAGGTGCGTGCGGTCGGCCGCGAACTGGGGCTGCCCGAGGAGATCGTCGCCCGCCAGCCGTTCCCCGGGCCCGGCCTGGCGATCCGCATCGTCGGCGAGGTGACCGGCGACCGACTGGAGACGCTGCGCAAGGCCGACCTGATCGCGCGCGAGGAACTGACCGCCGCCGGCCTCGACTCGCAGATCTGGCAGTGTCCGGTCGTGTTGCTGGCCGACGTGCGCAGTGTGGGCGTGCAGGGAGACGGCCGCACCTACGGCCACCCGATCGTGCTGCGCCCGGTGTCGAGCGAGGACGCGATGACCGCGGACTGGACGCGTGTGCCCTACGAGGTCCTCGAGATCATCTCCACCCGCATCACCAACGAGGTCGCCGAGGTCAACCGGGTGGTGCTCGACGTGACGAGCAAGCCGCCGGGCACCATCGAGTGGGAATGAGCTGACGAGAGCGGCCGGTGGCGTCTGCCACCGGCCGCTCTCGTCTGCGCGTGCCGGGTCTCAGCGCCGGGAACGCGTGCCGGACACGATCAGCACGAGTCCGACCAGCAGCCCGATCCCGACGACGACCCATCCGAGGTCGGCGGCGTCGGGAAGCGCCGGCCCGTCGGCGAGCCCCCACCCGGCCACGGCAAGGGCGGCGAGTCCGAGCAGCCCCAGACCGGGAGCGCGATGGGTGGCGCCACAACCTCGGTCGTCATCGGTGCCGGAAGCGTTCATCTCAGTGCTCATCGCAGGACCTCTACCTCTCCCAATCCGGTGCGGGCCTCGATCTGCAGGACCGGGCCATCGGTGCCGTCACGTCCGCCGTCGAGCCCGGTGGGGCAGTTGTAGTCGCCGACACCGGTCTGGCAGTCGGCACGCACGTTCATCGTCTCCGGCACGTGGACCGTGATCTTGCCGACCCCGCTCTCGAGTCGTACGGTCCGGTCGGCGGTGAGTTCGACCGCGCGCAGGTCCAGGGCCATCTCGCCGATGCCGAGTGAGTACTCGGCCTGGATGTCGTTCTCGGTCAACGGCTTCCACTCGCGGTCACCGACCCCGCCGGGCGGCAGCGGGCCGGACAGGCCGTTGACCCCGGAGATCACGGTGGTGACGATGACCGCGGCACCGAGAGAGACCGCGATGGGCGCCAGGCCCGTGCTGTGCTCGCCGGTGCGACGCTTGACGACGGCCGCGACGAGGAGTCCGGCTCCGATCACGGCGAGGGAGAGCGACAGGATGTGGGGGACGGTGAACCACTCGACACCCATCTGGTGCAGGCCCGCACCGATCGCACCCACGATGGTCGCCAGACCGACCACGATCAGGGTCAGCGGTGAGCGACGGTGCCGACGGACGGCCGGTTCGGCCGGGCGGGTCGGTTCGGGCAGATCCCAGGCGAACCGCGCCGCTCCCAACGGATCCCACGCGGGTGGACTCGCCTCGAGTGGTTCGTTCTTCGACAGTTCGACTTCCGGCACCGGGGTGGCCGGGTGTTCGGTGGCCGGATTCCCGCCGATCGCGGACGTGCCCGGTGCTTTGGTCATGGATACTCCTGGGGTCTGGGGGCCGTCCGTGGGGGTGACCGCGCCGGGGGCCGGGTGGCTCATCGCGCGCGGCACCCACCGTTCGAACTGCCCGGCCGCCGGTGGCGGGACGACGATGTCGGTGACCGCCGCGGTGTCGATGCTGGTACCGGCCGGTGGAGTCGGGGTCCGCAGGTACAGCAGGTACCAGCCGCCGAGCATCAGGATCGCGCCGACGAGCCCGCCCGAGCCCCAGGTGCGATTGGGGCCGAATGAGGTGACGATGACGATCGCGAGCACGACCAGCAGGATCACCTGCGGATTCCCCAGGCCGTGCATCGAGTTGTGCGACGCGGTGTGACCGGCCCGGGGGGAATCGACACGGAGCGCATCGGCGCGGGCGCGTCCGGCGCCCGGGAACGCGACCCAGGCCGCGAGATAGAGGATGAGTCCGCTGCCGCCGAAGAAGGCGGCCACCACGAACGCGACCTTCACCAGAGTCGGGTCGACGCGATACCGGGCGGCGATGCCGGTGCACACGCCGGCAATCGTCCGATCGTCGGGCCGATACGGACGGGTCGCCCACAGGCCCTGGATCTGCTGCTGGAACTCCTTGGTGTCCATGACGATCATCGTGCCGCCCGTCCGGCCCCGGACACATCGGGTGATCCCCTGAATTGTCCCCCGGAGAATCCGCCAGGCCCGGGGGCGGCGGAGCGGACACACCCTGAGATCGCGGCGCATGAACCGGGGTTGACCCCGATGTCGCGAAGCCGATCGCATGGGACGATCGAGGAGTGAGTCGAATGGAGGTCGAGCCGGTCCCGAAACTGGTGCGCCGCGACGGCGGCCGCGTCGTCGCCGGTGTCGCCGGCGGATTGGCCGATCATCTCGGGGTCGAGGTCTTCCGCGTGCGGATCGTCTTCGTGGTCCTGGCCGCGCTGGCCGGCGCCGGGGTCGCCGCCTACGGGCTGCTGTGGTTCTTCTGCCCGCAGGGCGACGACACCGCGTCACCGGCACCGGGAGAGCGTCGTCAATCCCTCGGTCTGGCGATGGTCGGGCTGGTGGCCATGGGCGTGGTCGGATTCGCGGCGTCGGGGACCCCGGCGGAGTACCTCATCCCGTTCGTCTTCATCGCGTTGGGCGCCGCCCTCGTGTGGCGCGAATTCGACACATCCCCGCGCGCACCCCGCACCCCACTGCGCACTTGGACGCGGTTGATCGGCGGCGTCGCGCTCGTTGTCGGCGGCCTCGTGGTCGTGGTGGTGGCCGGGGATCGCAGCTTCGGCGGTCTCAATTCCACGATCCTCGCGGTCGGGGCGACCCTGATCGGCGTCGTCCTGTTGACCGTGCCCCTGTGGATGCGGATGCTGCGCACCATCAACGAGGAGCGCTCGGCCCGCATTCGCAACGCCGAGCGCGAGGAGATCGCCTCGCATCTGCACGACTCGGTCCTGCAGACCCTGGCCCTGATCCAGAAGAAGGCGGGCCGCCCCGAGGAGGTGGCACGCCTGGCCCGGAGTCAGGAACGCGAGCTGCGGGCCTGGCTGTTCGGCGACCCGGCCACCGAACGCGGCTCGCTCGCGGCCGCACTCCGGAGTGTCGGCGCCGAGGTCGAGGACGCCTACGGTATCGAGGTGGAGATCATCACCGTCGGCGATCTGCGTCCGGACAACACCCGGGACGCCAAACGCTGGTCGGCTCTCGTGGGGGCCACCCGCGAGGCGCTGGTCAACGCCGCCAAGCACTCCGGTGAACGCACCGTGGACGTGTACGGCGAGATCACCGACGACGAGGTCGAGGTGTATGTCCGTGACCGGGGAATCGGTTTCGACCCCGACGCCGTCGACGACGACCGCCAGGGCATCTCCCGGTCGATCCGCGCACGTGTGGAGAGGATGGGCGGCCGCGTGCGGATCACGTCGACCCCCGGGCGCGGGACGAACGTGGGTCTGATGATGCCGCGTGGTGACGGGGGATCGGGATCGATCGACGAGAGAGCGGACGACACCCGACGCTCTGCCGAGGTGACCGTCGACGCGGTCGCCCCGACCGACAACAGGAAGGCACGATGACGCCGAGTTCCCCGAGTTCCGACCCGACCGGCCCCGGTCCGGTGACCGTCTATCTCGTCGACGACCATGCGGTCTTCCGCTCCGGGGTCCGTGCCGAACTGGCCGACGAGCCGGGCCTGCGCGTCGTCGGCGAGGCGGGCACCGTACCCGAGGCAATCGACGGGATCGTGGCGGCGGCTCCCGATGTGGTCCTGCTCGACGTGCACATGCCGGCCGGCGGCGGGGTGGCGGTCCTGCGCGGGGTGCTCGATCGACTCGGATCGAACGGAACGGGTTCGAATGCAACGGGTTCGACACCGCCGGTCTTCCTGGCCCTGAGTGTGTCGGACGCGGCCGAGGATGTCATCGCGACCATCCGGGCCGGTGCCCGCGGTTACGTGACCAAGACGATCGCGGGCCCGGAACTCGCCGACGCGGTCCGCCGGGTCGCCGACGGCGACGCGGTGTTCAGCCCACGTCTCGCGGGTTTCGTCCTCGACTCGTTCACCGGAAAATCCTCGGCACCCGAACCGCCGCTCGACCCCGAACTCGACTCGCTGACCAGGCGCGAACTGGAGGTGTTGCGCCTGCTGGCGCGCGGGTACACCTATCGGGAGATCGCCGAGGAGCTGTTCATCTCGATCAAGACGGTCGAGACACATGCGTCGAACGTTTTGCGGAAGACCCAGCAGTCCAACCGCAATGCCCTCACCCGATGGGCGGCCACCCGTCACATCGGCTGACCGCAGCGCCCGACGGCTCAGCGCAACAGCGCGATGGTGAGCACGACGACGACCGCGAGCACGGCGAAGAACACGAAGATCGACACCGCCAGTGCCGTGCTCGACGTGCCCGGCGCCGGCGGACCGGGGTTCGGTTGCCGGGATCCGGATGAGTACTGCTGGGAGGCAGGCGGTCTCGGCGTCGACGAATGTGGTTGCGGCGTCGACATCAGGGTCGGGGACATGCCGCGACGTGTGTCCGGAAGGTCGCGGGAGCCGCGATCGGCGGACATCGTCGGGGCGTAGGGGGGCAGGGTGGCACCGGCCGGACGATGCGAACCGGTCGTCGACGACCGGCCGCCGCGCTGTGACCAGGTCGGCGTGCCCGCTCCGGGCCGGGTGATGAGGCCGGTCAGGACCTGGTCGCGGGTGCCTCGGGAACCGGCCGCGAACGAGGTGAGCATGTCTCGTGCCTGACTCATCGTCGGGCGTTTGGTCGGGCTCGGTTCCAGGAGGCGCAGCAGGATCGGCTCGAGCTCGGCGGCATTCTGCATGGGATTGATGCGTGCGCGTGCGACCTTGTGTAGCAGCGCGATCGAGTTGTCGTCGACACCGAAGGGCGGCTGACCCTCCACCATCGTGTAGACGGTCGCGCCCAGCGAGTAGACGTCCGAGGCCTCCTGCGGATCGGCGCCGCGCGCGACCTCGGGAGCGAAATACGCAGGCGTTCCGGTGATCACGCCGGTCTGGGTGAGAGTGACATCGTCCTTCGCCCGCGAGATCCCGAAGTCGGTGATCTTGACCAGGCCGGTCTGCCGTCCGCCCTCGGCGATGAGGATGTTGCCGGGCTTGATGTCGCGGTGCACGATCCCCGCGGCGTGGGCCTCGACCATCGCATCGGCCACCTGGGCGCCGATCTGGGCGGCCTCGGCGGGCGCGAGAGTCTTTGTGGTGTGCAAGATCTGGGCCACACTGCGGGAGGGTAGGTATTCCATGACCAGCCAGGGCTCACCCCGGTCGAGGGCGACATCGTGCATGGCGATCGCATTGCGGTGGGAGAGCTTCGCGGCGATCCGCCCCTCCCGCATGGCCCGCTTGCGCACGTTGTCGGCGGAGTCCTCGGTGAGGCCCTCGGTGGAGACGACCTGCTTGACGGCGACGTCACGGTCGAGGAGCTGGTCGCGGGCGAGCCACACGGTTCCCATGCCGCCGCCGCCGATGCGCGACTTCAGACGGTACCGGCCGGCCACCAGGTACTGGGGACCCGGCGCATGGTGGGTTCCGGCGGTCGTCGACATACGGAGATGATAGCGGCGAGGTCGACGCCGCGGGCACCGCACTTGACAGCCATCTCGTACGTATGTTCGACTCCCATCATGCGATGGTCGGATCAGGCGGTCGAGGTCGACGACGGGTCGCTCCCGGGGCTGAGCCGCTCGGGTCTGGTGCGGTCGGTGCGTACGCCCGATTTCGAGGGTGTCACATTCCACGAGGTGCTGGCCAAGAGTGCGCTCAACCGCGTGCCGGAGGCCTCGCAGCTCCCGTTTCAGTTCACGGTCAACACCTTTCGCGGGTGCACGCATGCCTGCCGCTACTGTTTCGCCCGTCCGACGCACGAGTACCTCGACCTCGACGCGGGCACCGATTTCGACACCCAGGTCGTGGTGAAGCTCAACGTCGCGGCGGTGTTGCGCAAGGAACTCAAACGCCGGTCGTGGACCCGGGAGACGGTGGCGCTGGGCACCAACACGGACCCGTATCAGCGTGCCGAGGGGCGGTACCGACTCATGCCGGGCGTGATCTCCGCGCTCGCCGAGTCCCGGACGCCGTTCTCCATCCTGACCAAGGGCACCTTGATCCGTCGGGATCTTCCGCTGTTGCGTCAGGCTGCGGGGGAGGTCTCGGTCAGCGTCGGGATCTCGCTGGCGATCCTCGATCAGGACCTGCAGAAGAAGATCGAACCGGGGACGCCGTCGCCCCAGGCGCGGCTGTCGGTGATCCGCGATCTCGCCGATGCCGGCATCGCGCCGCATGTGATGGTGGCCCCCGTCATCCCGTACCTCACGGATTCGACCGCGCATCTCGACTCGTTGCTCGAGGCACTCGCCGAGGCGGGCGCGTCTGGTGTGACCGCGTTCCCGATGCATCTGCGATCCTCGACCAAGCCGTGGTTCCTCGAGTGGCTGGCGGAGGAGCATCCGGCGCTCATCCGCCGGTACCGGGGGCTCTACGGGCGTGGCGCCTATGTCACCCCGGAGTACTCCTCGTGGCTGCGTGACCGGATGAAGCCGCTCGTGCACCGGCATGGCCTGGCCGGTTCCGGCGGTCTCCGGCAATCGGGTCCCGACTCGCCGGCGACGGTGGCCGCGCCCGAGCTGCAGCACGCCCTCACCCTGTTCTGACCCGTGCCGTCCTGACCGCGCCCCTGAGCTGGGCTGTTTTCGGCGTGGATGCAAACATCCTGTGCTGCGCAACGGCTTTCGGCTTCGGTTGACGCTTGTCGGTGGTTGGTTCTACTCTCGAACAATCGAAACAGTGTTCGAATGATCGGCGGACGAGGGGCCTCCTCGGGATCGTTCGGGAACTGTGTCGAGAACCCTGATGGCGCGCACCTTCCCGGCTCGCTCGAGAACTACTCATGTCGACTGGAGGGTGCCGGAATGGATGTCTCTGCTGGTGTGGCCGTGACCGATGCCGTGACCGATACGGCGGCCGGTGGCCGGGCCGACGAGCTGGCGGGTTTGCGCCGGCGGATGGCGGCCATGTCCGGTCGGCCCGACCAGCGGGTGGTCGAGGTCCGAGACCGGTCGGTGGGTGTCCTCCCCGTGCCGGAATCGTTGTCGGACATCTTGCCGCACAACGGTATTCCGCGAGGGTCGGTGGCCCGGCTCGACGGCGCCCGTTCGGTGCTGATCGCGATGATCGCTTCGGTGACCCGTGCGGGTGGACAGGTGGGGATCGTCGGGTTGCCCCGGTTGAGTCTGCTGCCCGCGGCGGAGATGGGCGCCGACCTGTCCCGCATCGCCACCATCCCCGATCCCGGTCCCGACCCGGTCGAGGTGGCAGCGGTGCTGCTCGACGGTATGGACCTGGTGATCCTGGACCTGGGGAGCGGTGGCGAGGGTGCTCGCCCGCGGAACGAGATGGTGGCCCCCTCGCGTGCCCGGGTGGTCATGGGCCGCGTGCGCAAGCAGTCGTCGGTGCTGCTGGTGACCGGTGGTGCATGGCCGGGTGCGCAACTGGCCCTCGAGGCCCGTGTCCTCACCTACCGGCACAGTCCGGGCCTGCCCGGCCGGTCTGCTCCCGCCTCCCGCGCGGCCGGTCTCGACTCCGCACGCAGCGGCTACGGCCGCATCGGCGGGATGCGGCTGGAGGTCACGGTGTCGGGCCGCGGCCGGCGATCCGAGAGCACCGAGGTCGAACTCCGGGCGACGGGCCACGGTGCCGATCGCACGGTCGAGATGGTCGCGGCGGCGACCGTCTCCCCGGTGCTCGCGGTGGCGAACTGATGCCCTCCGGAGAGCAGGGGTCCCGGCGTATCCTCGCGCTCTGGTGCCCGGACTGGCCGGCGATGGCCGCGGCGGCCGAGGCGGATCTGCCCCCGCTGCATCCGGTCGCGGTGCTGTCGGCGAATCGGGTGGTGGCCTGTTCGGCCTCGGCACGGGCCGCCGGTGTGCGGCGGGGAATGCGGAAGCGACAGGCGCAGGCGGCGTGCACGGAGATGACCGTGGTCGCCGCCGACGAGAACCGGGACGGACGGCTGTTCGAACCGGTGGTCGCCGCGGTCGCCGAGGTGATCCCCGCCCTCGAAGTGCTCCGGCCGGGTCTCCTGGTGATCGCCGGCGACCGTGCCGCCCGCTACTTCGGCGGGATGGAGGCCCTCGCGGAGGAGCTCGTCGACGTGGTGTCGGCGTGCGGCATCGAGTCGCAGGTCGGCATCGCCGACGAGATCTTCACCGCCGTCCTCGCCGCCCGGAACGGGCATCAGGTGGAGCCCGGGGGTGACCGGGAGTACCTCGCCGGCCGCCCCGTCGCCGACCTCGCCGTCGAACCCAGCATGAGCGATCCGTCCCGTGCCGATCTCGTGGAGTTGCTGCGCCGGTTGGGGATCGGCACGATCGGCGCCTTCGCCGACATGTCCGTCACCGACGTCGCCACCCGGTTCGCCCGGGATGCGGTCGTCGCGCACCGGCTGGCCAATGCGCTGCCGGGGCGTGTCCCGTCGTCACGTGGTGTGCCGGCCGAACTCGACGTCGACCACACCTGCGACCCGCCGGTCGACCGCATCGACGTCGCGGCGTTCATCGGTCGCACCCTCGCCGACGTGCTGCACCGACGCCTGCGTGATGCCGCGGTGGCCTGCACGCGACTCACCATCATCGCGACCACCGAACGCGGACAACAGCATTCGCGAACCTGGCGATGTGCCCAACCGCTGACGCCGGAGACGACCGCGGATCGTGTCCGATGGCAACTCGAGGGGTGGCTGACCGGCGCGGCGCGGCCCACCTCCCCGCGGGTCGAGCCGCGCGCAGCGAGGAGCAGTGCCCGACCCGACTCGCCGATCGTCCGGCTGCGGCTCGAACCGGTCGAGGTCGTCGAGGCCGGGGCCCTGCACTATCAGCTCACCGACGATCTCTCCCGTGGCGGGCTGGCCGGTGAACCGGATGTGGAGGAGCGCGCCCGGCGTTCGCTGGTGCGGATACAGGGGCTGCTGGGCGGGGATGCGGTCCGTATTCCCGTGCTGAGCGGTGGTCGTGGACCCGCCGAACGGATCACCATGGTCTCACTGGGCGACGAGCCGGCTCCGCGCCGGGATCCGTCGGCGCCATGGCCCGGACGCCTGCCACAACCCAGCCCGACGGTGCTGGTGGAGACCGCGATCCACGTGCTCGACGCCGTGGGGCAACCGGTGAAGGTGACCGATCGCGGGGCCTTCACCGCCGAACCGGTGACCGTCGCGCTGGCCTCGTCCCGGGCGCGCCGGTCGAGTTGGGGCCTGTGCTGGTGGGCCGGGCCCTGGCCGGTCGGAGGCGCCGACCGGCCCGCCGGGGCCTCGGTGCCGACCGGAGCCGCCGAGACCGGACTGACCGCGCGGGCGCAGGTGCTGCTCGACGATTCGCGCGCCCTGCTGCTGTGTTACCGCGCCGGGGAGTGGATCGTCGAAGGTGTCTACGAGTGACTGCGTCCCGCGGAGTGGCTTCGAGAAGAAACGCCGCGACCGAAAGCGTGCGCGTTCGCCTCTGAGATGCCACTCTCGACGCATGGCACGTACCTGGTTGTCGGTGACAGTGGAACTGCTCGGTGGTCGCGGCGTTGAGTTGTGGCCCTGGCCCGGAAGGGTTTTCGCGGTCGGACCGGCGCACACGTTCAAGGATCTGGCGACCGCCATCGATGACGCGTTCGCTCGATGGGATCGTTCCCATCTGTCACTTTTCACCCTGGACGACGGCAGGGTGGTCGCCGACGCCGCGCTCGGTGCCGACCTGGCCGGTGGTATCGGCGGCCCGATCTCCGAGCCCGTGGACATCGCCACGGCCAAGGTCGCCGCGTTCGCAGCGACCGGTTCCGAGTTCCAGTACACCTTCGATCTAGGCGACGAGTGGACCCATCGGTGCGTCGTGGGAGATCTGAAGGTCGACCCGGTGGACGTGTTGGGCATCAAGCCGACAGCGCCGCTGGCGTACTTCGGTTGGGGCGACATCCCGGATCAGTACGGTCGACGGACGGCCGATGGGGACGACGAGACGCCACCACGCCCCACCGTTCCTCATCCGATGCTCGTCGGCCAGTGGCCCGCGCAGAAGGAGATACGTGAACTCGATCTGGGCGAGGTACGCGGGTCGATCGCGTCGTCGGATGCCGATCGTTTCCTGGATGCCGTCATCGGATGCGATCTGCACGACGCACTCCAGCAGGTCGGCCCCGGGGTACCGATGGCACTGCAGAAGCGCCGCGAGCGAGCCGAACCGGTGGCTGTGTCGATCGTCGAACAACTCAAACGACGGGGAGAGGCCGGCGACGCCGAACTCGCCGAGGAACTGCTCGCGAGCCTGCGCGGGGAACCCGCGCCGGGACGGCCGATCGCGGTGGATCTCGAGATGCTCAGCGACGAGATGGAGGGTGATCCGAACCGGTCCACCGGCGGACTCATCGACCTGAGCACCGGCTTCGTGTACAACGACGAGATGCTCGACCCGGGCGTGCTCGATGAGGAGATCGACGTCGAGGAGGACCCGGACCGCTGGCTGCGCTTCGACTGCATCGGTTCGCGCGACAGCTGGCGGGACATGGCCGATTTCGCCACGCGCACCACCGATCCCGACCTGCGAAACCGTCTGGAGCGCGCGATCGAGGGACGAGGTGCGTTCCGCAGGTTCCGGGACGTCGTCCACGAAGCGGGTGTGAGTCAGCAGTGGTATGCGTTCTCCACCGACCGCAAGTTCGGACGGGCACGCAAATTCCTGGTCCGTGAAGGCATCCGACCGATCTGACTCAACTGTTGTGCCCCCGCGCGATGACCGGCCACCGGCTGTCCGAGCCGTCGATCGCCACCAGTTCGTCGACGAGATTGACCGCAGTGCAGACGTGGTTCGGCACCACCCGGATCACGTCGCCCAACCGGGGGGCTGACGTCGATTCCGCCGGGAACTCCACCACCGCGTGATGTTCGGACAACTGCACGACGCGGGCGTCGGGGTGATCGAGGAGGCGTCCGTGGCCGGTCGCCCAGGCGGCTCGGTCGGCGCCGAGGATCTTGCTGCCCGCGTCGACGACGATCCGTCCGGGTTCGCTCCGCACCACGGTCGCCACCGCGGTCAACGCGACGTCGTCGAATCCGCAGGTGCCGATCTCGACCTGCTGGGCGTCGTTGAGGGGATACACGCCCGGACGGATCTCGGTGAGCACGCCCGCATACGTGGGGTCGCCGACGAATTCGACGGTGGGTGTGGATCCGCCGCTGCGCACCCGCGGATCGATGCCCTGCGCTCGGAGACTCTCCGCCGCCGTACGCAGTGCCGCCACCTCCTGTTCCGCGGCCCGCCGGCGGGTGTCGCCGACGCCGTAGCCGTGGCCGGGGAAGGTGAAGACGCCGACGACGTCGAGCCCCGCCTCGTTGAGTTCGGCGAGGTTGTCGCGGAAGTCGCAGGCCTCCTTGGTGCAGCCGGGGGTCATGGCCGCCGGGTAGAAGTAGACGATGACCTTGGAGTCCTCGTAGTCCGAGAGTGATACCGACGAGCCGTGCGCATCGGTGAGTGTGAACCCGGGCGCGGTGTCGCCGACGGCAAGACGGGATGTGCCAGACATGGGGGTCAGGCTAACCGATGAAGCAGGTCGGCCGGGTAATCGACCCGCAGTCGGGCAATCCGGGCATCGGGGCGGCGGCCGCGCGCGGGACGAGGCTCACGACGTCGTGATGACGTAGGCTCGACGTATCGTCTGCTCCGTCGACGCGTTCGTGACCGGCTCCGGTTCCCGCGCGCGTCGGCGGTGTCA
>ERZ501064.103-NODE-103-length-23214-cov-8.617039_pt1 | contig 23214 bp, 21 predicted proteins | sample MGYA00510851_ERZ501064 | MGnify/ENA primary metagenome ERZ501064 (study PRJEB25958, sample SAMN03398529) | human skin metagenome | study: EMG produced TPA metagenomics assembly of the Human Skin Microbiome Metagenome (human skin metagenome) data set. | reverse complement strand
GCTTCCGATCTCGGTGGGCTGCGTCACCTACCCGTCGATGTCGGTCGTCTCCACGAGGTCACTGGGCGAAACGTGCCTGCGCGTCGTCCGTCGCCGGACTGAACAGATTGACGAGGTTTCCGTCGGGATCGCGGAACAGCAGTGAGCGGTTGCCCCACGGCATGGTCGTGGGTTGGTTCACGAAGTCGTCGACGACGCCCTGCAACGTGGGGTAGAGGGCGTCGACGTCGTCGACCACGGGACCGGTTCCTTCGTGGACACGGTCGCACGCTCGCTCGACCTGGATTCGCTGCGCGTGATCGAGACCGGCGGTGATGTGTACCAGTCCGAACGTCAGCAGTGGGACAGCGGCAACAACGCCGTCGCCCTCGAGCCCGGGGTGGTCATCACCTACGACCGGAACACGACCACCAACACCCTGCTGCGCAAGGCCGGCGTCGAGGTCATCACCATCGTCGGGGCCGAACTCGGGCGCGGTCGCGGCGGCGGGCACTGCATGACGTGTCCGCTCATCAGGGACGCGGTCGACTACTAGCCGACGACCAGCGTGCCGGGAAGCAGGCACCCCGACACGCGCCAGAAACGCATTTGCCACCGGCTGCGACAATGTACCCGTGAGTAGGCCCCATGTTTCGCACCTCAACCAGAACCTCAAGCCGCTCGAGCAGTCGCTCAAGCTGCAGAACGTGTGCTACGAGATCCGCGGTCCCGTCCACGCGCACGCGCAGCGGCTCGAGGCGGAGGGCCATAGAATCCTCAAGCTGAACATCGGCAACCCGGCGCTGTTCGGTTTCGAGGCCCCCGACGTGATCATGCGCGACATGATCCACGCCCTCCCCTACGCGCAGGGCTACTCCGAGTCGGCCGGTGTCCTGTCCGCGCGTCGTGCCGTGGTGACCCGCTACGAGCTCATCCCCGACTTCCCGTACTTCGACGTCGACGACGTCATCCTGGGCAACGGCGTCTCCGAGCTCATCACGATGACGATGCAGGCGCTGCTGAACGACGGCGACGAGGTTTTGATCCCGGCACCCGACTACCCGCTGTGGACCGCGATGACCTCGCTGTCCGGCGGGCAGCCCGTGCACTACCGCTGCGACGAGGAGAACGGGTGGAACCCCGACGTCGCCGACATCGCCGCGAAGATCACCGACCGCACCAAGGCGATCGTCATCATCAACCCGAACAATCCGACCGGCGCGGTCTACTCACGGGAGGTCCTCGAGCAGCTCGTCGAACTCGCCCGTGAGCATTCGCTGTTGATCCTCGCCGACGAGATCTACGACAAGATCATCTACGACGACGCCGAGCATGTGAACGTGGCGTCGCTGGCGCCGGATCTGTTGTGCCTCACCTTCAACGGTCTGTCGAAGGCGTACCGCGTCTGCGGCTACCGCGCCGGGTGGGTCGTGATGACCGGACCGAAGGACCACGCGCGCGGGTTCATCGAGGGCATGGGCATCCTGGCGTCGACGCGCCTGTGCGCCAACGTGCCGGGCCAGCACGCGATCCAGGTGGCCCTCGGCGGTTACCAGTCCATCGAGGCCCTGGTCTCCCCCGGTGGCCGGTTGTACGAACAGCGGAACGTGACCTGGGAGAAGCTGAACGAGATCCCCGGGGTCAGCTGCGTCAAGCCCAAGGGCGCGCTGTACGCCTTCCCCCGCCTCGATCCCGAGATCTACGAGATCCACAACGACGAACTGTTCGTCCAGGACCTGCTGCTGCAGGAGAAGATTCTCGTCGTCCAGGGGACGGGGTTCAACCTCGACGACCACAACCACTTCCGCATCGTCACGCTGCCGTGGTCCCGGGATCTGACCGAGGCCGTGGAGCGGATCGGCAACTTCCTGTCGTCATATCGGCAGTGACCCCACGGACTCCCCCGCGAAGTCCCTGATGAGGGCCCGGTCATCCGACCGGGCCCTCTCTGCTTCCGTGGGGTCTGGACATTTATGTAACCGTTGGTAACGTGTACCTCCATCGGCGGGGCACACACAACGAGGTGACAGATGGCTCAACAGGCGATTCGACGACCCGAGTGGCGTCCGGGGACCGTCAGCAACAACGGGATCCGGCTGGCCACCTACCAGCTGGGCGATCCGTCGAAACCGACGGTGCTGCTGGTGCACGGCTGGCCGGACACCCACCACCTGTGGACCCACATCGCGCCGCGGCTGGCGGAGCAGTATCACGTGGTCGCCTATGACTGCCGCGGCTTCGGCGAGAGCGACCGCCCCCGGCAGGTCGCCGCCTACCGCCTCGACGAGCTCGCCGACGACCTGTACGCGGTCGCGGAGTCGGTGAGTCCCGACGAGGCGGTGCACGTCGTCGCACACGACTGGGGGTCGGTGCAGACATGGGAGGCCGTCAGCCGCCCCCGCGCGAACGCCCGCATCGCCTCGTTCGTCTCGGTGTCCGGCCCCAACCTCGACCACCTCGGTCAGTTCGTCCGCGATCAGGTCGCCAGCCCCACCCCTAGGCACCTGCGCAATGTGCTCGCGCAGTCGATGTCGTCGGCCTACACAGGCCTGTTCCAGCTTCCGGTGCTCCCCAACGTGTTGTTGCGCGCGATGGGCAATCCGGCGGTGTGGAAACAGTTCCTGCGCGCGGTCGAGGGCACGCCACCGGAGAACGTCGACGTCGCCGACTCGTTGCGCCGCGACATGGTGAGCGGCCTCGCCCTGTACCGCGCGAACATCCGCGCCAAACTCCTGCGGCCCGATCCGCGGACCACCACGGTGCCGGTGCTCCAGGTGGTCAACGAACGCGACATCGCGCTGCGGCCGGCCATCTACGACATCACGCCGACGTACGTCGCGAAACTCTGGCGCCGCGACACCCCGACCGGACATTGGCTGCCCTACACCCACCCCGACTATCTGACCGATCTCGTCCTGGATTTCCTTGCGGTGCAGACCAACAGTGGAGCCCCGGCCCCGGTCATCGAGCGGGCTCGCCTGTTCACCGAACCGAAACCGCTGGCGGGCAAACTTGTCGTGATCACCGGTGCGGGCAGCGGCATCGGACGCGAGACGGCCCTGGCACTGGCCGAACGCGGGTGCGAGCTCGTCCTGGCCGACCTCGACCTCGCGTCCGCCGACGAGACCGCCCGCGCCTGCAAGGCCGCGGGGTCGGCCGCGCACGCCTACCTCCTCGACGTCTCGGACACCGCCGAGTTCGCCACCTTCGCCGCTCGCGTCCGAGATGCCCACGGCATCCCCGACATCGTGGTCAACAACGCCGGAATCGGTTTGGCCGGTGGGGTGTTGGCGGCCACCGACGAGCAGGTCGACCGGCTCCTCGACGTCAACCTGCGCGGCGTCGTCACCGGCAGCCGGGAGTTCGGCCGGCAGATGGTCGAGCGCGGGGTCGGCGGGCACATCGTCAACATCGCGTCGGCCGCGGCGTTCACGCCGTCACGCAGCCTCGGCCTGTACTCGGCGTCGAAGGCGGGGGTGCTGCTGTTCTCCGAGTCGCTGCGCGCCGAGCTCGCCGAACACCGCATCGGCGTCAGCGCGATCTGTCCCGGACTCGTCGACACCAACATCGTCTCCTCGACGCCGATCGCCGGCCTCGACGCCGAGACCGAACAGGCCCGCCGCGATCGGCTCGACCGGTTCTACCAGCGCCGGGGATTCACCCCGGACCGGGTCGCCGGTGAGATCGTCGCTGCCATCGAGCACAACAAGGCGGTGGTGCCGGTGACCGTGGAGGCGAAGGTGGGATACCGGATCTACCGCTTCGCGCCGTGGCTGTCGCGCATCGGCGCCCGTCAGAACATCACGGGGTAAACGCCATGACGCACAACGACAATCGTGCATCGGGGGACGCACCGTCGGCCGATCCGGGGCCCGTCGAGCTGCACGCCCGCAACGTGGCATTCGACTGGGACGATGTCCCGCTCCACTGGATACCCGGCCACCCGGTCGCGTCGAACTTCATCAGCGTGCTCAATCTCCTGCTCCCGGAGGGCGAGCGGTGGTTCGTGCAGACCTACAACGAGGCCCTTCCGCTGGTCGACGACGAGGAACTCGCCTCTCGCATGCGAGGATTCATCGGCCAGGAGGCGATGCACGCCGAGGCCCACGATCACGTCCTGTGGGAGTTCCTCGATCACCACGGCATCGACCCGCGGCCCTACCAGCTGCAGATGGAGTGGATCTTCCGCAAGGTGCTCGGCCCGCTGGAGGGTGGCACCCAGGCGGCCCGCGACAAACACCTCGTCGAACGCCTCTGGCTCATCGCGGCTTTGGAGCACTACACCGCCATCCTCGGCGACTTCGCGTTGAACAACACCTGGACCCGGGTCGGGGCGCACCCCACGATGACCGACCTGTTCATGTGGCACGGCGCGGAGGAGGTGGAGCACCGGGCCGTCGCACACGATGTCGCCGCGTACTTCGGCGACGGATATCTGCGTCGCGGCCGGGCGATGTTCGTGGTGCTGCCGATCCTGTTGATCCTCATCCAGCGGGGTTACCGATTCATCATGGGCCAGGACAGGTCGTTGTCGTACAACTACTTCCAGAAGACCTGGCATTACCACCGCGGGGTGCGGGCCGGCGTGCTCCCGAAGATGCGGACGATCGTCTTCGCCACCTTCAGCTACTTCCGGCCCGGGTTCCGGCCGGAGGACATCGGCAGCACCGCTCAGGCGGTCGCCTATCTCGCGAGCTCGCCGGCCGCGCGCAACGCGGCGTGAGCGCGGACTGGAGAGCAGGGTCATGAACCAACGCGCGCATCCGCATTCGACAACGCTCACGCAACCACCGCCCCACCTGCACGGCCGATGGCGGCACGACCCGCTGCTCACCGTCGGCACCATGATGTTCCGGGCGTGGTGGCCGGTCTGGCGGCCGCTGTCACCGCTGCGCCGAGGTGCGGTGAGCGACGGGACCACCCGGGTCCGGATCGCCGGACGCGAGGTGGTCGCGCGCGACGAGAACGTCATCGCGCTCACCCTCGCCGCCGCGGACGGTGGCGCGCTGCCGAACTGGCACGCCGGGGCGCACATCGATCTGTTGTTGCCGTCGGGACGCATGCGGGAGTACTCGCTGTGCGGTGACACCGCGGATCGGGAGCACTACCGGATCGCGGTGCGCCGGATTCCCGACGGCGGTGGCGGTTCGGTCGAGGTCCACGACTCGTTGCGTATCGGCGACGTCTTCTCGATCAAGGGTCCCCGCAACGCCTTTCCGTTCGCGGTCCCCGGCCACGGATCACCTGCGCGCCGAATCCGCTTCGTCGCGGCCGGAATCGGCATCACCCCGATCCTGCCGATGCTCGCCACGGCAGAGCGCTTCGGGCTGGACTGGTCGATGATCTACACCGGCCGCACCGCCGAGTCGATCCCGTTCCTCGACGAGGTGGCAGCGTTCGGCGACCGCGTCACCATCCGGACCGACGACGTCCACGGACTGCCGAGCATGGCCGAACTGGTCGGTCCCGTCGACGCCCCCGCCGACCTCGCCGTCTACTGTTGCGGCCCGGTTCCCATGCTGGAGGGGCTTCGCCGTCATCTCGCGACACGCGCCGACATCGAGCTGCACTACGAGCGGTTCAGCCCGCCACCGGTGGAGAACGGCTCCGAGTTCACGGTGACGCTGGCCTCGACCGGTCAGGAGATCCCAGTCGCCGCAGACGAATCGGCGCTCGCCGCGATCCGCCGGGTGGTGCCGTCGGTACCGTACTCGTGCCGTCAGGGGTTCTGCGGCACCTGCAAGGTCAGGACGCTGTCCGGCGAGGTCGACCACCGCGACAACATCCTGACCGAACCCGAGCGCGCGGCCGGGACCATGCTGACCTGCGTCTCACGCAGTCCCGGCGGGAACCTCACCCTCGACCTCTGAGGCTTCCGCCCCCTGAGCTGAGGTGTGAGGAGCGCTGGCGACAACCCCTCCGCTCCCTGAGGTGCGAGGAGCGCTAGCGACGAGCCACGAAGGGTTCCCGCTGCCCCGCAACAAGAATGCCGCCGCGACGCCCGCGACCGCCGTGACGGCGACCGCGGCCCAGACCGCGTCGTGCAATCCGACCATGAAGGCGTCCTGCACCGCGATCCGGACCGCATCACCGATCGCGCCCGGCGCCTGGTCGGCCACCCCGGCCCCGGCCATCACCGATTGCTTCGCCGCGTCGACCGCCTCGGCCGGCAACCCGCTGCCCGACAGCCGGTCCCCGACCCCGGCGACATACGCCGATGTCAGGATCGATCCGAGGACCGCGACACCGAGCGTCCCGCCGATCTCGCGTGTCGTGTCGTTGACCGCACTGCCCGCGCCGGCCTGTTCCGGACGCAGTGCGTCCATGATGAGCTGGGTGCACGGGCCGGAGATGAAGGCGAGACCCGCCGCCATCAGCGACATCGCCCAGATGATGAGTTCCCAATACCCGGAGTCCCGCGCGGAGAGCTCGACGAGCGCGAACCCGCCGGACATCAGGAAGGCCCCGGTCACCGAGACCACCCGGGGCCCGAAACGGTGCGACAGTGCCATCGCAACCGGCGACAGCGCTGCCATCACGATCGCGAACGGGAGGGTACGGACACCAGCGGCCAGCGGACCGTATCCCTTCACCGCCTGGAAGAACTGGGTGATCAGGAAGATGAAGCCGAAGAGCGCGAAGAACGCGACGCTGATCATCCCGGCGGCGGTCGCGAAGCGCCGGTTGGCGAAGAGCCGGACGTCGAGGATGGGGTGCGCGATCCGCAGCTGTGTGGCCACGAACACCGCCAGGATGGCCACTGCGACAACGACACCCACCACCGTGCGCGCCGTGGCCCAACCGACGTGGGGCGCCTCGATCAGGGTGAAGGTCAGCAGGCCCAGGCCGGCGATCGAGAGCACAACCCCGAGCGCGTCGAACCGGGGCACCGACACCGGTCGCGTGCCGGGTACGACCGCCAGGATCATCGCGAGGGCCACCACTCCGAACGGGACGTTCACCCAGAACACCGATGTCCACGAGAAGTGTTCGAGGAGCCAGCCGCCGAGAACCGGTCCGATGGCCACCGCCACTCCGGAGACCGCCGCCCAGATCCCGACAGCCATCGCGCGTTCCCGGGCATCGACGAAGATGGTCGTGATGATCGCGAGCGTGGCGGGGAAGACCAGCGCCGCGAAGACCCCGAGCCCCGCACGGCCGGCGACGAGCTGCCCGAGGTTCTGGGATGACGCCGCCAGCACCGACACCAGCATGAAACCTCCGATGCCGGTGAGGAGCACCCGACGGTGCCCGAACCGGTCACCGAGGTAGCCGCCGGTCAACAGCAGGCCGGCGAAGACGAGCGTGTAGGCGTCGACGATCCATTGCAGGCCCGAGATCCCGGCGCCGAGGTCGCGGGCGAGCGTCGGGAGGGCCACGTTGACGATCGTGTTGTCGATCATCACGAGTAGTTCGGCGAAGCTGAGGGCGCCCAGCGCCCACCAGCGAGCATGCGTGCGTTCGGTTGGCATCGATCTTCTCCTGGTCGGGTGGCGCAAGCGGTCTCTGCGAGCCGTTAGAACAATGTCCCATCTTTGTAGAACAGTGTTCTACTCAAGAAGAACACTGTTCCAGTAGGTTGTCAATATGTCCCCCGCGAAGCCACGCACGCGTACAGCAGGCGCCGACGTCCGATCCGCGCTGCTCCGGGCAGGTCGCACGATCCTCGAGCGCGATGGCACGGCCGGTCTGACGGTTCGGGCCGTGGCCGGTGAGGCGAAGGTCGCCCCGATGGGCGTCTACAACCACTTCGACGGCAGGGACGGCCTGCTGGACGCCCTGGTCACCGACGGGTACGCGGAGTTCGGACGGGCGATTGCGACGAGGGATGACGATCCGGCGACTCGTCTGCGCAACGCCGGTGTGGCGTACCGGAAGTTCGCACTCGCCAATCCGGTGCTCTACGGGCTGATGTTCTCAGCGCAGTGCACGCCCGAGATCGACGTGGCCGCAAACGCATTCGAGGTCCTCGTCGACACCATCCGGTACGGCCAGGTGGCCGGGGTCATCTTGTCCGCCGACCCCGTCGAACAAGCCATGCAGACCTGGTCCGCCGTTCACGGCGCCGTGAGTCTCGAACTCGCCCATGCCTATCACCCCGACGTCGATGCATCGGCGAACTACGAGAACGTCCTCGACTTCGTGGCGCGCGCACTGGCGCCCCGGCCCGGCGACTGAGACCCGGCTCGGGGACGGTCATCGGGTTCGTGCGTCAGGGCAGGACGATCGGCGGCAGACCGGGAAGCGGGATCGTCACACCACCTGGCGGACGCGGAGTCCGTGGCCGGGGACGAGGCCGGGGCGCGGGCTCCTCCGCGGAGGGCGTCGTCGTCTCCGGCGGAGGAGGAGTCGTGTATCGGCGCGCCGGTTGCCGGGCCTCGGCATAGATTGCGGGATCAGCGAATTCGGGTTCCGGGGTGGCGCTGGTGCGCTGGGGAAGCGGCGCGGCCACGGTCGGCGACGCCTCATCGTGTCCGACGGCCAACGCCGTGGCCACCGCGACGACGGCCACCGCGCACAGCAGCGCCACCGCGGCGAGAACGCGCTTGCCTCCGTACCGCCGTCGGCTCGCTCCGGCCGCCTGCGGCCCTACTACGGACACGTCGAAGTGCGGTGGAGCCCCGATGGCCGACCCTGTGTCCGCCGAATACCCGGCCATCGGATCGACGTTCACCTCCCCATCGCCGGACCGGACGGGCGGCGTGGGCGTGTGCGCCGATGTCCACCGTGGCGCAGACTCGGCCGACGGCGGCGGCTCGGCAACCGGATTCGTCGGCGTGCGCTGATCGTGACCGACCGGAGAGAGCTCGGAGAACTGCTGGTCGTCCCGAAGCGGCTGGGCGCGAGGGACATCCGGGGCAGCAACATACGGAGCGAGCGCCCCGAACGCCGTGGCCACCACCGGTGGCGACTGAGTGACGGACTCGAAGATGGGGGTGTCGTGCGTGTCGTGCGTATGGTCGTCGCCACGCGGAGCGATCTCGGCCATCTCGGCGGGGGCCGCGAAACCGTCATCCGACCGGGTCGGGACCGCATCCTGTTCGGCGGGCGGGGTCGCCACTTCCACGTCTGGTTCGATCACATCGCCGGACACCGCGATCGGGTGCGGTAACTCAGGTTCCGCCGCGTGTCCGCCGTGCGCCGGGGGCCGAGTGATGCTCCCCGACGGATCGACGTCGACGACCGGCACGGGTACGGCTCGCGCAATCGCGTCCCGGAGGCCGGGCCATGCGCTCACGCGATCGGTGACCACGACCGCGGGGGCGGAGGCTCCGGACACCGCCGCGCGGGCGAGGTCCTCGGCGCGTGCGGTCAGCGGGGCTCCAGCTTCGGCGACGTCGCGGCGCGCCATGCGGAACAGCCGGATGTGGTCGCGGCCCATCAGGAAGGTGCCGTCGGACTCGCGGAGCCGCTCGCGGCCGCGGGTGACGAGGTCGAGGACCTCCTCGTGCCATTCGCGCGAGGTCGGTGCCGCCACCCGCCCGACCCGAACGAGATGGTCGGCGATCACCTCATCCAGGACGGCGAGGGTGAGACCGGAATCGGAGTAGGAGTCCGCGACGGTCCCTCGAGCCGGGTCCAACCGTCCCACCGAGACGCCCGCCCGCGGATCGAGATCGAACAGCACGACCTCGGCGTTCTGCACGATCCCCCGCCCCGCGAGTTCGGCGCGCACGGCGTCGACGACGGCAGCACTGACCGTGACCTCTGCCTGCGCAGACGTCGGTGTCACGGCCGGATCGGCCACCGTGTCGGTCATCTGGTTGATTCCTGCACCTCACGTGCACCTCGCCTCATGTCCCCCACGGCGAGACGGTGCCCCCTGGACAATCGCGAGCTCAACCTAGCACGACTCAGCGGACGGTGGCCCCCGGCGCATATCCGTTCACCTGCTCGGACGGGTGGTTTCGCGGCGCCGGGCGGGTGGGAGCGGGGCCGCCCAGGGCGCGGTAGTCCCAACCCGCGTCGCGCCACATCTGCGGGTCCAGGCAGCGCCGGCCGTCGACGATGCGTTTGGCGCGGACGACGCCCTCGAGTTCTTCGGGCGCCATGTGCACGAACTCGGCCCACTCGGTGGCGATGACGACGACGTCCGCCCGGTCGCACGCGTCGCGCGCCGAGGTGGCGTAGCCGAGGCTCGGGTGGACGCGTCGTGAGTTGTCCATGGCCTTCGGGTCGAAGACGGTCACGGACGCCCCTTCGAGCGCCAGCCTGCTGGCCACTGTCAGCGCGGGTGAGTCACGGACGTCGTCGCTCTCCGGTTTGAAGGCGGCGCCCAGGACGGCGACGTTGCGCCCGAGGACCTCGCCGCCGAGGGCCTCGAAGACCAGTTCCACCGCCGCACCCCGGCGACGCATGTTGATGGCGTCGACCTCCCGCAGGAAGCCGACGGCCCGCGGGGCGCCCATGTCGTCGGCGCGCGCGGTCAGGGCGCGGATGTCCTTGGGCAGGCAGCCCCCGCCGAAACCGAGACCGGCGTTGAGGAATCGGCGTCCGATCCGCGGATCGTGCCCGATCGCGTCGGCGAGGGTGTTGATGTCGGCGCCGGCGATCTCGCACAGTTCACTGATCGCGTTGATGAACGAGATCTTGGTGGCCAGAAAGGCGTTCGCCGAGACCTTCACGAGTTCCGCGGTGGCCCAGTCGGTCTCGATCAACGGCACGCCGGTCTCGAGGATCTCGCGGTAGATCTCGCGGGTGACCTCCCCGGCCGACGACCCGGCGTCGGGGTCGTCGGCGGCCGTGTTGAGGCCGCTCGGGTCGAGCGAACCGGTACCGAGGACGAGCCGATCCGGCCGGAGCGTGTCCTCGACGGCGAACCCCTCGCGCAGGAACTCCGGGCTCCACGACAGTTCGACATCCGCCCCGGCGTGCGACAGTACCGAGATCCGTTGTGCGAGTTCGGCGCAGGTGCCGACCGGTACGGTCGACTTGCCGATGATGAGGTGGGCGCCCCGCAGCGTCGGCACGAGCGCGTCGATCGCCGAGTACACGTGCGAGAGGTCGGCCCGGTGCCCGCGGGGTTCCTGCGGGGTCCCGACGCCGAGGAAGTGCACCGAGGCGTGGTCGGCGGCCGCGAGGTGGTCGGTCGTGAAGCGGAGTCGTCCGGCGTCGATGTTGCGGCGCAGGATGTCGGCGAGCCCCGGCTCGAAGAACGGGACCTCGCCGGCCTGCAGGCGTTCGATCTTGTACGGATCGACGTCGATGCCGACGACGTCGTGCCCGAGTTCGGCCATGCAGGCCGCGTGAGTGGCACCGAGGTAGCCGCATCCGATCACCGTGAGCTTCATGAGGGCAACGGTTACCCAGGCGGAACCACCGGTAACCATCCTCGCCGTGGCGGGTTGTCATCGGCTGGGTGAACTTCCGGAGCCGCGCCCACCCGGTCCGTCCACCCGCCGGTTGAGCCGAGTGCTCCCGCTGGTTGAGCGGAGTCGAAACCTCAGTCGTGCTTCTGGAAGTTCAGGTACGCCTTCGACGGGGTGGGGCCACGTTGTCCCTGGTATTTCGATCCGACCGAAGCGCTGCCGTACGGCTCCTCGGCCGGGCTGCTGAGGCGGATGAGGCACAGCTGCCCGATCTTCATGCCGGGCCAGAGGGTGATCGGAAGGTTCGCGACGTTCGACAGCTCGAGGGTGATGTGGCCGGAGAAGCCGGGGTCGATGAAGCCCGCCGTCGAATGCGTGAGGAGGCCGAGCCGACCGAGTGACGACTTGCCCTCGAGGCGGCCGGCAAGGTCGTCGGGCAGTGAGCACACCTCGAGGGTGGACCCCAGCACGAACTCGCCCGGGTGCAGCACGAAGGGCTCGCCGTCGGCGGGTTCGACCAGCGAGGTGAGTTCGTCTTGGCGTTGTGCGGGGTCGATGTGGGTGTAGCGGGTGTTGTTGAACACCCGGAACAGGCCGTCGAGCCGGACGTCGACGCTGGAGGGCTGGACGAGGGCGGGATCGAACGGATCGATGGCGAGGCGCCCGTCAGCGATCTCGGCGCGGATGTCGCGGTCGGAGAGCAGCACGGTGTCGAGGTTATCGAATGGTCAGGGAGGATCTGCGCCGGTGTCGGTCGGCGCCGACACTCCGCTCTCCGGTGCCGCTGTACTGCGCCGCCGCCGGACATCAGCGCGCATCCGGTCGAGGATCGCGTCGGTGCGATGGGCATGGTTGATCCGCGGCGTCGACGACGGGTGCGAGCGGGGCGGGTGCCAGACGGCGCGGCCGGCGTCGACCCCATCGGTGGCGATGGTGGTGGCCCACTGATCCACGCCGGTGCCGACCACCCGGTTGTGTGGTGGGCAGGCGGTCGCGAGGGTGTCGAGGTCGGTGGAGCCGTGGTGGGCGTCCCACTCGACGACATGGTGGATCTCGCAGTCGAACGACGGCCGCGTGCATCCCGGGAAGGTGCAGCCGCCGTCGCGGGCGACCGCGGCGATTCGTTGTGCGCGCGAGGCCAATCGCCGGGACCGTCCGAGATAGAGGACCTCACTGGAGTGGTCCCGGAACACCGCGAGATGATGCTGCGCGTCGGCGGCGAGGTCGATGGCGTCCTTGATGGGTAGGAGGGTTCCCGTCGCGGTCCGTGCCGGGTCGCCGGCCGCGTCGCGCAGCGCCGATTCGGTGATGGAGACGACGAGGTGTGGCGGCAGCCCGTGGTGCGAACCCCCGAGCGCGCCGGCGTCGAGCACGAAGCGCAGCATGGCGCGCAACGCGTCGTGGTTCCGCTTCTCGGCCGTGCGCTCGTCGCGTCCGGCAGCGGCGACCAGCGCGTCGGGGTCCGCGGCGGCGGGGTTGCCGGTGGGCGACTCGGGATCGGCGGGATTGTTCATCCCAGGAGCGGCCCACACCGACAGGACGACGTCGAACATGGCGCGCGTCACGGGGTCGAGCGTTGCGGTCAGCCGGGACATCAGTTGGGCGTCTTGCGGCCCGAGTTTGAGGCCACGGTTGCGGGCGCGGTCGCGATCGTCGGTGATGGTTCCGTCGGGGTCGAGGTGGGCCAGGATGCGAGCGCCGAGGTCACGGAGCGACGACGGGTCGTACTCGCGTGCGTAGTGCGCGAGCGTCGCCTCGGCGGCTTCCCGGTCGGTGGGATCAACGTCGGCGGGGATCTTGCGCATCACCTCGATGACGACGTCGACGTGGCGTCCCGAGATCTCGCCGTCGGCAACACCTTTGGCGGTCTCGGGGAAGCGCGGTTCGAGCGGCACCCCCTGCATGTCCGGGAACCTGCCCAAGGCCCAGACCCGGTTCATCAGGCGGTTCGCCTCGCCGCGCCGGTTCAGCGCGTGGCACAGGAAGTTGGAGACGGTCTGGCACCCCATCTTCCGGTACGCCGACCGCTCGTCGATGTCGACGATGTGATCGGTGAACAGCGACAGCATCCGTCGTTCGGCACGCTCGTGCTCGATCGCGACCTGTAGGAGGTCGGTGTCGGAGCAGTCCGTGGACTGCGTCTCGGCGATCTCGTCCATAAGTGCATGCAGGCGCTTGTACTGGTCGAGAAGAAGTGGTGGTGGTGGTGCAGATGGCTCGGTAGAAGCCATGATTTCATCCCCCGTCATCATGGCTTTACTCGAAACTACGTTCGAGACTACCGGCCGGCCGCCCGGCGCGCAACCCCTTCCGGCGAGTTGTTCTGCGTCGCAACCGAATCGCGTCGGCCCGCCGAGACCCGGCCTCGCCCAGATGTCGCAGTTCGTTGCGCCTGACGCCACGATCCACGACATCTGCGCGTGCCGGCGACCGGACCGGCCACGGGTTTGCTAGGCTGTCGTTCGCGAGTCCGGCACTCGCACGCCGATGTAGTTCAATGGCAGAACATCAGCTTCCCAAGCTGAATACGCGGGTTCGATTCCCGTCATCGGCTCCACCATCACCGCGACTCGCGAGGCCCCTGGTCCGGTGATCGACTAGCCGAAGAGAGCCACCGCGGTGCCGGAGATCAGCGGCACGCTGAGCAGGACCAGGACGATTGAGTTGATCCATCGGTGGTCACGCAGAACCGCCAAGAACTCACGGACCTGGGCGTTGGGGACGAAGTATCGCGCGGTGTGGGCGCCGGTCGAGAATCCGTCGATCCCGGCAGACCGCATGAGCATCGCTCCGCGGAAAGCGTGATAGCCGCTCGTCACCACCGCGACCGGTTCGGTCACTCCACGCTCGTCGAGTACACGCCTCGAGTACCGGAGGTTCTCCGCCGTGTCGGTGGATCGATCCTCGAGCGCAATGGCATCACGATCGACGCCCTTCGAGACGAGGTACTCGGCCATCGCCGCGGCCTCCGACAGCCGCTCGTCGCCACCTCTGCCTCCGGAGCAGATGATCAGCGGGTCCAGGCCGGAAGGCCGGGCCAGATCATAGATCTCGCGACCGCGGTCGAGTCGTGACGCCAGCAGCGGACCGACGCGGGACCCGTCGAGCAGACCGGCACCCAGGACGATGATCGCGCCGACCTTCGCCCGTCGCGCCCGCCACCTGCTCCACCTGCCGTACAGCCACGACCAGAGCAGCAGCGAGGCGAACACGAATCCCAAGTAGCCGGCCGGGATCCCCACCGCCAGGAGGAATCTGAGCAGAGCGTTGCTCGTCGACACGTCGAACCATCCGACGATGATCCCGAGCAGGACAGTGAGCGCGTAACCGGACAGGAGTGCACCCAGGAGCGCCGACAGCAGGTTCGCGGGGCGGCACCCCTCTCGGCGCAGAAGCGTCACGCCGTTGGCGATCAACGACACCCCGAGAATGAGGATGGCAAGCAGCGCAACGAGTCCGAAGGCCAGAATGACCACCGCCATCTCGAGGACGGAACCGTCGTCGACGCCCCTGTCCACGGCCGCGATCACCGCGGCGAACATCACGCCTGACAAGCCCGCGGTCAGCAGAATGCCGGGGCTCAGACGACGTGGGTCCTGCCATGCAAGCACCGCGCTCGCGATGAGCAGCACTGCAGCAACTATCAGTACGCCCATCACGAGCACGATGGTGTCACAGGTGTCGCGCAGGTCGGCAAATGAGGAATGAGCCCAGCGGCTCTAACTCGATCTCGGCGCACACGAAACGTTTCTCCGTACCCATTCCCAGACGCGATCGAAACCGCGCGGCCGGCGTGCAATCATCAGACGAGTTGGGCCGACGCCACAGTCGGTCCTCGTCATCCGAGGACGCACACATGCATCTGCCCGCGATGAGAACTCCGATTCTGGTGCTGAGCATCGGCCTGCTCCTGAGTTGGCTGCTGCCGCCGCCCGCTCATGCGGCGCCCAACCGGGTCGATGCCACTCCGGCTGGGCTGACGCTCGATGGACGCCAGTGGTGGCCATCCGGATTCGACGCCTACCAGCTGGCCACCGATTGGTCGGTGAATGCCGGATGCGGAGCGATGGTTGATCTCGACGACTATTTCGCCGGCTTACCTCCGCATTCGCTCACTCGCTTCAATCTGTTCGCTCAACTGGCCGTGAACAAGTACACCCAGCAATTGGATTTCGGGCCGATGGATGCCGTCTTCGACGCCGCCGCGCGGCACGATCAGATGGTCTTGCCTGTCCTCGCGGCCGCCGACGGCGCATGCGAGAGCGGAGTTTTCAAGGAACGAGACTGGTACCGATCCGGCTGGCGAACCGTCGCCGGCGCGGGTGGACTCACGTTCGAGCAGTGGGTCAGGACGGCAGTGGGACGCTGGAAGAGCAGGTCGGCCCTGGCGGGATGGGAATTGGTGGGTGAACCCGAACCGTCCATCTGTGGCGATCAGTCGTGTGGATGGCAGCAGCGGTCGTGCCCGGTCGACGCCGCGCGCGTACTACGGTCGTTTTTTGGCAGCGCAGGCGCGATGGTCACCCGACTGCACGGCGGGGCGGTGATCTGGTCCGGCTTCACCGGCGGTGGCCAGTGCGGCACCGCCGGGCCCGACTACCAGTACGTCGCCGGCTCCCCGTACGTGGACGTCCTGGACTATCACGACTACGGTGCGGACGGTGTCGCGCTCCCCGGGGATCAGTGGAACGGACTGGCCGAACGTCTACGCCAGGCACGCGCAGTCGGAAAACCCCTCGCGGTGAACGAGATCGGCCAGCATGCCGGCTCATGCGGTTCGACGTCCGAGCGCGCCGACGACTTCCGGACCAAGGTCGCCGGTCAGCGGGCGGCCGGGACGGCAACCGCGCTGTTCTGGGCATTCGTCCCGGACCCGAGGCACGACCAGTGCACCTACGACATCGGTCCCGGTGACCCGGTGCACGAACTGGTCTCCGAACTGACCAGCCTCGATTGAGGGCCAGCGCTCGGGCAACAGTGCAATACCCGGCCGACGGGCCGACCGGCCGTTAGACTCTGCCGATGTCCAGTCCCCTGGGGATCACCCCCGACGAGTCGCTGCGCAAGGGACTTCAGAGTCGTCACATCAGCATGCTCGCGCTCGGCGGTGCCATCGGCACCGGCTTGTTCGTCGCCTCGGGCGCCACCATCTCCGACGCGGGCCCGGGTGGCGCCATCCTGGCGTATCTGCTGATGGGCTGCATGGTCTTCTTCCTGATGCAGAGCCTCGGCGAGATGTCGGCGTACATCCCGTGCAGCAACCCGTTCGAGGAGTACGGAAAGCGCTTCGTGTCCAAGTCCTTCGGCTTCGCAGCCGGGTGGAACTACTGGCTCAACTGGTCGGTCACCCTGGCCGCCGAGTTGGTGGCCGCCGGGCTGATCATGAAGTACTGGGCACCCGACGTGCCGTCGTGGATCTGGTCGGTCGTGTTCCTGGCGGGTCTGCTGGCGCTGAACCTGTTCGCGGTCAAGGCATTCGGCGAAGCCGAGTTCTGGTTCGCGGCGATCAAGGTCATCGCGGTGGTCGTCTTCCTCATCGTCGGCGTGCTGCTGATTCTCGGTGTCGTCGGCGACCGTCCGTCGCCGGGCTTCAGCAACTGGACGATCGACGACGCTCCGTTCGTGGACTTCCCGCTCGGCATGCTGTCGGTCTTCCTCATCGCCGGTTTCGCATTCCAGGGCACCGAGATGATCGCGGTCGCCGCCGGCGAGGCGGTCGAACCGAAGACGGCCATTCCACGCGCCGTGCGCACCGTCTTCGTGCGCATCCTGTTGTTCTACATCGGCACCCTGACCGTCATCGCGTTCCTGATCCCGTACACCGACCCCAATCTGCTGAATGCGTCCGAGGAGAACATCGCGATCGCCCCGTTCACCCTCGTGTTCTCCGACGCGGGGATCGCGGTGGCGGCATCGATGATGAACGCCGTGATCCTGATCGCGATCCTGTCGGCGGGCAATGCGAGCCTGTTCGCGGCAACCCGCGCGTTGTACGGCCTGTCGGTGCAGGGCAACGCCCCACGTGTGTTCGCCTGGGTCACGCGATCAGGAGTGCCACTCCTCGCCGTGGCCGCGACGACGGCCATCGGCGCCCTCTGCTTCCTGGCCAGTCGGGTGGGCGACGGTCGCGCGTATGTCTGGCTGGTCACCGCCTCGTCGGTGGCGGGCTTCATCACGTGGATGGGTATCGCGTGGGCCCACTATCGTTTTCGTCGGGCGTGGCAGGCGCAGGGTCTGGACCTCGGCAGACTCCCCTACAAGGCCTGGCTCTACCCGGCCGGCCCGATCATCGCGTTGCTCATGTGTGTCGCCGTCATCGCGGGGCAGAATCTCCCGGCGATCCGCGACGGATCCGCGGGGAATCTCGAACTGTGGCTCACCGCCTACGGCGCACTGTTCGTGTTCCTCGCTCTGTGGTGGGGCCACAAGGTGATCACGCGCAGCCCGACCGTCGACCTGCTCACCGCCGATCTGTCACCCACATCGGCTGCGTCGGCGCATCGCGATCCGGATCCGGACCTCGTCGGCTGACCGGATCGTCGGGCGATCGGGGTGGGGCGCCGGGGCTCGCTCAGTCGCTGACCTCGCCGATCAGCCGACAAGTTCGGCGATGTGGTTCAACGAGTTACGCAGATGGTCGTCGGCGAACGGCGGGAACTCGATGTACTCGCGGATGTGGGTGGGTACGGCCGACCAGTCGTAGGTCAAGGTGAGCTCGGTGGACGACTCCCCCACCGGCACCAGGTCGTACCGCCATGTCCAGCCGCCGAATTCGAGCTCCCCGGAGTCGTTGCGCTGCCCTGGTTGCCACGCTATCGCCGACCGCGGTTCGATCACCTCGACCCGGTTCTCCATAAGGTAGTCACCATCCGGATGGTTGGAGTGGTACATGTTCATCCGGAAGACCTGGCCCACCTCCCGCAGCGGTGTCGTGTCGACTGCGTCCCGAACCCAGCCGGTGCCGTCGATGGCCTGGTGTGTGCGGGGGTCGGCGAGCGCCGCGAACACCTCGTCGGGCGTGGCGGAGATCGTGCGGCTGACGGCAACGTTCTCGTGCGTCATGGTGCTGGCCCTTTCGGGTCGGGTCCCCCGGATCGGGGATCGGACACAGAGGTGGACCCGAACCGGCGCCCGTACTCATCGGTGACCTTGTTTCCCACGAGTGCATGCCATCCTCGGATGATGGACCTGCGCCTGAGTCGCGAACGCTTCGCCGCCGCCCGGTCGGTCACGCTCGCCACCGTGTCACCCTCCACCAAGCCGCACCTGGTCCCCGTCGTGTGCGCACTCGACGACGACGTCATCTACACGTGCGTGGATCACAAGCCGAAACGAACCACCGCACTCCGTCGTCTCGCCAACATCGCGGACAACCCCGCGGTGTCACTCTTGGCTGACGTGTATTCCGACAACTGGGATGAACTCTGGTGGGTGCGGGTCGACGGCCGGGCACACGTCGTCGACGCCGGTGAACCCATCGGCAGTCACGGCATCGACACGCTGGCCGCGAAGTACCCGCAGTATCGACTCCGACGGCCCGATGGACCGGTGATCGTCGTGGAGTCTCTGACGTGGCACAGCTGGTCGGCCACCTCATAGGCACGTCGGCGGGCGGCGGTTTCGGATAATTCCGACACGCTCCTCGATAGGCTGGCTGCCACGCAGGCATACCGAGGAGGCTCCGATGGTGCAGCGCAGCGGCGAACGGCCACGCGACAACCGGTCCGAATCACCGGGCTCGGCCGGCCGAGGCTCCGGATCGCCTGACCCACAGCAGGACTTCGACGAGATCGACCACCAGTCGGCGGGTGAGCGCGCCGACGAGGTGGAACCGAAGATGCGACGTCGGCAGTGGATCGGACTCCTTGCCGGCGTGGCACTCGCGGCCCTGGTCTACGTGATCCTGCCCGCCGAAGTCGGGCAGGGAGCCCGGCTCACGGCGGCGACCGCAGTTCTCATGGGCCTCTGGTGGATGACCGAGGCGATACCCATCCCCGCAACCGCGCTGCTGCCGCTGGTGATCTTCCCGGTCTTCGGTTCAGACGAAGCGGGCGAGTCGATCTCGGTGAACGACGTCGGCGCGGCCTACGGAAACAACGTCATCTTCCTGTTCATGGGCGGCTTCATCATCGCCCTCGCGATGCAGCGGTGGAATCTGCACCGCCGCATCGCCCTGGTCACGGTCTCGGCGATGGGCACCAAGCCGCCGATGGTGATCGCGGGCTTCATGATCGCCACCGGATTCCTCTCGATGTGGGTGTCCAACACCGCAACCGCCGTGATGATGATCCCGATCGGCGTGTCGGTCCTGGCGCTGGTGCTCGACCTCGGCAAGGAATCGGGCACCGACGCCCCCGCGCCGAAGGCCACCGGCACCGACGAACCGGTGGACGGTGAGACCCTCACCCAGGCGGTCATCAAGAGCAACTTCGGCACGGCACTGATGCTCGGCATCGCCTACGCTGCATCGATCGGATCGCTCGGCACGATCATCGGCACACCGCCCAACACACTCCTGGTCGGCTACCTCGAAGGTGAAGGCATCGACATCGGGTTCCTCGAGTGGATGATCGCCGGCGTCCCGCTCGCCGTCATCTTCCTCGCCATCGCGTGGTTCCTGCTCACTCACGTCCTGTTCAAGCCGGAGATCGACGACATCCCCGGCGGCCGGCGCATCATCCGCGATCAGCTCGACGCCCTCGGCTCGATGTCGCAGGGCGAGATCCGGGTCGCCGCGATCTTCGGCCTCACCGCACTGGCGTGGATCGCGGTCCCGCTGATCTGGGACGAGAACCCGCCGATCTCCGACACCGGCATCGCGATGACGGCGGCGATCCTGCTGTTCCTGCTGCCCAGCGGCTCCAAACCCGGTGTGCGCCTGCTCGACTGGGAGACCGCGATCAAACTGCCATGGGGCGTGCTGCTGCTGTTCGGCGGCGGCCTCGCCTTGTCCCAGCAGTTCGAGTCCAGCGGACTGACCGCCTGGATCGGCGACGTGGCCGCCGGGCTCGACACGATCCCGGTCATCGTGCTGGTGGTCATCGCGGCGACCGCGATCATCTTCCTCACCGAGATCACGAGCAACACCGCGACAGCGGCAACCTTTCTCCCGGTCGCCGGAGGCGTGGCCATGGGAATGGGTCTCGACCCCCTGGTGCTCACGATCCCCGTCGCCCTCGCCGCGACCTGCGCATTCATGCTCCCGGTGGCGACCCCACCGAACGCGGTGGCCTACGCCAGCGGGTACGTCACCATCGGCCAGATGATCCGCGGCGGGCTCTGGCTCAACCTCATCGGGATCGTGCTCATCACCCTCGCCGCCTACACGGTGTTCGCCTGGTCTCTCGGCATCGCGTACTGACCCACGACTCGACCGGGCCCGATCGAGTCGCTCGTCACCCTCCCGCCGACCACGGGAATGCACCGAACCGACGGATCCGTTGCGCGAAGGGTCAACAACGTCGTCGAACAAAGAGGTGCAGTTGTGAAGATCGGGATCATCGGAGCGGGATTCATCGGCGGGACGCTCACGCGTCGTCTGACATCGTTGGGACACGAGGTGCGGGTGGCGAACTCGCGCGACCCGGAGACGCTGGCCGAACTGGCCTCCGAGACCGGCGCCACCGCGGTATGGGCCGCCGACGCCGCGAAGGACGCCGACCTGGTGATCGTCAGCATCCCGCAGAAGAACACCCCCGACCTCGCGCCGGGCATCCTCGACGCCCGCAAGGCCGACGCCCCGGTGATCGAGACGAACAACTACTACCCCCAGCAGCGCGACGGCAAGATCGAGGCGATCGAGAACGGTACCCCCGAGAGCGTCTGGGTGTCGGAACTGCTCGGCGTCCCGGTGTACAAGGTGTTCAACGGTATCTACTGGAAGCACCTGCTGAACAAGGGCGTACCCGCGGGCACAGAGGGCCGCATCGCGCTGCCGATCGCCGGCGACGATCCGGCCGGCAAGGAGATCGTGTTCCGCGTGGTCGACGAACTCGGGTTCGACCCGGTCGACGCCGGACCGCTCGCCGAGTCGTGGCGGCAACAGCCGGGAACGCCGGTGTACGGCAAGGATTTCGGCGCCGACGACACCCTCAAGGCGCTTGCCGATGCGTCGCCGGAACGCACCGCTGAGTGGCGCGCCTGACGCACTGACAGGGGCGGCACGCCACGGCGGGAATCAGCGACGCTTCGGACGTCCGGGCCCGCGTCGCGCACTCTTGCCGGGGACCTTCCCGGCCGCCTCGCGTGCCGCCCTCTTCGCCGCCGCCTTCTCCTTCGCCGACCGTTTGGGCGCCTCGTCGGTCCGCCCCCGCGACGACGTCGCCTTGCGGCCGCGCACGATGCCGATGAACTCATCGGCCAATTGAGTTGTGGGAGCAGGCCAGAGGAGTCCGACGGACCCGGTCGGGGCGTCGGTGACCGGCCGATACACCAGGTCCTTGCGGTGATGCAGGCGCGCCAGCGACTGCGGCACGAGCAGTACGCCGACGCCGGCCGCGACGAGTTCGACTGCGTCACCGGTGGTCTCGGGCCGATGATCCACCGCCGCACCCGGGCGTTCGGATACTGTCAACGGCTCGTCCAGCGGCCACAGCAACTGCTCGTCGGTCAGATCGGCCAGGGTCATCTCGTCGCCGGCGGTCAGGGCGTGGTCCTTCGGCACGACGACGACCGTCGTCTCCTCGTACAGGTCGATCGTGTGATGTTCCCGCGCATCGCCGGACCGCAGGGCATCGGGCAATCTGGTGATCGCCATGTCGACGCGCCGCTCCCCGACCGCCTCGGCACAGACCGCGACGTCGAGGGCGATGAGTTCCAGCGAGACGTCGGGACGCCGCTCGGCCCAGATCCTGACCCACTTGCTCGGCGTGACCCCCGGAACGTATGCCAGCCGGAAGACAGGGGCCTCGCCCGCTGCGTGAACGTCGGGTGTGGTCACGCCCAAAGGCTACCGCCCGATACCCTCGTCGAATGAGCTCGCAGTCGATGAAGCCGGCCACCGCCGCCAAAAAGCTGGACGTGTACCTGCCGGCCACTCCTGCGGAGTTCCAGCAGGGCCCGATCACCCGGGCCGAACTCGCCGCCCTCCAGACCGACCCGCCGGAATGGCTCCGCACGCTTCGCGCCGACGGCCCGCACCCGAAGAATCTGGTCGCGGCGAAACTCGGCATCTCGAACTCGGGCCTGGTTCGCGGCGGCATCACCGAGGCACTCACGACGGCGCAGATCGACGACCTCCTCGCCGAGATGCCGGATTGGCTGGCCGCCGAACGCGCCACCCAGATCGAGGTCCGTCGCGAGGAGCGGCGCGTCAAGTCGCTGCATGCCGACCGACGACGCGCCCGCGAAGAGGGTGACACGGAGCCCGAGGGCTGACGGCCGCGGGGGCGCCGGCGGAATCGCACGGGGGGCTGCGCCCCTGCACAGACCGCCGGGGATACGGCTAGCGTCTCATCGCTCATGTCCTCGACGAAGGAACGAACGATGCGTCGCCTTGTCCTGCTCGCCGCCCTGGTCGCGGCTCTCACGCTCACCGGTTGCGGTCAGATCGGGAAACCGGATCGCGCGGAGGTCCGCGAGGGCCTGATCACCGTCTATCTGGACAGCAAGAGCAAACCCGACCGGGCCAGTGCCGAGTTCATGGCGGATTGCATGCTCGACCGCGTGTACGACTCGGCCCACGACATCACCCTCCGCGCATGGGCCGACGGCACCGAAGACCAGGATGAGGTGTCCGACAACGTCGTCGTGTTCGAGGCCTCGCGTGCGTGCAATGGCGAACTCGCCGCACAGCGAGAAGCCGAAGAGAAGCGAAAAGCGGGCCCGATGCCCAGCGAGGCAGAGATCCGGTCCGGTCTCGCCAGGGTCTTTCGCGAACAGAGCAGTTCACTGACCGAAGCCGAGTCCGCGGCGATCGCCGACTGCG
>ERZ501064.99-NODE-99-length-23798-cov-9.247694_pt1 | contig 23798 bp, 23 predicted proteins | sample MGYA00510851_ERZ501064 | MGnify/ENA primary metagenome ERZ501064 (study PRJEB25958, sample SAMN03398529) | human skin metagenome | study: EMG produced TPA metagenomics assembly of the Human Skin Microbiome Metagenome (human skin metagenome) data set. | reverse complement strand
TTCAGGTGGACAATGTCGACGACCCGACCATCGAGGAGCCGGGCGACATCGTCCTGAAGGTCACCTCGACCGCGATCTGCGGGTCGGACCTGCATCTCTACGACGGCTTCATCCCCGAGATGCGCAAGGGCGATGTCCTTGGCCACGAGTTCATGGGCGAGATCGTCGCCGTCGGCTCGGGCGTGACCAAGTTCAAGACCGGCGACCGTGTGCTGGTGCCATTCAACATCGCCTGCGGCCATTGCGCCTACTGCCGCATGGACGCCTTCTCGCTTTGCGACAACACCAACCCGGACCACGAGAAGGTCGAGCCGCTGTATGGCCAGTCGCCCGGCGGGATGTTCGGCTATTCGCACCTGTTCGGCGGCTACGCGGGCGGTCAGGCGGAATACGTGCGCGTGCCGCATGCCGACGTGGGGCTGGTCGCGGTCTCGGAAAGCCTTCCCGACGAGAAGGTGCTGTTCCTGACCGACATCTTCCCGACCGGCTACATGGCCGCCGAGAACTGCGACATCCAGCCCGGCGACACGGTGGCGATCTGGGGCTGCGGTCCGGTCGGGCAGATGACGATCCGCTCGGCAATCCTGCTCGGCGCCGAACAGGTGGTCGCGACCGACGAGAACGGCGAGGTCATGCTCGACGAGAACGGCGAACCAATTCTCGTCACCATCGAGCCGGGCGGGATCTCCGGCGAGCTGTACTCCGACCCCCGTCGGGCGGGAGACAAGACCGGCCGCGGGATCGAGCTCTCGCTGATCGGCATCATCCCCGGTCTGACGATGTCCGGCCCGCGGGGGAAATCAGAGACCGACAGCGGGTTCGGTGAGCTCGAAGGCGAGGTGGTGTCGGTCTGTATCGACGGTGATCCCATTTGCGACCTGCCCGACCCGATCCACGACCCGATCGGCGCGATCGACGGTCTGCTCGGCTACTTCACGAAGCACAGCCGGTATCCGTTCCAGATGTACCGGGACCCGAAGGAGCCCGCCTGGAACGACGGGCGGGCGGTCGAGTGCGATCCGGAGACTGCCGTCTGCATCGTCGCAGCGGACTCCGCCTTCGCTGAACTGATCCAGGACTGGGCTCGCGACCTCGGATACCGGGGTACGATCGGCGACTTCCTGTCCGGGCGTCCGACGATCGACCTGCCGTACGGCATCGAACTCGCGAACCTGCAGCCGGTGGTCCGGCTCGTGCAGGATCTGTTGCCACCGTTGCCGAAACTCGGATACGGCGCGTATCTGCCGGACCTGTTCGTCTTCGAGGACATCCTGGAGGGCATTCTGACGCTGTCGCCGGCGCAGTTCGTCGGCGGCGCGCGAGCGTTGGCCGCCAGTCTCCGCAGCATCGTCCTGCTGCCGGTCAATTTCGTCCGATACTGGGCGGGCGCGCTCATCGGGCCGGTGGCGTCGGAGGGCGGCGCCGTCACGATTCTCGCGGCGGACACGTCGCACCTGCGATCGTCCACGTTCGCGCGACTGGCGGCCGTACCCGACGAGTCCGTGGGGCCGGTCCGCGCTGAAGAAGTGGGCGGGTCCGGCCCCTCGTCCGAGCCGTCGGCGGCCCGGGCTGCCGAACCGGATGCCACCGACCCGTCACCGGCCGAGCAGCCCCCGGTGGGCGACACGACCGACACGTCCTCGGGTGCCGACACGGGCGACGATGCCGAGACCGATACGCCCGACGCGGACCCCGCGCCTGCCCCGCCTCGAGACGACGACTCGCCGGCCGTCACCGATCCCTCGGGAAGCGATGTCGAGACGTCTGGAACCGACGGTCACGGGGGAGAGGACGGCGAGAGGGCCGGCTCGTCCGACACGGCTTCGGACCCGGACGGGCCTTCCGCAGACCCGTCCGACCCCGACAGCGATGCGGGCTCCGAAGCCGGCGACTGACACCCCGCGCGATGCTGAGGACACTGCGTGTGTGAATGAACTCACCACCGGCTGAGGAATCAGCGCTGACGGGCGCGGGTTGGCATCAACCGTGCCTGATGCTCTCTCGACGACCGAAGCCCCGGCCGACCCCTCACTGACGGGTCCGTCCACCGCCGGGGAACTCCGCAGCCCCGCGCGGGCCGAATCGGCCGAGGTGTCCCGCCGGGTCCGTCGGTGGACGATCCTCGCCCTTGCGCTGGGTGGATTCGGGATCGGGACGACCGAGTTCGTCGCCATGGGCCTCCTGCCCAACATCGCCGGATCTCTGGGTGTCTCGGAACCGACTGCCGGACATGTCATCTCGGCCTACGCGATGGGTGTGGTGGTGGGTGCGCCGCTGATCGCGGCGCTCACCGCGCGGATGTCCCGTCGGACGCTTCTGATCGGCTTGATGGTGGCGTTCACGGTCGGCAACCTCGCGACCGTCCTCGCGCCGGATTACGGTCTGCTCCTGGTGGCGAGGTTCGTCGCCGGCCTCCCGCATGGCGCCTACTTCGGGGTCGCGGCTCTGGTCGCCGCTCATCTGGCCGGCCCGCGCAACCGTGGCAAGGCCGTGGGACAGGTGATGCTCGGTCTGTCCGTCGCGAACGTCCTCGGCGTACCGGCGGCCGCCTGGCTCGGCGAGACGTTCGGCTGGCGGTCCGCGTTCGCGATCGTGGTCGTGATCGGAATCGCCACCGTCGTCGCGCTGATCCGGGTGCTTCCCACGCTCACCGGGATGAAGACCACCGACCCGCTCACCGAGCTCGGTGCACTCAAGCGGTCCCAGGTCTGGTTCACACTGGTCATCGGAACCGTCGGGTTCGGTGGGATGTTCGCGTTCTACACGTATCTCAACTCCGCGCTGACCACCGACACCGGGCTGTCGGTGTCGGTCGTGCCGTTCGCCCTGATGCTGTACGGACTGGGAATGGTGACCGGCAACTTCGTCGGCGGTTATGTCGCCGACCGCAGCGTGGCGGTGGCGATCCTCGGCGGACTCACCGCCACCGCGCTCTCCCTCGGCGCTTTTGCGGTGCTGGCCGAGAATGCTTGGGCAGCATTGATCCTCACCTACCTCGTGGCGCTCACGGGATCGATGATGCTACCCGCGCTGCAGACCAGGCTGATGGATGTGGCGGCCGATGCGCAGACCCTGGCCGCGGCCCTGAACCATTCCGCGCTCAACATCGCCAACGCGGCCGGAGCGCTGCTCGGTGGCGTGGTGGTCAGTGCCGGCTACGGATACCTGGCGCCGTCGGTGGTCGGGGTGATGCTCGCGGTGGCGGGTATCGCGGTCACCGTCGTGGCCCTCGCGACCGCGCGGCGCCAGGCGCGGCATCAGCCCGTCGGGTCCTGAACGAGCGCGGCCGTCCTACCAACGACGAGGGCCGACCGGATAAGTCCGGTCGGCCCTCGTGTCGTCGAGTCGGTGCGTTCAGCCGTTCGTGGGCGGTGTGGCGATCGTCTTCGACAGGTAGAGCTGCTCGCCGAGCTTGTTGATCAGCTCGAGTTGCGTCTCGAGATAGTCGATGTGTTCCTCTTCGTCGGCGAGGATCTGCTCCAAGAGGTTGGCGCTGGTGATATCGCCCTTGGACCGGCACATCGCAATTCCGGGGCGGAGTCGTTCCACCACCTCGACCTCGATCGACATGTCCGACTCGAACTGCTCCCGGATCGACTGCCCAATACGCAGCGGCAGCAGGCGCTGATAGTTGGGCAGGGCGTCGAGGAACAGGATGCGATCGGTCAGGACCTCGGCGTGAGTCATCTCCTCGATCGACTCGGCCCGTGTCTTCGCGGCGATCTCGGTGAGACCCCAGCTCTGCTGCATCTTCGCGTGCAGGAAGTACTGGTTGATCGCGGTCAGCTCACTCGTGAGCTGTTCGTTGAGCAGGTCGATGACCTCGGGGTCGCCACGCATCTGTCCGCCTCCCATTTCCCGTGTGTGTCCGGTCGAACCGTAACACGACAAAACCCCCCGCGCGTCGTCTCGCGCGAGGTTCGTCGGCTCGGAGGTCAGGTCATGCAGCGGTCGTCGCGGTTGACGCCCTTTCGCTCAGGATGGTGTGCAGTTCGTCCAGGCAGGTCCCGCAGCCTTCGCCCGCGCCGCAGCGGTCGCTGATCGCGTCGACCGTGTACGCGCCCGCATCGCAGTGCGCATGGACCTCGTCCACGGTGACGGCGCGGCATATGCAAACGAACATCTCGGAAACTCACCTTCGTGCCTGGATTAGGCAATGCTTACATATCTTAGGGTGTCCGCACAAGGGTTGCCTTACCTTTTTTTGACGTCGTTCGAGTGGCGCGATCACGGCCAATGGGCTGTCGGACAGCCGCCGTAGCATGTGGCCCCGTGCCACTCACGATCTCCACGGTGAACGTCAACGGAATCCGCGCAGCGGTCAAACATCGGTCGGAGGCCAACCGCGGCCTGCTGCCCTGGCTCGACACATCTGGACCGGATGTGGTCCTGCTGCAGGAGGTCCGCGCGAGCGAGGAACTCGCCCGCGACGCGCTGGCGCCGGTGCTCGACACCGGATGGCATCTGACGATGAGCGAGTCCTCGGTGAAGGGCCACGCGGGCGTCGGTGTGCTGACACGTAGCGCGCCGTCGGCGGTGCGCGTCGGATTCGGGAGCGCGGAGTTCGACGACCTCGGCCGCTATCTCGAAGTCGACGTCGACACCGACCTGGGACCGCTGACCGCGGGAAGCCTGTACCTGCCCAAGGGTGCCGCGCTCTCCGACGCCGAGAAGGACATCGCCAAGCACGACGAGAAGGTCCGTTTCATGCGCGAGTTCGGCGCGTACCTGGATCGGTTGGTCCGTCGACGCCGCCACGTCGTCGTGGGTGGCGACTGGAACATCGCGCCCGCCGAAGCCGACATCAAGAACTGGAAGGGCAATCTCAAGAGCCCCGGCTTCCTACCGCACGAACGGGCCTGGGTGGCCGACCTGCTCGCCGCCGGGTGGCGCGACGTCATGCGCGAACTCTTCCCCGACGACGCCGGGCCCTACTCGTGGTGGTCGTGGCGCGGTAAGGCCTTCGACAACGATTCCGGATGGCGGATCGACTATCAGCTCACCAACAAGATGCTGGCCGGCCGGGCGACCAAGGCCGAGGTGGAACGTGCCGCCGCCTACGACCTCCGCTGGTCCGACCACGCCCCGGTCACCGTGCGGTACGAGTGACCGGGTCTGACAAACTGGGCGTCATGACCAGCGACGTAGAGCGCAACGGAGAGCCCGCGGCCGAGTCGATGCCGACCCGTCCGCGTGTGCTGTCCGGTATCCAGCCGACGAGTGACTCCTTCCACCTCGGGAACTATCTCGGTGCGGTCCGGCAGTGGGTGGCGTTGCAGGACGACTTCGAGGCCTTCTACTTCATCCCGGACATGCACGCACTCACGGTGCCGTTCGACCCGAAGGTCCTCGCCGAACGCACCCGCCTGAGCGTCGCGCAATTGCTTGCCGTCGGTGTGGACCCCGAGCGGTCGACGATCTATGTGCAGTCCCACATCCCCGAGATCGCCCAGCTGACGTGGGTCCTGTCGTGCATCACCGGTTTCGGCGAGGCCAGCCGGATGACCCAGTTCAAGGACAAGTCGGCCAAGCAGGGCGTCGACGCGGCGGGCGTCGGCCTGTTCACCTACCCCATCCTGATGGCCGCGGACATCCTCGCCTTTCAGGTCGATCGGGTTCCGGTCGGGGAGGACCAACGGCAGCATCTCGAACTCACCCGAGACCTGGCCCAGCGATTCAACTCCCGGTTCGGCAAGGTGCTGAAGGTGCCCCAGGCGCACATCGTCGCCGAGTTCGCCAAGATCTACGACCTGCAGAACCCGACGGCCAAGATGAGCAAATCCGCCGAGACCGACAAGGGTCTGATCAACCTGCTCGACGATCCGAAACGTTCGGCGAAGAAGATCCGGTCGGCTGTCACCGACACCGGATCGGAGATCCGGTTCGATGTCGTCGAGAAGCCCGGTGTCTCCAACCTGCTGACCATCCAGTCGGCCCTGTCCGGTGTCGGCGTCGACGATCTGATCGCCAAATACGAGGGCAAGGGATACGGCGACCTGAAGGTCGACACCGCGGAGGTGCTGACCGAGTTCGTCACCCCGCTGCGCGGGCGGGTCGAGGAGTACCTGTCCGACCCGGCCGAACTCGACGCCATCCTGGCTCGGGGCGCGGCCCGCGCGCGTGCCATCGCCTCCGAGACGCTGGCGTCGGTCTATGACAAGGTGGGGTTCCTGGCGCCTGGCCGGTGAGACCGCATCCGCCGGACGCCGTCCCGCGATCCGACCAGGAAGGCGATCCATGACCTCCGCGCGCGACTCGGCGAGATCACCGGTGGACACGGCGAAATCGGCGGTGGACAAAGGGATGACGACCGTCGACAAGGGCAAGTCGGCCTTCGCCGCGGCGCGGGAGAAGTGGCCCGCCGTCGAGCACCTGGTGCAGACCGTCGAACGCTACAACGACCGGCGCGGAAACGTGTATGCGGCGGCCATCAGCTTCAACGGCATCCTCGCGCTCGTCCCGATCATCATGGTGGTGTTCTCGGTCGCCGCGTTCGTGTTGGCGAATCAACCACAGCTGCTCGAGGACCTGCAACAGGCGGTGGTCGACGCCGCGCCCGGCAAGATGGGCGAGCAGCTCAGTGAGGTCATCGATTCGGCGATCTCCTCCCGCGCCGCGGTCGGGATCGTCGGTCTGATCGGTGCCGCCTTCACCGGGATCGGGTGGATCTCCGGCGTCCGGGTCGCCTTCACCGAGATGTACGGGGGCCGCGTCGACCGCAACCCCGTGCTGTCGAAGGTGTGGGATCTCCTCACGTTCGCATTGCTGGGCATGGCCTTCGCCGTGACGATGGCGCTGACGACGCTGGGCAACAGCGGGCTCACCACCACGATGCTCTCCTGGGTGGGCCTCGACGACGCGTCATGGGCCCCGGTCGTGGTGCGGGCCGTCGCCATCGTCGTGTCGGTGTTCGCCAGCTGGCTGCTCTTCACCTTCGTGCTGGCGCGGCTACCGCTGGTGCCGCTGCCCATGACGCACGCCATGAAGGCCGGACTGGTCATCGCGATCGCGTTCGAGCTGATGAAATCCCTTGGCGGGCTGTATCTCCAATCGGTCCTGGGCTCGCCGGCCGGGGTGGCGTTCGGTCCGATCTTCGGTGTGTTCGTCTTCGCGTACCTCGCGTCGCGGATCGTGCTGTATGCCACCGCGTGGTGCGCGACCGACCCCATCAACAGCAAGTACCAGGTCGTGGAAGAGCCGGACGCGGAACTGCACCGGCCGGTCCAGATCTCGCCGACGGTCGAGGTGAGCCCGGCGCCCCGGCCCGGCGCCCTCGCGGCCGCCGTCGGACTGGGCGCAGTCGCGGCCGCGCTGATCGGAGCCTTTCGGCGGCGTTGACCTCCGGCGCTGGTCGTCTGATCAGCGGCGTCCGGCGAGCTTCAACCCGATGAGCAGGAGGATGACCGCCGCGAGTGCGGCCACGAGCCCGATGAGGATCTGGACGGAGGTCGACGACGCCTGGTCGGAACCTGTTGCGACGGCGCGGTTCTCGGTCCGCGTCGGCGTTGGTGTCGAGGACGGTCCGGACGCGGCCGACGGCTCGACGAGGCGGCCCACCGAGATGGCGGGGTCGGTTCGGAATCCGTAGTCGAACATCGCCTTCGCCTGGTCCCAGTACGGATCCCCGTCGACGGACAGGCCGAACATCTGCACGATGATCACCGTCCGGCCGTCGCGTTCGGCGGCACCCACGAACGTCTTCCGTGCGTCGTCGGTGTAACCGGTCTTGCCGCCGAGCATTCCTGGATACCCATCGACGAGGAGGTGGTTGGTGCTGTACATGTCGTAGGGCGGATGATCCTTGTCGCCGGGCACATCTGGACGCCGCGGGTAGCCCGGGAAACGGAACGTGGGCATCGCGATGATCTCGCGAAAGGTCGGCTCGGTCATCGCGGCCCGGAACAGCAGCGCCAGATCGTAGGGCGAGGAGGACATCCCGGCGGCGTCCAGTCCGGACGGGCTGGCAGCACGCGTGTCCGTCGCGCCCAGCTGCGCGGCCCGGTCATTCATCTTCTCAAGTGTCGCGTCGATGCCGCCGAGCTGACGCGCGAGCGCATGCGCGCAGTCGTTGCCGGACACCAACAACAGTCCGGTGAGCACGTCGCGAACGGTGTAGACACCACCGGGCCCCATGCCACAGGAGTCGCCTTCGGTGCTCCAGTCCTCGACGGTGGGCACGACCGGCGCGGCGAGGTCGAGTTCGTCGAGTGCGACCAGTGCGAGCAGCACCTTGATCGTCGACGCGGGCCGGTAACGGCCGTGGGGATCCTTGGCGGCGATGACCTGTCCGGACTCGAGATCGGCGATCAACCAACCCGCGGAGGTCAGCCGTGGCGGAACGGGACCCGCCGACGGATCGGCGACGACCCCGCAACCGGCGAGATCGGCACCCCCGACGGCGGGAGAGGGAACCGGAAGGGGAGCGGGGGTCGTCGAACCCGGTGCGACGACCTCGGATTCGTCGACGGCCGGAGGCGTGGCGACTTTGTGCGGGCAGTGATCGGTGACCGGCGTGGTGATCGCCGGAGGCGGTGCGGTCGGCAGCGGGACGGCCACGGCCGGGCCGACGCGAAGGACGAGGCCGAGCACTCCGACGGTCAGCACGGCGACGAGCGCGCACGCGGTACGACGAGTCCACGTCGGGGTCATCGGCCGCACGTTACCAGCGGGGCCGTGCGCTGCCGACGACATCGTGCAACCAGCGCCGCATCACTGCCTCCGCCGTCGGCACGGTCACTTTCTCGGCGGCCGCGGCGTCGATCGGGAAGCGGTCGGTGGCCGACTCACCCAGGACCTCGGCCACCGCGGACCGTGATTCCTGGTGTGACAGCCACCCCCTGACGAGATCGCCGCCGGCTTCGAGGTGGAACTGCACTCCGTAGCAGTTGTCCACGCGGAACAACTGATTGACGCAGGCGTCGGAGGACGCGAGCAGGGTGGCCCCGGGTGGCAGGGTGAACGTGTCGAAATGCCACTGGACGGTGTCGATGTCGCGTGGTGCGGGTGCGATGACCGCCCCGCCCCACACCGGGTCGGCCATCCCTGCCTCGTTGAGACGCACCCGGCGTACACCGAGTTCCGGTATGTCGCTCGTGTGCACCTCGCCACCGAGAGCCGCTGCCAGCATCTGCGCGCCCAGACAGACACCCCAGATGGGCACACCGCGTTCACGGGCACGGCGGAGCAGGTCGATCTCGTCGGCGATCCACGGGATGCGGTCCGCGTCACCGACTCCCATCGCTCCGCCGAGAACGAGGATGGCGTCGAAATCCGCTGGATCGACGGTCGCGGGTTCGCGCCAGATCCGCAGGGTGGCCGTCTCGGTGATCGCGTGCAGGGCGGGTCCGTAGGCGCCGGGTGGTTCGGACTCCGCGTGCCGGATCTCCAAGACCCGCAACCGCTCCCGCGGGCGCTCGACCGGCTGTGTTCTGGTGCTCATGACGAGTGCAAGAGTACGGTCTCGGTGGCGATTCCTCTCGCCGACGCGGGGTCGGAACCCACGCCGGGCTGCGTCAACCGGAATGACATGAACTCGTCGGACGGGACCCGTGCGCGGTGTGGTCGGCGACCCGTTCACCGTCGACCGTGATCTCACACCGTGCGAACCGCCCGCCGGACTGGAACAGCGCGTCGACCGGTGCCTCGGCCGCGGCCCGCGTGTACACCAACGACGCCTTGAACTTGCCGTCTGGATCTCGTTGCGACAGCGGCACTTCGGACTGTGTGCGGAGTCTTCCGTCTGCGTCCGTCCACGCTGCGGCGCCGTTGTGCTCGTGGTCGGAGATCAGCGTGATCGTGATGCGTTGCGTGTCGGTGGTGGGTGCTGCCGCGGCCGGTGCGAACACCAGGAGGCACGCGAGCGCACTCACCGCGAGTGTCAGCAGCAGCCGGAACAGAAGGGCGCGGGCCATGAAGTACTCCGTTCGATGGGCGATCACCGGTCCGGCGACGGGCCGGGTTCCTCGGTCTTCCTTCGACGCATCGGACGGCATATCGGTTCCATCGCGCTGCTGAGCGAGCGGAAGTCGGGATTCTGCTGTCAGCGGGTGATCGTCAGCGGCAGCGTGGTGAAACGACGGACGAGAACCCCGGGCTCCCACGCCGTCTGCGTCAGATCGACCCGGAAAGCGGTCGTGGAGCGCAGCAGATGCTCGACCGCGAGGCGCGCCTGCAAGCGTGCCAATGTCGCCCCGACACACAGGTGCAGGCCCTTGCCGAACGCCAGGTGCGACCGCCGCGCCGCCGGATCGAGATCGATCGCGCCGGGATCGTCGAAATGCGCGGGATCCCGATTGGCGGCACCCCACATCAGGAACACATGTGACCCCGCCGGCAATGCGGTGTCGCCCAGCGTCGTGTCGGCGACCACGTGCCGGAAATGCCCACGAAACGGGGTCTCGAGCCGAAGGGCCTCCTCCACGAACACCGGGATGAGCCCGGGGTCGCTGCGTAACCGTTCGACGACGTCGGGATGGCGGTCCAACAGCCAGACGGCACTGTTGAGCAGGCTCGTGGTCGACTCGGCCCCGGCGGCGACCAGTTGGAACAGGATCATCACCGCGGTCTCGTGATCGAGACCGCCCTCGGCGACGCGGCGTGCCACCTCGACCAGCGCGGTCGGCCCGCTCGCTTCGCTCCCGGCGCCGGTGTCATTGTCTGCGTTGCTCATCGCCGCCGACAGATAAGCCGTCAGCTCACCGACCGCCGCGGTTGCCGTCGTCAGCTGGTCCGGCGTGATGACGCCGTCGATCAGGACGTTCGTCGCGATCGCCCACCGGGTCAGCGTGGCACGGTCGGCGACCGGCAATCCGATCACCGCCGTGGCGACCTCCATCGGAATCCGTTGCGCGACAGCGCTCACCCAATCGATCCGGCCACCACGGAGATCGTCGGCCCATGCCTCCGTGATGTATCGACGAATGGTCGGTTCGAGCTCGCGGGTACGTGCCGGAGACACCGACCGCATGGCGAGCTTCCGATGATCGCGGTGCCTGGCCCCGTCGGCGGTGGCGAGGACGTGCATAGCGTCGCCCAGGCCGGCGACCGGGAACTCCGAGACCGTGCCGTCGCCGTGCCACACCATCGTGGCGGTCAGGTTCGACGAGAAGTCCTCCGGGCGTCGGACCGCGTCGGCGATCAGGTCCCAGGAGCCGACGGCGAAGAACGATGAATCCCCGATTCGCTGCACGGGCGAACCGGTGTGCAGACGCGAGTAGAAGGTCGTGGGATCGGCGGTGGTGTCCATGGAGTCCAGCGTGGGCAACCCGGGCCGTCGACGCACGCATATCCCCGAAGTCGAGATCGGTGAGAAGTCACAGCACCATCCGGTGTCTCAGGCTAGCCTCGTGAACAGCTGGAACGTCCTTCATCGACAGGATGGTTCGTCTCACCATGAGAACGGGGGAGCGATGGCCCGGGACTGGCTGGTCGACGGAGACCGGCACGATGCTGCACGCGAGCGTCTGATCGCGCACGCGGCGGCCCTCATCGCACGCCGTGGCCTCGACGGGTTCGACCTCGACGAGCTCGGTCGTCGGGCGCACTGTTCGAGGGCGACGATCTACCGCCATGCCGGCGGTCGGTCCGCGCTGATCGAGTCCGTGCTGGCCACCACGTCGGCACCGGTGCTCGCCGCCATCCGTGCGACCGTCGCGGATCTCACCGGGCCCGATCGCGCCCAGACGGCGATCATCGAGACCCTGCGCGCACTACGCGGCGACCGGGTCATCCGGCAGTTCCTCCGGCCCGACAACCTCATCGGCGCGACGCCAACCGTCCTGTCGTCCCCCGCGGTGCACGCGGTGGCCGCCGATCTGGTCGGCGTCGACCCCGATGATCCCGCGGATGCACGGTTCCTCATCCGTTCCGTTCTCGCCCTGCTGCTCTGGCCCGCCGAACCCGACGAGGAGGCGCGGAGCGCGGAATCGATCGTCGCCGGCATCTTCCGTCGGGACCCCGGCACCGACGACGACGGCCCGCACCCCTGAGGGTGCGGGCCGTTGCCGGGCTGCAGAGAAAGTTCGAATCGGCTAGCGCGAGAACATGAGTGCGCGCTTGACCTCCGAGATCGCCTGGGTGACCTGAATGCCACGCGGGCACGCGTCGGTGCAGTTGAACGTGGTGCGGCAACGCCACACACCGTCGACGTCGTTGAGGATGTCGAGTCGCTCGACGGCCCCCTCGTCGCGGCTGTCGAAGATGAACCGGTGCGCGTTGACGATCGCGGCGGGACCGAAGTACGAACCCTCGGTCCAGAAGACCGGGCAGCTCGTCGTACAGCAGGCGCACAGGATGCACTTGGTGGTGTCGTCGAACCGGGCGCGGTCGGCCTGGCTCTGGATGCGTTCGCGGGTCGGCTCGTTGCCCGAGGTGATCAGGAACGGCTTGATCGCGCGGAACGCGTCGAAGAACGGTTCCATGTCGACCACGAGATCCTTCTCCACCGGCAGGCCGCGGATCGGCTCGATGGTGATCGTGATCTCCTTGGACTTGTCCTTCGGGAGCATGTCCTTCATCAGCAGCTTGCAGGCGAGACGGTTGACGCCGTTGATCCGCATCGCGTCCGACCCGCACACGCCGTGGGCGCAACTACGACGGAACGTGAGCGTCCCGTCCAGGTAGCCCTTCACGTACAGGAGCAGGTTGAGCAGGCGGTCGGTCGGCAGCGCCGGGACGCGGAAGCTCTCGAAGCCCTGGGCGTCGGGATTCTCCGGGTTGAAGCGGAAGATCTTGAGCGTCACCATGGTGGCCTCGTCGGGCACCGGAGGCAACGGCGGATCGTCGGAAGACGGTGCGGGCTTGTCCAGAACAGATGTCATCAGTACTTACGCTCCATCGGCTCGTAGCGGGTTTCCACGACCGGCTTGTACTCCAACTCGATGTCTGAAAGGAGGTCCGTGCCCTTTTTGTAGGCCATGGTGTGCCGCTTGTAGTTGACGTCGTCACGATCCGGGTAGTCCTCGCGTGCGTGACCGCCGCGCGACTCCTTGCGGTTCAGGGCTCCGGCCACCGTCACCTCCGCCATCTCCAGCAGGAAGCCGAGTTCGATGGCCTCGAGGAGATCGCTGTTGAAGCGCTTGCCCTTGTCATGGACTCGGATGTGGGCGTAGCGCTCCTTGAACCGGTGGATGTCGGTCAGGGCCTGCTTGAGGGTCTCCTCGGTGCGGAACACCGAGGCGTTCGCGTCCATCGAGGCCTGCAGCTCGGTACGGATGTCGGCGACGCGCTCGTGTCCGTGGTCGCTGAGCAGCAGCTCGAGCCACGAGTCGACCATCTCGGTGGGCGTCTCGGGGAGCTCGGCGAACTCGGCCGAGTTCGCGTAGTCCGCGGCCGCGATTCCCGCGCGTCGTCCGAAGACGTTGATGTCGAGCAGCGAGTTGGTGCCCAGCCGGTTGGCTCCGTGGACCGACACGCACGCACACTCGCCGGCGGCGTACAGGCCGTGGACGACCTCGTCGTTGTTGCGCAGCACCTGACCGTTGATGTTGGTCGGGATGCCGCCCATGACGTAGTGACAGGTGGGGAACACCGGCACGTACTCGGTGACCGGGTCGACGCCGAGGTAGGTACGGGCGAACTCGGTGATGTCGGGGAGCTTCTCGTTGAGGACGTCCTCGCCGAGGTGGGTCACGTCGATGTAGACGTAGTCCTTGTTCGGGCCGGCACCGCGACCTTCGAGCACCTCGAGCACCATCGACCGGGCCACGATGTCGCGCGGCGCGAGGTCCTTGATGGTGGGGGCGTAGCGCTCCATGAAACGCTCGCCGTCGGCGTTGCGCAGGATGCCGCCCTCACCGCGGACCGCCTCCGAGATGAGGATGCCGAGCCCCGCGAGACCCGTCGGATGGAACTGGTGGAACTCCATGTCCTCGAGGGGCAGCCCCTTGCGGAAGATGATGCCCATGCCGTCGCCGGTCAGCGTGTGCGCGTTCGAGGTCGTCTTGTACATACGGCCCGAGCCGCCGGTGGCGAACACGATCGACTTGGCGTGGAAGACGTGGATCTCGCCGGTCGCGAGCTCGTAGGCGACGACACCGGTCGCGACCTGCTCGCCCTTCTCGTTCTCCGTGAGGCAGATGTCGAGGGCGTAGAACTCGTTGAAGAACTCGACGTCGTGCTTGACGCAGTTCTGGTAGAGCGTCTGCAGGATCATGTGGCCGGTGCGGTCGGCGGCGTAGCAGGCCCGCCGGACCGGGGACTTGCCGTGATCGCGGGTGTGGCCGCCGAAGCGCCGCTGATCGATCTTGCCCTCGGGCGTCCGGTTGAAGGGCAGGCCCATCTTCTCGAGATCGAGCACCGCGTCGATGGCCTCCTTGGCCATGATCTCGACGGCGTCCTGATCGGCGAGGTAGTCACCACCCTTGACGGTGTCGAAGGTGTGCCACTCCCAGTTGTCTTCCTCGACGTTGGCGAGTGCCGCACACATGCCGCCCTGGGCCGCGCCGGTGTGGCTGCGGGTCGGGTACAGCTTGGTCAGCACCGCGGTGCGGGCCCGAGGGGCGGCTTCGATCGCCGCGCGCATGCCTGCGCCGCCGGCGCCCACGATGACGACGTCGTAGCGATGTTCCTGCATGTTGTGGGTCTCCTCTAGCCGACGCTGTTGACGTCGAAGGTCAGGAGGGCGTAGGTGCCCATCGTGAGGACGAGGATCATCGACACGGCGAGCAGCACGTTCAGCCAGAAACGGGTCGAGTCCTTGCGGGAGTAGTCGGCGATGACGGTGCGCACACCGTTGCCGCCGTGCAGTTGGGCCAGCCACAGCATGGTGAGGTCCCAGATCTGCCAGAAGGGTGAGCTCCAGCGCGCGGCGACGAACGAGGAGTCGATGCGGTGCACGCCGCCGTCCCAGGCCAGCATGATGAACATGTGGCCGATCGTCAGGACGACGAGCAGCAGCCCGGAGAACCGCATGAACAGCCATGCGTTCTTCTCGAAGTTGCCGCCCTTGGGCTTGCGGGGCGAGCGCGGGTTGTCCAGGCTCGCGGGACGGTCGTGCTGAGTACCGAGGGTCTTGGCGACACCGGTGGCTTCCGAGGTGGTCATCTCTGGTGTCTCCTACAGGTGGCTGAACATGATCTGCAGCAGGCGGACCGTGCCGGCACCGAAGACGATGACGAACAGGGTCATGGCCACCCACAGCATCTGTCGCTGGTACTTGGGTCCCTTGGACCAGAAGTCCACGAGGATCAGGCGCACACCGTTGAAGGCGTGGAACAGGACGCACGCGACCAGGGCGATCTCCATGAGACCGATGATCGGCGTCTTGTAGGTCTCGATGATCTCGTCGTACTGATTGGGGTCGACTCGGATGACCGCGGTGTCGAGCACGTGTACGAAGAGGAAGAAGAAGATCGTGACGCCGGTGATGCGGTGCAGGACCCACGACCACATGCCGGGATCGCCGCGATAAAGAGATCGTCTGCGCACCGGGTCGGGTGCGACTTCGGTCGAGGTGCTCATCGGGAAAGTGGCCTCCAACATCGTCGATGGACGCGTCGAATCGGCATGCTCCGACTCGACCATGGACCCATACGAAGAGACTCTAAACCCATGCACATTCCGGTGGTAAATTGCCCGAACCGATCTGGGCGACAAGACATTACGACTTAGGTTTGCCTTACCCAAGCTTTGCGGTGATGAAATCCGGATGAACGGCCGATGACGCCGGGCGACAGGAGATCCACGTGGTTACAGAAATCGATTGGGATGTGTTGCGGGACAAGGCCAGATCGATGATCGGTCGTGCTTACGCACCCTACTCCCGGTACCCGGTGGGCGCCGCCGGGATCACAGCCGAGGGCGGTGTCGTCGCCGGTTGCAATGTGGAAAATGTCTCATATGGCCTGGGTATCTGCGCCGAGGTCGCACTGGTCGCGGCCCTGGTGAACGACGGAGGCGGAGCGCTGCGGGCGGTCAGCGTCTGCGACGCCCGCGGGGCGGTTCTGATGCCGTGCGGACGGTGCCGACAGGTCCTGCTCGAACACGGCGGGCGCGAGCTCCTCGTCGACCACCCCGGTGGTCCCCGGATGCTCGCCGAGCTGCTTCCCGATGCCTTCGGACCCGACGATCTCGAGGCGGTCCGTTCATGACGGTCGACGCCCGGGAGATCATCCACGCGGTGTCGGTGATCGCCACCAAGCGGGGCGGACACGAACTCGCCGACGCACAGATCGCGTGGATGGTCGACGGCTACACCCGCGGCGAGGTGGCGGCGGAACAGATGTCGGCATTGCTGATGGCCATATATCTGCGCGGGATGAATCGCCGTGAGATCGCGTCCTGGACGCACGCGATGATCGACAGCGGGCGCCGGATGGACCTGTCCGGTCTGCAGCGGGACGGGCGGCCGCTGGCCACCGTGGACAAACACTCCACCGGCGGCGTCGGGGACAAGATCACCCTCCCGCTCACGCCGCTCGTCGCGTCGTTCGGCGTCGCGGTGCCGCAGCTGTCCGGTCGGGGGCTCGGTCACACCGGTGGGACGCTCGACAAGCTGGAGTCCATCCCGGGGTGGCGGGCGGAGGTGAGCACGTCCGACATGCTCGACCAGCTCGAGCGGGTCGGTGCGGTCATCTGTGCCGCGGGCGCCGACCTGGCGCCGGCCGACCGCAAGCTCTATGCCCTGCGCGATGTCACGGGCACGGTCGAGTCCATTCCGCTGCTGGCGTCGTCGATCATGAGCAAGAAGATCGCCGAGGGCACCGGTGCGCTGGTCCTCGACGTCAAGACCGGGTCGGGTGCCTTCCTGCCCGACGAGGACGACGCGCGCGAACTGGCGTCGACCATGGTCGAACTCGGTCACGACGCCGGTGTCGACACCCGTGCGGTCATCACCGACATGGGCACACCGCTCGGACTCGCGATCGGCAACGCCGTGGAGGTGGCCGAGTCGGTGGAGGTACTCGCCGGCGGCGGACCCGCCGACGTCGTCGAACTGACCCTGGCCCTCGCCCGGGAGATGCTCGACGCCGCCGGGCTCGTCGACGCCGACCCCGCAACCCATCTCGCCGACGGCCGGGCGATGGACACGTGGCGGGCGATGATCGCGGCGCAAGGTGGCGACCCCGATGCGCCCCTGCCGACGGCGCGCCACCACGACACCGTGACCGCGTCGGGCGACGGCATCGTCACCGAGATGGACGCGCGCGCGGTCGGCGACGCCGCGTGGCGCCTCGGCGGCGGCCGATCGAAGCCGGGGGAGGCGGTCGCGGCAGAGGCGGGAGTGACCATCCATGCGAAGCCCGGTGATCGTGTCCGAGCCGGTCAACCGTTGTTCACCCTGCACACGCAGGATGAGGACCGGATCCCCGGCGCCCGCTCCTGCCTGGCCGGGGCGACGACCGTGGGGCCCGACTCCGCCGAACACGCGGGCGGCGCGCGCACCCGTCCACTGATCATCGACCGCGTTAGGTTTCCATCATGACGACGCTGACCCCGGCGAACATCTCCCTCGCCCCGAAGGTGCTCCTTCACGACCACCTCGACGGCGGACTCCGGCCCGCGACGGTCCTCGAGTTGGCCCACGAGGTGGGATACGACGGCCTCCCGGCGGATGAGAACGGCAGGCAGATCGATGACGCCGAGACGCTCGGGCAGTGGTTCCGACGTGCGGCCGACAGCGGCTCGCTCGAGCGCTACCTCGAGACCTTCTCGCATACGGTCGCGGTGATGCAGACCGTCGGCGGGTTGGAACGCGTCGCGCGCGAGTGCGTGGAGGACCTCGCCGCCGACGGGGTCGTGTACGCCGAGGTGCGTTATGCGCCCGAACAGCATCTCGAAGGTGGGCTGACCCTCGACGAGGTCGTCGAGGCGGTGCTGCGGGGCTTCGCCGAGGGCGAGGCGGTCGCGGCCGAGCGGGGCCGGACGATCACCGTGCGGTGCCTGGTCACCGCGATGCGCCACGCCGCCCGGTCACGCGAGATCGCCGAACTCGCGGTCCGCTACCGGGACCGGGGTGTCGTCGGTTTCGACATCGCCGGCGCCGAGGCGGGGCATCCGCCGACCCGCCATCTCGACGCCTTCGAATACATGCGGGCCAACTGTGCGCCCTTCACCATCCACGCCGGCGAGGCATTCGGGCTGCCGTCGATCCACGAGGCCATCGGCTTCTGCGGGACGGACCGGTTGGGTCACGGCGTCCGCGTCTTCGACGACATCGAACTCCCGGAGGGGGTCGATCTCGCGGCGCACTCGTTCGCGGGTGCGCGGCTGGGTCAGGTGGCGAACATCGTGCGGGACAAGCGGATTCCGCTGGAGCTGTGCCCGAGTTCGAATGTGCAGACCGGGGCGGTCGGTTCACTCGCCGAGCATCCGTTCAACGTGTTGGCGCGCCTACGGTTCCGGGTGACGGTGAACACCGACAACCGATTGATGTCCGACACCACCATGAGCAAGGAATTCGGCCTGCTCGCCGATCGGTTCGGCTACGGCTGGGCGGATTTCGAACGGTTCACGGTGAACGCGATGAAGTCGGCGTTCATCCACTTCGACGAGCGGCTGGCGTTCATCGACGACGTGATCAAGCCCGGCTACGCGGTGCTGCTCGGCTGAGCAGCACCGCGTAGCCGGTTACGGGCGGGAGGAGGGGACTGCGCCCGTCATCCCTTCTTGGTGAGCCGGGCCTCGAAGTCGTGCTCGAGCGCGCGCCACGCCTCGGCCTCGTTGTCGAACGGACCGCTGGGCGCCATGCGCTTGGGGTCGGGGTTGACGGTGTAGTCGACGAACCATCCCAGCGGAGTGGTGGTGCCGAGGGCCTCGGAGACCGTGTTGTCACCGGCGTAGTCGGCTGCGTCGGTGAAGAGTTCGACGGCGAGGTCGAGCTGGTCGCGATCCATTCGGCGGGGGCCGTCGGCGATGTCGTCGGCGAGACCCGGCAGGACGTAGACGTTGTCGTCGATGACGTCGAACTCGAGGGATCCGTTGGTCGCCTCGGTGCGGACCTCGTCGAACGTGGACAGGTCGGCGAGGTCATGCGTGTTGTCGTCGGCGAGGAACCGCGAGAGCGAGCGCGCCGAGGTGAACACGAAGATCTTGCCCTTGGTGCCGAGGAACACCGGGTCGTCTCCGAGGTAACACCGCAGTGTCAGGTACTCGTTCGCGCTGGTGACGATCTTGATCGGGTCGATGCCGACCGACGCCCAGAAATCGTCGTCGTCGTAGTCGTCCTCGTCCTCCTCGTCCGTGTCCTCTTCGAGGTCATCGTCGTCGGCGGCGTCCGAGGACTCGGAGTCGGGGGCACCGACGATCTCGATGTCATCGTCGGTCGGCTCGTCCTCGTCCTCGGCGGACGCGGCGGCCTCGAGTTCGGCCTCGGCGGTCTCGACGGCCTTGGCGTCCACCTTCGGTGTGCTGATGACACCGTCGATGGCATCGAGCACGTCATCCCAGTGCTTGGCGATGAGCCGGCCGATGCGCACCCAGAGGTCGGTGCCCTCGCGGCCGTCGAAGTTGCGTGTGCCGGTGGTGACGGCGCCCAGGATCGGGTTGCCGTTGAAGAACTTGGTGACCGGTGTCAGTTCGCAGACCTCACCGAGGATGCGGACGATCTCGAGTGCGTCTTCGAGTTCGGCGATGACCTCGGCGGTGGGGTCCTCCGCGGCGAGCTCGGGTACGCCGACGAGGTCGTAGCTGTGGCGCTCGTCGGGGACCAGTTCATCGGCCTGCAGGCCGACCACGGTCGACCACGCCGGGTGCTCGACGAGATCGTTGTCCTCGTTGGTGCGGATGAACGCGGCGAGCTCGGCGACAGAGGGCAGGACGTACAGGTCCTCGTCCAGTCCGAGGAAGGCCTCCCATTCGTCGTCGCCCTCACGCCAGCGGGGTGCCCACAGGGTGAAGCTGTTTCCGTCGGTGAGTCCGAGCTCAATCGGGACGATGTCTCCGGCCATGGGGACACAGCCTAGCGATTGTCGGCGGCGGATCCAGTAGTGCCCCCACAGACGGTCGGTGGTGTGCCGACGACTTTTCGATGAACTCCTGACCCGCCCGCGGGTGCGACCATCGGCGCGGCTCTCATCGTGGACGGAAGAATCCTTCGAATGCCTGGTCGAGGTTCGAGGTGCGCACCGGCGAGACGCCTACGGGGTCACCGGCTTCGATCATTTGACCATTGCCGATGTACATCGCCACGTGGCCGGACCACACCGCGAGGTCTCCGGGCTGCAGCTGCGCCTGGGACACCTGATACCCGGCGGTGTCCTGCTCCTGGGCGAGGCGGGGGAGTTCGAGCCCGGCCTGCCGGTAGGCCCACTGTGTGAAGCCGCTGCAGTCGAATCCGTCGGGCGTCGTCCCGCCCCAGACATAGGGCACCCCGCGTTGACTCAGCGCGGCCCGCACCGCGGTCGCCGCGCGTTCGTTCGGAGCGTGGGCGACCGAGCCGTCGGGCAGCGTGATGGGGACGCCGCCGGGCGTGGGGACGGGCGACAGTCTGGCGGCGTCGCCGCCTGCGACTCCGACCATCTCGGCCGGCGCCGTGCGGCGGGCCAGGGCGGCCATCGCCTCGGTGTCGGAGCCGAGCTCGGCGCGAGCACGACCGATGATCTCCACGCCGCGGCTCAGATGCTCGACGGCGATCGGCAGTACGGCGAGAAGGACTGCCGGAGTGGCCAATCCGCCGTTGAGGCCGCGGACATGCCGTTCCAGGGAGTCCACGAGGCCGTTCAGCGCGGTCGACGCCATGTGGACGGTACGGCCGGCGCTCTCGACGAGCCGGCCGAACTCGGCGGCGCACTCGGTGAGTTCGGTGAGTCGGCGCTGGTTCGCCGCGGTCGCGGCTGCGGCTCCGGCGGCCCCGGCTCCGTCCCACCGCGTGAGGACGGACTCGGCGGCCGACGTCGACCGCTGGCGCACCGACTCGACGGTGCCCGCTACGGTCCGGACCCGTTCGGCGGGGTTGCCCGGTGCCAGGATGCCGGTCCCCAGCGCGGCGATCAGTTGCCGCAGTGGCTCGATGAGGAGTTCGACGGGGATCACAGCGTCAGCTCACCGGCCGTCGCGATCCGGTCGGCGGCGGCGCAGTCGCAGTCGGCGTAGGACGTTGCGGCCGAGCTCGTCGTGAGTCCGAGGCGTTCCTCGCGCGCCGTGGCGGCCTCGATGGTGCGACGGTACAGGTCGAGGAACTCGACGACGGCGGTGAGGAACTCGATGCCGATAAGGCCGAAGGTGATGGCGAGTTCGACCACGGCGGCGTCGTCGCTGCCGGTCCCGCCCTCGAGCATCCGGGCATTGGTGCGGTGGGTGCCGGAGAACTCGTGCAGCGCAGACGAATCGGCGACCAGTCGGCCACCGGGGTCCGGGCCTGGCCGGGTGGGTGCGGGATAGGGGTGAGGGGAGGACGGGCTCATGGGTTTCTGACGCGGCGCGGCCCTGTTGGGTTCCATCGGATTCTCGCGGCGACCGAGACCGGCGTGGTGGAGCTCGCCCAAGCGGCACGCGAGCGCCGGGGAGGAAATAGGGTGTCGGCATGGAGTCCCTGATCGTCGACCATCCCCTCGCAGCCGCGCGTCTGACCACGATGCGCGACGAGACCACCGACAACGCCGGATTCCGGGCTGCGCTGTCCGACCTCACCCAGATGCTGATCTACGAGGCGCTTGCCGGTGCGCCGCGCGCCGACGTCGCGATCAACACGCCGATGACCGCGCACACGGGATCGAGGCTGGCATCCCCGCCTCTCCTGGTCCCGGTCCTGCGGGCCGGACTCGGCATGGTCGAGCAGGCGCACGCGATGGTGCCCGAGGCGCATGTCGGTTTCGTGGGCCTCGCCCGCGACGAGGAGACCGCACAACCCGTGCCGTACCTGGAGTCGCTGCCGGAGGACCTGTCGGGACGGCCGGTGTTCGTCCTCGACCCCATGCTCGCCACCGGCGGCTCCATGCTCCACACCATCGAGTTGCTGGTCGCCCGCAATGCCACCGACATCACCGCCGTGTGTGTCGTCGCCGCACCTGAAGGGGTTGCGGCGCTGGAGAATTCCGGTCACCCGTGCCGGCTCGTCGTGGCTGCCGTGGACGACGGGCTCAACGAGGTCAACTACATCGTGCCCGGTCTCGGTGACGCGGGCGACCGGCAGTTCGGTCCGAGGTACTCGTGAGTATGGCTGAACCTCGCGCGGCACGTCGCTGAGACAAGCCACACGTCGTCATTCAAGGGCCCTCATGACCCGCCCTGATGTTCTTTTCGCCGAACGCTGCCGTCTGGTACTGGCAGGATGCTTCGTCGATCACCGATCACGGACGGCCGCTGCGGTGGGCCGCCGGACGGTTTGAATGCTCGAGCGACGGCCGAGAAACGGGCCGACGGCTACCGCGTTCACGGCGAAGCCGGCATGACAGATCGCTCCAGCCGCCCCACCCGTCACCCAACGAGCCCCGGTGCGACGTGAACGTCGAATCATCAAGCTACGCCTATCTCCCCGCCGGGACGCAGCTCCTATTGCCACGCATCTACTGCTGCGAGATCGATCGTCAAGGCGGTGCTGCGCCGATATGGGATGCCACTGTTGCGACACCTCGCCCAGGCCATCGCGCTGCCGGTACGCCGAACCCCGCCGCGGCGCTTAGATCACGGCGCTCCCGGAGGCCGCCATATCGTCGACGACCACACTCGGTTGCGTACTCCGAGATCCTCACCGACGAACGCACAGAGACCGATACGCAATTCTGGGGCCGGGCACGCCCTTCTTCCACGCGCACGGCATCACGAACAACAGTTTGTTGGCCGACTACGGCGGCAGTTGCCGCCCAGGGCTTTCCGCGCATGCCCTCGGCCCCGAGATCGCGCACCAGAGACCCGCAGTCCGCGGCAAGAACACCGTTGGGAGAACGAATTCCGAAACTGGTGTGACGAAAGTTCACCACTGTCATCGATCCACGCACTGCAACGCACAGTCGACGAAAAACACTGCACAGTCGATGAATTCACGGTTCTCGGCTTGTGGAATTTCCTCGAAATCGAACGCATGTTCCGGTACCTTGGAGTCATGCCAGAGCTCGCCACTCTCCTCGATCAACTCATCGAGACCACCCCGCCCGCCGACGACCCAACCGGCAGAGCAACATTCGACTCCCTCCACACGTGGCGCCTGATCCGCAACCTTGCCGATCACCAGATCGGCACCCACGCAGCACAACTCGACGAACTCGGCGTCGCGCAGAAGACCGGCAGCACCACCAAGAAGCTGCTGATCGAGTCAGGACATGCGCCGGCCGCCGCCCTCCGCACCATGCGCAGTGTCGACGCGCTGCCCAACCTGCCCGCTGTGGCGCGTCACGCTGCCGACGGACGACTGTCGAGCGAGATCGTCGATGCCATCGTCCGCGGCATGAACGAGATCGATAGACGTTGCGGGGAAGCGCTTTCCGTCGACAAGCGCTCCCGGTTTGAGATCGAACTCATCGCCCAAGCACTATCCGGTGCAACACCGACTGAAGTGCTCAAGCATGCGCAGGCCATCGGCAACGCTCTCGGCGATGCGTGTGACGCAGGAACCCCAGCGTCGGACGATGCAAGTTTGAACTCGGTGAGCGCCCACACCACCGACGACGGCCGCGTCGAAGTCCGCGCCGATCTCACCCAGGTCGTGGGCGAGAAGTTCCTGGCGATGATCGACGAACGATCCTGCCCACGACCCGAACCCGACGGCGCCAAGGATCGTCGCACCGCCGAGCAACGCCGCGCCGACGCCTTCGAATTGATCCTCGACCAAGCCGCGATCGGCGCGACCATCGACACCGTCGGAAGTCCACGCACGCAGCTCATGCTGACGATCCCCGCGACCGGAGACCTGGCGACGCTGCCGT
>ERZ501064.96-NODE-96-length-23998-cov-8.759345_pt1 | contig 23998 bp, 25 predicted proteins | sample MGYA00510851_ERZ501064 | MGnify/ENA primary metagenome ERZ501064 (study PRJEB25958, sample SAMN03398529) | human skin metagenome | study: EMG produced TPA metagenomics assembly of the Human Skin Microbiome Metagenome (human skin metagenome) data set. | reverse complement strand
TACCTGCACGTCGAGTACACCGGGCCCGTTCAGCTGTTCCTCGTCGCCGCCGTCGATTTCACGGGTGACGACGCCGAGTCCTCGGTGGCCGTCGCTCTCCGGCGACTCGAGAACGAGCTGGAGCGCGACCCGCGGATCACGGAGGCGGTACTCACCCTCTCCGCCCCCGGCGACACGGACCTCGTGCCCGACGCACCCTGATCTCGCCGGGATCCTTTTCACACTGTGGAGTTGTCAAAGGTCGTGTGGCGCCGGGGTCGACGCCGGAGGGTCTGTGGAGTGTTCGCGTGGGGTGTCTAGGCGAGGGCGTCGTCGAGTCGCATGGTGCGCCGGTTGTAGGCGGGTCGAGGTAGGCGTTTCGGGTCGATGTCGGCGGGTGGGATCAGCCAGGGGTGCCGGTCAGGACCCATCACCACCTGCCAGCCGTGATGGTGCACCTGGGTGTGACAGCGCTGGCACAGTAGGCATCCGTTGTCCAGATCTGTGGGGCCACCATCGGCCCAGTGCACCAGATGGTGGACCTGGGTATGCGCCGCGGGGGCACCACATTTCACGCAGCACTGATCGCGCACGATGATCGCCTGCCGCAGATGGTGCGGGAACAGTCGTTTCGTGGTGCCCATCCGCAACGGCACCCCTTCGTTGTCAAGGACGATCTCGGCGACCCCGCCGTCACACGACAAGCGCCGTGTCGTCGATTCTGACACCGCACCCATCCACGGAAGCCGAGCCGGACCAACCCCATCGGCAGGAATGGTCACCAGCAGTTGGGTGCGTGGTGCTCCGGCGGTGGTCATAGCCGCGCCGATCGCGGCTTGATCCAACAGCAACTCCAGCGCATCGGCGCGTCGCTCGGCCGCACCTCGACGATCGGCAGCGCCGTCGGGTTCGGGACGCGGACAGGACCGTTCGTCGATCATGGACACGAACTTCTCTCCGATCACCGCGGTCACATCTCCGGCGATCGCGACCCGCCCGTCTTCGGTGATCCTGGTGTGCACGGTGTTCAGCGATGCGTCATCGGCCGCCGCCACAATGCTGGGGTCGGTGGCGGCGACCCGGATGGCAATCCCGCGGGCGTGGTCGTCGATCTGGGCGGGGGTGGCTCCGGAGAACGCCTGCGCAAGCAACTCACTCTCGTATCCGCTGCGCTCGTCGTCGGACGGCGCTGTGGCAGAACGTTTGTCGATGAGCGCTAGCCCGCGGATCACCGCGTCGACACACTCGGCAGACAGATAGCCCTCGGCAGCACAGTCGGCGACCTTCGGCACCGACTCCAGCCCGCCGGCGATCCGCACATAGCGGTACGCGGCCGCGGGGGGCATGCCCATCTCGATCAGTGAGTTCCGTGTGGTCGACCCCGCCCGCGCTGCCGCACCCGTGGCGTCGAAAAGTGCTGTATGTACGGCGATCTGGTGATCGAGCACGTTACGCAGCATCCGCAGCTCGTCGAGCCGCTCGTGCAGAGCACGGCCACTGCCGTCGTCGGGTGGCTGTTGCAGTGAGATGAGGGTGTCGCGTAGTTCGGTGATCGAGGGCATGACACCAAGCTACTCGCAATCACGTTCGACGACGAGATTTCTCCACAGCCCTCGTTGTCATCGAATCCTGTTGCACCGCAGTCGCTGTCACTCACGTCTCAGCGGTGAACGGTGATGAACTGTGGTGAACAAAAACCCCACCAGTCACATAGGGTCAGCGTCTGCGACCCAACAACCACCGTGGTAGAGCTCAGACGAACTGCTTCAGCGAGCCGGCCCGACCTCGCACTGCATCCGGCTCCGACCGATGAACTCGAACTCGACGGATGCACTTCGATCGAAGTCCATCGGTCGAGTTGAGGTCCATCAGCCGGGGGTGCTCGGCGGACCCTGCGTGACGCGCCCTCCGCAAGCTCCGGCCACTCCTCAGGGAACGGGCGTGACGCACACTCCGGGCAATCCTCAGTATCCGAGGCCTGGCGACCCGTCGTGGAGACGAAAGAACTCCGCTCCCTGAGGAGGCCGGAGCTTGCGGAGGCCGTCACGAAGGGTCCTGGCGAGATGCGTCGCCAACCCTTCGAGGCTCGTCGCTATCGCTCCTCGCGCCTAAGGGAGCAGAGGGAAGGCATCGCCGGCGCTCCTCGCGCCTCAGGGAGCAGAGGGAAGGCATCGCCGGCGCTCCTCGCACCTCAGGGACCAATGGTCATGTCGTTCTTCGGATCTGGGAGCAGGGTTGACGCACCCTCCCTCAGCGCCGCCCGATGATCAGCCGTCCCAGGATCCCGACGGCGAACATCGCGACGCCCACGCCGCCGACGATCAGTGCGACCCGGGTGACGTCGTCGTAGGCGCCGTCGATGATGAGCTCGGCGACCTGGCGGCCCGAGCGCTCTGCGCCGGCCACCTCCTGCTTGGCGCGGTCGGCGAAGAACAGGCCCATGGCCCAGGTCGAGACGCCGGCTGCAAGCACGCCGAGCCCGAGCCACGCGAAGACGGTTCCGCGTCGTCGGGCGATCAGCAGCGCGAGCACGGCTGCGATCACGGCCACCGCCGCCGAGCCCCAGGCGAGCAGCGTGATCTGGCTACCCACCTCCGCGTACCGGCCCGCCTCGAGGCCCGAGGAGCCGTTGGTCAACTCGACGACCACCGGCCCCTGGATCGCGTTGCCACCGGTCAGGTTCAGGGAGCGGTTGATCATGTTCGTGATGTCGAGTTGCATCACCGAGGTGTCCGAACCGGGCGCCGGCTCCTCGAACAGGAACGCGTGCTGCTGGCCGACGACATCGGCGAAGTCCTGCTGGAACTGTTCACTCTCGGTGTAGCGGCCCGCCAGCGGCCGCACCAGGACGCCGGCGATCGGCAGGTCTGTCCGCGCGGTCGCCTGCGCGGCGATCTCATCTGCGAGGTAGTCCTTGACCTGCTGGTTCTCGGCCATCGGCGCGACCGTGGCGACGAACCCCGCCTGGTCGACGATGCGTTGATCCAGCCAGAAAGACGGTACGGCGAGAACGGTCGCCGCGATCGCGACAAGTGTCAACAGGGCACTCAGGAAGCTACGCACAGCCACGAGGCTACCGAGCCGGGGAACTACTCCCCGATCACATCCGCGGCGCGGCCGACGATCAGCGGGTCGGGTGTGCCCACGAAGGACTCGTTCTTGCCGTCGTAGTCGAAGAGACTCAGCACGTGACGCATGGCGTTGATCCGCGCCCGCTTCTTGTCGTTGGACTTCACCACCGTCCAGGGTGCGTGGTCGGTGTCGGTGGTGGCGAACATCGCCTCTTTCGCCTCGGTGTAGGCATCCCACTTGTCCAGCGACGCCAGGTCCATGGGCGACAGCTTCCACTGGCGCACCGGGTCGATCTGACGGATCGCGAACCGGGTCCGCTGCTCGAGCGGGGTGACCGAGAACCAGAACTTGACCAGGTTGATCCCGTCGTCGACGAGCATCTTCTCGAACGCCGGGACCTGGGCGACGAACTGCGTGTACTGCTGCGGACTGCAGAACCCCATGACCCGTTCGACGCCGGCGCGGTTGTACCAGGAGCGATCGAAGAACACCATCTCCCCGCCGGCGGGCAGGTGCTGCACATACCGCTGGAAGTACCACTCGGTGGCCTCGCGTTCGCTGGGCTTCTCCAGGGCGATCGTGCGTGCGCCGCGCGGGTTGAGGTGCTCGTTGAATCGTTTGATGGTGCCGCCCTTGCCCGCCGCGTCTCGGCCCTCGAAGACCAGCAGATGCCGCTGCCCGGTCTGCTTGGACCACTTCTGCAGCTTCAGCAGTTCGATCTGCAGCCGCCGCTTGGTGACCTCGTACTCGCGGCGGCTCATGCGCTCCTCGTACGGGTAGTCCTCGCGCCAGGTGTCGACGACATTCCGTTCGGGCAGGGTCAGCAGGACCGGGTCGTCGTCATCGTCGTCGTTGACCGTGAAGTGCGTGGTGTCGTGGAGGTCGACGAGTTGCTGAAGTGCTTCGCGGCCGTTGAGCACGCTGAAGTCGGGGCCGATCTGGGTCTCGGGATCGTGGAGGTCGGTCACTCCACAACGATAGGTCGAAGCGGCGAACGACGCCCGACGCTCCGGTGAACTACCGTCGCGCCGGGCGTGTTCTGTCTCTCAGGTGTCGTGAGGTGGAGCCGCTCAGTTCCGCAGGTCGATCGAACCGGCGTGCAGACATGCCTTACCCGTGCTGGTGTCGAACGCGGTCGCGAAACCGCCACTGCAGCGGGCACCTTCGGGACCGGCGTAGGCCTCGCCGCCCCAACCGCCGATCGCGACCGTCGTACCGCCGCGACGCGCCTGCGCGACGGACAGCGCGCTCGGGCCGGTCGTGACCGAATAGGCGTTGCCCCGGCTGTTGGCGCCGGCGAGCGCCGTCGAACCGGGCTGCAGGTTGTAGGCCGCGGCGTTGCCGCCGTTGTCCGAGACCGAGACCGCGGTGCCGCGACCGCTGTATTCGTCGGCACTCGCGCGACTGCCGACTCCGGCCTTGGCGCCGCAACCGCTGCGCCCCTCGACACGCTCGACCTGATGACCGTTCGACACCGAGCAACGCGTGTCCGCCGCGGCGACCCCTTCGCCCGACAACCCGGCGAAACCAACACATCCGGCGAGCCCCGCCGCCAGGACCAGGCCGCGAACGGCAAACTTCTTGATTCTCAACTGCTTTGGCCTCCATAGCTCGGGCGCCCGGTAAGGAACGCCCTCAGCGTACAGGGGCCGGCGCCGTGGAGGAGACGATCGACTCGTCACGTCCCGGTCACGATCGTCCTCAGGCCGCCGCGCGCTTCTCCACTTCCGCGGTGAGTCCCTTGCGCGCGGTGTCCACGGCCATCTTCTGGGCGCGTTTCACGATGAGTCCGGGCAGCTTGATCTTCAGCTCGACGGCCAGGTCGAAGCGGACATGGGCACCCTTGTCGGATTCGGTGACGGTGTACTTGCCGTGCTGCTCGCTCAACTGATTCGACTCGATGAGGTGCCATTCGCACGAGTTCTCGGTCCAGTCATAGGTGCAGGTCTGCTCGTCGGAGATACCCGCGGCGGTGACGACCATCCGCACCTTCTGCGGCGTGCCGTCGTCGTAGCTGGACAGGATCTCGGCTTCCTTGTGCGGGCCCGACCAGTCCGGTAGGGACTCGATGTCCATGAGCACTTCCATCACCACCGAGACGGGGGCGGCGACGTCGAATTCGATGTTCGCTGAGACAGCCATGCGTTGAACCTACCGCGCGCCCTGGCCGCCGATGCAACGAACTGTCGAGGCTGTGTCGAGCCGCGACGGAGTCGCCCTGGATTGCCGCGACGGAGTCGCCCTGGATCGAACCGTTCAGCTCTCTCGGTCGACCAGGTTGACCGGCCACGCCTCGTCCGGGATGTCACGCAACGAGCACGCCTGGTCGACGGCGGTGAACCAGCCGCGGAAGTGCATGATCTCGCCGATGACCGGGTTGCGGACGGTCGCGTCGCAGCGGAATCGATCCCGTTTCTCGTCCCACCCCTCGATGTACTTCATCTGAGCGGTGAACAGCCCCTTCATCCCGACCTTGGGTCCGCGTCCGAGCCAGCGCATCGGTCCGCTCTCGAGCAGCAGTTCGCCGGATCGCGTCACCGACGGCTCGATCGGATACAGGAACTCGGGGCCGTCGCCGAAGTAGTCGACCAGGCCCGTGCGCCCGGCCACCAGCAGGGAATTCAGCTTGCGCGGGCCGGTCGTGTACTGGAAGTTCCGCAGCACCGCGAGCGACTCGCGCCCCAGCTCGTCGGAGTAGCAGTAGTAACCCTGGGTGAACGGAACCATGCGACTGGTCTTCGAGGGCAGCGCATTGCGCTTGGCGTAATGCCACAGGGCGGGCGGCGGCAGCGCCGACGACACGTAGACCGACTCGTAGATCCCGCTACAGACCTGCGCGACACCGGAAGTCGAGTCGATGCCGTAGCGCCATGCGACGTTGGGATGCAGACGGTCGAAGTCCGAACCCAGCGCATGCCGGAAGACCGGCGTCATGGCGCAACCTCCCCGAGCTCACCCACCGATTCGAGCCCGTCCCGACGATGAACGGATACAGGCCAGACGCCACCACGGCGGTGACGACATGGTGAACCTACTAACGGAGCACACCTGTGTCCAACGTCTCGCCCCGGATCAGACCCGATCGACGGCCGCGTCGCAGAGGCTCGCCAGTTCGGCGATGACGCGATCGAGGGGTTCGACGCTGCGCCGTGTCTGGCACAGTCCGACCGCTCCCTCGACCGCCGCGATGATGAGGTTGGCCAGTGAGTCGGCACGGTCGCTGTCGACGCCGTCGACCACCAGCCGCGCGGTGACCAGGTCGGCCCAGCGCTGCAGGATCTCGGCGGATGCGTCCGCCACCGCGGGTTCGCTGCGGCGGGCGAGTCCGCCGGCCAGCACGGGGCAGCCGAACTGGAAGTCGGTGTTGACCAGCAGTCGCCGCCACACCCCGCCGATCTCGCGCACCGTGTCGGCCGGGGTCATCGTGGTCGGACGCCCGATGCGTTCGGCGATGAACTCACCGGCGTACCGGACGGCTTCGGTCATCAGTTGGGTCTTACCGCCGGGGAAATGGTGGTAGATCGATCCCCGTGGTGCGGAACTCGCCGAGATCACGTCGCCGATGGAGGTGGCGGCGACCCCGTCGCGGCCGATCAGATCGGCCGCGTGCACGACCATGCGTTCGCGGGGGCCGCGGTCGTCCGCGCCGGTGATCACGGACTCGGCGGGATGTGACGCCATGCAGCAACAACTCCTATGCCGACCCTCATACAACCGATGTCGTGGCCAGCATACATAGCATCGGCCGAGGTCATCCCGTATGCGGCGCAGCCTTTCCGATATGCAGACCTTCATAACCACGGCGGAGTATGCAACCATGCATAGTCATGACGACCACGACTGACGCACCCACCGACCCCACCGCCATGTCCGGACTCGAACTGCTGCGAGCTTGGCAGGCGGGCGGCGCCGGCTCCGACCGCCCGAGCATCGGCCGCCTCCTGGGCATGGTGCCCAAGCAGATCGACGAGGGCGCGGTCACCTTCGCCGTGACTCCGCAGCCCGACTTCGCCAACCCTCTCGGCACCGTTCACGGCGGCATCTGCGCCACGCTGCTGGACTCGGTGATGGGGTGCGCCGTCCACACCACCCTGCCCGCCGGGGTCGGCTACACGACGCTGGAGCTGAAGGTGAACTACATCCGCTCGGTCGCCGTGGACGCCGGGGAGCTGACCGGCGTGGGTACCGTCATCCACGCCGGCCGCACCACCGCGACCGCCGAGGGCAAGGTGTTCTCCGCCGACGGCAAGCTCGTCGCCCACGGGACCACCACCTGCATCGTGTTCCGGTAGCCGGATCCAAGTCCGGCTGCATCAGCTGGCGAAGAGCCGAGGCGACATCTGTGCATGTCGCATGCCGAACAGCTCGAGCGCGAAGCTGCTGGAGCTCAGCGCGTCGAGCGGAGCCCGCTCGACGTCGGCGGCAAGGTCGACGAGAGCGGGTGTCGCCGCGACCAGTGCACGCTGTGCGCCGAGCGAACCGAGCCTGCCGAGACGTACGCACGCGCTGAACGCGGATGCCATCGACGAACGCAGCGTCCCCAGGGTCGCGATGCGCCGGTCGATCCCGAGTCCCGCCTGGACCACGGCTTCGACGACGGCCAGATTGCCCGGTGCATTCGCCGACGACACCGCGCGAAGGTAATCCGCGCGAGCACAGTCCGGCACTCCGCAGATCATCCCGACACGAGCTGCGGTGTCGGCGAGCTGACGCCCCGGCTTGAGCGACGCGTCTCGCGCGTTCTCCGAGGTCTTGTAGCTGAGCAACTCCCGATCGAGGCCCGTGAGCATCGCGAGATCGTCACTCGCCCAAGCGTGGACACCGACAACCGCATCGAGTGTCGCGACCGAGGTCGCCACGTAATCCACGACGAGCTCGACGATCTGATCGGGCCCGGCGTCGGGAAACGCACGCAGCCAGCTCTCGATGCCGTTGCTGTGGACCAGACGGCCCGCGGGAAAAGCGCTGTCGTGCAGGTTCAGCCAGCCGACGGCCGCCGCGAAGGAATCGGGCACAGAGCAATCGGACACAGCGGAGTCGATCGCGGTCCTCGGGCAGCAACTGATGACGGGTCGATCAGTCATGATGGTGATGATGGTGATGATCGGCCGACGTGTTCGACCATCCGTGTGAGGCGAGCGGGACGTCGGCCACCACACCCTGCAGACGCAGTGCGGCGAGGGTGTCCTTCGCGGTCGTCGCGCTCGTCATCAGCGGCGTCGACACCTGGTCCGCCGAGACATCCAGCGGGGCATGCTGGTTGCCCAGCAGATAACCCAGCAACAGCATTCGCCGCGCACCGTCGGGTCCGCCGTTGGCATCGAAGTCGACGACGATGGCGGGCTCGGCAGCACGACGTACCACGGTGATGGTCTCGCCGTCGTCGGCCAGGACCGCTCCGTCGTCGAGAAAGGAACCTCGTGGGAGGCGGAGCCGCACCGTCGATCCCGATGCGGTCGTGAGCATCTGTCGGTGCTTACGCGCGTCCCCCCAACCGATCTCGACGAGGTCGACTCGACGTCCGTGGAACTCTTCATCACACTCACGTCCCAGGAGGTGGGTCACTTCCCGCGCCTGCTCGGTGGATTCAGTGGTCATGGGGTGTCCTCTCAGATCAATCGCCTTGGGGGCGGTGCCAGCATCAACAGTTCGGACCGGATTGACGCCAGACACACGGCGAGCGCCTCACGCATCGCGGGTGCTCTCGTGCCGAGCACGCGCACGATCGCACCACTCTCGCCCGGCAGTGCGCTGACGCCGCTGACCACATCCAACGCGTCCAGGGCCGATTGCAGTGCATTCTGTAATGCACCGGCACTTCTCGTGGGAGCTACTACCAGCAACGTAGCGCAGTAGTTCGCGCCGATCAGCCGCTCCGGCAGCGAACCGGCGTCGTCGACCCGCCCTTCGGGTCGACGAAACCGAAGCGCGTCCCGCGCAACGACCTCACCGTCGACCCGCACCGTGGTCCGGCAGACGAGAGACCGGTACCGGAACCGCTCCCCACGGCCGATCCGCCCGGAAGCGAGCATCTCCCATCCGACGAAGAGCCCCGAACCCCGGACGTCGATCTCGGTGTACTGAGCGAACCGGGAGTCGGCCTGCGGAATGATTTCGCGCGGAACGAACTCGACCACCGATCGATCTGTGACCCGGATCCGTTGGTGGTGGGTTGCCCCCGGTCCGTCGTGGCCGTCGAACACCTGGGTTGCCGCCTGGGACGTGAACAGGAGATGGCTGCCGGGGCCGGCCGCCACAGTCGTGTGCAACGAGTCGTCGGCGAAGATCCCCCCGGACGGATTCTGTACGCAGAGATAGGCGATCCGTGGGTCGACGTCGACATACAGCGGTGTGGTGACCCGTTGCGGGTAGGCCTGCCGCAGATGCCGCACCCGGGTCCTTCCGCAGATATCGGCGACCACGTCGACATCGAGAACCCCCGGCTCGATCATGCCCTCGGTGGCGTGGGAAGCATTGCTCCCTTGACTATCTCGTCGGCCACCTCGACGACGCCCACCTGATGCCGTAGGTCTGTGAACAGTGTGGGTTTACTCGGCCGGGCAACCGAACAGTCGTGTCGCATGCGATCCAGGTCGGCTCCGACCATCTCGGCGAGATCGATCTTGTTCACCAGGAGCAGGTCAGCCTGCAGAAGGCCGATACCCTGCTTCCGCGGGATGTCGTCGCCGGCGGCGGTGTCGATGACGAAGATCCAGTAGTCGACGAGATCACTGCTGAACGTGGCAGCGAGATTGTCTCCGCCGGACTCGATCAGCACCGCGTCGAGGCCTGGGTAGGCAGCCGCCAGGTCATCCACGGCGGCCAGATTGACCGATGGGTCCTCGCGGATCGCGGTGTGCGGGCACGCACCGGTCTCGACGGCTCGGACCCGCGCGGGGTCGATGATGCCGCTGCGTCGTACACGCTGGGCGTCCTCGTCGGTCACCAGGTCATTGGTGATCACTGCGAGATCGACCCCGCGTTCTGTGAGGACGGGGACCAACGACTCGACCAGCCTGGTCTTGCCAGAGCCGACCGGTCCGCCGATTCCGATACGGATCGGATCCGAACTCATGCTCTCCTCCTATTTGAGCGTGTACCGGCGTCCGAGCGGGACGCTCGACATCGGTGTGCTCGTGCAGATCTCCCCGTTCACCACCACCCGGTAGGTATCGGGTTCGATGGAGATCTCGGGCAGGTGGTCGTTGTGGACGAAGTCCGCCTTGGTCAAGGCCCTCGATCCCGTGCAGCCGATCAGCGGGGTGTCGAGGCCGAGTCGTTCCCCGAGGCCCGAGTCGAGGGCCGCACGTCCGACGAAGTTGACCGACACGTCAACCGGCGACTTGCCGAAAGCCGCCCATTGCGGGCGATACTTCAGCGGTTCGCAGGTCATCAGCGAGGCGTTCGATTCGCCCATCACCGACCACGCCGGGAAGCCACCTTTGAACACCACTTCTGGACGGATACCGAAGAACTTCGGCTCCCACAGCACGATGTCGGCGAGCTTGCCGGGCTCCAGCGAGCCGACCTCGTGGTCGATGCCGAACATCTTCGCCGGATTCAACGTCAGCTTGGCGATGTAACGCAAGATGCGCTGATTGTCCGCGCCGGTACCGGCGTCGTCCGGCAACGGCCCACGGGTGGCGCGCATGTGCGAGGCGAGTTGCCATGTACGGGCGATGGTTTCGCCGATGCGGCCCATCCCTTGCGAGTCCGAGCCGATCGCGGAGATGGCGCCAAGATCGTGCAGGACGTCCTCGGCGGCGATCGTCTCTCGCCGGATACGCGACTCGGCGAAAGCCACGTCCTCCGGTATCCGCGCATTGAGGTGATGGCACACCATGACCATGTCGAGATGCTCGTCGAAGGTGTTGAGCGTATACGGGTTGGTCGGATTCGTGGACGACGGAAGGCAATTCGGCTCACCCACGACCCGCATGATGTCCGGGGCGTGTCCACCGCCCGCACCTTCGGCGTGATAGGTGTGGATCGTGCGGCCACCGATTGCGCGCATGGTGTCCTCATAGAAGCCCGACTCGTTCAGGGTGTCACTGTGGATCTGCACCTGTAGGTCGAGTTCGTCGCCCGCGTCGAGCGAGGCGCGGATCGATGCCGGCGTCGCACCCCAGTCCTCGTGGATCTTGTATCCGATCGCACCGGCGAGTCCCTGCTCGATCAACGGTGCTGTGGATGCGGCACTTCCGTTCGCGATGAAACCGAAGTTCATCGGGAATGCCTCTGCTGCCCGAAGCATCCTTGCCAGATTATGTGGCCCCGAGCTGGTGATCCCCACCGTGACCGGACCCAGGCCCCCACCGATCATGGTGGTGATACCGCTCGAGATGGCTTCCTCGACCAGTCCGGCGCTGTCGAAGTGCACGTGGACGTCGATGGCTCCCGCGGTCGCGATCATGCCTTCACCCGAACGGATGTCGGTGCCGGCTCCGATCACCAGCTCGGCATCGACCCCATCCATGGTGGCGGGGTTGCCGGACTTGCCGATGCCGGCAATGCGCCCGTCCTTGATCCCGATGTCGGCCTTACGGATCCCCAGCACAGCATCGATGATGAGGACGTTCGTGATCACGAAGTCCAGTGCGCCTTCGGCATTCGTGATCGCATTGTGCACGGCCATGCCCTCACGCATGGTCTTGCCGCCGCCGAACACCGACTCGTCGCCGTATACGGTGGCGTCGGACTCCACGCGCGCCAGGAGTTCGGTGTCGGCCAGACGCACCCTGTCGCCGGTCGTCGGCCCGAACAGCTCCGCATAGTGCCTACGCGTCAGTCTCTGCACCATAGTCCCCTCCTGAAGTGGTCCTCCCGGTTACGTCTCCCGCGGACGTGTCCAGGAATCCCGCTGCGCGCAGGTCGCGTAGCGTCGCGGCGGGCAGCGCAACATCGGTTGGGCCGTTGGTCATGTCGTTGAGGCCGGTGATGACGCGCTCGCCGCCGAAGGCGACGAGTTCGACATCGTGCTCGGCCCCGGGCTCGAACCGGACGGCGGTGCCCGACGGGATGTCCAGACGCATCCCGAAGGCTTCCCGTCGATCGAACAGCAGCGCCCGGTTGGCCTCGAAAAAGTGGAAGTGCGAGCCGACCTGGACCGGTCGATCACCGGTGTTGACCACCGTGATCGCTGCCGTGTCCCGCCCGTCGTTGATCACGACGTCTTCGTCGACGAGCAGATACTCCCCGGGCGTGTGCTCGTCACCGGCCAGTCGCGTCGGCGCAGGGCCGGTTCCCGGCCGGATCGGGTCGTGAACGGTCACGAGCTTCTGGCCGTCGTCGAAAAATCCCTCCACCTGCACCGACCCCAGGAGGGCTGCGACCCCGGGGGCCACGTCGTCATCGGTGAGGAGCGACGCACCGAGTGCCGCCGCCTCCGAGACGCTGGCTCCCCCACGAGCGGCTTCCGCCACCTCGTCGGCGATGAGCGCACGCGCTTCCGGATACGTCAGTCGCAGTCCGCGCGACCGGCGTCTGCGTGAGAGCTCAGCTGCGAGGAAGAGCAGCAGCCGGTCCTCGTCCTTCGGTGTGAGATGCACAGGTGTTCCCTCTCAGATGGCCGACACGTCCGGGGTCAGCGGGTCAGGCCCCGACGCCCTCAGCCCACGGATAACTGTCGAGGAAAGGGTCGGGTTCGATCGGTCCGTCAGAACTCCACACCACATCGAACTGACCGTCTGCGGTCACTCGGCCGATCCGCGCCGTCTTGGTGACATGGTGGTTCTCGCCGTCGACGGTGACCAGTCCCTCGGGCGCTTCGTAACTGACGCCGGCCGCAGCAGCGGACACCTCTTCCGGTGTGAACGTATCCGCCTTCTCGACCATCTGCTTCCACAGGTGCACAGCGGTGTAGGCCGACTCCATCGGGTCCGAGGTCACACTCGACGACCCGAACCGCTCCTTGAAGGCGACAACGAACTCGTCGTTCACCGGATTGTCCAGTGACTGGTAGTAATTCCACGACGACAACTGACCGACGAGATTCTGGGCTCCGATGCTCCTGACCTCTTCCTCGCCGACGCACATCGACATGACCGGCATCGTCGATGCGTTCAGGCCGACGTTGTTGTACTCGCGGAAGAATGCGGCCAACGAGTCGCCGACAACCACATTGAACACGGCATCGGCGTCGGATCGACGGATCTTGTTGACGACCGTCGAGAAGTCGGTGGAGCCGAGCGGAGCGTAATCCTCACCGGCGATGGTCATTCCGTTCTCCTCCGCGTAAGCGCGCACAATCGCGTTCGAGGTGCGGGGGAAGACGTAGTCACTGCCCACGAGGTAGATCGACTTCACTCCTTGTTCGCGGAGGTAGTCCAGTGAGGGGATGATCTGCTGATTGGTCGTGGCACCCGTGTAGAAGATGTTCGGAGAGCTCTCCAGCCCCTCGTACTGCTGGCCGTAGTAGAGCAGCGCACCGGTGTCCTCGAACACGGGGAGCATCGCCTTCCGGCTGGCAGAGGTGTATCCGCCGAAAACTGCTGCGACACAGTCGCTCGCTACGAGCTTCTGGGCCTTCTGGGCGAAGATCGCGGGATCGGAGGCACCGTCCTCGGAGATCTGCCGCAGTTGCTTTCCGAGTACACCTCCTTCCGCGTTGATCTGCTCCACGGCGAGCGTGATGGCGTCATGGATCACGACTTCGCTCACTGCGGTACCACCGCTGAGCGAGTTGATCGATCCCACCGCGACCGAATCTCCGCTCGTATCGAGACAGTCGACGCGGCCCGCGGCACTGTCACTGTCGGAAGCCGCACTCCCGCACGCGGACAGCATGACACCGGCCACCGCCACAGCGGTGATCGACATCGTCATGCGCCATCGGGAACGTTCACGTGAAGAGTCCGTGGTCATCGGTAACTCCTGGCTTGTCGGCCGGAGTTGCTGCTCCGGGCCGTCTGAGATCAATCGGTCACCGGCCGCACAGCGGTGTGCGACCCGTGCCTCGAATCTAAGGACCGAGACCTGCCGCGCGAATCGGGAGAATTCCCCATCTTTCCCACTTCGATTGTTAACAGCTGGTTTCCGGATCGACAACGAGTGTTGCGTCGCCGGCCTGATGGGAAACATCGCCGAAACGCGCCTGCGGAACAATGCAACCCATCGAATGATCATCGTCGGGGGGTTACGGAGAGCGCATGAGATCGTCGACCACCGGCCCCTACCACGAGGCACTGGGGAGCGCGGCCGACCTCAACACACGCGCCGACGAGCTGCTGTGCGCGCTCGGTGAGCGCGTGTCGTCGTCGGCAAGCGCGATCAGTCTGTGGGATCCGGTCGCGGGCCGGCACCTGACCCTCGCCAATCACGACTATCCCGATTCAGTCATGAGCCATTTCAACAGCTGGTTCGTCTCGAACGACCCGCTGTTCAAAGAGATGGAGAGAACCCGCTCCGGCGCGTTGCGCTGGCGTGACTTCCCCGGGTACCGACGGACCCACTCGGTCACCAACGTGTTCACCCCGGCCGGATTCGACGAGGGACTGTCCGCCCGCCTGGTCACCGCACAAGGCACTTATGCCGGGACCTTGCACGTCAATTCCGACGACCGCCGCTACCCCCGCGACGTGGACGTCACCGAGATCAACGAGCTCCGCAGCAGTGTCGCGTCGCTTCTCGACACGACGATGCGTCCGGTGATGGTGGCTGACTTCCTCTCTCCAGGGAGCCCCGCGTGGCTCATCGACAGGTCGGGGAACTGCCGGGCCCTGCACGATCAGCTCATGCCAGATGTCGATCCCGAACTGCTCTCGATCGTCGCACGACTCGCCGGTACCGAGCGCAAGTTCCGATGGTGCGACCCCGGGGGAACCTGGCATCTGGTCCGGCTGCTCCCGGCGACGCCGCGATATCGGGCCGCCACCCCCGTGGCCCTGACCTTCGCCACGCCCGAGCCGCTCCCATTCGACCTCACCGGACGGGAGCTGGAGGTCCTCACCCTCGTGGCGAACGGTCTGACCTCGGCGCAGGTCGCCGGTGCGCTCGTCATCAGCGCCAAGACAGTCGGCCGCCACATAGAGCATCTACTCGGCAAGACCGGGGTCGCCAACCGCGTCGGACTGGCAACGCTGGCGCATCAGCACGGTCTCCTCAGCGGACGCCAGATGCAGCCTTGAATCGCCGGCGTGGTGTCGGAGGTACCCGGCCGGTCAGTCCGTGCGTGCCGCCGCGATGATCGCGGCGATGTCCTCGTCGCGCATCCCGAACCCGGCGAGGCGTCCGAGCGGTATCGACGCCATCATCCGTGCCATGTCGACGCCCAGGGCGTCGTCGGAGCTCGTCAGCGGGTTGTCCTCGAACCGGGACGCGAGCGCTTGCGCCGCAGCAGGATTCGCCAGGACCTCGCCGAGGGTCGAGTTCTCGTCGATCGCGAGACGAACCTCGTCGCCCGCGATCTCGACGGTGGTGGTCAGCCGGATGTCCCGGCTCGACGCGCCGACCTCGACGCCGTACTCACCCGGTTCGACGATCCAGCGGTCGACGCGGGTGTCCCAGTAGGCCAGGTCGTTGCGGTCGATTGCGATCGAGATGGTCTGCGACTCACCTGGTTCGAGGTCGCGGGTGGTCGCGAAGCCCGTCAGCTCGCGCGGCGGTCGTCCGACTCGTGAGTCCGGCTTCGACGTGTAGACCTGGACGATGTCACGTCCGGCTCGAGAACCGGTGTTGGTCACCGTCACCCCGACGACCACTCCGTCGACGCCCGGATCATCCGATGCGACGGACAGATCCGAGTACTCGAAGGTCGTGTAGGACAATCCGTGCCCGAACGGGTAGGCGACCTCGATGTCCCGGGCGTCGTACCAGCGGTAGCCGACGAAGATGCCCTCGCCGTAGCGGATGTGCGAGTTCTCGTTCGGGAAATTCAGGTATGCCGGGGTGTCCTGCAACCTGACCGGCACGGTCTCGGTGAGCCGACCCGACGGGTTGACGACCCCGAAGAGCACGTCGGCGATGGCCCCGCCCCCGGCCTGGCCGAGGAGCGCGCCGTCGAGGATTGCAGGGGCCGCGGCGATCGATCCGAGGCGGAGGACGCCTCCGTGAGCGAGCACGACCACCGTTCGCGGTTGCACCGCCAGGATCGCGGTCAGCAACTCGACCTGGTCCGCCGGCAGTTCGATGTCGTCGCGGTCGAAGCCCTCCGACTCCTGTGCGGCCGCCAGTCCCAGGAACAGCACGGCGGCATCGGCGCCCGCCGCCGCGGCGAACGCGCCCGCCGTATCCACCCGCGAGCCGTCGGTGCTGAAACCCGGGGCGTAGGTCACCGTGCCGCCTGCTGCCCGGATCTCGTCCACCGGTACGTCGAGGCGCGTCGGGTTCACGTGCGAACTGCCGCCGCCCTGATAACGGGGGTCGTGCGCGAACGAGCCGACGACCGCGACGGAGCGTCCGGGGCTCAACGGGAGCAGATCGCCGTCGTTCTTGAGCAGGACGATGGACCGCGACGCGGCCTCGCGCGCGAGTCGGTGGTGGAGATCGAAGTCGACGACGGACCGGTTCGCCCGGCCCGCGGCGGCCCGCTCCGCGAGTTCCCGGACCGCCCGGGCCGACCGGTCCAGCGCCGCCTCGTCGAGGGTTCCGTTCCGGACCGCGTCCACGACCTGCGCGTCGGTGCGGTCCCCCGGGCCGGGCATCTCGAGATCCAGGCCGGCGGCGACCGCCCGAACGCGGTCGGCGACCGCACCCCAGTCGGAGACCACCACGCCGTCGTAGCCCCACTCACCCCGCAACAAGTCGGTGAGGAGCCACCGGTTCTCCGCCGCGTACGTGCCGTTGATGCGGTTGTAGGAGCACATCACGGTCCACGGGTTCGCCGTGCGGATGATGTGCGCGAAGGCGCGGAGGTAGATCTCCCGCATCGGGCGCGGGTCGACGTCCGAACTCGACCGCATCCGGTCGTCCTCGGCGTTGTTCAGCGCGAAGTGTTTGAGCGACGTGCCGACCCCGATGCTCTGTACGCCGCTCACCCACGCCGCGCCGAGCCGGCCCGTGACGAACGGATCCTCGGAGAAGTACTCGAAGTTGCGGCCGCACCGGGGATCTCGCTTGATGTTCACGCCCGGGCCGAGCAGTACGTCGACGTCGAGACCGCGTGCCTCGCGGCCGAGCGCTTCGCCGACACGACGGATCAGCTCGGTGTCCCAACTCTGGCCGAGTCCGACCGCGGGCGGGAAGCAGGTGGCGGGTTCGCTGCCGGCGAGGCCGAGGTGATCGGTGGCGCCGGTCTGTTTCCGGACCCCGTGCGGACCGTCGGTGAGTGTCAGCGCGGGAACGGAACCGACCGATTTGGTGGTCCAGAAATCGGCGCCGCTGCCCAGCGCGGCCTTCTCGGTCAAGCTGAATTCACTCACTCCAAGACACTACCGACGATCGTCAGGCGATCAGCTGGCCCCGGGGCAGTACACGGTGTAGTCCCACTCCGTGTTCCGGTCCGGCCCGGTCACGCGCACCACGACCGAGGTGTCGCCACCGGCCGGCACCGTGATCCGGACACTGCCGGTTCCCTGGTTGATGTCGTCTCCGACGTAACCGGTGTTGTAGATCTGCCGGCCACCGTAGAACACCCGGATCTCGTCCGGGATGTCGTAGGTGTCGTAGCTCAGCGTGAAGCTCGTCGGGCCTCGTAGGCCGAGGATGTGCCGGGTCTCGGTGACTCCGTAGCCGCCGGACTTGGTCTCGGAGTTGCACCGCTGGGTCGACGGCGGAGCCTGATTGCCCCCGAGACTCCCGAAATAGTCGAGGCCGCCCAGACCGTATTCCTCGAGACTGCCCCCGTCGACGCTTCCGCCGTCGAGGCTCCCGGACTCGAGTGGCGCGGCATCGGCGATCGCGGCCGGGACGACCGCAGCGGTCGCCGTCGCGGCCAGGATGAGGGCAGCTCGAACGAAAATGGTTGTGCGCATCGATTTCTCCGGCAGTCGAGTCGTTTCGGGGGTGGTTCCGACGCTAACGCGACCTGCCATCCGCGGATATCCCCTCATCGGGTGAAAGCACGACGACCAGATGACACCCGTGTGGGTGACACCTCGCTGCCACAGCGTCTCGGGCGGCGCCCTACGTCAGATACCGGTCCCGGAGCGCCTTCTGGTCGGCGGCACCCAGACCCAGCGCCTCGTCGAAGTAACCCTCGATTCCGCCGTACCGCTTGTCCACCTCGTCGAACGCGGCGTCGAGATAGCCGGAGTCGACGCCCAGCACGCCGACGAGGAGCTCGGGATCGCCCCCGGCGGCGGCGAACCCGTCGAAGATGGGTTTGAGCGACGGGATCAGACGTTCATTGGTGAGCAGGTAGTCGCGATAGACGTCGTCCTTCGGCACCCCGAGCAGTGTCAGCAGAGATGCTGCGGCCCAACCTGTTCGGTCCTTGCCGGTGGTGCAGTGCATGAGGGCCGGCGTCGAGCCGTCGATCAGTCCACGAAACAACTGCGTGTACGACGCCGTCGCACTGGGCAGGGTGATCATCTCGCGATAGGTCCCGCAGATCATCTCGCGCGCCTTGCCGCCGGACAGCATCTCGTCGGCCTGCGCGACGACGGCGGGATCGGCGAGGACAGCACCGATGTTGGCGGGAATCGACATCTGCGCATCGGCGAGGACATCGAGTGCGATGTTCGACGCGCCGGGTAGGACGGGGTCGGGGATGGCCTCGCCCTCGTGCGCCGACCTCAGGTCGTAGACGGCCTTCAGACCGAGCGACTCGAGCGCGGAGACGTCGGCGGTGTCGAGCGCGGAGAAATCCGTGGACCGGTACAGGACGCCGGATCGAACCGTCTGCCCGTCCCCGGTCCGCCAGCCGCCGAGATCGCGGAGGTTGGGCAGGCTGGAGATGGGGCTGGGCGCGCCGGGGGTCGCAGTCACGGTCACATCGTGACAGATTGTGCGGCGGTCAGTCGGTGAGCGCGCTTTCGAGCATCGGCCACGACTTCACGAGCTGGTCCTGCCAGTAGGGCCAGGCGTGCGTCCCCGGTGCATAGTCGACGGTCGCGGGAATGCCGAGTTGCTTGAGTCGACGATCGAGATTGAGCGTGCACTGGTGGGTGGCGGCCTCGATGGCGCCGCCGACCGCGATCTGGTCGATGTAGATCGTGGTCTTCCCGTCGATTCCCTGGCCATGCAACTGGTCGTGCGGTCCGGGGACCCCCGTGCCGGTGCTGATGTAGATCGCCTTGCCGCGCAGCTTGTAGGCGTTGACGACCGGGTCGTGCGCCCGCCACCCCGGGGAGCCGACCGGGCCCCAGATGTTGGCGATGTCGCCACCGCCGCGTCCTTCGACGACCGCGCGGATGGCGAGTCGGCCGAGATTCGTACTCGTCTCGGCACAACCGCTGTAGGAGGCGACCGCGCGGTAGAGCTGAGGGGCGGCTTCGGCAAGACTCAACGACGACGTTCCCGCCATGGAGATCCCCGCGATCGCGTTCACGCCGGTGGTGTTCAGCTTCCGATCGATGAGCGGCGGTAATTCGCTGGTCAGAAACGTTGTCCATTTGTTTCGCCCCAGCACCGGGTCGACTTTCACCCAGTCGGTGTAATAGCTGTACGCGCCGCGCATCGGCACGACGACATTCACATTCTTGTCGGCGACGAAATCGACGATGTCGGTTTGCTCGAACCAGTGTCCGGTGCCCTCTCCGCCACCCGCGCCATTCAGCAGATACAGCGTCGGTCGGGGCACCGAGCGGTCGGCGGGCACGAGAACCCGGACCGGTACGTGACGTTTCATCGACGGCGAATACACCGACAGCTCCAAGACCCGGCCATCGGCGACAGCGCGGGCCAGCGCCTTCGCCCGGGACGACGAATCTCCCGAGTCGGCGCCGGCGAACGACGGAACCGCAAGCGCGACAACGAGTACAACGATCGAGACCGTTGTGGCGACCAGGCGTCGGCGGAACTGACCACCCACTGCGGACATCACAGTCCCTTCACATCACTACATGCTCACATCGCTACCGCGCCGCCGTCTCGACAACGGAATTCACACACGCAGATATCGATCCGAATACGTTTCACCATACGCACCGGAGACGGCCCCGTCCGGATTACCACGGCCGGGGCCATCGCTGTTCACCTCGCGATTGCGCACACCATGGTCATTATTGGAGGCGATTTCACGATGACTGATCCCGGCCGGTCGAGGCGTCGTGCTCCTGAACAGCTGATCTCGTGCGAGTGCGCCGGCCGTGATCGTCTCTGCCGTCGAAAAACGACCGGCCACTTCGAAAGGCGCAGGGAACGCATTCACCGACCACCCGGTGCCAGATTCGGCCGATCGGACTAAAGCCGGACCGCCTCTGATCGCACCGACACCGGAAACAGCATTCGTGGATTCTGGAGCAGCGCCGGCGGGGCGACGGCCGACCGCTCGAGCGTGCCGGTCCAGCGGACCCGACGCCGATGCGGGGTGAGCGCCCTGCCCCGGCGGGAGAACTCGTACTCGCCGATCAACGTCCCCAGGGGCAGCACGTCCGGATCGGTGGGGTCGACGACGGCGACCTCGTCCCCCACCCGCAGATCGGAGACGAACGACGCGAGCACGCGGAGGTCCTTGCCCGGCCGCCGCCCGGGGCTACGCTCCTTCAGCAAGGCGCGCAGGGCGGTCTCGGTGCCCACCGAGGCGTCAGCGTCGATGCCGGATTCGACGCCCAATCCGACCATCTGCCGGCGTCGGAACTGAGCGAACTGTTCGTCGGATCCGGCCCGGATGATCCACACGGTGCGGGTCGGTTCGTCCAGATCGTGCGCGTCGGTGGCCGGCGGCTGCGGCCAGAAGTACGGCATCTCCTCGTGGATGTCGACGTCGTCGAACACGGAGCCGTAGAAGTCCGGCGCTTTGCGGAGCAGCGCCGAACGGTGACTGCGATGGAGTCGGTCGTCGCCGAGCCACGCGGGCATCAGACCCTGCGCGGTCAGCTCGGCTTGGGACGCACCCACCACCTCGGGCGCGAACTCGGCGATCATCGGAGCAGTGGTGTCTGCACGACCGCCGCCGGTCCACACGTCGACGAAAGCGAGCCCGTAGGCGACCAGCGCCGGGGTGTGCCCGCGCCACATCGTGACCGCGGGATGGCTGGCCCAGCCGTAATCGAAGAGTTCGAGCGCCCGCAGGATCTGCAACGTCTCCACGCGCTGCTTACCGAGGCGCGCGGGGTCCAGGACCTCGGCAGAGCGTCGAAAGTCCGGGTAGGGCAGGAACGTCTGCATGGCGCTCGCATACCCACTTCGGACGGGCGCTCACACCCGGCGGAGCCGCGCGGCGCCGAACTCAGAGTTGTCAGCTGCTACCGAAGATCGGCGATCCCGGCCCCGGCGTCACACCCGGACCGGCTCAACCAGCGGCGGGTGCGATCTACTGCCGCGCAGCGTCAGCCGAAGCCTGCGGGTGACCTCGAAGAGGTGATCGACGCGCGGACTTCGGGGCTCAGTCGGATGCGGAGTCCGACGCGTCGGTCCCGACCTCGGGCACCGCACACACGCCGTCGACGCAGACCGCCGCGTCGTCGTCGCCGATCATCTCGAAGGGCACAAGCGGGTCAGACACGATCGGACTCCTCGGCGCGGACCTTGTCGAGGGCCTGCGCGAAGGTTTCCGGCGCCTGGGCTCCGGAGATCCCGTACTTGCCGTTGATCACGAAGAAGGGAACCCCGCTGATCCCGTATGCACGGGCTTGGTCGATGTCGGCCTCGACGGCCGCGGCGTACTCGCCCGACTCGAGCGCGGCCAGCACGGCGTCGCGATCGAGACCGACATCGGCCGCCAGATCGGCGAGTTCGTCGGCGCGGCCGACGTGGCGCCCCTGCTCGAAGTACGCCTGGAACAGACGCTCGGCCAGATCCGCCTGTCGGCCATGCGCTTTCGCGAAGTGCAGGGCCTCATGCGCTTTCAGGGTCTTGGTGTGCTGCAGCCGGTCGAAGTCGTAGTCGAGACCGACCTCGGCGGCGATCCCGCGGACCTGGTCGAGCATCCCCCGGACCTGATCGGCCGGCATGCCCTTGTGCCGGACGAGGAAGTCGACCTCTGAACCGTCGAAGTCGACCGGCGTATCCGGTGCGAGCTCGAAGCTGTGGTAGGTCACTTCGACGTCGTCGCGTCCGTCGAACTCGGCGAGGCCCGCCTCGAACTTGCGTTTGCCGATGTAGCACCAGGGGCAGGCGATGTCGGACCAGATGTCGACGGTGATGGGAGCGCTCATTGCCCTCTCAACACCTCGCGGATCGAGAACGTTCCCGGGAGTGCCTCACATGCGATCAGCCGACCCGCGCGCGTCGAGCAGGTCGTCGAGATGCGTTCGCGACCAGTCGCACAGGCCGTGGACCGTCGAGACGAGGTCGCGGCCGGCATCCGTCAGGGTGTAGTCCACCCGCGGATTCGCGCTGCGATGGTCGTGCCGATGGATCAGGCCGTGCGCCTCGAGATCGCGCAGCGTCTGGGTGAGCACCTTGTCGCTGATCGTCCCGATCGATCGCTTCAACTCACGAAACCGGCGGGGTCGCTGCCGGATCTCCTCGAGGACGGTCAGACCCCATTTCGTCGACACGACGGTGAACACCGACCGCGCGAGGTGCCGGGCGCGCTCTTCGGCCTCGGACGACGGCGCGGCGTCCCCGCTCACCTCGAAGTGCGTACTGCCGCTCATCCGCCTGCGCTCCTAGCGTGGGGTCGATGCGAGTGCTGAAGACCTACGCCAGGATATTCGTCGCCGACCTCGACGAGTCTCTACCGCTCTACGAGACGATCGTCGGCGCATCCGCCGATCTGCGGTTCACCTTCGAGAAGGCCGAACTCGCCGCCGTCGGAAACTTCCTCCTCATCGCGGGAGCCGACGACGACGTCGAGGCCTACCGGTCGACCGTCGGACCGGTCATCGTCGACGATCTCGACGCCTTGATCTCGCAGGTCAGCGGCGGAGCCGCCGCCGAGGTCATCGGCGAATCCGAGAGCGCGACTGGACGATTCGCCTACCTTCGCCATCCCGACGGTGCGGTCCTCGAGTATGTCCAGTGGTCGCGGGAAGTCGCCGAAGCCGTGCTCGGAACGCCGAAGGCCGGCCCCCCGCTCGGGTGACCGGCCTTCGGTTGGTGCTGCGTGAGTGGACGCAGGGATCTGATCAGGAGATCAGAAGCCCATCCCGCCCATCTCGTCGCCACCCGGCATGGCCGGTGCGGCGTTCTTCTCGGGCTTGTCGGCGACGACGGCCTCGGTGGTGAGGAACAGAGCCGCGATCGAGGCTGCGTTCTGCAGCGCCGAGCGGGTGACCTTCACCGGGTCGTTGATGCCGGCCTTGAGCAGGTCCTCGTACACACCGGTGGCGGCGTTGAGGCCGGTGCCGGTGGGCGAGTTGAGGACCTTGTCGGCGACGACGCCCGGCTCGAGGCCGGCGTTGATCGCGATCTGCTTGGCCGGAGCCGACAGGGCGACCTTGACGATGTTGGCGCCGGTGGCCTCGTCACCCTCGAGCGAGAGTGCGTCGATGGCCGGCTCCGACTGCAGCAGGGCCACGCCACCGCCGGCGACGATGCCCTCTTCGACGGCAGCCTTCGCGTTGCGGACGGCGTCCTCGATGCGGTGCTTGCGCTCCTTGAGCTCGACCTCGGTGGCCGCGCCCGCCTTGATGACCGCAACACCGCCGGCCAGCTTGGCCAGACGCTCCTGCAGCTTCTCACGGTCGTAGTCGGAGTCGCTGTTCTCGATCTCGCCGCGGATCTGGGCGACACGACCGGCGATGGCGTCGGGATCGCCCGCGCCCTCGACGATGGTGGTCTCGTCCTTGGTCACGACGACCTTGCGAGCGGTACCGAGCAGCTCGATGCCCGCGCCCTCGAGCGAGAGGCCGACCTCTTCGCTGATGACCTCGCCACCGGTGAGGATGGCGATGTCGGCCAGCATGGCCTTGCGGCGGTCACCGAAGCCCGGGGCCTTGACGGCGACGGACTTGAAGGTGCC
>ERZ501064.95-NODE-95-length-24177-cov-9.391883_pt1 | contig 24177 bp, 25 predicted proteins | sample MGYA00510851_ERZ501064 | MGnify/ENA primary metagenome ERZ501064 (study PRJEB25958, sample SAMN03398529) | human skin metagenome | study: EMG produced TPA metagenomics assembly of the Human Skin Microbiome Metagenome (human skin metagenome) data set. | reverse complement strand
ACCCACGTCATCTGGGGCGCGGTGATGGTCCTGGCCCTTCCGCCCGTCTTCGCCTGACCCTCCGCTCCCCGATCCGCGAGAAGCGACCGCCATTGCTCCCTGAGGTGCGAGGAGCGAAAGCGACGAGCCTCGAAGGGCTGGCGACCCGACCACCCAGACCCGGTTTGAGCGACCGGCATCGGAGCGACTAAATTCGTGTGCGCAGCGCCACGTTCGTCAGCGCGGCACGCGCGTATAGCTCAGCGGTAGAGCTCTGGTCTTACACACCAGCGGTCAGGGGTTCGAATCCCTTTGCGCGCACTCCCCCGATTTCGTAGCTCAGACCCGCGCCCAGCGCGACTCCTAGCCGTGAAATCGCTACCGGCTCAACCACTCCCGCGTGTAGACGTCCTGCCAGCGCACCGAGATGTTGCGTCGGGCGGCAGCACTGCTCTCGGTCCCGAGGGTGTCGATCAGCACGTCGTCGACGATGTCGCGCACCTCGTCGGAGAGCGCGGGCAGGTCGTCGGCGTAACGGGCGATCAGGCCGACGCGCACACCGTCGACGGTGTCACCGGCGCCGTCGACCGACACGAAGACCGTCAGGCGGCCGAGTTCGCGGCGGGTACGCACGGCGATGAGTTGTTTGACGACGCGGTCGCTCGTGTTGACGCGCAGTTCGTCGGTCGCCAGGGTCCGAGCCGGCCGCCGAATCCGTTGCAGGCTGCCCGAGATCGAGGTGATCAGCCGATCGACGTCACCGATGGGTTCGTCGGCGGCGATCTGCTGTGTCGCCTCGACGAGCCAGGCGTCGGCGACGTCGGTGGCCTCGAAGTCGCGTCCGTGCTTGTCAGGCACCGACCTCGCCTCCCTCCGCGTCGTCGACGGTCTCCGTCGGTGTGATTCTCGGTTTACCAGGGTTCCACGGCGCCAAACGGGTCAACAGGAACTTCCGGCTCCGCTGGAGATGACCGCGCACCGATCCCGTGGTGATGCGCAACACCTGTCCGATTTCCTCGAGCGTAAGCCCCTCGACTTCCTTCAGCCACCACGCGGCGCGCGAATTGGCGGGGAGATTGTCCAATTCGGCGCGCAGCGCATCCATGAGCAGACTCCGTTCGGCCATGTCGGAGGGCAGCGGTCCGGTGGCCTCGAGTTCGGCGAACCGCTCGTCGTCGAACGGGACGTCGCGTCGGCGGCGGTGGTGGTCTACCGCCTTGCGGTGCGCGATGGCGAACATCCAGGTGCGGAAGCTGCTCCGGAAAGCGAAGTCGGGCAGCCCCTTCCACGCGTCGAGCAAGGTCTCCTGCGTGAGGTCCTCGGCGGTCTGCTGACCGTCGACCATCCGCAGCATGTATCGCAGCAGACCCGGGGTCACGCGCCGGACGAGCACGTCGAACGCCTCGGTGTCGCCGACGGCGGCCGCGCCTGCGAGCTCGTCATCGCCGAGCTCAGATAGGTCCAGCGCAGACAGGTCGAGTGGCTGCCTGTGAGCTGAATCACCGGTATTCATGCGTGCAACTCCCCCCGTCCGTCCCGACTGACCTTACAGACGGATCGTGAACAGCCTTTGCGATCGCGCATCATCCGAACACGGTCCGTCTACGAAGAAGACACGACGACCGAAGGAGTTCGACATGTCCGCAAGCGCCACCACCACCAAGGACGCCACCAAGGACGACGCCACCACCGTCGACGCCACGCGCACCGACGGCGCCGCGGGCCGTGCCCTCGCCCGCCGTGATCCGTCGGGCGACCGGGGACGCACCTCCATCGCCGACATCGTGGTCGCCAAGGTCGCCGGGATCGCCGCACGCGAGATCGACGGTGTCCACGACCTGGGCGGCACCACCGAGCGCGTGGTCGGCCGGGTCCGCGACGTCCTGCCGGGCACGACGGTGAGCACCACCCAGGGCATCGAGGTCGAGGTCGGCGAGCGTCAGGCCGCCGTGGACGTCTCGATCGTGGCCGAGTACGGCGTCGCGATTCATCAACTCGCAGCGGCCATTCGACGGAATGTGGTCTCGGCGATCGAGCAGATGACGGGTCTCGAGGTCACCGAGGTCAACATCACCGTGCACGACATCGCGTTCGGCGACGACGAGCAGGAGTCGAACACCACCCCGCGGGTCCAGTGATGACGTCGGACCTCCCGGCGGCTCGGACGGACGACGGAGAATCGCTGGCGGAACGCCTCGCGACCGCCGCGCTCGCCGTGCCCGGTGTGCGCGACCTGCACAGCGGCCTGTTCGGGGAGATCGCCACGTATCTCCCCGGGCGCCGGGTCCCGGGCGTGTCCCTCGCCGACGATCACGGCGAGATCCACATCGTTGTCGACGCCGCGTACGACCTCCGCGGCACCGCCGCGCGGGTACGCAACGTCACCGAGGAACTAGCTGCGAGACCCGTCACGGTGACCGTGGCAGACATCAGCGTCAGCTCGAAGCCGACTCCGAAAGATGGTGAACCGCAATGAACAACGCGATCGTGGGCCTGTTCGTGGGCCTGATCCTCGCACTGGCCGCCGTCGCCGGCGGGCTGGCCGGTTTCCTGCTCGCCGTCGTGCTCGGCGCCGCGGGACTCGTGCTGGGACTCAACCGGGACGGCACCATCGATCTGGGCGCACTCCTGCGGAGCCGGGGTCGTGGCTGAGCACGAATCCGGCGGGCCCGCCCGGGATGCTCACCCGACCGCGGGTGACTCGCCGCCCGGCACGCTCACCGTCGCCGATCGCGTGATCGAGAAGATCGCGGCCCGCGCGGCTCTCGACATCCAGGGGGTCATCCGCCATCGCGGTGGCGTCGGGTCGGTACTGGGAGTCGGTGAGCGGAACTTTCCCGACGCGGCCGTTCATGCGGGCGGCGCCAGGATCACCCTGTCCCTCGCCCTCGAATGGCCGTGCGCGGTCGCCGAGGTGTCCCGCACCACACGCGATCACGTCGCCGCCGAGGTCGAGCGACTCGCCGGGATCGTTCCGCTTCGCGTCGACGTGACGGTGTCCAAGTTCGAGCCACGACAGGCGATCCGGCGCCTGCAGAAGGGTTACGTGGACCTGCCGCCGGTCTCCGACGAGCCCGAATACGACGACGTTGACGCCCACATTCGCGACAACGACCCGCGCCCCGACGACCCGGACAACACCGACGCATTCACTCCGACCATCAGCATCGACACGGGGGTACGACGATGACGCAGACCGCACCCGAATCGGGTACCGCTCCTGTCGCGACCCTACGGAACACCGACGCCCAGAACGTCTTCCCACCTGCAGCTCTCCCGGGCGCTGCGAACGCCGGCGCAGCGTTGGGGCTCGCTCTCCTCGCGCTCGGCGCGGCAGCCGTACGCGACATCGCCGTCGACGCGAGCTGGCTCAATGGTCGTCCGTGGTCGGTCACCGCCGCCGAGTGGGTCGCAGAACTGCAGTGGCAGAACTGGATGTGGCCGGCCGCGATCGGGTCGATCTTCGTAGGCCTCGTCCTGCTGTGGATCGCGATCAAGCCTCGTCGCCGGACCCACCTCGAACTCGCCGCTGGCGAGGGGATGTGGACCCGCCCCGGAGACGTCGCCCGACGCTGCAGCGCTGCCGTGTCCGACCTGCCCGGCGTACTCGACGCCGACACCGTGGTGACGCGACGGAAGGTCACCTGCACCGTCGGGGTGCGGAGACAGGTCGCCGACCGCGCCCTCATCGACAGCACGGTCGCCGCCGTGGCGGCCGATCTCGCCTCGTCACCGCGGGTTGTGGTGCGCGTGCGCGATCGAGGACCGAGGAGCGTCCGATGAATCGTCTTCCCGCAACCGCACATCGGCTGTCGGTCGGACTCGTGGCGCTGCTGCTCATCATCGTCGGCGTCGGAGCCGTGGCATGGAAGGTCGACGCCCAACCGGTGGCCGGGTGGGTCGACCGTCTCGACGAGCGTGCCGCTCTCGACGCCGCGCAGGCGTCCCGGTGGGTCTGGGTATTGGCCGGCGTCACCGTGATCGCGATCGGCTGGGGCCTGTTGTTGCTGGCCACCAACGTACGGCCCCGCGCAGTGGACGACGCTCTGCTCGTCGGTTCCGATCAGACCGGAGCGCTCACCGTCGCACCGAAACTGATCGCGGACGCGGCAGCGACGGAACTGGCCGGGAACCCGCTGTTCCAGAAGGTGACCGCGAGAGCGATCGACGACCGGTCGCGCAGCATCATCCGGCTCGAGGTGTCGGCGACGCCGAATCGGAGCTTCGACGAGGTCACCGCGCCCGTCGCGGAGACCGTCGCCGCCATCCGTACCGCGCTCGGAGAGTCCGGAGTCCACGTCCAGGCTCTCATCCACCTCGACAGGTGACCCGAAGAAGCGACCCCGACGGACGGCCTCATCCGAGGCTGTCGTCGAACCAATGAGATGAAGGAGAAGAGAATGGGATTCAGCGACAAGGTCGGCAACAAGGCCGAGGACCTCTCGGGTAAGGCCAAGGAGGCCGCCGGCGATGTGACCGGTGACGACCAGCTCAAGAGCGAGGGCAAGGGCGATCAGCTCTCCGCCGCCGTCAAAGACGGCGTGGAGAACGTGAAGGACGCCGCGTCGAACATCAAGGACAAGCTGACCGGCAAGTGATCATCGCCGCCGGCAGCCGAACCTCCCCGCCGGCGGTGACAGGGCGAATCCCGAAGGTGCTCAGCACCTTCGGGATTCGTCCTGTTGTGGGTCGGGAACGGCCCGTCACGTCCCCTTGACGTTGAGGATCTGTCGCAGGGTGTACTCGATGTCCACCAGATCGACGGCGTCGGCCATGACCTGATCGATGTCCTTGTACGCGTCCGGGATCTCGTCGACCCACTGCTCGCCGTGACGGTACTCGATCCCTGCCATCCGGGCGGCGAGATCGTCGGCGGTGAACCGCCTCCGCGCCTCGCTCCGCGAGAACCGCCGACCGGCACCGTGCGGCGCCGAGCACAGGCCCGCGGGATTCCCCTTGCCGCGCACCACATACGACCGTGTACCCATCGAACCCGGGATGACGCCCCGTACGCCCTCATGGGCGTCGATCGCACCCTTCCGGGTGAGCCAGACGTCCTGGCCCGCGTGCGTCTCCCGCACGGTGTAGTTGTGGTGGCAGTTGATCCGGTCCACCTCCAGGGATTCCGTTCCCTCGACGACGCCATCGGAGCCGTTGTCTGCGAACCACTTCCCGAACACCTCGACGAACCGGTCCATCATCTCCGCGCGGTTCTCGAACGCGAACCGCTGCGCCCAGGACAGATCGCGCAGATAGGCGGTCAGTTCCGGGGTTCCCTGCGGCAGGTACGCGAGGTCGGCGTTCGGCAATTTGATCCACCACTGGCGGCACAACCGCTGAGCGATCTTGATGTGCTTCTGCGCGATCTTGTTGCCGACGCCCCGCGAACCCGAGTGCAGGAACAGCCACACCACGTCGCCCTCGTCGAGGCACAGCTCGATGAAGTGGTTGCCACCGCCGAGCGAGCCCAGCTGCTCCCGCCACTTCGGCGAATGTGACAGGTCGACACCGTCTTTCGTCGCCTGTTCGGCGAGGGCATCGATGCGTGGCCGGGTGAACTCGAACCGGTCCAGACCGCGGTTGTAGTTGCCGGGCGAGAGCGGGATCGCGTCCTCGATCGTCCTCCGCAGTCGCCCGAGGTCCATCCCGTCGATGTCCGCGGCGCGCAGGCGCGTCTGCACCGCGATCATGCCGCAGCCGATGTCGACGCCGACGGCCGCGGGAATCACCGCGCCGGTCGTCGGGATGACGGTGCCCACCGCAGAGCCCTTCCCGAAGTGTGCGTCGGGCATGAGGGCGATGTGCGGGTGCACGAACGGCAACCGGGCGGTCTCGGCCGCTTGGGTCAGGGTGTTGTCGTCCACGTGCGATGCATAGTTCAGCACCTTGGGCGACACCTTGGTCGGCATGGAGTTCTTCCTCTCGTGTGCGCCCGCGTCGACGGGCTCACCCATCACACCGTCGAATCCGCTCGGCGGCAACCTCTTTTCCACTCCACGATGCCACTCGCCGCAGGGGACGGCACCCGTCGGCGACGATGAAGGATCTCTCATGTGCGACTCACGGAGACCTCATCGGGGTCCGTGACAGTGAGAACCGTTCCGCTCGGGACCGCCGGCGCAACGATCAGGCGATCCTCATCGATCTCGGGCTGCTCGGCCGTCCCGGAGAGCGCCGAGACGGCTCGGGCACGCGCGGTTACCTGCCGCCCGAGCAGGCCGTCGACGTCGCCCTGACCCCGGCGGCGGATGTCTTCGCCCTGGGCGTCACGCTCTTCGAGACGCTGACGGGACGACGACCATACGGTGCGGTCCCGCCGTGGTCCGAACGGGGCATCCGACGCCTGCGCACTCTGCGTCGCGCGACGTCGGCCACGACGCGCGACTCCGGATTTTCGACGAACCGCGCTCTACCCGATGTTCTGGCCGAACTGCTCGACCGGATGCTGGATCTCGAACCCGAGCAGCGACCGGACATGGACTCCGTGTGGCAACGACTCGACTCGATGGCGCGAGATGCGGAGTCGCGCCGACTCAGCCGATGACGCCGAGTGCCTTGTCCCAGACGGCGTTCTCGCGCACCTCGCCGGGACCGACCATGTCGGCGAAGACGATCGTGCCGTCCCGATCGACGAGAAAGGTCCCGCGGTTCGCGTAGCCGCGGTCCTCGTTGAACACCCCGTAGGCGCGCGCGGTGTCGCCGTGCGGCCAGAAGTCGGACAGCAGCGGGAACAGGAAACCCTGCGCGGCGGACCACACCTTGTGCGTGGGAGAGGGTCCGACCGAGATGGTCACCGTGGTCACGTCGTCGTTGTCGAAGCGGGGCTGCTGGTCACGGATGTAGCCGAGCTCGCCCTGGCAGGTACCGGTGAACGCGAGCGGGAAGAACACGACGAGCACGTTGCGGTCGGCTCGCAGGGTCGACAGCGACACGAGCTGGTTGTTCTGGTCGCGCAGGGCGAAATCCGGGGCCCGGTCACCGACGGTCAGGGGCGCAGAAGGCAGAGCACCGCTCATGCTTTCTTGCCCGCGCGGGCCTTGGGCTGGACCAGTCGGGCCGCCGACCAGTCACCGAGGCTGATGGCCGACGTCTGGGTGAGTCCCGCGGTCGGGGCCGCCTCGGCGATCTCACTCGGATCGACGTAGCCGGACTTGCCGGTCTTCGGCGACAACACCCACACGAAACCGTCTTCGGCGAGCGGACCGATCGCATCCATGAGGGCGTCGACGAGGTCGCCGTCGCCGTCGCGCCACCAGAGGACCACGACGTCGACGACGTCATCGGCATCCTCGTCGACCATCTCGGCGTCGATCGCGTCCTCGATGTCAGCGCGCAGTTCGTCGTCGGTGTCCTCGTCCCAGCCGAGTTCCTGCACGACCAAGCCTGCGGTCAAGCCCAGTTTCTGGGCGTTGCTACCGTCTGTGGCGGCTACCACCGCGCGTGACCTCCTGAAGATTCGTGGATCGTTCTGTGCGTCGTCTGTGGCGAATCCGCGTGCGCTCCCGCACGCCGTTCGCCTGTCAGCATAGGCAACAGCCTAGAGCCTCACATTGCAAGCCGAACGCCGTCAGGGATTTCGGGCGTTTCGCACCGGTTCCGTGACCGACCCGCCCGATCGTTACCCACAGCGGGGCGGAACAAACCGTACCCAGCGGCGCGAGGCGGACGGCGGCGTCAACCCCCGGGTCGCTCGGCCGACGTCGTGGCGGGAACCGACGGTCGAGGTGTGGCCGAGGACGTGGCCGGGAGCGGCGTGTAGGTACCGCACACATCGAGCAGGCGCTGTTTGGTGCGAGACCACTCGCTCGACACCGGGTTCAGGCCGGCACGCAGTTCGCGACTGATCGCGTTCTCGAGGCGCGCGGTCGACGCGAGGAACGCCCGCGCAGGCGTGGAGACGGCCGCTGGCGACGTCTCGGTGATCTTGGGGCGGATCCCGTCGGCACCGGCGATGAGACTGGCACGTGCCTTCTCGTCGAGATCCCCGACCCCGGCGTAGGTCTGCGCCGCGTTCAGCCGGGCGACGAAGGCGTTGAACCCGCGGACCATCACGACCATCGACGCCATCGACTCGCGGCAGAGCTCGACACCCTCGGCACGCACCTCCGCGGCCGCCGAGGCGGACAGTTCGGAGCGGTACACCGCCACCTCGCCGGGCGCCGGCGCCCCCGCGCCATCGACGGTCGACGCGCACGCCCCCGACAGGGCCGCGCCGAGTGCGATCGTGGCCGCGGTCGCCGACCGGACGGCACGACCCCGGCGCCGCCCGTCGGCCGCGCCTCCTCGATCCGGCATCCACTCCCCCTACTGGTCAGTAACCGTTTCTGGACGCTACCGCATCACGCCGATCGGGACACGCGACACGGATCCACCCGGTGCCAAGCCACCCCACATGGGGCACGATGAGGGTAGGCGCCGCACCACATCGGAGTGCGGTGCCGACGCCATGCGGTCGGACCACCACCCCGAGTTCGGCCTGTCAGAGGGAGTAGGCATCACCGTGACCAACCAGATGGACCAAGCGACACAGGACGTCTCGCCGAGCGCCGCCGGGAACACCGGCCCCAGCTCGAACGGACGTGCCGCCGGACAACGAGTCCGGGTCATCCGTGAAGGAGTCGCGTCCTATCTGCCAGACATCGACCCCGACGAGACCGACGAGTGGCTCGACTCGTTCGACGCCCTCCTCGACGCCGCGGGCCCTGGTCGCGCCCGGTACCTGATGTTGCGTCTGCTCGAACGCGCCGGCGAGAAGCGGGTGTCGATCCCCGCGCTCACCTCCACCGACTACGTCAACACCATCCCCACCGAGGCCGAACCCTGGTTCCCCGGTGACGAGGACGTCGAACGCCGATTCCGCCAGATGATCCGGTGGAACGCCGCGATCATGGTGCACCGCGCACAGCGCCCGGGCGTCGGCGTGGGCGGCCACATCTCCACCTACGCCTCGTCGGCGTCGCTGTACGAGGTCGGCTTCAACCACTTCTTCCGCGGCAAGGACCATTCCGGCGGCGGCGACCACATCTTCATCCAGGGCCACGCCTCCCCGGGCATCTATGCCCGCGCCTACCTCGAGGGCCGCATCGACGAGGCCCGCATGGACGGGTTCCGGCAGGAGCACAGCCACGCCGGCGAGGGCGGCGGCCTGCCGTCGTACCCGCACCCGCGACTGATGCCGGACTTCTGGGAGTTCCCGACGGTGTCGATGGGCATCGGCCCCATGAATGCCGTCTACCAGGCGCGGTTCAACCACTACCTGCACGACCGCGGCATCAAGGACACCTCCGACCAGCACGTGTGGGCCTTCCTCGGCGACGGCGAGATGGACGAGCCGGAATCGCGCGGCTTCGCCAGCTTCGCGGCCACCGAGGGCCTCGACAACCTGACCTTCGTCATCAACTGCAACCTGCAGCGTCTCGACGGCCCCGTGCGCGGCAACGGCAAGATCATCCAGGAGCTCGAGTCGTTCTTCCGCGGTGCGGGCTGGAACGTCATCAAGGTCATCTGGGGCCGCGAGTGGGACTCGTTGCTGCACGCCGACCGTGACGGCGCGCTGGTCAACCTGATGAACACCACCCCCGACGGCGACTTCCAGACCTACAAGGCCAACGACGGCGCGTTCGTCCGCGAGCACTTCTTCAACCGCGACCCGCGCACGAAGGAACTCGTCAAGGACCTCTCCGACGCCGACATCTGGAACCTCAAGCGCGGCGGCCACGACTACCGCAAGATCCACGCCGCCTACGCCGCGGCGATGACCCACAAGGGACAGCCGACGGTCATCCTGGCCCACACCATCAAGGGCTATACGCTCGGCAAGCACTTCGAGGGCCGCAACGCGACGCACCAGATGAAGAAGCTGACGCTCGACGACCTGAAGGCCTTCCGCGACAGCACTCGCATCCCGATCTCCGACGAGCAGCTCGAGAAGGACCCGTACCTGCCGCCGTACTACCACCCCGGCAAGGACTCGCCGGAGCTGCAGTACATGCTCGACCGGCGCAAGACCCTCGGCGGCTTCCTGCCGAGCCGCCGCACCAAGGCGAAGGTGCTGAAGGCCGACATGAGTTCGGCACTGAAGGCCACCGCGAAGGGCTCGGGCAAGCAGCAGGTCGCGACCACCATGGCGCTCGTGCGCGTCTTCAAGGATCTGTTGCGCGACAAGGAGGTCGGCAAGCGGATCGTGCCGATCATCCCGGACGAGGCGCGGACCTTCGGTATGGACTCATGGTTCCCGACCCTCAAGATCTACAACCGCAACGGACAGCTCTACACCTCGGTCGACGCCGAACTGATGCTCGCCTACAAGGAGAGCCCCGAGGGTCAGATCCTGCACGAGGGCATCAACGAGGCCGGGTCGGCAGCCAGCTTCGCCGCGGTCGGCACGTCGTACTCGACCCACGACGAGCCGATGATCCCGCTGTACATCTTCTATTCGATGTTCGGCTTCCAGCGCACCGGTGACAGCTTCTGGGCCGCCGCCGACCAGATGGCGCGCGGCTTCATCATCGGCGCGACCGCGGGCCGCACCACGCTGACCGGCGAGGGCCTGCAGCACGCCGACGGGCATTCGCCGCTGCTCGCCGCGACCAACCCCGCCGTCGTCTCCTACGATCCGGCCTTCGCCTACGAACTCGGCCACATCGTCGAGAGCGGCATGGAGCGCATGTTCGGCGAGGACCCGGAGAACGTCTTCTACTACCTGACCGTCTACAACGAGCCGATCAGTCAGCCGGCGAAGCCCGAGGGACTCGACCCGACCGGCATCGTCAAGGGTGCGTACCGGTTCCAGAAGGCGCCGGAGGGCAAGGAACACCCGGCCAACATCCTCGTGTCCGGTGTGACCATGCCCGACGCACTGCGCGCCGCCGACATGCTCGCGGAGGAATGGAACGTCGGCGCCGACGTCTACTCGGTCACGTCGTGGAGCGAGCTCGCCCGGGACGGGATCCGCGCCGACCGCGAGGTACTGCGTGATCCGGCCGCCGAGCCGGCACCGGCGTACCTGACCGAGCTGCTCGCCGACGCCGCCGGCCCGTTCGTCGGCGTCAGCGACTACATGCGCGGAGTGCAGGAGCAGATCCGGGCATACCTCCCGGGCACCTACCTCACGCTGGGGACGGACGGGTTCGGGTTCTCCGACACGCGTCCGGCGGCGCGACGGTTCTTCAACGTCGACGCCGAGTCCATCGTCGTCGCGGTGCTCGTCGCGCTCGCCCGGGACGGCAACATCGAGATGTCGGTGGCCAAGCAGGCCGCCGACAAGTACCGGATCGACGACGTCTCGGCCGCACCCGAGCAGACCAGCGATCCGGGAGTCGCCTGACCGGTCGCGCCGACGGACACGGCCTCCACTCACCCTCGGCCGGGGAACCCACTCCGGCCGAGGGGCTAGATTGAGGTCGTGTCCGATGCGCGCGTGAACAGGAAGCAGCCACCGGCTGACGTGTTCGGTGAGCGGGGCGCGCACGTACCGGCCCCCGCCACCGTGCACGACGCGCTGCCGGACACTCTTCTCCGGCGGGTCAAGCAGTACAGCGGCCGACTCGCCACCGAGGCGGTCCATTCGATGCAGGACCAGCTGCCCTATTTCTCCGACCTCGACGCCGCGCAGCGCGCGAGTGTGCAACTCGTCGTGCAGACCGCGGTGGTCAACTTCGTCGAGTGGATCCAGGACCCCGAGGGCAACGTGAAGTTCACGGTCCAGGCCTTCCAGGTGGTCCCGCAGGATCTCGCCCGCCGCATCACGCTGCTGCAGACCGTCGAGATGGTCCGCGTGGCCATGGAGTTCTTCGAGAAGTGGCTGCCGCTCCTCGCCCGCAACGATGCCCAGCTCCGTGCGCTGACCGAGTCGGTGCTGCGCTACGGACGCGAGATCGGTTTCGCCGCGGCGGCGATCTACGCCTCGGCCGCGGAATCGCGCGGGGCGTGGGACTCCCGGCTCGAGGCCCTCGTCGTCGACGCGGTGGTCCGCGGCGACACCGGGCCGCAATTGCTCTCTCGCGCAGCGGCGCTCAATTGGGACTCGGATGCCCCGGCCACCGTGATAGTCGGGACGCCGCCGCCGGAACAGAACGTGTCGGTGCCACTGGCGATCCACAACACGGCCAAGTCCTTCGACCGGTCGGCCCTGTCGGTGGTGCAGGGTTCGGTGCTGGTGGCCATCGTGAGCGGTCCCGCCCGTCCGACCGAGAAGTTCGTCGGCGCACTGCTCTCCCACTTCGCCGACGGTCCGGTGGTGATCGGTCCGACCATGCCGAACCTCGGCAGCGCGCACTCGAGTGCCACCGAGGCGATGGCCGGGATCGAGGCGGTGGCCGGCTGGCCGAGCGCACCGCGGCCGGTCCACAGTCTCGAACTGCTACCCGAGCGCGCGCTCAACGGCGACGAGTCAGCGATGACCGCTTTGATCGAATCCCTCGTCCAGCCGCTCGCCGAGGGCGGTGCGACGCTGAGCACCACTCTCGAGGCCTACCTCGACTCCGGCGGCTCGGTCGAGTCCTGCGCCCGAATTCTGTACATCCATCCAAATACGGTTCGCTACCGACTGAAGAAAATTTCGGAAATCACAGGACGTGACCCAACTAACCCGCGCGACGCCTACGTTCTGAGGGTCGCGTCGACGGTGGGTCGACTGACACACTTCCGGCACAAATCGCCATCATCTGCCACATGAGTCACACGGGTTTCATGTCCGATTCACCGTTTCCGCTGATAGGAGCTTTAAGAACACAGTTCGGTAACAAATCTCAGACTGGTGACGAACCAGGTGATCTCTAGGTCTCCTTTGTGGGAACCCCACAAAAGCCCGCGACAAGCTTCATGCTTCTCCACACCCACATCCCACGGGTAAAGGGTGTTCTCTGGTCACGTGCTTTCGATGCTTGCTCCCGGACAGGGATCTCAGACACCCGGCATGCTCACGCCGTGGCTCGAATTGCCGGGCGCGCGTGACCAGATCGCCACCTGGTCCAAACAGACCCGTCTGGACCTCGAACGCCTCGGCACCACCGCCACGGCGGAGGAGATCACCGACACCGCAGTGACCCAGCCGCTCGTCGTCGTCGCCGCACTGCTGGCCTACGACGAGGTGCGCAAGCACGGTGAACTGCCCGCCGACGCCGTGGTCGCCGGCCACTCGGTCGGCGAACTCGCCGCCGCCGCGATCACCGGTGTCATCTCGGCCGACGAGGCCGTCACGCTGGCCGCGCTGCGCGGCTCGGAGATGGCGAAGGCGTGTGCCCTGCAGCCCACGACCATGGCCGCGGTCCTCGGGGGCGACGAGGCGGCCGTCCTCGCACGTCTCGACGAACTCGATCTCGTCCCCGCCAACCGCAACGCCGCCGGGCAGATCGTCGCCGCCGGCGCCGTCGCGCAGATCGACGAGCTCATCGCCTCGCCGCCGGAGAAGGCCCGGATCCGCAAGCTCGCGGTCGCCGGCGCGTTCCACACGCACTTCATGGCCCCGGCGCAGGACGCCGTCGCCGCAGCCGCCGCCCGCATCACGCCCGCCGATCCCACCCGGACCCTGCTGTCGAACTCCGACGGACAGCCGGTCACGAACGGCGCCGACGCGCTGGCCAAGCTGGTGGGACAGGTGACCAGGCCGGTCCGCTGGGATCTGTGCTCGGCGTACCTGCGAGACCACTCGGCACACGCCCTGGTGGAACTGCCCCCGGCAGGGACGCTGGTGGGCATCGCGAAGCGCGAGCTCAAGGGCACCCCCGCGCTGGCGCTCAAGGAGCCCGGCGACATCGCGAAGATCACCGAACTTGGATAGCGGTCGCGGGTAGTCCGCGACCCCCGGAACGTCGGCCTCATGTCGGCGTGTCCAAGCGCGCGGACTTCTCCGTCCGTGCTGCGCTCCGGAAATCTCACATCCACGTAGGAAGACGAAAGGGAACCACACAGTGGCTGCCACCCAGGAACAACTCATTGCCGGCATCGCCGAGATCATCGAGGAAGTCACCGGCATCGAGCCGTCCGAGGTGACCCTCGAGAAGTCGTTCGTCGACGACCTCGACATCGACTCGCTGTCCATGGTCGAGATCGCGGTCCAGACCGAGGACAAGTACGGCGTCAAGATCCCCGACGAGGATCTGGCCGGCCTGCGTACCGTCGGTGACGCGGTCGCCTACATCCAGAAGCTCGAGAGCGAGAACCCCGAGGCCGCAGCTGCCATCAAGGCGCAGGTCGAGGCAGACGAGGCCTGATGACCCCCTCTTCCCTCCGCGAGTACTCCACGCTGGGTGGGAACTTCCCGAGTGTGGTGGTCACCTCCATGGTGGCCACCACCTCGTTGGGTGGGGATCTCGACTCGACCTGGAAGAACCTGCTGGCCGGCGAATCGGGCATCCGTGAGCTGACCGACGACTTCATCACCAAGTACAACCTCCCGGTGCGCATCGGTGGTCGTCTCCTCCAGGATCCCGCCGAGGAGGTCACGCGCATCGAATCCCGGCGGATGGCCTACGTCGAGCGCATCTCCCACGTGATGAGCAAGCGCCTCTGGGCGCAGGCCGGCGAACCCGACGTCGACAAGGACCGCCTCGCGGTCGTCATCGGCACCGGTCAGGGTGGCGCCGACGCGATGGTCGACGCGGTCCAGGCCATGGAGGGCACCGGCAACTACCGCAAGGTGTCCCCGCTCGCCGTCTCGATGGCGATGCCGAACGGACCGGCGGCCGTCGCGGGACTCAACGTCGGCGCACGCGCCGGCGTGATCACCCCCGTCTCGGCCTGTTCGTCGGGCGCCGAGGCCATCGCGCACGCCTGGCGGCACATCGTCATGGGTGACGCCGACATGGTCGTCACCGGCGGCGTCGAGGGTCACATCGACGCGGTGCCGATCGCCGCGTTCTCGATGATGCGGGCGATGAGCACCCGTAACGAGGACCCCGCAGCGGCGTCGCGACCGTTCGACAAAGATCGCGACGGTTTCGTGTTCGGCGAGGGTTCGGCGATGCTGATCCTCGAACGCGAGGAACACGCCCGCGCACGCGGTGCACATATCCACGCCCGCCTGCTCGGTACCGGCATCACCTCCGACGGATTCCACCTCGTCGCCCCCGACCCGAGTGGTCAGGGCAACGCGCGGGCCATGACCCGGGCCCTGCAGACCGCTGGTCTGCAGCGCTCCGACATCACCCACATCAACGCGCACGCGACGTCGACCCCCATCGGCGACACCGCCGAGGCCGCGGGCATCCTCGCCGCCATCGGACAGCACGCGGCGGTGTACGCGCCGAAGTCCGCGCTCGGACACTCCATCGGTGCGGTCGGGGCGCTCGAGTCGGTCCTGACGATCAAGAGCGTCGAGGAAGGCGTCATCCCGCCGACCCTCAACCTCGAGAACCTGGACCCGGAATGCGACATCGACGTCGTGCACGGTGAACCCCGGTACGGGCAGATCGATTACGCGATCAACAACTCGTTCGGTTTCGGTGGGCACAACGTGGCGCTCGCCTTCGGTCGCTACTGAGCATCACCGCCACACCCCCGACACCCAGGAGACATCGATGACGACCTTGGCTCCCGTTGCCGGCCGCGAAGAAGCCGCCGATCCCCGCGACCCGCTGTTGCGGCTCACCAACTTCTTCGACGAAGGCACGATGTCGCTGCTCCATCCGCGCGACAAGTCGGGCGTCCAGGCCGCCGTCGGTCTGGTGCACGGGGTCCGTACGGTCTCCTACTGCACCGACGGCACCGTCATGGGCGGCGCCATGGGTGTCGTGGGGTGTGCGCACATCGTCAACGCCATCGACACCGCCATCACCGAACAGGCGCCGGTCATCGGCATCTGGCACTCGGGTGGCGCCCGCCTCGCCGAGGGTGTCGAGGCGTTGCACGCGGTGGGACAGGTCTTCGAGGCGATGGTGCGTGCCTCGGGCTACATCCCGCAGATCTCGGTGGTCGTCGGCTTCGCCGCCGGCGGCGCCGCCTACGGCCCGGCGCTCACCGACGTCGTGATCATGGCGCCGGCCGGCCGGGTCTTCGTGACCGGCCCGGACGTCGTCAAGAGCGTCACCGGCGAAGAAGTGGACATGGAGTCGCTGGGCGGCCCGACCACCCACGGCAAGAAGTCCGGTGTCTGTCACATCGTCGCCGACTCCGAGCCCGACGCGCTGTGGCGTGCACGGCGTCTGGTGTCGACGTTCACCCAGCAGGGACATTTCGACCGCGAACACGCGCGGGCCGGCGACACCGACCTCAAGGCCCTGCTGCCGGAGTCGAATCGACGCGCCTACGACGTCCACCCGGTCGTCGAGCAGTTGCTCGACTCCGGGGTCGCGGCCGACGGCGAGACCCAGATCTCGAGTTTCGAAGAGCTGCAAGCCAAATGGGCGCCGAACATCGTCGTCGGCTTCGGCCGGTTGTCCGGACGCAGCGTCGGGATCATCGCGAACAACCCGCTGCGGATGGGCGGCTGCCTCAACTCCGAGAGCGCGGAGAAGGCATCGCGTTTCGTCCGCCTCTGCGATGCCTTCGGCATCCCGCTCATCGTCATCACCGACGTGCCGGGTTACCTGCCCGGCGTCGGCCAGGAGTGGAACGGCGTCGTCCGCCGCGGCGCGAAGCTCTTGCACGCGTTCGCCGAGGCCTCGGTCCCCCGGGTCACGCTGGTGACCCGGAAGATCTACGGCGGCGCCTACATCGCGATGAACTCGCGTGCGCTCGGCGCCACCGCGGTGTTCGCCTGGCCGGGCTCCGAGGTCGCCGTGATGGGCGCGAAGGCCGCGGTGGGCATCCTGCACAAGAAGGCTCTCGCCGCAGCGCCCGACGACGAGCGTGAGGCCCTGCACGACCGTCTCGCCGCCGAGCACGAGGCGATCGCCGGCGGTGTCGGCCGCGCACAGTCCATCGGCGTGGTCGACGAGATCATCGACCCGGCGCACACTCGCAGCATCATCGCCGAGGCGCTCGCCGCGGCACCCGCGCGCCGCGGTCGCCACAAGAACATCCCGCTCTGACGCGTCGCACAGACGACGAAAGTGCCCCGGTCCACGAGGACCGGGGCACTTCTCGTTGTCGTTCGTCCCCCTGCTAACCCACCCGCTGCTGCAACCAGGTGACCTCGGCGCCGGCACCGCCCATGCGGTACTGCTCGAGCGCGTTGTCCCACGCGGTTCCGAGCGCGCCTTCGAGTTCACCGGCGAGACCGGCGCTGTCGGGTTGCGATTCGATCATCGAACGCAACTGGTTCTCGCCGATGATGACGTCGCCGTTGGCGCTCGTGGAGCCGCGCCAGAGGCCGAGCCCCGGGACGTAGCAGAACCGTTCACCGTCGACACCCTCGCTGGGGTTCTCGGTCACCTCGAAACGCAGCGCCGACCACTCCCGCAGCGCCGTCACCAGTCGAGCCGCGGTACCGACCGGACCTGCCCAGTCGACAGTGGCACGCTGCATGCCGGGCTCGGCATCCTGTGCCGACCATTTAAGGTTGGCGCGCGCATTCAGGGTCGACGACAGAGCCCACTCCACATGCGGGCACAGCGCCACCGGCGCCGAGTGGATGTAGACCACTCCTGTTGTCATGTCCGCAAACTGATTCAGATTGCGCACCTTGTTCACCTCCGTTGTCGACGAGGAACGTCTTCCCCAACACACCTCGCGACAGCGGATATCACATTCGTAGGGTCAATTGTGCCCCATGATGCACGTGTTGCGCTAGTTTCTCCTGCGAGAAAAATTCAGTTCTGTGACGAGAGTTCATCAACGACACGATCGTTGAACTCGCTCCACAGCGGCTTCGCCCAGGGCCCGAAGAGCCGATCCGTCAGCACGACGCAGGCCGCGTCGAGCGCCGGATCCACCCAGAGAAACGTCCCGGCCTGACCGAAGTGCCCGAACGTCCGCGGGGAGTTCCTTGTCCCGGTCCAGTGCGGCGACTTCTCGGACCTGATCTCGAAGCCGATCCCCCAGTCGTTGGGACGGTGCTTGCCGTACCCGGGGACGAATCCGTCGAGTCCGGGGAACCGCACCGACGTCAGCGTCCCGAAGGTCTCCGGCGCCAGCAGGCGCGGATCCAGCAACTCGCGGGCAAAGGCCGCCAAATCCGCCACGCTCGAGCGGGCGGCATGCCCGGCCGGCCCGTAGAGCGTCGTCGACGACATCTCCAGCGGCGCGCACACGGCTTCGGAGAGATAGCGGCCGAACTCGATACCGGTCGCCTCGGCCACGACCTCGGAGGCCACCTCGAAGCCCGCGCTCGAGTAGATCCGCTGCTCCCCCGGCGGCGCCTCGACCTCGCGGGTGTCGTAGGCCAGGCCGGACGCGTGCGAGAGCAGGTGGGCGAGGGTCGACCCCGACGGACCGGCCGGGTCGTCGAGTTCGACGGCTCCTTCCTCGACGGCGACGAGCACCGCGTAGGCCACCAGCGGCTTCGTGACCGAGGCCAGCTCGTAGACGCGAGCGGGGTCGCCGAACTGCTCGGCGACCCCGTCGCGGGTGATGATCGCCGCCGACACGTGGTCGACGGGCCATTCCGTCAGAGAATCAAGGACAGACACATCGGGTCACGTTACCCGGGTGCTCACCAGTCCTCTTCGGTGTAGCGGATGACTCCGCGGATGTTCTTGCCGTCCAACATGTCCTGGTAGCCCTCATTGATCTGGTCCAGACGGTACTGCCGGGTGATCATGTCGGCGATGTTGAGCTTGCCGATCTTGTACATCGACAGCAGCTGTGGGATGTCGAGCTTCGGGTTGGCACCGCCGAAGATCGAACCCTGCAGATTCTTCTGGAGCAGGGTCAGCATGGCGAGATTGAGGTTGACATCGCTCTCGAGCATGTTGCCCATACCGGTCAGGACGCAGGTGCCACCCTTGGCGGTGATACCCATCCACAGGTCGACGTCCTTGCCGTGGACCTCGCCGACCGTGACGATCACCTTCTGGCACATGCCGCCGTGAGTGGTCTCCGCGATCGCCATGGCCGCCTCTTCGACCGTGGCGAAGGCCGCGGTGGCCCCGAACTTGAGCGCCTGCTCCCGCTTCCACTCCACCGGGTCGATGGCGAACAGGTTGCGGGCGCCGGAGATGACCGCGCCCTGTAGGGCCGCGGTACCCACGCCGCCGACACCCACGATCGCGACGTCCTCCCCCGGTCGTACGTCGCCGCTGCGGGTCGACGAGCCGTAACCGGTGGGGATGCCACAGCCGCAGAGCGCCGCGACCTCGAACGGGATGTCCTTGTCGATCTTCACCGCCGAGGCCTCGTGCACGACCATGTACGGCGCGAAGGTGCCCAGCAGCGTCATCGGGTAGACGTTCTCGCCGGCGGCGGTCTGGATACGGAAGGTGTTGTCCGACACCGCCTCGCCCTGCAGCAGCATGGCGCCGAAGTCGCACAGGTTGGCCATTCCCGACTGACACGACGGACACTTGCCGCACGACGGGATGAACGACAGCACGACGTGGTCGCCGACCTCGAAGTCGGTGACTCCCTCACCGACCTCGGCCACGACGCCCGCACCCTCGTGACCACCGAGGATCGGGAACCCGGCCATCGGGATGCCACCGGTCATCAGGTGATGATCGGAGTGGCACATGCCGGCGGCTTCCATCTTGATCTTGATCTCGTGGGCCTTGGGATCGCCGATCTCGATGTCCTCGATCGCCCACGGCTTGTTGTGCTCCCGCAGCAATGCACCCTTTGTCTTCACTGAACTCCTCCGTTCGAACCCGGCGACGTCTCGCACCGGGAGGATCTACTCACTCCGACGGTTGCCGCCATGACGTGACAGTAGTCACTCAACCACAAAATTGGAACGTGTTCTAGTGCGTGTTTCTTGGCGCGTCGATGCCGGCGGTGGTCGGGACGGACGAGCCCACGACGACCTGGACGCGAGTGCTCGCGCCCAGGTCGGGGGTGTCGATGTCGCCGAGGTGTCCGACGACAGTGGACACGACGGGGTCAGTCGGCCAGGCCGGCGTCCTTGCTGCCGTAGCTCTGGCGCAGGGTCGGTTTGACGACCTTGCCACCGGCGTTGCGCGGCAACTCGTCGACGATGACGATGTCCTTCGGATGCTTGAACCGCGCGAGGTTCTCGTTGAGGTACGGCTCGAGGTCGGCGAGCGTCAGGTCCTCGACGCCTTCGGCGAGCACGACCACCGCGACCGGCACCTCACCCCACTTCTCGTGTGCGCGACCGATGATCGCCGCCTCGGTGATGCTCGGATGACCGAAGAGGACGTTCTCGACCTCGGCGCAGTAGATGTTCTCGCCACCGGAGATGATCATGTCCTTGGCGCGGTCGACGACGTAGAGGAAGCCCTCCTCATCGGCCCGGACCAGGTCACCGGAGTGGAACCAGCCGCCGGCGAAAGCGTCGGCGGTGCCCTGCTCGTTCTGCCAGTACCCCTTCATCATGTTCGGACCGCGGTAGACGATCTCGCCGACCTCACCCTGCGCGACGTCGTTGCCCTCGGGGTCGACGATGCGCGCGGTCACGGCCGGGACGACCTTGCCGATGGAGCCGATCTTGCGCAGGGCATCCTTGCCCTCGAGTACGCAGGTGATCGGCGACATCTCGCTCTGTCCGAAGACGGCGACGTTGAGCGCCTCCGGGAAGGTCTCGTTCATCGCGTTCAGGACGGTGTCCGACGCCGGGGCCGCACCCCAGCTGATCACACGTAGCTTGAGATCACGCGGCTTGGCCTGCTGCGCGGCACAGACGGCCTGCCACTGTGCGGGCACCAGGAAGATCGAGGTGGTGCCCTCGCGCTCGATGGTGTCCAGCATGTCGTCGGGGTCGAACGCGCCGAGCGGATGGATCACCGAGAGGGCGCCCATGTAGAACAGCGGCGCCATGGCGCCGAGGCCGGCGATGTGGAACATGGGTGCGACACACGAGCCGATGTCGTCGGAACGGGTCTGCAGGGCCTGCAGACAGGTGACCGCCTGCGCCTGCATGTTCGTGTGGGTGAGCATGGCGCCCTTGGGCTTTCCGGTCGTGCCCGAGGTGTACATGATCAGCGCGACGGTCTCCTCGGGAACGTCGATCTCCTCGAGATCCGACGAATCCTCGGCGACGAGCGCCTCGTAGTCGAGGTGATTGTCCTTGTCCGAACCGCCGACCACGATGGTGTGCTCGATCGCTCCGGTGGAGGCGGCCGCGGCGTCGGCCAGCGGGGCGAGCAGGGTCTCGGTGACGATCACCTTCGCGCCGCTGTCGTTGACGAGGAACGCGACCTCGGCCGGGCTCATCCGGATGTTCACCGGAACGGGGATGGCACCGATCAGGTTCGCACCCAGAACCGCTTCGACGTACTCCGAGCGGTTGAGCAGGACGATCAGCACACGATCGCCGAACTGCACGCCGCGGCGGCTCAGTGCGGCCGCGAAGGCGCGGCTGCGCTCGTCGAGTTCCTTCCAGGTGGTGATGTTGCCCAGGAACTTCAGCGCCGGCTTGTCCGGGGTCATGAAGGCGTGGCGGCGGATCTGGTTGTTCCAGTGGTTGCGGCGCGAACGCAGCGGCTCGGTGGCCAGGTCGCTGAAGGTGTCGACGGTCGCGGTCATACGATCGGTCTCCTCGTTGTCTCTCTGGTGGTGATGGGGTCGGGAACGGTTGTGGTACAGCGATTCCGACGTGTCGCAGTGCTCACTTGGAGGCGCCGGCGAACGCGGTGATGGCCGCCTGGAACTCCGGGGACTGGAGCAGTTCGGTCTGGCCGTCAAGTTCTCGTTCGATCGCGGCCTCGAAACCGGACATCGTGTGCGCGTCGAGCGCGGCCTTCGTGAGCCGGAGCGCCGCGGCGCTCTTGCCGGCGAGCTTGCGGGCGACCTTGCCGACCACCTCGTCGAGCGCGGCACGGTCCTCGACGACGCCGTTGACGAGTCCGGCGTCGAGAGCCTCTGCGGCACGCAGCTTCTCACCGAGCAGCGCCAGCTCGTTGGCACGCACGCGACCGACGGCCGTCGCGAACGACATCGAGGCGGCGCCGTCGGGCATGAGACCGATGTTGACGAACGCGAGCAGGAAATACGACCTGGCCGTCGTATAGATGAGGTCGGCACCGAGTGCGAGCGACGCACCGATCCCGGCGGCCGCACCGTCGACCGAGGCGATGACCGGGACCGGGACCGAACGCACGGCCCGGATGAGATCAGAACCTCCGGAGATGATCTGACGCGCCTGCGTCGGAGTGAACCCGGAGGCGCCGCCCGCGGTCGACTGTTCGGCGAAGCCCCGGACATCGGCGCCCGCACTGAAACTGCCGCCCGCGCCGTCGATCACGATCACACGGACGTCGTCGCGAGTCGACCACTCCGCCAACGTGTCCTCGATCGCCTGATGGGCCCCGCCGTCGAGGGCGTTCATCCGTTCCGGACGAGAAATCGTCAGGCGCCCGATCCCGGAGTCGTCCACCGATGTGATGACTCCGCCGCGCGTGATCTCTTCGCTCACTGCTCTCCCCACTCCAGGCCGGCTTCTCGGTAGACACAGCCCCCCGCATCTGTGCCATCGCCTAGATTACTACCACAATGCGACGCAGATCACGAGAATCTCGGTTAACTTATCAGACCCGCAAGCCCGGCTCTCCTGCGGTTTTGCCGGTCGATGCCGAAATCTGTCACGAGAACGTGGTCTCCGGATAGGCTCTGTCGTCATGACCGCACGTCCGCAGACGTCGCGCCCGGACACCGGCGCCCGGCGTCGTCGTCCCGCCGACCGGCGACGCATGATCGTCGACGCCGCGGCGAAGGCCTTCAGCGACGGCGGGTACCACGCGGTGCGGCTCGACGACATCGCCGACGCCGTCGGCATCTCCACCCCGGCGCTGTACCGGCATTTCCCGAACAAGTACGCACTGTTCGCCGAGACCACCGCCGAGCTCGCGACCGGCCTGCGCGACGTTCTCGACACCGTCCCGGAGGGGTCGCCCGAGGAGTTGCCCGCACTCCTCGAGGCGATCACCGCCACCTCGTTCGACAATCGTCGCCGCGGTGGGCTGTACCGGTGGGAGTCGCGCTACCTCGAGCCCGCCGACGCCGCGATCGTCCGCGATGTCGTCGTCCACCAGCATCGTCGTGTGCGTGCCGCCGCCCGCCGGCTGCGCCCGTCGCTGACCGATCTCGACGCCAATCTCGTTGCTGCCGCAATGATCAGCGTCGCGGCAAGTCCGACAACGCATCGCGCCTCGTTGCCGGCCCGCGAGGCGACGGCGTTGATGTCGGCCGCCGCGATCGGCCTGCTCGAAGTCGAGCTGCCAGAGCCGACCGACCCCGAGCCGCCGTCGGTGACCGGACTCGCCCCGGCCGCCAAGCGCGAGGTCATCCTGACCGAGGCGATCGAGCTGTTCGCCGCCCGCGGGTTCCGGGACGTGACGATCGAGGACATCGCACACGCGGCCGACCTGCCGGCATCAGGCGTGTACCGCCACTTCCCCAGCAAGGTCGCCATTCTCGAGGCCTCGTTCTGGCGCGCGACCGACCGGGTCACGTCGGCCATCTCCAACGCGCTGGCGGCGTCGACCACGCCCCGCGAGGCGATCGCCGCGATGGTCGCCTCGTACATCCGGTTATCATCCAGCGCAACCGATCTCATCGCGATCTACGAGACCGAGATCGGGCACACGACTCCACAGGCACGCGAGGAACTACGCAAGCAGCAGCGGATCACCGTGGACGAGTTCGCCACCTGGCTCACCCGCGTCCGCGACGAGCTGTCGCTCTCGCAGGCGCGGTTCCTCGTACACGCTTCCCTGAACGTGGTCACCGACCTGTCGCGTCAGTCCCTACCGCCCTCCCCCGACCGGATCGACGCACTGGCGATGCGGATTCTGTTGCACGGCTGACTATCTGATGACCGGCAAGCACGCCGGACCCCCCGCCCTGATCCGAAAGAACTACAGAACCCGAGAGACGTGCTGAGCCACTGCTCTCTGAGCCTGGATCCGTGGATGGGTGCGGGGTGTCGATAACGTGAAAATGCCCTCTGAGCTGGAATGATTGGTGGTGTTGAGACAACAAAACAAACCAGTCAAAAGGCATTTTCAGTGAAAGTATCGCACACGTTCTCCGCCGAGTCCGCGGTCTTCGACGACGACAACCTGGTGTCGCACGCCGGGCTGGTACCGGTCATGGCGGTGGCTGAGTCGACCGGGTTGGCGTCCCTGCTGGGCGAACGGGTCGATCTCGGCACCACCCAGGTCGCCTCCGCCGGGGCCAACCTCGAGGCGAAACTGTTGACCGTGA
>ERZ501064.93-NODE-93-length-24526-cov-8.723060_pt1 | contig 24526 bp, 23 predicted proteins | sample MGYA00510851_ERZ501064 | MGnify/ENA primary metagenome ERZ501064 (study PRJEB25958, sample SAMN03398529) | human skin metagenome | study: EMG produced TPA metagenomics assembly of the Human Skin Microbiome Metagenome (human skin metagenome) data set. | reverse complement strand
GCGTCGAGCGCGGGAACGTCGCACCCTCGCCGGTGCCCTGCACCTCGACGAGCGTGCCGGCGTCGGTCGCCACGACGTTCATGTCCACCTCGGCGCGCGAATCCTCTTCATAGGGAAGGTCGAGTCGGACGCGGCCGTCGACGACCCCCACGCTGACCGCGGCGATCGCGCACGAAAGCGGTTGCGGGTCGGACAGTTTGCCCGCGGCACGCAGGTAGGTGATCGCGTCCGCCAGCGCGACATAGGCACCGGTGATGGCTGCGGTGCGGGTACCGCCGTCAGCCTGCAGGACGTCGCAGTCCAGGGCGATGGTGTTCTCGCCCAGCGCACCGAGATCGACGCACGCACGCAGCGACCGGCCGATGAGTCGACTGATCTCGTGGGTGCGACCACCCACCCGGCCCTTGACCGATTCACGTGACGACCGGTCGTGGGTGGCGGCGGGCAACATCGCGTACTCCGCGGTCAGCCAGCCCAAGCCTGAACCACGACGCCACGGCGGGACACCCTCGGTGACACTCGCGGTGCACATCACCCGCGTCTTGCCGAATTCCACCAGGACCGAACCCGCCGGATGGCTGGTGAAACCGCGGGTGAACGTGATGGGACGGAGTTCGTCGTCGGCTCTGCCGTCAGCTCGTGTGGTCACGGGTCTCACTGTAACGACCGGCGCGGACACGACAGCTAGGTGAGGTCGAAGACCTGTCCCTGGCTGACGAGCTCCGTCGGACCGGAGAACGTGCTGCGGGCCTCGGCGAGGATCTCCGCCGAATCGGACCACGGGGCGACGTGGGTGATCGCGAGTGTTCGGACGTTCGCCTTGGTCGCGGCCTCCCCCGCCTCGATGCCCGACATGTGCAGATCCGGTGGGCGCTCCGAGGGCGCATGGGTCCACGACGCCTCGCACAGGAACAGGTCGGCGTCGGCCGCGAGGTCGATGAGTTCGTCGCACGGCGCGGTGTCTCCGCTGTAGGCGATGACCTGGCCGTCGGGACCGGTGATCCGCAGACCGAAGGTGTCGGGCGGATGATTGACGTTCATCGCCCGGATTCGCATCCCGCCCAGGGTGATCTCCTGGTCGTCGCTCCACTCGTGGACGTCGAAGGTGTCGGTGATGTCGTCGAGCTGTCCGGGGAATTCCGACGACCCGTAGCCGATCCGGAGGGCGGTGCCGGGTGGGCCGTAGAGCGGCGCCCGCCGCCGTGCCGGCTGTGGTGCGTACCGACGCCAGACGAGCATCGCGGGCAGATCGAGGCAGTGATCGGCGTGGAGATGACTGAGGACGACGGCGACATTGTTGGGGTCGGTGACGCGCTGCAGTTCGCCGAAGACACCCGGGCCGCAGTCCACGAGGACCGGTTGTTCACCGGGTACGGAGAGCAGGTAGCCGGAGCACGCGGCTCCCGGTCCGCCCACACTGCCCGAGCACCCGAGGACCGTGAGACGCATAGGCCCCACTGTGCCACGATTCCGCGCGCGGGCGGCGGCATACGGGTCACAAGTGCGCGGCGATGCGCGGTTGACCCCTCACACGTGCTGCACGGCTCCGATCACCGGCCCCAGGAATCGGTTCGACAGTTTCGCGAAGAGCTCCGGGTCACCGGTCGCCTGGAAGACGCGGGTGGCGTCGCGGCCGGTGTGCGGGTGCAGCAGGTCGGCCTCGGTGAGGACCCGGAAGAGGTCTTTCGCCGTCTCCTCCGCGCTCGACACCAGGGTGACCTCGTCGCCCATCGCCAGCTGGATGACCCCGGACAGCAGCGGGTAGTGGGTGCAGCCGAGGACCACGGTGTCCACGCCGGCCTGCTGCAGTGGTTCGAGGTAGCCCTGCGCGAGCCCGAGGATCTGTCGGCCGCTGGTGATCCCGCGTTCGACGAAGTCGACGAACCGCGGACAGGGCACCGCGGTGATCACCGCATCGCGTGCCGCCGCGAACGAATCCTGATATGCCCGTGAGGAAATCGTCGCCTCGGTGCCCAGCACGCCGATCCGGCCCGTCTTGGTGGCGACCACCGCGCGGCGCACCGCCGGCAGCACGACTTCGATGACCGGGATGGGGGCGTATCGCTCGCGCGCGTCGCGGAGGCAGGCGGCCGAGGCGGTGTTGCAGGCGATGACGATGGCCTTGACCCCTCGCTCGGCGAGGTCGTCGCCGATCGCGAGGGCGTGGCGTCGGATCTCGGGGATCGTCAGCGGACCGTACGGCCCGTTGGCCGTGTCTCCGATGTAGACGATGTCCTCGTCCGGCAACAGATCGATGATCGCGCGCGCCACCGTCAGTCCCCCGACACCCGAGTCGAAGATCCCGATGGGTGCGTCCTGGCCGCCCGCCGCGATTATGGCGCAACCCCCGGTGCGGTGACCGCCGGCTTCCGTCGATCCCGGGCCGCGAGTGCCCACGCCGCGAACACGCCGGCGATCGCGCCGAACAGGTGGGCCTGCCAGGAGACCAGGGGATCCGAGGGCAGGACGCCCCACAGGATCGATCCGTACACGAGGAACAGCACAAGGCCGCCGAGGATCTGCCACAGATCGCGGTTGAACAGGCCGCGGACGATGAGGAAGGTGAGCCAGCCGAACACGATGCCCGACGCCCCGACGGTGATCGAGTACGGCGCTGCGAACAGCCACACACCGACCCCCGACACCACCCAGATGATGCCGGTGACGATGAGGAACCGCCGCGTCATCAACACGAGAAAGCACAGCACCGCGCCGGGCATCAGGTTGGCGAACAGGTGTTGCCAGTCGCCGTGCAGCATCGGCGCCCACAGGATGCCGTCCAGTCCGTCGACCTGTCGTGGTTCGATGCCGTTCTGGTCGAGGTCGTAGTGGGTCGCCACGTCGATGGCCTCGATGACGAACAGCACCGCGACGATGCACGCGGTGATGATCGCCGAACGCAGCCACAGCGGACGCGCGCGTCGCGCGGGCTGCTGCCCGACCGGCGGGGTGTACGAGCTCATGGCTGGAAAGTCCTCGGTAGCGGGGTCAGGCCCAGAGCTGGCCTTCGAGTGCCTGCTCCGCGTCGTCGAGACTACCTTCGTACGCCCCGGTCGACAGATACTTCCATCCCGCGTCGGGCACGACGAAGCCGATGTCGGCGCGGGTCCCGGCCTTCAGTGCCCGTCGGCCGATACCGCGCGCGGCCTGCAGGATCGCACCGGTGGAGATCCCCGCGAAGATGCCCTCGAGGTCGATCAGTTCCCGCACCCGCGCGACCGCGTCGACGCCGGTCACCGAGAAGCGGCGGGTCAGCACCGAGTCGTCGTAGAGCTCGGGGATGAAACCCTCGTCGATGTTGCGCAGGCCGTAGACCTCGTCGCCGTACCGGGGTTCGGCGGCGACGATCTCGATATCGGGGTTGCGTTCGCGCAGGAACCGCCCGACGCCCATCAGCGTTCCGGTCGTGCCGAGCCCGGCGACGAAGTGGGTGATCTCGGGCAGGTCGGCGTACAACTCGGGGCCGGTGCCCTCGTAATGCGCCGCGACGTTCGCCGCGTTGCCGTACTGGTAGAGCATCACCCAGTCGGGATTGTCCGCGGCGAGGCCCTTGGCCACCGCGACCGCGGTGTTGGAGCCGCCCGCCGCGGGTGAGGAGATGACCTGCGCGCCGAACATCCGCAACAGCGAGCGCCGTTCCTCCGAGGTGTTCTCGGGCATCACGCAGATCAGTTGATAGCCCTTGAGTTTCGCCGCCATCGCGAGCGAGATGCCGGTGTTGCCGCTCGTGGGTTCGAGGATCGTCGAGCCCGGCCGCAGCAACCCGTCGCGTTCGGCCTGTTCGATCATCCGCAGCGCGGGGCGGTCCTTGATGGATCCGGTCGGGTTCCGGTCCTCGAGCTTGGCCCACAGGCGGACGTGCGGGCCCTCGTCGGAGTCGTCCCAGCGCGGCGAGAGCCGTTGCAGACCGATGAGCGGGGTGTTGCCGACCGAGTCGATCAGGGAGTCGTAGCGGGCCACGCTCAGCCGCCGGCGACCGCGGGCAGGATGGTCACCTCGTCACCGTCGTCGATCGGGGTGTCGAGGCCGCCGGAGAAACGCACGTCCTCGTCGTTGACGTAGATGTTGACGAACCGGTGCAGTTTGGCGGTGCCGTTCTCGTCGGGCGCGACGAGTCGTTCCTTCAGCCCGGCGTTGCCCGTCTCGAGGTCGTCGATCAGGGCGGCCAGCGTCGAACCCGACCCCTCGACGCGCTTCTCCCCGCCGGTGTGAGTACGCAGGATCGTCGGGATGGATACGGTGACAGACATGCTCAGCTCCTGATCTCGATCTCTTCTTCGGTGACCGCACCGTCGACGATGCGATAGCTACGGATCTCGGCGGTCTCGGGGTCGCGCGTGGACACCAGCACGTAATGGGCGCCGGGCTCGCCGGCGTAGGAGATGTCGGTGCGGCTCGGATACGCCTCGGTGGCGGTGTGCGAGTGGTAGATCACGACGGGTTCCTCGTCACGGCGGTCCATCTCCCGCCAGACCGCGAGCTGCTCGGCCGAGTCGAAACGGTAGAAGGTCGGCGACCGCTCGGCGTTGATCATCGCGATGAAACGCTGCGGATCGTCGGAACCCTCCGGCCCGGCGATCACCCCGCAGGCCTCGTCGGGATGGTCGGCGCGCGCGTGCGCGACCATGGCATCGACCAGCTCCTGCCCGATCTTCAGCATCGGTGTCGCATTCTCCTGTCCAGACGTGTCCACACCCGGGACCCCGGGGTTCCCCGAGGCGCAACATCGTCGCCGCGGCACCTATTCCGTTCGCCGTTCGCGACGACCCCGGTCAGCGGAACGCCGACGGCGCCGTCTGTGCGTAGGTGGGGATCGATGCGACCGGTTCCGCCGCGAGGACCGCGTTCACGATGGCCTGCTGGACGACGTCGGCCGCGGCCCGGCACACCTCGGCGACCACGGCGACGTCGGCATGCATACCCGCCGGCGCCGGCACCGGTGTCGACGGCCGGGCCGCACCCGTGGCGATGCCGAAGATCGTGTCCCCGTCGAGCGGCGAGTGCGCGGGCCTGATCGCCCGCCCGAGACCGTCGTGTCCGGCCATCGCCAGCCGCTTGGTCATCGGCGCGTCGAGCACGGCATCGGTGGCCACGACACCGATCGTCGTGTTGAGCACGGTGTGCTTCGCCGCGAGGTCGGCGAGCGAGTCGATGTCGGCGGCCGATGGCCGGCGCAACCCCAGGCGGCCCAGTTCGGTCTCGCCGAGGTCCCACGGCAGCCCGGTCTGCGGGTCGATGACCGCCCCGACCGGGTTGGCGACCATCACTGCGCCGACGGTGATGCCGGCCGCGGGACCGGCGTCGAACGTCATCGACGCCGTCCCGACCCCGCCCTTGAGCGCGCCGGCCCGGGCGCCGACACCCGCACCCACACACCCGACGGCGAATTCCGTGTCCGCCGCGCGGACCGCGTCCACTCCGAAGTCCGCGTCGGGTCGGTGGTCCCAGGCACCGACGGGGAGGTCGAAGATCACCGCGGCGGGGACGATCGGCACCACGTGCCCGCGGTCGTCGAGCGGGAGTCCGATCCCGTCGGCCTCGAGCGCGCGCATGACCCCGTCGGCGGTGGCCAGTCCGTAGGCACTACCTCCGCTGAGCACGATGGCGTGCGCGGTCTGGACCGTGTTCGACGGGTCGAGGAGATCGGTTTCGCGGGTACCCGGACCGCCACCGCGGACGTCGACGGCGGCGATGGCGCCCGGCGCCGACACCCGTACGACGGTGGTCCCGGTGGCCCACCCGTGACCGTCGGGGGCCTCCGGTGCACCGGCGACCCGGGCGTCGGGGTCGACGCGGTGCGCGTGCCCGACGGCGAGGCCGGCGATGTCGGTGATGCGATTGCCGGCCGGGGCCGGTCGGCCGAGTGTGCTCACGAGACCCCTGACGTCGAAGCGGACGAAGTTCCCGAACGGAACCCTAGATCACATCAGGGCTTCGACGAGGAGGTCCTGCATCACCGTGAGCCAGTGGTAGACGTCGAGATGCGCCGCATGCGGGTGGTCGGGCGGCAACTGCTCGGGAGTGTCCTCGGAGATCCCGAGCATCGCGCCGAGTGCCAGTCGCACGTCGTTGAGCGAGGTGAGCCACGCCGCGGCCTCGTCGGGAGACAGGGCGAAATCCCCGCCGCCGGCCGGCAGGGTGTCGAGCAACACCCGGGCGGCGCCCAGCTTGGCGTCGATGATCTGTGGTTCGTGAACGCTCCGCAGCGCCGAGTTCAGTTCGCCGTTGACGACCTCGGCGGAGAGTTCGTCGTCCTGGTCGGGCCGGTGGAAATCCGGGAGGAGACGGCCCAGGGTCACATCGTCGGGTGCCTGCGAGTGCCCGACGTCGATACCGGTCAGCCTCGCGAGGTCGTCGCGGGGTGCGGAATCGGCTCGTTCGGTGAGCAATTCGCACATCGACGTGACCATCGACGCGAGCAGCTCTGCTTCGTGCGCGTCGAGTTGCGATGCGATGCGCATCGTCTCGCCGCGCCCCTTGCGTTTCCAGGTGCGCACGCGTCTCAGTGTGCCTGCCGCGCCGCGAAGGCCGCCCGACCGGTTCGGAGTCGTCCGCGGCCGGTCCGGGTCACGAATCCCGCTGCATCGTCGCCCACAGCCCCGCGGCGTGCAGCTTCGCGACGTCGGCCTCGACCTTGTCCCGGTCTCCGGAGGACACCACTGCCCTGCCCTCGGTGTGGACCTGCATCATCAGTTCGTTGGCGCGGGACTCGGAGTAGCCGAAGATCTTCTGGAAGACGAAGGTGACGTACCGCATCAGATTGACCGGGTCGTCCCACACGATCGTCATCCAGGGCTTGTCGAGTCCCGCCGCGCCGTCGGCGACCTCTGGTTCGGCAACCGCCGTACCGCCGGGGGTAGCCTCGTGCGCACGAGTTTCGTCAGGCGCCATGAGGACAGGGTAGGCGATTGTGAGCAACGACAACACCGCGCTGCTGACCGATCAGTACGAACTGACGATGGTCGCAGCGGCACTTCGCCACCCGGTTGCGCACCGCCAGTGCGCATTCGAGGTCTTCGCGCGCCGCCTCCCCGACGGCCGGCGCTATGGCGTGGTGGCCGGAACCGGCCGCGTTCTGGACGAGCTCGCGGCGTTCCGGTTCGGCGACGAGGAGATCGCCGTGGTCGAGCGATTCCTCGACGCGGACACGGTGGCCTGGCTGCGGGACTATCGGTTCTCCGGTGACATCGACGGTTACCGGGAGGGCGAACTCTACTTCCCCGGTTCGCCGATCCTCACCGTCCGCGCCCCCTTCGCGGAGGGGGTCCTGCTCGAGACGCTGATCCTCTCGATCCTCAACCACGACAGCGCGATCGCGTCGGCCGCGGCCCGAATGGTCAGCGCGGCCGGGTCGCGCCCGATCATCGAGATGGGCTCGCGGCGCACCCATGAGCGCGCCGCGGTCGCCAGTGCGCGCGCCGCCTACATCGCCGGTGTCGCCGCCACCTCGAACCTCGAGGCGGCCCGGAGCTTCGGCGTACCCAGCGCGGGCACCGCCGCCCACGCCTTCACCCTCGGTTTCACCGGTCCGGACGGGCCCGACGAGAAGGCCGCGTTCGCCGCGCAGATCGAGGCCCTCGGGATCGGTACCACGCTGCTGGTCGACACCTACGACATCACCCAGGGCGTGCGCAACGCCATCGAGGTGGCCGGCCCCGGACTCGGTGCCGTGCGCATCGACTCCGGCGACCTCGGGGTGCTGGCGCGCCAGGTCCGCGCGCAACTCGACGACCTGGGCGCGACGGAGACGAAGATCGTCGTGTCCGGTGATCTCGACGAGTACGCGATCGCCTCGCTGCGCGCCGAGCCGGTCGACACCTACGGGGTCGGGACGTCCCTGGTCACCGGGAGCGGGGCGCCGACGGCGGGGATGGTGTACAAACTCGTCGAGGTCGACGGCCTGCCGGTGGCCAAACGGGCGAGTCACAAGGAGTCGCGCGGCGGCGCCAAGTCGGCCGTGCGGGCGGCCCGGTCGAGCGGCACGATCGTCGAGGAGATCGTGTATCGCGCCGACGGCACCCGCCCCGCGCCGGACGGGCTCGGCATCCGGGACCTGCAGATCCCGCTCGTCCGCGGTGGGACGCCCGTGGCGTCGCTGCCCACTCTCACCGATGCCCGCGCGCACCTCGCGGCCGGCCTGGTCAGCTTGCCCTGGGAGGGTCTCGGCCTGTCCCATGGAGATCCCGCGGTGCCGACCCGCTACGAGCTCGGCTGACCGCACCCCGACGCCCGGAACCGATGTCCCCCGACGACAGGAGAATTGGATGAGCGCCGAACGCAGCGACGGCACCCGTCCCGCCGACGCGCTGATCGTCGTCGACGTGCAGAACGACTTCTGCGAGGGCGGCGCCCTCGGGGTGAACGGCGGCGCCGCGGTCGCGCGGGCGGTCACGTCGATCCTCGACGAATACCGGACCGTCGTCGCGACCCGCGACTATCACATCGACCCCGGTGCGCACTTCTCCGACGACCCCGATTACGTCGACACCTGGCCACCGCACTGCCGCGTCGGCACCGACGGTGTCGCGTTCCACCGCGAATTCGACGCCGCGGCGGCGCACGAGGTCTTCTCCAAGGGCGAGTACAGCGCCGCATACTCCGGCTTCGAGGGCGCGGCCGCCGACGGCTCCACCCTCGCCGTGTGGTTGCGGGAACGGAAGGTGAAGTCGGTCGACATCGTCGGCATCGCCACCGACCACTGCGTGCGGGCAACCGCGCTCGACGCCGTGGAGGCCGGTTTCAGCACCCGCGTGCTCCTCAACTTCACCGCCGGTGTCGCGCCCGAGACGACGTCGAAGGCACTCTCGGCGCTGCGGCAGGCGGGTGTCGAACTCGTGGGCGACCTGCTCTATGACGGGTCGAATCGGACCGGGTAGCAGCGCCGCGGTCCCGACCACGATCCCGATCTCGACAGCGGGAACCGACCGGGCCCGCGATACGTCTGAAAGAACACCGTTCCCGCGCACGGCGAACCCAGCAAGGACAACCGGAACACACCTCATGCCCAACACACCCCCGGTGACCGACCTTCTCGACGCGGCGGTCACCGCACTCGGCGGTCGCCGCCGCGACGGTCAGGTCGCGATGGCCTCCGCGGTGGCGCATGCCATCGACACCGGCGAGCATCTCGCGGTCCAGGCCGGCACCGGCACCGGCAAGTCGCTGGCCTACCTCGTGCCGGCCATCCGGCACGCCGTCGAGAGCGGCCGCACCGTCGTGGTGTCCACCGCGACGATCGCGTTGCAGCGCCAGCTCATCGAGCGCGATCTCCCCCGCCTGGCCAAGGCGCTGAAGAAGCCGATCGGCCGCGAGCCCACCTTCGCAATTCTCAAAGGGCGCGGAAACTATCTGTGCCTGAACAAGATCCACTCCGGTACCGCCGACGAGCCGGACACCGAGCTGTTCGACCCGTTCGAGCTGTCGCGCACCGGCCGGGAGGTCACGCGCCTGCGGGAGTGGAGCAGCGAGACCGAGACCGGCGACCGGGACGACCTCGTCCCCGGCGTCTCCGACCGGTCGTGGCGACAGGTCAGCGTCACCGCCCGCGAGTGCCTGGGCGCGGCCAACTGCTCCTACGGCGAGGACTGCTTCGCCGAGCAGTCCCGCCGTCGGTCCGGGAAGGTCGACGTGGTGGTGACCAACCACGCGCTGCTGGCCATCAACGCCACGAGCCCGGCCAACGTCTTGCCCGAGCACGACGTCGTGGTCATCGACGAGGCCCACGAGCTCGTCGACCGGATGACCTCGGTGGCCACCGACGAACTGTCGGCGGCCTCGGTGGCGCTCGTCGCGCGCCGGTGCGGGAAGCTCGTCGACGAGGAGACCGCCGACGCCCTCCTGGGCGCCGGTGAACAGCTGGGCGAATTGCTCGACAACGCGCCGATGCGCCAGTGGACCGGCCTGCCGTCCGACGCCACCGCTGTCCTCGTGATGCTGCGGGACCGGCTGTGGCAGGCGCGCACCGCGATCGGACCGGTACGGATGGCCGGCGCCGACGACGGCGCGGCGGCCGCCCGCTCGGCGGCCCTGACCTCACTCGAGGACATGCACGACACCGTCGTCCGCGTACTCGGTGCGTTCGACGAACCCGACGAGGCGAAGCGGCGCGACGTCGTGTGGGCGTCACTGGACACCTCACGCCGCGGGGCCGAGCCCCGGCCCATCCTGCACATCGCACCCCTGTCGGTCGGCGGCCTGCTCCGGGCCTCCCTGTTCGCCGACGCCACGGTCATCCTGACCTCGGCGACCCTCACGATCGGCGGCTCCTTCGACGCCCTCGCCGCGACCTGGGGACTCCCGGCGTCGGGGCGCGGGACCGACCGTCCGGTGACAGACGAGACGAGCCCCGCAGCGGGGTCGAGCACAGCCGACGTCACCGCCAGCGGGAAGGCGGTCCCGTCCGATTCGGGTTCGGCACGCTGGACCGGCCTCGATGCCGGCTCGCCCTTCGACTATCCGCGGTCGGCGATCCTCTACGTCGCACGTCACCTCCCCCGACCCGACCGCTCGGGCATCTCGTCGCGGACGATGGACGAGATCGCCGAGCTCGTGAACTCCGCCGGCGGACGCACGCTCGGTCTGTTCTCCTCGATGCGCGCGGCGCGCGAAGCCGCCGACGCGATCCGCGACCGCACCGACCACCCGGTGCTGTGCCAGGGCGACGACACGACGTCCACCCTCGTCCGGCGGTTCGCCGACGACCCGGCGACCTGCCTGTTCGGCACCTTGTCCCTGTGGCAGGGGGTCGACGTGCCGGGCCCGTCGTTGAGCCTCGTGCTCATCGACCGCATCCCCTTCCCTCGTCCCGACGATCCGCTGCTGACCGCCCGGCAGCGTGCGGTCGATGCGCGCGGCGGCAACGGATTCCTGTCGGTGGCGGCCAACCACGCCGCGCTGCTGCTCGCCCAGGGCGCCGGCCGCCTGCTGCGTTCGGTCGACGACCGCGGGGTCGTCGCGGTCCTCGACTCCCGACTGGCCACGGCGGGGTACGGCGGTTATCTGCTCGCGTCGCTGCCCCCGATGTGGCGTACCACCGACCCCGCGGTCGTCCGTTCGGCACTGACCCGATTGACCGATCCCGCCCGTTCGGTGGGCTGACCTCGACCGACCCCGCCGCGCCCGGCCCGCCCGACACGGCGGGCGATCCATGACAAGACAATCCCGTCCGCGGGGCACTAGGTTGGGTACCGGTGATACCAACGAAGGCGAGACCGACAGCGCACCCCGGCCACTCACGGGAGCTGACGACAGGAGGCTCCACGTGATCGGGCGCATGGGTATCGACGACATCGCACCCCTTGTGTCAGCGGGCCAGCAACCTGCCAAAGCCGTTGTGGGAGAATACTTCCCGGTCAGTACCACGGCCTGGCGCGAAGGACACGACGCGCTCGGCGTCACACTGCACGTCGAGGCCCCGCGACGCGGGCCGTTCGATGTGCGGATGGTCCCCGCGCCGGAACCGGACACCTTCAACGCAGCCTTCGTCCCCGACGCCGTCGGATTCTGGTCGTACCGGATCGAGGCCTGGAGCGACCCCTACGCCACGTGGCGTTCGGCCGTTCTGACGAAGCTCGACGCCGGGCAGGGCGCCGCCGACCTCGCCAACGACATCGAGACCGGCGCGCGGGTACTGGACACCGCAGCCGACCTGGTCGCCGGTGATGACCGAGAACTCCTGCTCGACGCCGCGCGCCAGCTCCGCGCACGTCGTCGCCGCGTCGAGAACCGGGTGGGTCTGGCGGTCTCCGACGAGGTCGTCGAACTGCTGACCGCCCATCCCGTCCGCGAGCTCGTCACCAAGAGCCGTACCTACCGGGTGTGGGTCGATCGCAAGCGCGCACTGTTCGGCTCGTGGTACGAACTGTTCCCGCGCTCGACCGGCGGCTGGGACGGTGAGGGCAATCCCGTCCACGGCACGTTCCTCACCGCCGCCCAGGATCTGCCGCGCGTCGCGGACATGGGCTTCGACGTCGTCTACCTGCCGCCGATCCACCCGATCGGCGAGATCAACCGCAAGGGCCCCAACAACACCCTCGTCGCGGGACCCGAGGATGTCGGTTCGCCGTGGGCCATCGGATCATCCGACGGCGGGCACGACGCCATCCATCCCCTCCTCGGCACCGAGGAGGACTTCGAGTACTTCGTCGGCCGGGCTCGCGAACTCGGCCTCGAGGTCGCGCTCGATCTGGCCCTGCAGTGCGCACCGGATCATCCGTGGGCGCTCGAGCATCCGGAGTGGTTCACCACCCAGCCCGACGGCACCATCGCCTTCGCGGAGAACCCGCCGAAGAAGTACCAGGACATCTACCCGCTGAACTTCGACAACGACCGCAACGGCATCTACCGTGCGGTCCTCAAAGTCGTCCTGCACTGGGTCGGGCTCGGAGTCGACATCTTCCGCGTCGACAATCCGCACACCAAGCCGCCGAACTTCTGGGAGTGGCTGATCAGTGAGGTGAAGAAGCGCCACCCCGACGTGCTCTTCCTCTCCGAGTCCTTCACCCGGCCGGCGCGGCTCTACGGCCTCGCCCGGCTCGGCTTCAGCCAGAGCTACACCTACTTCACCTGGAAGACGCTGAAGTGGGAGCTCGAGCAGTTCGGCCGGGAGATCGCCGACCACGCCGACGAGGCCCGCCCCAACCTCTTCGTCAACACCCCCGACATCCTGCACGAGAGTCTTCAGCACGGCGGTCCGGGCATGTTCGCACTGCGCGCCGCGCTCGCCGCGACCCTGGCCCCGACATGGGGTGTCTACAGCGGATACGAGCTGTACGAGCACGTCGCCGTGACCGAGGGCAGCGAGGAGTACCTCAACTCGGAGAAGTACGAGCTGCGGCCCCGTGACTACAAGGCGGCGGCGAGCCGCGGCGAGTCGCTCGAGCCGTGGATCACCTCGCTGAACGAGATCCGGCGCCGGCACCCCGCACTGCAGCAGCTGCGCAACATCCATTTCCACCATGTCGACAACCCGTCGCTGATCGCCTACTCGAAGATCGACCCGGTGTCGGGCGACCGGGTCATCGTCGTGATCAACCTGAACCCGTTCGGTCCCGAGGACTCCACGGTCTGGCTCGACCTGCCGAAGCTCGGCTTCGAGTGGTACGACCGCTTCCCCGTCCGCGACGAGGTCTCCGGCGAGGAGTACTGGTGGGGCCAGGACAACTACGTCCGGCTCGAGCCCTGGCGGTCGGTGGCGCACATCCTCGCCTTGCCGCCCCTCGAACCTGTTGCCGCACAACAGCTCGCCTATCGGATCCAGTGAGGTATCAGTGACCGATCGCACCGATCCGCCAGACCTACCCGACCCCTACGCGACCGACCACGACCTGCGTCGGCTCGCGGCGCAGACCCATCCCGATCCACACGCCTTCCTCGGCGCCCACGACGCGCCCGGCGGCGCGACGATCCTGCGCACCTTGCGCCCGAACGCGATCTCGGTGTCGGCGGTCATCGGCGGAGTCGATCATCCGATGACCCGCCAGACCGACGACCTGTGGGTGGTCACCGTGCCGATGGCCGACCTCATGGACTACCGGTACCGCGTCGTCTACCCCGATTCCACCGGGGGCACGTCGGAATTCGTCGTGGCCGACGGTTACCGGTTCCTGCCGAGCCTCGGCGACGTCGACATCCATCTGTTCAGCGAGGGCCGCCACGAGGAACTGTGGAACGCCCTCGGTGCGCGGGTGACGTCGTACACGACCACCGACGGCGACGTGCACGGCACCGCCTTCTCCGTGTGGGCGCCGAATGCCCACGGTGTCACCGTGATCGGCGACTTCGACGACTGGACCGGGCGCGTTGCGCCGATGCGCAAGGTCGGGGTCAGCGGGGTGTGGGAGGTCTTCATCCCCGACGTCGGCGACGGGACCCACTACAAGTTCCGGGTCCATGGCGCCGACGGCGTCATCCGCGACAAGGCCGACCCCATGGCCTTCCGCACCAGCACGCCCCCGGCAACCGCGTCCCGGGTCACCGTGTCCGAACACGTCTGGACCGACGACGCGTGGATCGCGCGCCGGGAACGGTCCGCGCCCGAGCGTGAGCCGATGAGCGTCTACGAGGTCCACCTCGCGTCGTGGCGCCAAGGCCTCGGCTACCGCGAACTCGCGCACGAGCTGGCCGATTACGCCGTCGAGAAGGGCTTCACCCACGTCGAGTTCCTGCCCGTCGCCGAGCACCCGTTCGGCGGTTCCTGGGGTTACCAGGTCACGTCGTACTACGCGCCGACGGCGCGCTTCGGAACGCCCGACGACTTCCGCTACCTCGTCGATCACCTCCACTCCCGTGACATCGCCGTGATCGTCGACTGGGTGCCGGCCCACTTCCCCAAAGACGACTGGGCGCTCGCCCGATTCGACGGCACCCCGCTGTACGAGCACGCCGATCCGATGCGCGGCGAGCAGCTCGACTGGGGCACCTACGTCTTCGACTTCGGCCGGCACGAGGTCCGCAACTTCCTCGTGGCGAACGCCCTGTTCTGGTTCAGCGAGTTCCACATCGACGGTCTCCGCGTCGACGCGGTGGCCTCGATGCTCTACCTGGACTACTCACGACCGGCCGGGCAATGGCGCCCCAATGTGCACGGCGGTCGCGAGAACCTGGAGGCGGTGCAGTTCCTCCAGGAGACCAACGCGACTGTGCACAAACATTTCCCGGGCGTGATCACGGTGGCCGAGGAGTCGACCGCATGGCCGGGCGTGACCCGCATGACCGATCTCGGCGGGCTGGGCTTCAGCTTCAAGTGGAACATGGGCTGGATGCACGACACCCTCGACTATCTGTCCCGCGATCAGATCCACCGCAGCTTCCACCACCACGAGATCACCTTCTCGCTGGTGTACGCGTGGAGCGAGAACTTCGTGCTGCCGCTCTCCCACGACGAGGTCGTGCACGGCAAGGGCACGCTGTGGACGCGGATGCCGGGCGATTCGTTCGCCAAGGCCGCGGGAGTGCGCGTCTACCTCGCCTACATGTGGTCCCACCCCGGCAAGCAACTGCTGTTCATGGGACAGGAGTTCGGGCAGACCGGCGAATGGGCCGACAACCGGAGTCTGGACTGGCATCAGCTCGAGGGCTGGGAGGGCGAACTGCACTCCGGCATCTCGGCCCTCGTCACCGACCTGAACCGGATCTACCGGTCCCGGCCGGCGCTGTACACCCAGGACATCGATCCGCTGGGTTACGAGTGGATCGACGCCAACGACACCGCCAACAACGTGATCAGTTTCCTCCGGTACGGCACCGACGGATCGGTCGTCGCGTGCCTGTTCAACCTGAGCGGCTCCGACCGCGCCGACTATCAGGTCGGGTTGCCCTCGGCCGGTGTCTGGGACGAGATCCTCAACACCGATGCCGACGCCTACAGCGGTGCCGGGCGCGGCAACATGGGTTCGATCACGGCGGACGGGCCGTCCTATCACGGACGTCCCGTGTCGGCTCGGGTCATGCTGCCCGCCAACTCGGCGATCTGGCTGGTGCCGCGGGAGTAGTGGTGTGTCTCGGAATCAGTCGCCTGGTTCCGAAACACATCACTCAAACTCCCGCGGCAGTGGCCTCAGCCCGTCAGTAGAGGGCGCTGGCGAGCTTGCGCCGGGCGCTCACGACGAACTGCTCGGCGGGATCGAAGAGTTCGAACAGCTCGAGCAGCCGGGTGCGCGCCCGGGTGCGCTCCTCCCCCGCGGTCACGCGCACGACGTCGATGATGCGGTCGAACGCGGCTTCGGGCTGTTGGTTGAGCAGCAGGACGTCCGCGGCCGCGAGCTGCGCGTCGACGTCACGGGGGGACGCCGTCTCCACGATGGTGGGATCGTGCGCCTGCGCCCGCAGGATGAACTCGAGGTTCCGCGCGGCGGACACCGCTTCGAGGTTCTCCGGCTCGGCCTCGGCGATCGCCCGGTAGTCGGCGAGTGCGCCGTCGAAGTCGCCGTCGTTCAGCTTCGTCTCGGCGGCGACCAGCCTCGGGTCCTCGGGCTCCGGCTCGGGTGCGGGCCCGTCGGGAACGCCCGGGAGGATGTCGCCGATCTGGGCGAAGATGTCGTCGATCCACTGGGTGATCTCGGCCTCGGAACGCACCCCGTTGAAGGCGGTCACCGGCTGTCCCTGCACGATCGCGACGACCATCGGGATCGACTGCACCCGGAACGCCTGTGCGATACGGGGATTGGCGTCGACGTCGACCTTCGCCAGCACCCAGCGCCCGCCCGACTGCGCGGCGAGGCGTTCGAGGACCGGCGACAACTGCTTACACGGCCCGCACCATTCCGCCCACAGGTCGATGACCACGAGCTGCTGCATCGACCGGTTGAGCACCTCGGCCTCGAACGTCTCCTCGGTGACGTCGAGGACCGCGGCCGCCGCGGTTCCCGCACCGGCGGCCGGCGATTGCCCGCCCTCGGCGGGCGGCTCACCGGGCGCGGCAGGTCGTGCTGCGGCCTGCGACTGGGCCCGTTGCGCTTGTGCGCGTTCGGCTTCGGCCCGCTCCTTGAGTACGCCGAGATCCACCGCGCCGGACATGGCCATGGCTGCTGCCGCCTGCTGTCGGGCCGCGGCGGCGGCCTGCTGACGATTGGTTGGTCGCGTCACCCCTCCAGTGTGTCACGACCGCCCACGCGGAATCAGACGACGTCGGGCGAACGCGTTCCGTCCGGCGCGGCGGTGCGCGTGCGGTCCGGGCGAACGACCGGCGCGAGCACGACGGCGAGGACGAGCGCCGCCACGGCCGCGAGCAACCCGGTGTTCAGCGAGGTCCGGCTGCTGATGAAGCCGACGACCGCGGGACCGGCGAGCATGCCGAGATAGCCGCATCCGACGACGGCGGAGATCGTCCGGCCGCTCGACTCCCCCGACAGATTGCCCGCCGCGGTGAAGATCTGCGGGATCAGCCCCGCCAGACCCAATCCGAACACGCCCCATCCCACGATGGCGAGCGCGGGTACGGGCGAGAGCACCGCGATCAGGATTCCGGCGGTGCCGAGCAGGCCGCCGTAGCGGACGACCGCCACCGGTCCCACCGACCCGACGACCGGATCGATGACGAATCGCGCAACGGTCATCGTCGCGCTGAATGCGCCGAACGCGATGGCGCCGACGGCTTCGGCGGAACCGAAGGTCTCGACCACGTGCAGTGCACTCCAGTCGTAGGCGGTGCCCTCGGCGAGCATGAGTGCGAACGCGACCACCGCCAGCAGCACCAGGCGGCGCCGGTCCACGGTGTGCCACCACTTCCCGGACGCGGGACCGTCGGCGTCTGCACCGCGTGCACTCGCATCGTCGGTCCCCACCTCGCGACCAGCCAGACCGCGCGCGTTCCACGCCACGACGCCGATGCCGGCCGCCGCGGCGCAGGCCACGGTGAGGACGACACCGACGTCGGCCCACAGGGTTGCCGCGACCACTCCCGAACCCACGAGACTGCCCGCCGAGAAGAACCCGTGGAACGACGACATGATCGGTCGGCCGTAGGCCCGTTCGACCACGACCGCCTGCGCGTTCATCGACACATCCAGGCAACCGTTGGCGAATCCGAAGGCGACGAGCGCGGCGGCGAGCGTCAGGGCGTCGGCGGCGAGCACCGGGGCGACGATGACCGCAGACAGCAGCAGCGCGGCACCGATCGTCACCGGGCGGGACCCCCGACGGTCGATCAGACGGCCGCAGACCTGCATGCCGACGAACGCCGACGCGCCGAGCAACAGCAACAGTCCGCCGAGTTGGTCGTGATCGACTCCGGTGCGCGCACTGATGACCGGGATGTGGGCCACCCACATCGCGGCGAGAAACCCGTTGAGCGCGAAGATCGCCCCGACGCTGCGGCGGGAGCGCCGGAGCGTCGGGGCGATCGAAGGCGGGATCGGGGCGGTCAGGCCGTGGCCTGCCTGGGCGCGCGGTCGGTGGACAGTTCGGCGAGATGGCCGTTACGGCGCGCCCACCACTCGAACACGATCGTGCCGAACGGCGGGAGGCTCGAGACCAGCGCCAGCAGGGTGACGATCGGGATTCCGATCCGCCGCGAACCCACCGGCAGCTCCCACTTCACCGCGTTCCACTTGAGCTGCATCGCCGTGATCAGGGCGACGACCACGAAGATCACGAAGACGATCCCGTGGATCATGCCCGGCTTGGCGATGGCCTCGTCGTCGTCGTTGACCCGCTTGACGACCATGGCGACCAGCAGGACCGCCCAGGTGATCGCCTCGGCGACGGCGACGAACCGGAAGCGCTTGGCGGGAGTGGTCAGGTCGAAGAATGACAGCATGGCCCTCATTGTGCCGAATCGGACAGCAAACTACTACAAGATGTCGTAGACATCTCGTTCGTTCAGGACTTCGGAACCCGGATGATCAGCGCGTCACCCTGGCCGCCGGCTCCACAGAGCGCGGCTGCACCGACGCCACCGCCCCGCCGCTTGAGCTCGAGCGCGACATGCAGCGCGACGCGCGCCCCGGAGGTCCCGATCGGGTGTCCGACGGCGATCGCACCACCGTTGACATTGACGATCTCGGGATCGACGCCGAGCTGCTTGGTCGAGGACAGCCCGACCGCCGCGAAGGCCTCGTTGATCTCGATGAGGTCCAGGTCCGCGGGTGCGATGCCCTCGCGGTCACAGGCCTTGACGATCGCATTGGCCGGCTGCGCCTGCAGGCTGGAGTCCGGGCCGGCGACGACGCCGTGGGCGCCGATCTCGGCCAGCCACGTGACGCCCAGTTCCTCGGCCTTGGCCTTGCTCATCACCACGACGGCCGCCGCGCCGTCGGAGATCTGCGACGAGTTGCCCGCGGTGATCGTGCCGTCCTTGCGGAAGGCCGGCCGCAGCCCGGACAGCGAGTCCACGGTGGTGTTGGCGCGAATCCCCTCGTCCTCGGCGAACTCGATCGGGTCGCCCTTACGCTGCGGGATGGACACCGGCACGACCTCGTCGTCGAAGACGCCGTTCTTCCACGCGGCTGCGGCGAGCCGGTGGCTCCGTGCCGCGAACTCGTCCTGTTGCTCACGGGTGAACCCGTCGGCGTCGTTGCCCTGCTCGGTCAGCGCCCCCATCGGCTGATCGGTGAAGGCGTCGAAGAGCCCGTCGAAAGCCATGTGGTCGACGAGTTCGGTGTTGCCGTACTTGAAGCCGCCGCGGCTGTTGGGCAGGAGATGGGGCGCCTGGGTCATCGACTCCTGGCCGCCGGCGACGACGACGTCGAACTCGCCGGCCCGGATGAGCTGATCGGCCAGCGCGATCGCGTCGATCCCCGACAGACACATCTTGTTGATGGTCAGGGTCGGGACGTCCCAGCCGATGCCGGCCTTGATCGCGGCCTGGCGGGCGGGCATCTGACCGGCCCCCGCGGTCAGCACCTGGCCCATGATCACGTACTCGACCTCGGATGCCGGAACGCCGGCCCGCTCGAGTGCGCCCTTGATGGCGACCGCGCCGAGATCGACCCCGCTGAAGTCCTTCAGGGAGCCCAGCAGGCGGCCGAAGGGGGTGCGTGCGCCGGCGACGATGACCGTGGTCTTGTCGGCAGTCGAAGTCATGAGGGAACCTCCGGGAAGTGTCTAGATAGGGGGCCAACCGAGCGCCCGCTCTGTGCGCTCAACACCTCAACGCTACCGTTGTCCCATGTCTTCCTCAGCAACGGACCCCAGCGCCACCGCACTCATCTCCGACCTGATCGTCGCCATCGATCACGTCGGCATCGCCGTCCCCGATCTCGACTCCGCCAAGGAGTGGTACGCCACCCACCTCGGGTTCGAGACGCTGCATCAGGAGACGAACGCCGAGCAGGGCGTCGAGGAGGCCATGGTCGGCCCGGCCGGCGGCACCGGTGCGGTCATCCAGTTGCTCGCCCCGCTCGACGAGTCGTCGACGATCGCCAAGTTCATCGACCGCAACGGTCCTGGGCTCCAGCAGCTCGCCGTGCGGGTGACCGACGTCGACGCGGTCACGGCACGACTCACCGAAGCCGGCGTCCGGGTCCTCTATCCTGCCGCGAAGCGGGGCACCGCGGACTCCCGCATCAACTTCGTCCACCCCAAGGACGCGGGCGGCGTGCTGCTCGAACTCGTGGAACCCGCCGCCACCGCACACTAATCCGCCGCAACGGCCGAAAACCGTTGCGCCGCTAGCTGACTCGACATGCCGAGCCGGCCGCTCCCATCCGTGGACCGGCCGGCTCGGCACCTCCACGCACGGCGTCGCCGACGTCGAGGAGATCCCGCACTCTCTCCGATACACTGGCCGCCATGCCAGGTCCCGCACGGCAATTGCCCTTCGCGATCGTGATGCGCGGTTATGACCGTGAGCAGGTCGCCGATCACCTCCAGCGCCTCGACGCCGATCTGCGCGTCCTCGCCGCCGATCGCGACGCCGCCACCGCCAACGCACACGAACTCGCCGCGCATCTCGAGGACGCGCGCGACGAGATAGCCGAACTGCGCCGGGAGGTCGACAAGCTCTCGGTCCCGCCGACCACCGCGCAAGGGATGAGCGAGCGACTGTCGCGGATGCTGCAGCTGGCGTCCGACGAAGCGTCGGAGATGCGCGCCGAAGCGGCCGCCGAAGCCGCCGAGACGCTGTCCATCGCGCGCCAGGAGGCCGCCGACATGCGGTCGTCGGCCGCGGCCGACGCCGAGCGCGTCCGGGGCGAGGCACGCACGGCCGCGAAGAAGCTGGTCGACGAGGCCGCCGCCCGGGCACGGCAGGTCAAGGAGACCGCGGCCGCCAACGAGTCGGAGTCCGCCCGCCTCATCGCCGAGCGCACCGCCGCGATGGAGGCCGAACACACCAAGACCATGCAGGCCGCCAAGGACGAGGCCCGCCGAGTGGTGGAGAAGGCGAAAGCCGAGGTCGCCGAACTCGAGGCGGTCAGCGCCGCCGAACGCCGGGCCGAGCGGGAACGCCATGATGCCGAACTCGCCGATCAGCGCGAACGCGCACTCGACGAGGCGGCACACATCCGTCAGACCGCGCTCGACATCGCGACCGAACGACTCGATCGATCACGCGAACTCGCGCAGGCCGCTGACCGCACGCGTCAGGACATCGCCGCCAACCTCGGCCGGCTCCGCGAGGAGCTGGCCGAGTTGCCGGAACTGCTCGCCCAGCCCGACGACTCCGAGTACTCCGTGCTGTCCGACGCCGACGATCTCGACCTCCTGAACAGCAAGCTCTCGCCCGAGGCGCGGTCGCCGGAGGCCCGCTCCAACGCCTGACGGCCCTCCGCTAATCGAGCTTGTCCCCTCCGCTGGTTGAGCTTGTCCCCTCCGCTGGTTGAGCTTGTCGAAGCCCCTCAGAAGAGCCTGAACTCCGTGCTCTCCGCGCCGCGAAGCTCGTCGTAATCGAGCACCACGCAACGGATTCCGCGGTCCTCGGCCAGCGTGCGGGCCTGCGGCTTGATCTGCTGGGCGGCGAAGACGCCGGCCACCGGGGCAAGTGTGGTGTCGCGGTTGAGCAACTCGAGATACCGGGTGAGCTGCTCGACGCCGTCGATCTCCCCGCGCCGTTTGATCTCGACCGCCACCGTGGCACCCGATGCGTCCCGGCACAGCAGGTCCACCGGCCCGATCGCGGTCATGTACTCGCGGCGGATGAGCGTGTGACCCGGACCCAACGTCTCGACATGCTCGGCGAGCAGCTCCTGCAGGTGCGCCTCGACGCCGTCCTTGACGAGGCCGGGGTCGATGCCGAGGTCGTGCTGGGAGTCGTGCTCGATCGACGCGATGGTGATGCGGAGTTCCTCGCCCGCCTTGTTGGTGACGACCCAGTACGCCTCCGCCTGCGTGCCGTCGGGAACCTGCGCCTCGGTGAGCCAGCACGGCGGACTCATCCAGTTCAACGGCTTGTAGGCCCGGTCGTCGGCGTGCACGCTCACCGATCCGTCCGATTTGATCAGCAGCAACCGCCGGGCCATGGGCAGATGGGCGGTCAGCCGCCCGACGTAGTCGACCTGACACTCCGCGATGACGAGACGCACGTGCCCACCCTAGTGGTGTGTCCCGGGACCAGGCGGCGCGGCCCGCTCACTCGTCGTAGTAGTGCTTCAGCAGAAACGTCTCGGCGTCGACGACCGCGTCGTCCATCGTCGAGTGCACGTGCGGAAGCGCCGGGTCGAATCCCCGGAGTTCCGGCGGCGCATCGAGATCGGGCACCGCCGCGTCGTCACGGTGCCGATCGACGCTGGCGCGGACGACCCCGTCCGGGTCGACGAGCGCGGCCCGCCGGCCGCTGTCGTCCAGCAGCCGTTTGATGCTCAGCACCATCGTGCGTGCGACCGCGTCGATCACCCCGATGCGGGAGATCTCGACGATGACGACGGTGTATGCGTCGATGTCGGCCTCCAGTCGCCGCTGAACGCTCTCGGCGCCGGCGAAGGTCAAATCTCCCTGGAGTTCGTACACACGGATCCGGTCGCGACAGGTCCGCAGATAGCTGCGCTCCTGCTCGCCCCATTCCGCGCTGACGGGGGTGTCGGCGAGGTCGTAGACCGACCGAATCGTCACCCGACTCTCCCGTGTCACGTTGAACATGTGCAGGCCCAGATCGGTGGACAGATGCCGACACACGTCGACGCCGCGGACGCTGTTGCCGTGACCGTCGAGCCGCGGCGAGTACACGCCGATGCCGAGTTGCCCCGGCAGCACCGCGAGGATCCCGCCACCGACGCCGCTCTTCGCCGGCAGGCCGACGGAGGTGACCCAGTCCCCCGCGCCGTCGTACATCCCGCACGTCGTCATGACACTCAGCAACCGCTGCGCGGTCTCGTTGGAGAAGACCGTCCGACCCGTGCGGGGATTCATCCCGCCGTTCGCGATCGTCGCGCCGATCCCGGCCAGGTCGTCGGTCGTCACCCGAATCGAGCACTGTCGGTAGTAGAGGTCGAGAGCGGCGTCCGGGCTGGTGTCTAGAGCCCCGAAGCTGTCGAGCATGTAGGCGATCGCGCGGTTGCGCGAACCCGTCGCGGCCTCGGAGGCATAGACCCCCTCGTCCATCGTGAGGCGCCGTCCGGCACATCCGGAGTAGAACTCGAGCACCTCCCGGAAAGCGGCGTCGACCGCCGCCTCGTCCACGTCTCGGGTCGGCGGCAACAGCATCGATGCGGCGAAGATGGCCCCCGCATTGATCATCGGATTCTTCGGGCGTCGGCGCTCGTCCACGCTGATCTCGTTGAATGCCTCTCCGGACGGCTCGACGCCGATCTTCGCGTCGACCGCCGCGGTTCCGTGCTTCTTCAGGACCATCGCATAGGTGAGGGGCTTGGAGACCGACTGGATGGTGAACGCCGTCGCGGAGTCACCATGTGAGTAGGTGTGGCCGTCGTGCACGCACATCGACAGGCCGTAACCCTCGGGGTCGACGGCGGCCAGTTCCGGGATGTAGTCGGCGACATGACCGGACCGGTCCGAATGGCATTCGTCCATGATGTGGCTGAGGTAACCGTCGACGAGGGAGTCCATGACCCCATCTAAGCGTGTCCCCCGGCACCCCGTCGGAGATGACTAGGCTGGCGATGACCGGGGACCGAGACACCGACGCTGGGAGTACCGATGAAGCTGCTCGTCGCATACATCGCCACCTCGGGAGGCGACGACGCGGTCGCCCTCGGCGCATGCCTCGCGCGGACCTTCGACGCCGAACTCGAGCTCTGCATCGTCATCCCACCCGAGCCGGACAGCGCCGACCCGTCCGAACAGGTCTCGGTCGAACGCCTCGCCAACGCCCTGGACAGTGCGGCCCGCCGCTGGCTCGACGCCGCTGCCGCCAGACTCCCCGATGACATCGAGACCACCACGACGATCGCCGAACACGCCAACCCCGGGGAGGGTCTCGTCGTGCAGGCCCGGCGTACATCGGCGGACATGCTGATCATCGGCGGCGCAGGTGGCGGTATCCGCGGCCGGCACACACTCGGGACCGTGGTCAACGACATCTTGCATTCCGCATCGGTCCCGGTGGCGGTGGCGCCACCGGGGTTCGCGCATCTCGGGGCCGACGAGGTGCGAGAGATCTCGGTCGCGATCGGTAGCCGGCCAGGCACCCAGCTGTTGTTCCAGACGGCGTTGCGCAGCGGTGTCCGTGCACATCGGCCCATCCGGCTGATCTCGCTGGTGGCCGTCGACGACGTCCAACCCTGGCGCACCGAGCCGGAAGAACGGGCCCTCGACCACGCTCGCGAACACGCGCGACGCAGTCTCGAGGCGGCCAGAGAACAACTGCCACCGGACTTCCCGGTCAGCTCGGCGATCGCCCAGGGTTCGACCATCGAGGAGGCAGTCGGCTCCCTGGACTGGCAGGACGGCGATGTGGTCATGGTCGGCTCCAGCCGGCTGGCGGCGCCCAACACGCTCTTCCTCGGCACAACCGCGGCGAAGATTCTTCGCACGGTGTCGGTTCCGATGATCGTCGTTCCGAAGGGCATCGACTGATCACGTCTCGACCTGGAAAAGCATTGTGGCCCCTCACGAATCGCAAGGGGCCACAATGGGATGTTGTGTTCGGCGGTGTCCTACTCTCCCACACTGATTAGGGTGCAGTACCATTGGC
>ERZ501064.92-NODE-92-length-24645-cov-7.617731_pt1 | contig 24645 bp, 22 predicted proteins | sample MGYA00510851_ERZ501064 | MGnify/ENA primary metagenome ERZ501064 (study PRJEB25958, sample SAMN03398529) | human skin metagenome | study: EMG produced TPA metagenomics assembly of the Human Skin Microbiome Metagenome (human skin metagenome) data set. | reverse complement strand
GCCGGGGCCGCGCCGACAGCCGGCGCCGGGCGCAGCAGAACCGCGCTCGGCACGCACGGCCCCGTGCCCAGCGGGTCGTCGAAGGTGGGGCGACGGCCGTCCAGCGGGTCGGCGGGCGGTCGTGGGACATTCCCGTCGCGGGATTCTGGCAGGCGCACCGCGACGCGCCGCGGGCCTACGCCGAGACCGTCGTCGACTTCGTCGGTGCGCATCTCGGGGGACCGCCACGTGTGGCGTGGGATCTGTACGGCGGGGCAGGGGTGTTCGCGGGTGCACTGCTCGACGGCCCGGCCGGTGCGCCGGACACCGTGCACATCGTCGATTCGGATCCGGGGGCACTCGACGCCGCCGAGCGCGCCTTCGCCGACGACGGCGATCGGGTGCACACCCACCGCGGGGAGGTCGCGGCCCGGATCGCGGACCTCACCGCGCGGCCGGACGTCGTCGTCCTCGATCCCCCGCGTACCGGAGCCGGGGAACGGGTGATCGGGGCGATCGCCGACGCCCGGCCGGGCATCGTGGTCCACGTGGGCTGTGACGCCGCCCGATTCGCACGTGATCTCGGATACTTCGCCGCACGCGGATTCCGTGTCGTCGACATACGCGGTTTCGACGCATTCCCGCTGACGCACCACGTGGAGGCGGTGGCCTGCCTCATTCCGGCCGCCGCCGGCTGAGCGACGCGCGCTCGCGAGGTCCGGGATCCCGACGTGTCGGCCATCCGTCGATCGGGCTCGCGACGAATGCTTCCGTAGACTGACCAGACATGTGCCGGACGTTCTCCGGCTCGACAGCCGACCTGGCGTCACGCCGGTGATGGAGGAAACGATGGGTGTGCTCGACCGGATCAGCTCGCCGGCCGATCTCCGGCCGCTGTCGGACGAGGAGATGAAGGTCCTCTCGGCCGAGATCCGGACGTTCCTGATCGAGAAGGTCGCCGCCACGGGCGGACATCTCGGACCGAACCTCGGAGTCGTCGAGTTGACCCTCGGAATCCACCGCGTCTTCGACTCGCCGTCGGATCCGATCCTGTTCGACACCGGCCACCAGTCCTACGTCCACAAGATCGTCACCGGACGTAAAGACGGCTTCGATCAGCTGCGCCAGCGCGGCGGGCTCACCGGCTACCAGGAGCGCGCGGAGTCCGACCACGACTGGGTGGAGTCCTCGCACGCGTCGGCGGCGCTGTCGTATGCGGACGGGCTCGCGAAGTCCTTCGAACTGACCGGTCAGCCGGATCGCACGGTGGTCGCGGTGGTCGGCGACGGCGCCCTGACCGGCGGCATGTGCTGGGAGGCGATCAACAACATCGCCGCCTGCAACCGCCGGGTCGTCATCGTGGTCAACGACAACGGTCGGTCCTATGCGCCGACGATCGGCGGACTCGCGAGTCACCTGTCGGGGCTGCGCCTGCAGCCCGGGTACGAGAAGTTCCTCGACGAGGGTCGCCGCGTCGTCAAGCAGGTGCCGGTCGTCGGGGAGCCGGCGTACGCCGTGCTGCACGGGATGAAGAGCGGGCTCAAGGACCTCCTGGCCCCGCAGGCGATGTTCACCGATCTCGGCCTGAAGTACGTCGGGCCCGTCGACGGTCACGACATCGACGCGGTCGAGTCGGCGCTGCGGCAGGCCCGCGACTTCGGCGGCCCGGTGATCGTGCACACCGTGACCCGCAAGGGCATGGGCTACGCCCACGCCGAGAACCACGTCGCCGACCTCATGCACGCGACCGGCATCATCGACCCGGTCACCGGCCGGCCCACGAGCGTCTCACCCCAGGACTGGACCGCCGTGTTCTCCGCCGCACTGCTCGACGCCGGCGCCAACCGTCCCGACGTCGTCGCGATCACCGCGGCGATGCCCGGGCCGACGGGACTCACCCCCTTCGGCGAGCGCTACCCGGACCGCATGTTCGACGTCGGCATCGCCGAACAGCATGCGATGACCTCGGCGGCCGGACTCGCGCTCGGCGGACTGCATCCGGTTGTCGCGATCTACTCGACGTTCCTCAACCGCGCGTTCGATCAGCTGCTGATGGACGTCGCGCTGCTGAAGCAGCCGGTGACGCTCGTCCTCGACCGTTCCGGCATCACCGGACCCGATGGCCCCAGCCACCACGGCATGTGGGATCTCTCGCTGATGGCGATGGTGCCCGGCCTGCGGGTCGCCGCACCCCGTGACGCCGTCCGACTGCGCGAGGAGTTCGACGAGGCTCTCGGCGTCGCCGACGGCCCCACAGCCCTCCGATTCTCCAAAGGTGCTGTCCCCGAAGACATCCGGGCGGTCGAGCGGCTCGACGACGGTGTCGACGTGCTGCACCGGACGGACCGGGACCTCGGTCCGGCGGGCGGCGATGTGCTCATCGTCGCGGTCGGTGCCTTCTGCGGGCTGGCCGTCGACACCGCCGAACGCCTGGCCCGTCAGGGAATCGATGCGACGGTCGTGGATCCGCGCTGGGTACTGCCGGTGCCCACCTCGGTGGTCGAGGTCGCGCGCCGCCACCGGCTCGTCGTGACGCTCGAGGACGGGTGCACCAGCGGCGGCGTCGGTTCCGCGGTCGCCGCCGCGCTGTCGGCGGCAGAGGTGTTGGTACCGGTACAGATCAAGGGCATCCCGCAGGAGTTCATCGCGCACGCCTCGCGCAACGAGATCCTGGCCGATCTCGGGTTGACCGCACAGGACCTCGCCCGGTCGATCACCGCGACGGTCTCGGGCATGCAGGCCGGTCCCGGCCTGGACCGGGCGATCGAGAACACGCCCGATCCGGCGGAGAGCCGCGCCGAGGACTGACGTCCCGTTTGACCGATGCCGCCGCTGGGCATTTTCTCCGTGTGAACGACGAGTACGGTTCCGCGGGCGGGGATTTCCGGGGCATTCCGGCGCCGACCCTCGGGGTCGAGGAGGAGTTCGTCCTCGTCGACCGGGAGACCGGACGGCCGGTCGGGCGCAACCGCGAGGTGGCGGCCGCGGCGTCCGCGCGCGGCCTCGACCTCGAGTTGGAACTCACCTCGTCGCAGGTGGAGATCGCCACGCCGACCGCGGCGACGAGTCAGGAGATCGGCGACCACCTGCACCGGCTGCGGGGCATCCTGGCGGCGGCCGCCGACGACGTGGGCGTGGACGTGGTGGCCTGCGGGGTGCCGCCACGCGTGCCCGAGTCGTTCCCCGTGACCGACACCGGCCGCTACCGGGCGATCGCCGCGCGGTACGGCATGCTGGCCCACGAACAGGGCATCAGTGGCTGTCACGTCCACGTGGGTGTCCCGGACACCGACACCGCCGTCGCGGTGTGCAATCGCCTGCGCCCGTGGCTACCGATACTGCTTGCGCTGTCGGCGAACTCGGCGATCTATCGCGACGCCGACTCCGGCCACGCCAGTTGGCGCTCGGTGCTCTGGTCGCGATGGCCGGCGGCGGGACCGCCACCGCACCTGCGGTCGGCCGAACACTTCGCCGAGACGGTCGAACTCCTCGTGGCCACGGGCACGATCCTGGACCCGCACATGCTGTACTGGGACGCCCGGCCGTCGGATCACCTGCCCACGGTCGAGGTGCGGGTCGGGGACGTGCAGATGCGGGTGGAGGAGACACAGACCTTCGCCACCCTCGTCCGTGCGGCGGTGATGACCGCCCTCGACGACCTGCGCGCGGGGGACCGGCGGTTCCCGGCCGCGGACCTCGATCCGGCGCTGCTGTCGGCCGCGTACTGGATCGCCGCCCACGACGGCGTCGACGGGCGTGCGCTCGACCCGACGACCGGAGCGTTGGTGCCGGTCTGGACGCGGGTCGAACAGCTGCTCACCGTGCTCGCGCCGGCGCTGGACCGACTCGGTGAGCGGGACGGCGTCGCACAGACGCTGGACCGGCTGCGGCTGGAGGGCAACGGGGCCTCTCGGCAGCGGCGCCTCTTCGAGGAGTCCGGATCGGCTCTCGCCGTGGTCCGGGCCGCGACGCTGCACCCGCCCGTCTGACGACGGACGCCTGCCCTTCGTGGGGCTCGTCGCTAGGCGCTCCTCGCACCTCAGTACCAGCGGCCTGACGGCCGTCCTGGACTACGAAAGAAACCTGTGTGCTCGCGGCGAGCCCTACTACTGCTCCCTGAGGAGGCCGGAGCTTGCGGAGGCCGTCACGAAGGGTCCTGGTGAGATGCGTCGCGAACCCTTCGTGGCTCGTCGCTGGCGCTCCTCGCACCGCAGGGAGCGGAGGGAGGGGGTCGCTTGCACCCCACAGACCAGCGGTTTGGTGGTTCCTCGGATTAGGGTGCAGAGGGGTCAGGTCGGCCCCGATCGACTCAGCGCAGTGTCGCCAGGTTCGAGATCGACTTGTGCACATCGGATTCCAGGATCTTGGCGACGAGCCTGCCGACCGAGCCGTTGAGCAGACCGCCGGACAACTCGGCCGACAGGTCGAAGTGGGAGCCGTCGGCGATCTCGTCGACCTTCATCGCCAGATCGATGTCTACCCCGCCGCGGCCGGTTCCCGAGAGCGCGATGAGCCGCGGCTCGTCGTAGTCGGTGACGGTCCAATGGATCACGTTGCGGAAGCCCTTGACCTTGATGAGGGAGGAGATGGTGGTGCCCTCGGCGATCGTGTCGGGGACCGGCGAGCGCCACCCGCCGAAGATGGTCATCCACTCGTCGAAGCGCGAGAGGTTGCTGGCGAGCGCCCATGCTGCGCTCGGTTCGAGGTCGGAGTCGATGCCGACGGAGACTGTGGCCACGGATCTGCTCCCATCGCGGAAGGTGGTGTGCTCACCGGAGGTGACTTCCCGGTGGCTCGCGTACTCGGGTGATGGCATTCGGGTCGTGACCCCCGAATGTACGCGAAGGTCGGCGCCACAGCGCGATGGCCGGGGGTCTCGTCGGGCTTGGCGATCTACTCGGCGGCCGCCGTCGGCCCTGGTCGGGCGGCGTCGAGGAGGGCCTCGGTCAGGGCCTCCACACAGAGCGCCCGCTGCCATGTGCGGGCGCCGGCGGCGGCCAGATGTGCATCGAGCGCCTCGGTCGTGATCGGTTCCGGCAACCCGTCCCAGCACAGCTGTCGCACCACATCGGGTGCGAGGAGGTTCTCCACCGGCAGGGTGTGATCTTCGGCGATCTGTTTGAGCACCGGCCGGACCGCCTGCAGCCGCGCCGCGGCCTCCGGATTGCGCTGATCCCACCGGCTGACCGGGGGCAGACCCGGCCCGGTCGACTTCCGCGAGGGCAGCTTGCTGTCGGGGATCTCGCGCGCCCGCTGCAGCGCGGACATCCAGATCCCGGCCTGACGGCGCTGACGCGGGCCGCCGAAGACCGGCAGCTTGGTGAGTTCGGCGATGGACTGGGGGTTCACGGTCGCGGCGTTGACGATGGCGGTGTCGGGCAGGACACGTCCGGGCGCGACATCCCGACGCTGCGCCAGTTCCTCACGCGCAGTCCACAATTCGCGGACCGCGGCGAGGGCGCGGGTGGATTTGACGGTGTGCACGTTCGACGTCTTGCGCCACCGGTCGGTGCGCGGCGGTGCCGGTGGCCGGCCCAGGACGTACGCGAACTCCTCTCGTGCCCAGCCGTCCTTGCCCGCTTCCGCGAGTGCGGCGTCCATGGCGTCGCGCAGTTCGACGAGGACCTCGACGTCGAGCGCGGCATAGTTCAGCCACTCGTCGGGCAGCGGGCGGCGCGACCAGTCGGCGGCGCCGTGTCCCTTGAGGAGTCCCAGCCCGAGGAACTCCGCCACCATCGCGGCGAGGTTGACCTTCGCCAGGCCCAGGAGGCGTCCGGCCAGCTCGGTGTCGTACAGCTCGACGCACTCGAAACCGAGTTCGCGGAGGCACGGGAGGTCCTGATCGGCCGCGTGCAGCACCCATTCCGGTCCGCGCATCGCGTCGATGACGGGCGCCAGCGCGCCGGGATCACCGATCGGGTCCAGCAGGAAGCTCCCCGATCCGCGTCGTTTGATCTGGATCAGATAGGCGCGTTGCGAGTACCGGTAGCCCGACGCGCGTTCGGTGTCGACGGCGATCGGCCCGTCGCCGGCTGCCAGAGCGGCTGCCGCGTCGGCGAATTCGCTGGCGGTCGCCAGTACCGGGGGCACGCCGTCGGCCGGCCGGAGCAACGGGGTGACCTCCGGCGCGGGGTCCGGCTCGATCGGGTTCTCGGCCGCATCCCCGGGGGTGGAGTCGTTCACGTCGCGCCGAGTTCGGTGACCCCGACCGGCGGGAGGCCGGCGGCGGAGGCGAGCACGTCGCAGAACGCCTCGAGGTGGTTGTTCAGGCCGTCCGAGCTCAGGGCGGTCCACGAGGCGCGCACCTCGAGCTGATGTGCGCGCGGAGGTCCGGCGATGTCGCCGTACCGGACCGACGTCGTTGAGGTGACGGTGCCGCCGAGCGCGGTCACCTCGACGCGGTGGGCGGAACCGTCGGGGGTGGCGGTCGCACCCACCGGGACGCCGAGGGCGTCGCTGAGCCAGCTCCAGGCCACCTCGGGCAGCAGCGGATCCATGGCCAGGGCGGCCTCCACCTCCGCCTGGAGGAACGCGACGAGGCGCATGGTGCCGTTCCACGCGTCCTGTCCGGCGGGATCGAACAGCAGGATGAGGCGCCCGAAGGCGCTCCCCTGCGAATCCGTGGGCACGACGTCGAGGTCCTCGGGCGGGCGCACCTCGGCGCCGACGGCGTAGCTGTACGGCGCCAGGCGCTGCGGCGGGCGGATGGGCCCGACCTCGATCTCGCGGCGCACCCGGGCAGCATGCAGCGACTCCACCGCCGCGCGGAAATCAGCAGGCTCGTCCGGAGCTCCCGAAGAGGTCACCGTTCGACCGTAGGGCTGGGGTGCCCGGCCACGGCGGAGGCGCGCCGAGGACCACCCGTGCGCAGATCGAGGGGCATGGCAGAGTAAGCGGTGATGTCGAACGCAACTGGTACCCGGGTCCATAGGTCGAACCTGCCGCTCGTCGCCGCGGCCACCGGCGCGACCCCGTCACGCCGTCCGGTGTGGTTCATGCGGCAAGCGGGCCGCTCGCTGCCCGAATACCGGGCCATCCGCGCCGATCACGGCATGCTGGAATCCTGCTTCGACGCCGAACTGGTCTGCGAGATCACCATGCAGCCCGTCCGCCGGCACGACGTCGACGCGGCGATCCTGTTCTCCGACATCGTGGTGCCGCTCAAGGCCGCCGGCATCGACCTCGACATCGTCGCGGGCACCGGGCCGGTGATCGCCGAGCCGGTGCGCTCGCCCGACGCGGTGTCGCGCATCCCGCGGCTGGAACCGGCAGCGGTCGGCTCGATCGCGCGGGCCATCGAACTGCTGCTCGGCGAGCTGGGGGACCAGGTGGCGCTGATCGGCTTCGCCGGAGCGCCGTTCACCCTGGCCTCGTACCTCATCGAGGGCGGCCCGAGCCGCAACTACGAGCGGACCAAGGCGATGATGCACGGCGACCCGGAGACGTGGGCCGAGCTGATGGCGCGCCTCGCCGACATCACCATCGCGTTCCTGCGTGTCCAACTGGAGGCCGGAGTCGACGCGATCCAGCTCTTCGACTCGTGGGCGGGCATGCTGTCGGCCGCCGACTACCAGCGTTTCGTCGCACCGCACAGCGCTCGTGTCCTGGCCGAGGTCGCCGGGTACGGCGTCCCGCGCATCCACTTCGGCGTCGGCACCGGTGAGCTGCTCGCCCCGATGGCGCATGTCGGTGCCGATGTCATCGGCGTCGACTGGCGCGTGCCGCTCGAGGAGGCCGTGCGCCGGGTGGGCCCGGGCAAGGCAGTGCAGGGCAACCTCGATCCGACACTGCTGTTCGCCGGCCCCGACGTCGTCGACGCCGAGGTCCGCCGGGTGGTCGCCGACGGTGACCGGGCGATCGCCGCCGGGGCGGTCGGGCACATCTTCAACCTCGGACACGGCGTGCTGCCCGGCACCGACCCGGACGTGCTGACCCGGGCCGTCGAAGTGATCCACAGCCTCTGATGTCCCCGCGGGTCCGAATCGCGATCGTCGGCGGCGGGATCTCCGGTCTGACCGCCGCCTACCGCCTTCGTCGTGCGCTCGGGCCCGACGCGCACCTCGACCTGCTCGAGGCCTCCGGACGGGTGGGCGGGGTCCTGCACACCACGACGGTGGGCGGTCGGACCGTCGACGTCGGGGCCGAGGCGTTCATCGTCCGGCGACCCGAGGCGCTCGAACTCGTCACCGAACTGGGCCTCGCCGACCGGATCGTCTCGCCGACGCCGCGCCGTCCCGCGGTGTGGTCGGGTAAGCGGTTGCATCCGTTGCCCAGTCCGGCGCTGATGGGCATCCCGGCCGGACCGGCCGTCGTCGACGGTCTCGCCGACCCCGAGGACGTCGACCGCATGTCCGGTGAACCCGACCGTTCGATGCGGTGGGAAGCCGGGACCGATACGTCGGTCGGGCACCTGGTCGCCGACCGGTTCGGGCCCTCGGTGGTGGCGCGCAGCGTCGACCCGATGCTCGGGGGTGTGTACTCCAGTCTCGCCGGCGACATCGGGGTCCGCGAGGCGCTACCGGCGCTGGCCACGCGCCTCGACGCGGGCGCGCCGTCGCTCACCGCTGCCGTCGGCGACCTCCTCGCCGCGGGGGCCGGGGCCTCGGGGCCGGTCTTCGGCGCCCTCGTGGGCGGATACACGGTCCTCCTCGACGCCCTGCGGGCCGCGGCCGGCGTCGAACCCGAGATCTCGTGTCCGGTCACCGATGTCACTCCGTCGGGGGCCGGGTGGGTGCTCGACTTCGGTACGGCTCGTGACCCGCGACCGTACGACGCCGTGCTCCTGGCCGTGCCGGCCTGGCGGGCGGGGGAGCTCCTGGGTCGGTCCGCGCCGGACCTGTCCGCGCCGTTGCGCGCGGTCCGGGGCGCCTCGTCGGTGGTGGTGTCGATCGCGCTCGCGCCGGGGACCGAGCTGCCCGATCACTCCGGTGTGCTGGTGGGGACCGGAGAAGGATTGCGCGCCAAGGCTTTCACGTTCAGCTCGCAGAAGTGGGCGCATCTGTCGGATGCGGACCGGCCGGTCTCGGTGCGGGCGTCGTTCGGGAGGTTCGGTGCGGTGGTACCGGATGAGACGACCGAACCCGGCGTCGACGACCGGCTGCGTCGTGAGGCACTCGAAGACCTCGACGAGGTGTGCCGCGCCGCCGGTGTCGCACCGGTGTCGTCGCGGGTCGTCGACGCATACGTCCAGCGTTGGGACGACGGACTGCCGGTGTATGCGCCCGGGCACCTCGCCGCGATGTCGCAGGTGCTGGCCGCGCGGCCGTCGCGTCTGGCCTTGGCCGGGTCGTCGTATGCCGGGGTCGGGGTGCCGGCCTGTATCGGTCGGGCCGGTCGCGCGGCGGCCGAACTGCTGGCAGATCTGACGTGACCCGACTCCGCTGACCTGCCTGGTCGCCGGGTGGGCGCCGGTGGCACGATGGCATCCATGAGCCGCTTGGATTACGCAGAACTCAACTCGACGATCCGCTACCTGATGTTCTCGGTGTTCGCGGTCCGCCCAGGTGAACTGGGTGCTGATCGCGATCAGGCCAAATCCGACGCCGCGGACTTCTTCAAGTCCCTCGAGGACACCGGCGTCGTCGTCCGCGGTGTCTACGACGTGTCGGGTCTGCGCGCCGACGCCGACTTCATGATCTGGTGGCACGCCGAGGACGTCGAGCCGATCCAGGCCGCCTACGCGAAGTTCCGTCGCGAGACCGTTCTGGGACGAGCGTGCAACGCGGTGTGGAGCAACGTCGCGCTGCACCGGCCCGCCGAGTTCAACAAGAGCCACATCCCGGCGTTCCTCGCGGGCGAGGACCCCGGCAACTACATCTGCGTGTACCCGTTCGTGCGGTCCTACGAGTGGTACCTGCTGCCCGACGAGGAGCGGCGCAAGATGCTCGCCGACCACGGGAAGGCAGCGCGTGCGTACAAGGACGTCCGCGCCAACACGGTGTCGTCGTTCGCGCTGGGCGACTACGAGTGGCTGCTGGCCTTCGAGGCGCCGGAGCTGCACCGCATCGTCGATCTCATGCGTGATCTGCGCGCCACGGAGGCGCGGATGCACGTGCGCGAGGAGACCCCGTTCTTCACCGGACCGCGGGTCGAGGTGCCGGCGCTGATCGACGCCCTGCCCTGAGCCGCGCCGAGGGACCGGCCGCTACTCGGCCGGTTCCAGCGTCAGGCTGATGGAGTTGATGCAGTAGCGCAGGTCGGTGGGGGTGTCGTAGCCCTCACCGGCGAAGACGTGGCCGAGGTGGCTCTTGCAGTTCGCGCAGAGCACCTCGACGCGCCGCATGCCCAACGAGTTGTCCTCGACCTCGATGATCTTGTCGCCGGCGAGCGGGGAGAAGAACGACGGCCAGCCGCAGTGCGATTCGAACTTCTGCTCGCTACGGAACAGCTCGGTGTTGCAGGCGCGGCACCGGTAGATGCCGACCGTCTTGGTGTCGGTGTACTCACCGGTGAACGGCGCCTCGGTGCCCGCCTGGCGGAGGACACGGTACTCGGCCGGCGTCAGGCGCTGGCGCCACTGCTCGTCGGTGAGTTCGGCGAGATTCTCGGCGTCGGTCGACGGGGTGCTGTCGGTCATGTCCTCCACGGTAGCGCGCCCGGCAGGATCGACTGTGTCAGCGCTGTTTCGACAGGCCTACGGTCTCGTTCTCGGTGGCACCGGTCTCGGCGGCGGGGATGCGTGGCGCGTCGGTCTCCGAGCGGACCGGCGGCACCATGCCGGCCACCCCGTCGGACCGCATGTCGAGGTAGCGGAACAGCAGCGAGCAGAACACCGCGATCATCAGGAGTGACCAACCCCAGGTGACCTTGTTGTACTCGACCATCCAGCCGAACGCCGTCCAGCGGTCGGAGTAGAAACCGTCGAAGGTCATGCACCCGTAGACACCGAGCCAGGCGGGCCAGTTGCGCATCGGCGATCCGGGCAGCAGCACCGTCATCAGGAGCGGGAACAGGAGCATCGAGTAGTAGCCCTGGCCGAGCGAACCGACGAGGAAGGTCGTGCACAGCAGCACCCCAGACGATGCCGTGATCCACAGCAGTTCGTTGGTCCTGCGGTAGTAGCGGTACAGGAACCACAGCGAGAACGCGGCCATCGCGACGAACGCGACGCGGAGCAGTAGTACCAGCCAGGGTGCGACGCCGAAGTACGCGCCGTTGCCGGCGATCGAGCTGTTGTAGTAGTCGCGCGCCTCGCCGAGGTACGGGACGGTCCGGCTGATGAAGTCGTTCGCGTCGACCGACAGGGGCCAGGCGACGATCGTCAGGACGACCGGAACCACGATGGCGAGCGCGAACACCCGCCACTGCCGGTTGAGCAGCGGAAGCAGCATCAGCGGCGCCAGTACCGGTTTCACCGCGAGGGTGAGGCCCATCGGCACGCCCGCCCACCAGTCGTGCCGGCTGAGCATCAGCATCAGGAAGGCGAGGAGGCCGAGGAGCACGAACGAGTTGAAGTTCGTGAAGATCAGTGTGTGCGAGACGGTTTCGGTGCTGAAGAAGAAGAACAGGACCGTCGGCATGACCCACGAGTTGACCGCGAACCCGAACATGCGGGTGAGCAGGTAGGCGCAGATCAGCAGCGCGATGACGCTCGCGGCGATGAAGGCCCAGCGGGCGCGCTCGTAGTCGATGACGGCGACCGGCGCCATCAGCAGGGTGCCCGACGGCGGGTAGAGGTAGTGCGGGTCGACCGTGGCGTAGTTCTCGCCGTAGACCGGCAGGCCGTTGAGGAAGTTGTAGGCCGCGGCGTACACCGGTTTGAAGTCGTCGGTGCGGTCACCGTTGACCCCCAGGAACACCGAGCGGTGCACGACCATGAGCAGGCTGATCGGCCACAGGACCATCGGGATGATCCGCTGAGCACTCATCGGGGGATAGAGATACCTGTCGAGATTGGCCACCCGCGAACCGTACTACGCGCGCCGCCGAGCTCAGAACCGTGCGGCGTGGTCCGGGGACTCAGGTGGGGCAGCCCCGCTGGGTCGGACCCTGCAGCGGCGCCCGATCGACGTACTCCGCGACGACCCCGGCGGCGCACGCACTGCGTCCCAGGACCGAATACCCCAGGCCGTCCCAGGTGACGGTCACCGGCTCGGCCTCGGCGTTCATGAACAGCGGCACCAGGGCATTGGCTCCCTCGCCACCGTTGATCGGGTCGCGCGTCCCGTTGAGGATCAACGGGTCGGCGGGCAGCGACGTGGGTGGCCGGACCGGATTGCCCGACGCCCAGCCGTTGCACCGGACGAGTGACAGCGCACTGTTCGCGCCGGTGAGGGGGTTCTGCTTGGACCACGCGTCCACCAGACCCGGCACCTCGTTCTGACCGACCGGGCCGGTCACGTCGTTGCAGCGGGACACCAGGGCGCCGTCGGGGAGCCGCAGGGTCGCGGCGCGATCGGCGAGGCGGACCAGCGCCGCGGTCTGGCCGCGGTCGGCCGCTGCGATGGCATCTGCGAGGTCGAGCAACGATTGCGGGCGGTCCGGCGCCAGGGCCAGGGTCGTGGTGATCGCATCGAGAGCGGCCGTGTCGGAGAGCGACTCGAGGTCGCCCGCCCGTGCCTTGCCCAGCATGCGGGTCATCGTCGCGACCCCGTTGGACCCGAGCGCGCAGCCCGGTAACGCCGAGCACCGCTGTGCGAAGCCCTGGAGCGCCACCTGGACGCCCCGCGCCTGGGACTGTGCGCGATCCCGGGCGTTCGCGCCGAACGGGGTCGGGGTGTCGAGGATGATCCGCCCGGCACGTCCGCCGTACAGGGACGCGTAGGTGAGCACGACGTCGGAACCCTCACCGGTGCCGATGAGCCCCAGATGTTCGACGCCCCAGCGCTGCCGCAGGGACTCGAGGTCCGCGGCGGCGTTCGCGGCCCCGAAACTCAGTTGGTAGGGGGTGAGCGTCTCCGTGCACCCGTCCGAGGCCGATGACGCGGCCGTGGACAGGCGCGAGATCCGCGCGTCCGTCGTCGTGGCGCGGTCGACGAGGCCGTTGTTGGCGATCGTCGTGCGTTCCAGTCGGGTCATGCAGTCGATGTCGCTGCTGAGCGGGATGCCGCGATGGTCGACCGCGACCACGGGGTGCGAGGAGAGGAACGCCCGGCCCGGGCCGGCGGTCATCACCATCAGCGTCCGCGACGACGGCAGATCGGAACCGGAGGTGAGGACGAGCGGCGCGGCGTCGGGTGGGGTGTCCGCGATCCGGGCGCGCGTCACCGCGATCGACACGACCTCGCCGTCGGGCTGGTCGCGGTCGATGGGCGAGTCGTATTCGGCGCATTCGATCGTCACGCCCTCCGGACGCGGCACCCCGTACCGTTCGCTGGTCTCGGCGGCGCACTCGCTCCACTCGAGGTCGGTCTTCGGCACCGCCAGCGCCGGGGCGGGCGGGGCGGTCGACGACGACGGTGCCGGCCCCTCCTGACCGCCGCCGCCCGGGATCAAGTCGGGACCACGATCGGGACCGACGGCGCAAGAGGACAGGACGATCGCCGCGATCACGCCGGCGACCACACCCGCGAGAGCCCTCGGGCGTGTGTTCGGTGCTGCGCCGACGGCCGGGGTGTGCGCTCTTGGCATGTCCGCGAGCGTAGTCAACGAATCCGGGAGGACGCTCGAGCCGGGTGTCGGGGTGAGTCCCGGACCGGGAGCGGACAGCTCATCCTGTGGACGGGCGGCCGTCGCGGACCCAGCGGGCGAACACGAACCCGTCGTCGTCGGTCATGATCGACGCCGGGTGCAGTGCGCGCAGGACCGCCGCCCCCTCGTCGGTGACCGCGATGCGGCCGGCGCTCCCGCCGACGAGGTGCGGGCTCGTGGTCAGACACAGCTCGTCCACGGCATCGGCTGCCACGAGCGAACCGAGCAGACTCGGACCGCCCTCGCAGAGCACCCGGGACCATCCGCGAACACCGCAGTGCTCCAGGATGGCCGCGGTCGACACGGTGTCGTCGCCGCAGTCCACCAGCGTCGCGCCGGCATCGAGCAGAGCCCGCCGGCGATCGGCGGGCGCGCTCGAACAGGTGAGGACGACGGTGTTCTCGTGGGACACGGGCTCGAAGTCGGGCGGTATCGACAGCGACCGGGACACAAGCGCGAGTGCCGGGGCGGGCGCCTGCCCCAGCGATCGCCGGACTGCGGCGAGGGCGTCGTCGGGCTCGGGTTGCCCATATCCCTCGGTGGTCGCCGTGCCCGCACCCACGAGGACGACGTCGGCGAGCCCTCGCAGCACGCGGAACACGGCTTTGTCGCCGGGACCGCCGAGACCGCCGGACTTGCCGTCGACGGTGACCGCACCGTCGATCGACGACACCATGTTCGCCCGCACGAACGGCGCGCCGTCGTCCGGATCCGTGGACGATCGAGGGGGGTACGAGTAGAGCTCGGCCAGCCGGACCAGCTCGTCCTCGGATGTGACCTGGGTCGCTTTCTGCAGGTGGAACATGCGTTCATCATTCCGCGCCTGGCTACTCTCCACACATGGTGGCCCGACTCTGCGATCGCAACCCTGCGACCTCGCCCGACGCACTCATCGACGAGATGGTGCCCCCGTCGACCTTCGACGACGTGAGCTTCGACTCCTACATCCCCGACCCCAACGAGCCGTCGCAGGCCGAGGCGGTGGCCAAGGCGCGCGACTTCGTGGCGCGGGCGTCGAAGGCGCGCTCGGGCAAGAAGGGCCTGTTCTCCCGGAAGGCGCCGTCCCAGGGCGTCGGTCTGTATCTCGACGGCGGCTTCGGCGTCGGCAAGACCCACCTGCTGGCGTCGATCTACCACTCGATGCCCGCACCGAAGTCGTTCGCCACGTTCGTCGAGGTCACACACGTGGTCGGCGCGCTGGGCTTCGTGAACGCCGTCGAGCGGCTCTCGCAGCACACGGTGCTGTGTATCGACGAGTTCGAGCTCGACGACCCGGGCGACACGATGCTCGTCTCCCGGCTGCTGACCGAACTCACCGCCAAGGGCGTGTCGATCGTCGCCACCTCCAACACGCTCCCCGGCCAGCTGGGCGAGGGCCGGTTCGCCGCCCAGGACTTCCTACGGGAGATCCGCAAGCTGTCCTCGGTGTTCGAGACGATCCGCGTCGACGGTCCCGATTATCGTCACCGCGATCTGCCGCCGGCGCCGGAGCCGCGCAGCGAGTCCGAACTGACCGAGATCGCCGAGTCCACCGACGGCGCGACCCTCGACGACTTCGACGCACTGTGCGACCACCTCAGCACCCTGCACCCGTCGAAGTACAAGGACCTCGTCGACGGCGTCTCCCTGGTCTGCATCTCTGGGGTGCACCCGGCCGAGGACCAGTCGGTCGCCCTGCGCCTGGTGGTGCTCGCCGACCGTCTCTACGACGCCCACATCCCGGTGACCGTCTCGGGCGCGAAGCTCGACGAGATCTTCACCGAGGAGATGCTCGCCGGCGGTTACCGCAAGAAGTACCTACGCGCCACGTCGCGCCTGCTGGCTCTCTCGCGGTTCGCGGAGTCGGCGGCCTGATCTCCGTACAAACCCACCTCTTCTCCGTAAACCCACCCGATCCGAGCGCGGTGGGTTTACCGAAAAGGGGTGGGTTTGCGGTGGGCGCGGCCGAGCCCGCCGGTTCACAGCCGCTGCGTGAACACGTAGTCGTGCTCGATGCTGTCCCCGAGGGTGAAGGTCTTCACGCCGGCGCGTTCGAAACCCATCTTCGTGTAGAACCGCTGGGCCCGGACGTTGAGCTGGTTCACGCCCAACCACACCAGAGCGCTGCCGTGCGACCGTGCGCGATCGAGCGCGGCACCCATGAGCAGGTGCGACGGAGTCGCGCCCTGCCGCGAATGATGGTCGCGCAGCACGTACATCTTCGAGATCTCGCTCACCGGACGCTCGGTCACGACCGCACACACGTCGGGGTGCGTCGGGTCGCGATGCATCACCAGCGCGTACCCGAGGATCGGTCCGCCGACACCGTCGCGCGCGACCAGGACGTCCGCAGTCGGATCGGCGATGTGATCACGAAAGTTGTTCTCCCGCAGATTGTCGGCGACGAAACTCTCGATGTCGGCCGGCGTTGCGTGCGGCGGGCACGCGAGCGGGAACGTGATGGCGGCGACCTCGGCGACTCCCGCCGCCGCTGCGGGGTCGGTCACGACCTCGACGGTGACATCGGCGAGGTCGGCGATACCGGGATCGGTCACGACAGCGGGCGAGCCGGATCGGCGGTCCAGGCGTTCATCGATCCGTCGTAGACCGCGACGTCGTCGCGTCCGAGGCTGTGCAGTGCGAATGCCGCAGCGGTGGCAGCGATTCCGCCGCCGCAGTACGTGACCGGGCGTACCGACGGGTCGAGGGCGCCGACGTCTGCGAACAGTTCGCGCAGCTCCTCGAGCGGCCGGAGGCGCCCCGCGTCGTCGACCAGTTCGGCGAACGGCACGTTGACACTGCCGGGAATGTGGCCGCCCGCGAACGATTCCCGGTCGAGCGCGTTGACCAGCAGGACGGAGGACTCGCCGGTGGCGGCCGCGACCTCGTCGGTGGAAACGATCCGCTGGGGCCGGCGGCGCGGGGTGAACGATGCCGGGGTGGTCGTGACCTCGCCGGTCTCGACCGGGAGGCCGGCCGCGGTCCAGGCGGCGTATCCGCCGTCGAGGACGAGTACGTCGTCGAAGCCCTCGAGTCCGAACTGCCACCACAGTCGCGTGGCCCAGATGCCGTTGGCGGTGTCGTACACGACGACGGTGGAGTCGTCGCCGATGCCGAGGCGGCCGACCGCGTCGGCGAAACGCGCGGAGTCTGCTGCGGCGAACGGTGCTTCGCCGTCGGGGTCGCTGAGGTCGGTGATCTGATCGGCGAACACCGCGCCGGGCAGGTGCCCGGTCAGATAGGTCTCCCGACCGGAGGCGACGTGTGCGCCGTCGGCATCGAAGGTCAGATGGACGGTGGCGTCGACGATGCGGAGGTTCTCCTCGCCGAGGCGGGCGGCGAGATCGGTGGCGGAGATGAGGGGCGTCATGACAGCCACGGTAGTCCCGTCAGTCGACGAGGGGTTCGGCGACGAAATCGTCGAGGTCGACACTGCGCGTCCGCGCCCAGTAGTCGACGATCCGCCATGGCAGGACGGCGACGACGCGTCCGTCGGGGTTGCGATACCAGTTGGTCATCGCCGGATGCGTCCACACCATCTGCGCGTGGGCGCGGTCGACGGCGTCGTTGTACTCCTCGGTGACGTCCCGCCGGACTTCCAGTGCGCCCAGCCGGTTCTCGATCATCGCGCGCAGGGCGTCGCAGACATAGCGCACCTGGTACTCGAGGATGCTGATGAAGCTGCCGCCGTGTCCCAGTGCGGTGTTCGGTCCGGTGAGGATGAACAGGTTGGGGAAGTCGGGCGCCGTGATCCCCAGGTAGGCGTACGCGTCGTGATCACCCCACGCGTCGACGGTGTTCTGCCCGCTGCGTCCGACGATGTCCATGGGGTAGAGGTAGCGGTCGCTGTGGAATCCGGTCGCGAACACGATGACGTCGAAGTCGTGGGCGGTGCCGGTGCCGTCGACGAGTCCATCGGAGGTGACCCGTTCGACGCCGTGTGGAACCAGCTCGACGTTCGGCCGGCGCAACATGCGAAACCAGCCGTTGTCCAACAGCATCCGCTTGCCGAAGGGCGGGTAGTCGGGAGTCGACAGGTCGATGAGGTCGTCGCGGTCACCCAGTTCGCTGCGCAGGTAGCGCAGGTAGAACTCGCGGTGACCGTGATTGACGGCGTTGATCGACGCGGTCGGCTCGGGCCAGTCCGGGTCGATGCGCAGGGTCGAGTGGACCTTGTCGTTGAAGATCCACGACAGTCGTGCGCGGTACCACTCCCGGTACCCGGGGAGGTTGTCCATCAGCCAGTGCACGTCGTCGCCGACCGGCGCGAAGTAGTCATCGTTCGGCGCGATCCACTGCGGCGAGCGCTGGAAGATCGTCAGCGATCCGACCCGATCGGCGATGGCCGGCCCGATCTGCATCGCGCTGGCACCGGACCCGACGATGGCGACCCGTTTGCCGGTGAGCGCACCGGGCTCGTCGAGTTCGTCGGGCCACTGTGCGGAATGGAAGATCGGACCGGCGAAGTCGCCCATCCCCGGGAGCTCGGGAAGCTTGGGGCGGTTGAGGAGACCGACTGCGCTGATGAGGATCCGGGCGGTCAGGGTGTCCTGGTGGCCCTCGCGGTTACGGACGTGGACCGTCCAGCGCTGGGTCTCGGCGTCGTAGGCGGCCGAGAGGACCTCGGTGCCGAAGCGGACGCGATCGCGCACCGCGTGCCGGTCGGCGAAGGCCTGTAGGTAGCCCTGCACCTCGTCGCGCTTGCCGAAGTGCGTGGACCACGGGTGGTCGAAGGACGAGATCGAGTACAGGTAGCTCGGCGTGTCGACACCGGCGCCGGGGTAGCGGTTCTCGTACCACGAGCCGCCGACCTCGTCGTTCTTCTCCAGCACGGTGTGCTCGACGCCGGCTTCGGCGAGTTGCGTGGAGATCAGCATGCCGGCCACACCGGCGCCGATGACCAGTGCGTCCATCGACGTGGCGAGATCGTCGGGCAACGCCGGCAGATGTGTGTCCCGGAGGTCGCCGCGGACGATCTCGGTCATCATCGGCGCGAATTCCGGGGCCACCTGCTCGCCCGCGGTGAACGACATCAACGATGCGACGAGTGCCTCGTCGGCCGGCTTCCGCGCAGGCCGGCCACGGTCGTACCAGTCCTCGAGGGCGTCGACGACCGCCGCGCGGATCTCCTGCTGGACGTCCTCTCCGAGCCCGCCCGAGGAGTTGTCGTCCATGCCTCGGCTCCGCGTCGGGCGGTACCGATCGGCCATCCACCGGTGGTCACCCGTCATTTCCACGAGGACCGCGAGCAGGGTCGGGATGTTGCCCGCCGCCACGGCTGCCCGGATCTCCGCTGTGGTCGGTCGCGTCTCCGGACGCAGCGAAACAGATGTCATGGATAAAACTAACCACTGTTAGTAGTGCGTCGTCAACACCGCGTTTTGCTCGGACTGACGGGCCTTGACGGCGAAAACGAGCTGTGTCACTGTGTCCTCAGTCATACTAACAACGGTTAGTGAGCACGGAGGATTGACATGGATCTCAGCGAGGCAATGCGCACGACGGGCACCTGCCGCTACTTCAGCGACCGCCCGGTGGAGGAAGAGGTGCTGTACCGGGCGTTCGACGACGCGCGCTTCGGCCCGCAGGGCGGCAACCGCCAACCCGTCCGTTGGGTCGTCGTCCGCGACGAGGTGACCAAGAAGGCTCTCGCCGACCTGTACCTGCCGTTCTGGGAGGGCTACTACGCCGCGGTCGTCGAGGGGTCGAAGAAGGTCGGCGCCATCCCCAAGACCGTGGAGAGCGCCAACTATTTCGCGCACCACCTCGCCGAGGTGCCCGCCCTGATCGTGGTGTGCGCCGAGATCGAGGGACTGCACCCGACCGACCACGAGCTCGGCAGGCTGAGCGTCGTCGGCGGTGCGTCGATCTACCCGAGCGTCCAGAACCTCACCCTCGCGCTTCGGCAGCAAGGCGTGGCCACTGCGCTGACGACCCTGCTGTGCGCTGCCGAGAACCAGGTGAAGGACCTCCTCGGCATCCCCGAGGGTTATCTCACCGCCGCCCACATCGCCGTCGGTTATCCGCGTGACGACTTCCCGCGCAAGCTGTCCCGGACTCCGGTCGAGGAGATCGCCTTCCTCGACCGCTTCGACAACCGGATGTTCGCGTGAGCGCCCCCGCCGTGAACCCCTCGACGCGCACTCTCTCTCCCGCACAGACCTCGATGCTGGGCCGGGCCACGATCGGTGACCAGCTGCGTCGCCTGGCCCGGTCCCAGGGTTCGACACCGGCGATCGTGGCCTACGACGCGGAAGGCTGCCGGACGTCGACGTCGTACGCGGAGCTGAACACGATGGCCAACCGGGTCGCCCATGTGCTGCTCGACCTCGGCGTCGGGCGCGGGGATCGCGTTGCGGTGATGAGTCGTAACCGGGTCGAGACGGTCGCCACCTACTACGGCGCCCTCAAGGTCGGTGCCGCGTATTCCGGCGTCAGTCCCATGTTCCGGGAGGGCGAGGTCGCCCAGCAGCTCCGGCACCTGGAACCGGCGGTGCTCGTCGTCGAGCAGCCGCTGTCCGCGTTGGCCGGCCCCATCGCGGACGGTCTGGGTATCTCGGTTCTCGTCGTCGGCGACGACGAGGCGAACTCGTGGAACTCGTTCGACGAGTCCGTCGCGGCGGCTGACGATTCCGAACCCGACTGCGAGGTCGACGAACACGACCTCGCGATGATCGTCTACACCAGTGGCACCGAGTCGACGCCGAAGGGCGTCGAGATCGCCCATCGGAACTACCTCATCTCCACCTCGCCGGCGTACACGTGGGGGCTGCGCTGCCGCAACGACGACGTGTGGCTCTACGTGATGCCGTTCCACACGATCGCCGGGATCGGCTCGCTGACCTCGTTGACGCTGCTGGGCGCCACCCTGGTGCTGCCCGCCGCGGTCGACCCGGCGACGGCGTTGCGGATGATCCGCGACGAGAAGATCTCGGTGCTGGCCCAGACGCCGACCTTCTTCATCGCGCTCGCCAACCACCCCGACTTCGGGGCCGACACCGTCGGTTCGGTGCGCCGCTGCCTGACCTACGGCGGTCAGGTGTCGCCGCACGCGGTCGACGCGTGGGCCGCGGCGACCCCGGAATCGGTCTGGGGTACCTACTGGGGACAGTCCGAACTCACCCAGCTCGGCTCCGTCGGCTGGTTCCGGCGGCTCGAGGACGTGCCGGACCAGGACCCGACCTGGATCGGCAAACCGGTCGGGCACCTGGAGGTCCGGGTCGTCGACGCCGACGGCAACGACGCCGAAGAGGGCGAACTCCTCTGCCGCACACCGTCGGTCATGCTCGGCTACCACAAGGACCCCGAGCGCACCGCGCAGGTCTTCGAGGGTGGCTGGGTGCACACCGGTGACATCGTCCGCATCGATGCGGAGGGCAACCTGTTCTTCCGCGACCGGCGCAAGGACATGATCAAGACCGGCGGATTCAACGTCGCGTCGCAGGAGGTCGAGCGAGTTCTGCAGGCACATCCCGACGTCGAGCGCGCAGCCGTCGTCGGGCTGCCCGACCCGTACTGGTCGGAGGCGGTCACCGGATTCGTGGTGCTCCGCGCCGGCGCGGAACACACCGGCGCCGACATCCGTGAGTACTGCCGGACCGACCTGGCATCGTACAAGGTGCCCAAGGAGGTCCACGTGGTCGACGCGTTGCCGACCGACGCCCAGGGCAAACTGCTCAAACGCGAGTTGAGGAAGGCCTATGGAACCGGTCAGGGCTGAGATCGACGCCGACGCGGCCACCGACGAACACCGGACGCCGCCGGCGCGGCGGCCCCGCCGACGCCGCGACGAGATCGTCGAGGCCGCGGCCCGCTACTTCGCCGATCACGGCTACTCCAACGCGGGGATGCGCGACATCGCCCAGGCAGTCGGCATGCGGGGCGCGAGCCTGTACAACCACTTCCAGTCCAAGGAGGAGATCCTCTACGCGATCGCCCTGCGGATGACCGAGGATCCGCAGCAGGACCTGTTGCTGCTCGACGGCGAAGGCGGTCCCGTCGAGCGGTTGACCAACCTGATCGAGGCCCACGTCCGGCGGTTGGCGCGACACCGGGTGGAACACCTTGTCGCCCTTCGGGAATTGTCGGCGCTGACACCCGAGCACCGACGGGTGGTCACCGACTATCGGAAGTACTACCAGCGTCGAATTCGCGATGTGATCGCCGCCGGCGCCCGACTGGGGCTGTTCGAGGTCCGCGACCCACACCAGTCGGCGATCGCGGTGCTGGACCTGATGAACGGGATCAGCTGGTGGCTGAACGACTCTCACGATGTCGACCAGTTGGTCCGCGACTACGTCGACTTCACGATCGGTGGCGTTCTCCACCATCGTCCGACGTCGTGAGCGGACCACTCGCCGGCGTGCGGGTGGTCGAGATGCCCGGACTCGGGCCGACCCCGCACGCCTGCATGCTGCTCGCCGATCTCGGCGCCGACGTCATCCGGATCCGGCGGCCCGGCCCGGATCTGCCCGGGCCCGACGGTATCCCGGATGCCGACGCCGGTCTGTACCGGTCGCGACGCACCGTCGACGCCGACGTCAAGGACCCCGACGACGTGGCCCGCATCCGAGAGCTGATCCGGCGCGCCGACATCGTCGTGGAGGGGTTCCGGCCGGGCGTGATGGAACGCCTCGGCCTGGGGCCCGATCTGCTCCGACGCACCGCAACTCATCTACGCGCGCATGACCGGATGGGGTCAGGACGGGGATCGTGCCGCGAGCGCCGGACATGACATCAACTACCTGGCGGTCACCGGTGTGCTCGAGGCGATGGGTCCGGCCGGCGCGCCGCCGGTGCCGCCGCTCTCGCTCGTCGGCGACTTCGGCGGGGGATCGATGCTGCTCGTCGTCGGCGTGCTGGCCGCTCTGCACGACCGCACGCGCACCGGCCGAGGCCAGGTCATCGACGCCGCCATGGTCGACGGTGCCGGACTGCTCGGCGCGCTGCAGTGGTCGTGGAAGGCCGCCGGACGCTGGGGTTCTCGGGACCAGGGCAACCTGCTCGACGGCTCGGCGCCGTTCTACGCGACGTATCGGTGCGCCGACGACAAGTTCGTCGCCGTCGGCGCGCTCGAGGAGAAGTTCTGGCGGAACCTGATCGACACCCTCGGCATCGGCGACCTGCCCGACCGGTGGGACCGTGCCGCGTGGCCGGTGATCAGCGCGGCACTGCAAGCCCGCTTCGGGTCGCGTACGCGCGACGAGTGGGGGAGTGTGTTCGACGGTGTGGACGCCTGTGTGACACCGGTTCTCGACTTCGACGAAGCCGCCGCAGACCCGGTCGCGGTGCAACGCGGTTCTTTCGTGCGCGTCGACGACGCAATCGCCCCCGCACCGGCACCGCGGTTCTCGCGGACCGTGTTGCCGGCTCCCTCCGCGCCGGCCGCGGCGTCGTTGGGGGAAATCGTCGGCGAGTGGTCGGCGGGCAACTGAAAGGCCGATGAGCCAACGAAAAACCCCCGGAGCGATCCGGGGGTTTTGTCGTGGTGCGCGATACAAGGATTGAACTTGTACCAGAGCGTGTCCTACGGTTGGCCCCTGACCAGCAGCTTAGGTGCTCTGACCTGCTGGTAGTCGAGACAGTATCGCGTGAAGTGAGCGGAAGCAAGCGGAACCTTTGCTAGGTTCTTATTGCACGTATCTTGCACGCGAGAGGTCACTATGGCGCGACAGAAGGCACGCACCCGCCGATCATTCGGGCGGCTGCGCAAGCTCCCGAGCGGTCGGTATCAGGCGTCCTACAGCGGACCTGACGGGCGCGTCTACGGGGCACCGTCCACGTTCGCGGCGAAGATCGACGCCGAGGCGTGGCTGACAGATCGACGGCGCGAGATCGACCGCGAGTTGTGGTCACCACCGCGGCCCGAGTCGACCGTGGCGAAGTCGACGACGTTCGCCGACTACTCGGCCGAGTGGCTCGCACACCGGCTGGTGAATGGCCGGCCGCTCAAGGCCCGCACCCGCGAACACTACGAGGCACTGCTGAGTCACCGCCTGCTCCCGACGTTCGGACATCTGCCCGTCGGAGCCGTCACGGCCGAGGACGTGAAGCGCTGGCACGCCGACGAGGGGACCGCGACGCCGTCCTACACCGCCCAGGCGTACAGCCTGCTGTCGACCATCATGGCTACGGCCGTCCGCGATTCACTGATCCCCACGAACCCCTGCATCATCACCGGCGCGGGCTACTCCAAGCGGGTCAAGAAGATTCGGCCGGCGTCCCTCGAACAGCTCGCGGCCATCGTCGAGGCGATGCCCGAGCGCTTCAAGGTCATGGTGCTGCTGGCCGCATGGTGCGCGTTGCGCTTCGGTGAGCTGACCGCGCTGACCCGCGGCGACGTTGTGCTCGTCCGTGATCCCGACGGTGTGCTGATCGCGGGTGAGTTGGACGTCAGCAAGGGCGCGGTGCGGGTGTCGGGGGAACGCAAGCAGGACACCACCAAATCCGAAGCGGGGGAGCGAGCGGTGTCGATCCCGCCGCACCTGCTACCGACGATCGAAGCGCACCTGGCCGAGCATGTCGACTCCGGCGCCGGTGCGCTGCTGTTCCCGGCCGACCATGGCGGCTACCTCGCACCGAGCACGTTCTACCGGCACTACTACCCGGCGCGCTCCGCTGCCGGACGCGACGACCTCCGGTTCCATGACCTCCGGCATACCGGTGCGGTGCTCGCGGCCTCCACGGGCGCCACGCTGGCCGAGCTGATGAACCGACTAGGGCACTCAACACCGACGGCGGCGCTGCGCTATCAGCACGTGATCGACGGCCGAGACCGCGAGATCGCGGCCATGCTCTCGAGACTCATCGAGAGTTAGGGCGTGTCGCGGTGTGTGCAGGAGTCACGCGGAACCTGCTAGGCTGCAACCACAATCGAACACCGACTGCTAGTCGAGGCAGAAGGACCACGACGCCGCATGGCGACGCGTGAGCTGCACAGCGAGATTCCTGGCGGCCTCGAACTAACGGCTGAGCTAACGTTCCGCATTCTGCGGAAAGCCCCGCACGGGAGCCGAGCACACAAGTAGACCCAGATGGTCTGCTGTGGCTCGGCGTTCT